>JAEEGJ010018189.1_pt1 | contig 15738 bp, 15 predicted proteins | sample 8958761 | NCBI WGS metagenome assembly JAEEGJ01 (sample SAMN16246546, study PRJNA631951) | gut metagenome | biome: gut microbiome; feature: rumen; material: RS-attached | host: Bos | place: Iran: Karaj | collected 2018-10
TCCCCGCCTGGAAAAAATTGCAGCTCGCGACAATATTCTTTTTGCCCTTGCAGGCTTTACCGGAGTAATCCTTTATCAGCTTTTTGAAAACATTGCCATCAATTATACGAACGCTTCGAACGTAAGTGTTATCGTAGGCATCTGTCCCCTTTTCACTGCAATTTTCAGCCAGATTTTTCTCAAGGAAAAGCATCTTTCTTTGTGGTTTATCGTGGGCTTTGCCATTTCGATTACCGGCGTTACTCTTGTCTGTCTGAACGGAAACAAGACTCTGGAGTTCAATCCTAAGGGAGACTTCCTGGCCCTCTTTGCTGCAATCTGCTGGGGTCTTTACTCTGTTGTGATTTCTCTGATTAACAAAAAAAATTACGACCAGATTTGCGCAACCCGCCGCATTTTCTTTTTTGCAGTTTTGATGATGATTCCTCTTATGATTTTTGGAAATCACAATAACATCATCGAAGGCGCTGTACGTTTTACTAATCCGGGAAATATTCTCTGTACTCTTTTCCTTGGCCTTATTGCAAGCGGCTTTTGTTTTGCCGCCTGGAACAAAGCCTGCAAAATTGCGGGAACCGTAAAAGTCAGTTGCGGTCTTTATCTTATCCCTGTTGTTACAATTATCTTTGCCTTTTTCGCACTGGGAGAAAAAATCTCTTTACTCGGTGCTCTTGGTGCCGCCATCACAATTGCCGGACTTTTTGTAAGCGAAAAGTAAATATGACATGTGCATGTCATATTTTCGTGCTATAATATCCTCATGCAGATAGATCAGCTCTTCGAGTTCGTTTATATTCTCATTGATAAAAAACAGGTAACCGCAAAAGAGATGTCGGAACACTTTGGCGTTTCCACTCGTACAATTTACCGCTGGCTGGAAGCCTTGTCGGTTTCCGGTGTACCTGTTTATTCACTCAAAGGCCGGGGCGGTGGCATTGCCATTTCTGAAAATTACAAACTCGATAAAACTCTTCTTTCTGAGGAAGAAAGGCTTGCAATTCTTTCCAGTGTAAAAGCCCTGAATAACCTGAGCGGAAATCCATCATCTCTTGTAAACGCAAACATAAAGGCAGCAGAAAAACTTTCTCATCTTGTACAAAAGGATACAGACTGGCTGGAGGTTGATTTTGCTCCCTGGAGCCCGGAGGGATCTGAAGTCAGGAACATTTTCAGCATCCTGCGGGATTCAATTTTGAAAAAGCGTCAGATTACTTTTGATTATTTTTCCGGAGACGGCCGAAGCGAAAAAAGAATTGTTCATCCCTGGAAGCTGATTTTCCGAGGCCAGTCCTGGTACCTCTTCGGCTGGTGTACTTCGCGAAAAGCCGAAAGATTTTTCAAGCTCACTAGAATGCGAAATCTTACCATGACCTCAAAAGATGCAGACATCACCATAGATATAGCAGCCAGCGAAACAAGGCCAGGCCCGGAATACTCTGCTCCTCTCATTCAGATAAAAGCAAAAATCGCACAAGAGAAAATCTCTTACCTTATGGACTCTTTTATCTGTACAGAAATCAAGCCCCAGAAAAAGGGTTATGTGAATGTGACCTTTACTGCCCCGGACACCCCCTGGCTTTGCGAAATACTTTTGAGCTTTGGGGATCAGATAAAAATTCTGAGCCCGGCAAAACTCAAAAGTAAAATTTCAGAAACGGCAGAAAAGATTTCAGCCTTATACAAATAAGATTTTTCCTTCGTTTCCATTACGCTCTGTATGCAGGCTCTCATTAGTAACTTTCGACAAGAAAGCTCTGTCATGACTTACTACAAGAAGTGCACAGGAAATTGCTGACAAGGCATTTTCCAGGGCAAGCACACTTGTAATGTCCATATGATTTGTAGGCTCGTCCAGAATCAACAGTGAAAGAGGTTTTTCAACCGCAAGAGAAATCATAAGCTTTCGGAGTTCTCCAGGACTCACAGAGCCCTGCTGCAGATTCTCAGGCTCGCTGCCAAGGCGATATAAAGTTGAGAGAACTGCTCCGCGTTCCGCATCCTCCAGAGCAGCAAAATCAGCAAGAATCTCCTCCGCTTGTGCAGCCGGGATTTCCTGAGGCAGATACATGACTTCTTTTGTGCGCTCAGCCTTTTCCAGTTCAGAAATCAGATGCTTTATGAAAAGAGTTTTTCCTGTTCCGTTCTGGCCGGTTAACGCAATTTTTGAATCAGGATTAATTACGATTCGCGGAATGTGAAGTCTGTAAGAATCTTCTTCCTCCGAAGCTCTGATTTCAGTTTCCTCGATAACAATCGCTTTTGCAAAGCCAGCCGCTACAACAGAGAAACCTTCTTTTCGCTGAAGAGATTTCTTTATTGCATCGCGCGAGGATTCCGTTCTGCTGATCTGATTATCAAGATGAGCTTTAGCGTCTCCGGTGCTTCTGTCTTTACCACTGATACGGGCCACATCAATTTTTGCCTGGGCATCATGGTCTTTAGGACTAATCGCTTTTTTTGCAAGCCGGTTCTTTGAACGTTCATTTTCTTCTGCAAGCTTCTGACTTCTTTGTTTTTCTGCAGAAGCTTTTGAATCAAGTCTTTCCCATTCGCCGCGATTGTGAGCCGCATTCTGCTGACGAAGCTCAAGTGCTTTTGTGAGTCCACCCGGATAGGTCTCGCAAACTACACAGTCACGTCCCCCGGAAAAAGCCCGTGCTTCGTTGTAAAGATAAACTGTACGCTTGCAAAGTGAATCCGCAAAAGCACGGTCGTGGCTCACCATAATTCCGGTCCCGGTAAAAAGAACCAGCGTATCAGAAATCATCTGAACGGTTCCTTCATCAAGATGATTTGTAGGTTCATCCAGGAGAAGCACAGAAGGCCGGTCTGCAAGGGCGCAGGCTATCTGAATACGTTTTTTCTCACCGCCGGAAAGCGAGTCATAACGGCCAATCATTTCTTCTGTTACATGAAGCAGGGAGAAAAAGCGGCGCACCTCATTATCATCGTTCCAGAAAACTGAATAAAGATTTTCAGGAACCTCAGCGGTTTCCTGAGGGCAGTAAATTATTCCGCCACAAGTAGCGTCGCCGACTCCGGCTCCAGAAATCTTTCCGCTATCCGAAATCAGTAAGCCGGCAATCAGTTTGAGAAGCGTACTTTTTCCGCAGCCATTGCTTCCGGCAACACAAGTCCAGCCGTCATAAAACTGCAGTGAAAAGTCTTCAAATAAAGTCACGTGAGAAGTTGGATATGAAAAATAAAGCTTTTGTATTTGTAATGACATTATGACCTCCAGGGGAAGTCAGCATTAAAAATATAATTATGTGCAGGAAAAAGTAAACGAACAGATTCGCAAGACACCGGTAAATTATACTGTAACTGACTTCCAGAAAAAAAAAATCTCAAAAGAGAAATTAAGATGTTGGAAAATCAGATTTACAGTCTCATCGGCAATGCGTCTCCTTATTAAAGATAATTAATTCTAAACTGAAAGCTTAAAGCTTGTCAATGTAATTAATCAAAGCTTATACCAGGTCAAAAATATCTTGTGTTTAATAGAAAATTTTTCTGGATATTTTTCTTCGAGCATAGCACGATGTTCCTGGTCAAACTGGCGGAGTTGATTTTCATTCATACTTGCCATAACACCACGGCTGGCCAGCATTCTTCCGTGCCAGCTTTCACGGGTAAAAGGTATTTCTGTGATAAAGGTTTCCATCTGCGGGTTTTCAAAATAATGACGGCGTAAATCTTCTAATGCACTTGCAGCACCATGCCAATTTGGATTTATCTTCTTTACAAGCGCATTACTGTCTTGCGTTACAGGCTCTTCCTTTAAGTATGAAATATAAACCTTTACAAAAAGGCCTCCGTCCTTTAGCAGAGATTTTATTTTTGGCACAACGACATTCGGGTCAAAATACCAGAAGCACTGACAGGCCGTGATTGCATCAAAAGATTTGTCCGGAAAGTTCATTTCTTCAGCAGCAAGTTTTTTATAGTGAATATTATCCATTCCTAGAGAAAGATTTCGTGCTATTTCCAGCTGCTCTTCTGAAATATCTGTTGCAGTTATATCTGCACCGTATTTACTAAGTTTTCTTGGAAAAACTCCTGTTCCAGTTCCTAAATCAAGCCAGTGACTTCCTGCAGTTCCAACTCCAAGTGAATAAAGTTTTTCAAAAAGCATGTCCGGATATATATCACGGAAGCGGCCATAATACTCTGCCGTCTTTCCAAAATCAAAAGCATTACCGTTATCAACCTGAATCTTATCAAGCTTACCATCTTTAGATTCGTATAAACTTTTATCTCTGTACTTAATATCATAAGGAACAAAACTCAAAATCGAAATATCTGATTTTTCGTATTCAGCAGGATTACAGCCAAACTCAGAAAAGAAAGCTCTCTGAAATCCTTCCGGACTGTCATAACCTGCTTCCAGCGCAGCCTCTATAACTTTCTTCTTTTCATCCTTAAGTTTTCGAGCTGCTTCAGAAAGTTTTGCCCGTCTGATGTAATCGGCAATGCTCATACCTGCCACATCCTTAAAAAGCCGGTAGCATTGCCATTCACTACAATCGCAAAGTGCTGCAAGTTGAGCAAGGGTGATTTTTTCATAAAGATGCGAAAGAATATATTTTTGAATAGTGTAAACCGTTTCTTCTTTCTGGCTAAACATAGTTTGATTATATAACGTTATGAATTGATTTTCCCGACTTTTTTTGCAGAATAGGAAAATATTTAAATATGACATTCAGTTGTCATATTTTATGTGGTATTCTGAATACATGGAAAAACGACCACTGTTTGATGAAATCAAAACTTTTGAAGAGTTCTCAAAATATTACTGGTATCGTGAGGAACTGCAGAAAATCTGCCGGGAGCATGGAATTGATGCGAACGGGATGAAGGTGGATTTGAATCACAATATTGAAGAGTATTTTAAGGGGAATATAATCAGGTCGAAAAAAATAAAGCGACTTACAGATAGGTCAAAGAAGTCTACAAAATCAACTCGCTCTTTCGGCCGCATCTCTAAAACAACAGATCTCAGTCCTCTAACTCTACAAACCGGTCTTATCGAATGTGGTTTCTGCTTCAGCCAACGCTTCCGGGATTTCTTTTCAGAACAAACCGGAATAAAAAACTTTAAGTTTAATGTTGATATGGTCGCTACAGCTCGAAAGATAAAGGAAACGAAAGACTTTGACTTTACACTCGGTGATCTGCTGGATATTTACTATGGCCGGAAAACCTACGCTACTTACGATAAATCCTGCCTGCAGTGGAACAAGTTTGTTCAGGATTTCTGCTCGGATCCGGCTACGGCACAATTTCCAAACAAACTCAAAACTGCCGCCCGCCTCTGGAGAATAGTACGAGAGTCAACAAGAGAAAAGATTTACTGTCATGAACTTCTGGAAGAATTTGCAGAACAAATATGACATCAAGTTGTCATATTTATTGTTTTATAATAAGACAAAAAGGAGATGATTATGGCATTTGACTACAAAAAAGAATACAAAGAATTTTACCTCCCGCCAGCAAAGCCACAGATTATACATATTCCAAAAATGCAATTTGTTGCCGTTCGTGGAAAAGGAAATCCCAACGAAGAAGACGGCGAATACAAAGCTGCACTCGCCCTACAATATGCAATATCCTACGCAATCAAAATGAGTAAGAAAGGCGACCACAAAATAGCCGGCTACTTTGACTTCGTTGTTCCACCTCTGGAAGGCTTCTGGTGGCAGGAAAAAGACGGCCTTGTAGTTCCGGGTTTTGATTATTCAGATAAATCATCTTTCAACTGGATTTCAGTAATCCGTCTTCCAGATTTTGTAACACAAAAAGTTTTTGACTGGGCAAAGGAAAGTGTTACAAAAAAGAAAGGTCTGGACTGTTCACGTGCCGAACTCTTCACTTTCGAAGAAGGAGACTGTATCCAGATTATGCACATTAGTTCTTACGACGAAGAGCCTGCAACAATCAAGCTGATGGATAATTTTGCAGTCGCTAACGGCTGGCAACTAGACTTTTCCGCCACAAGACTTCATCATGAAATCTATCTTAGTGACCCGCGTAAAACTGCACCAGAAAAGCTGAAGACTGTTATACGCCATCCTGTGAGGAAAATAAAATGAAAAATGATTTGATAGATAATATCGAAAAACTTCACACCACGCCAATGGGCGTAGACCGTATCCGCCGTAATCTCGAACTTAGCGATGATGTAAAAGATGTCGTTGAGTTCTGCCGCCAGAAAATTCTTGGCGGCAAAGCTGCAATCACCCGACAGGGCAAAAACTGGTACGTCAAAATTGATGGCTGTATTATAACCGTAAACGCCTGCAGCTACACGATAATCACAGCCCACAAAGTTTAATTTTTCATTCAATTTTACAGTAGATTCTTTCATTGATTTATCACGCGACTGCCCTTATTATTGAAGCAGAAGTTTTATAAAACCAGCGAGGTAAAGATGAAGGTTCTTTTAGTAAACGGAAGCCCACGAGCAAACAGCAACACACTGCTTGGCCTGCATGAGATGCAGAAAATTTTTGAAAAGCAGGGAATTGAAACTGAGATTTTTAATATCGGAAATAAAGATATCCGCGGCTGTATTGCCTGCGGCCGTTGCAGTGAAATCGGGCGCTGCGTTTTTGATGATGCCGTAAATGAATTTGCCCTTAAGTTTGAAAAGGCAGACGGTCTTGTTGTGGGAAGCCCGGTTTACTACTCTGCCCCGAATGCGACCGTTCAGGCTTTTTTGCAGAGACTTTTCTACAGCAGCCATTTTGATAAGACAATGAAAGTTGGAGCCGGTTTTGTCTGTGCCCGCCGCGGTGGTACTACAGCTTCCTTTGATGTCCTGAATAAGTTCTTTACAATCAGCGGAATGCCGGTTGCTTCAAGCCAGTACTGGAATAACATTCACGGCGGTGCCCCGGAAGAAGCAGCCCAGGATGCAGAAGGTATGCAGACCCTCCGTGTACTTGCCCGCAACATGAGCTTCCTCATCAAATCCATTGCACTTGGAAAAGAAAAGTTCGGACTTCCTGAAAAAGAAGAACACGCCTGGACAAACTTTATTTAGAAATAAAATACATATAAATATGACATACTCTTGTCATATTTATCATGCTATACTATAACCATGCATTTCGTAACTGCAAAATCAATTCTCACTCCCCGCAGCATGAACATTTACCGCGGCTGTACGCATGGCTGTATCTATTGCGACTCCCGAAGTAAGTGCTATCAGTTTACACATGATTTTGAAGACATCGAAGTAAAGCAGAATGCACCCGAGCTTCTTGAAGAGACACTGCGCCGAAAAAGAAAGCGCTGCATGATTGGCACCGGCTCAATGTGCGATCCCTATATTCCTCTGGAAAAGGACCTGTGTCTTATGCGCCGCTGCCTGGAAATAATTGACCGCTACGGCTTTGGCGTTACTCCCCAGACAAAATCAGACCTTATCTTAAGAGACCTGGACCTCCTTTCCAGCATAAACAAAAAAGCCCGCGCCGTTGTGCAGATGACGCTCACCACTGCAGACGACGAACTCTGCCGCAAAATAGAACCCGGAGTCTGCCCTACAAGCCGCCGCTTTGAAGTTCTTAAGGCCTGCCAGAAAGCAGGAATCCCAACCGTAGTCTGGTTCAGCCCTCTCCTCCCCTTTATAAATGATACGAAAGAAAATCTGGAAGGAATTGTTGATTATTGTGCCCGCGCCGGCGTTCACTCCATCATCTGTTTTGGCTTTGGCTTAAGCCTGCGCGAAGGAAATCGTGAATATTATTACGCCGCACTGGACAAGCATTTCCCAGGTCTCAAGGAACGTTATATCCAGAAATACGGCTACCGATATCAGGTTACAAGTCCCCACAATCAAAAGCTCTGGCTCTACCTCAAGGAGCTTTGCCAACGCAACAATATAATTCTGGGAATAGATTCCGTTTTCAAATGGCTGGAAGAATTCCCGGAGGATGATCCTGCCCAGCCAAGTCTTTTTTAATTACCTATTGACATAATAGGTTATGCCTTGTATATTCTTCTTAAGGCATAAACCTACTTGTTTGCTAGGTATTTTAATATGTCTAAGCGAGGCAAAAATGGCAAAAAGCTTTACTGAATTAAAAGAATCACATCCATGCTTTGGACAGGGAAAAGCCGCAACAGGCCGTATCCATCTTCCGGTTTGTCCGGGCTGTAACATTGCCTGCCGTTTTTGCGAACGAAGCCTTAATGATACGGAGAATCGTCCCGGCGTAACGTCCAAAGTTCTTAAGCCCGCCGAGACCATTCCCCTTATCAAAAAGGCCCTGGAAATAAGTCCGGAAATCCGGGTGGCTGGAATTGCAGGTCCTGGCGATACCCTTGCCAGCAACAACGCTATCAAAACCTTCAGGCTCATAAAACGCAATTTCCCTCAGCTTATCAAATGTATGAGCACAAATGGACTTCTGCTTGCAGAGCGGGCCGATGAAATCATCAAAGTCGGAATCGACAGCCTCACGGTTACTGTAAACGCGGTAGATCCTGAAATTGAAGCCCAACTCAACGACTATATTATCTGGCAGGGTAAGAAAATAGAAGGCGTTGAAGCGGCCCGAATCCTCATAGAAAATCAGCTTGCAGGAATCAGAAAAATTGCTGCCGCCGGAATTACAATCAAAGTAAATACAGTGCTTGTTCCCCGCATAAACGGCAGCCACATTGCAGAAATTGCAAAAACCGTAGCCGCCGCCGGAGCAAAAAAATACAACATAATCCCGCTGATTCCTACAGCAAAGCTTGCCGACGAGCCTGCCCCGACCTGCCAGGACATTCACGCAGCCCGAGCCGCCGCAATGCCTTACATCGAGCTTTTCCTGCATTGTAATCACTGCCGCGCAGATGCAGTTGGAGTTCCTGGACGTACAGAGTTCTCAAAAGCTCTTTATGCTAATTTTGGTACAAACGAAATTAAGGAAAACTTCTCTCATGGCTGATAAATATCGCGTTGCCATTGCCTCTACTGACGGCGAGACCGTAAACCAGCACTATGGCAAGGCTACCAAATTTTATATCTACTCAATTGATGACGAGGTTGGCTACGACATGGTCGAAGAACGCATCGTAGAAGCGGTCTGCCAGGACGGCTCCCATGAAATCCCCAGAATGGAAAAAAGTGTTCTCAACTTCACCGACTGCCGCTACCTTGTAGTTTCCCGCCTCGGGGCTCCCGCCAGCGCTGCTCTGGCCGCTGCCGGAATCACAGCCATGGAACTTCCCGGAACAATCGACGACGCAATCCTCCGCGTCTGGAAATACAACCGTATTCAGGGATTATTTTAATAACCTGGGTTTCTCTTGGACAAAACCGCTTACGAATTAGTGAATTATTTAAATAACATAGATTTCTCTTGACATAACGTTAAGTTGCATATGAAAATATAAAAACTTAAAACTAAAAAAAGGAAGAAAACTATGAAAAAACTTAGATTCTTATTTTTAGCCTTAACGCTTATTTTTGTTTCCTGTGGTACTACAACTCAGATTATAAATCCTGACAACGTAGCCCCAGAAGACCTGTCTGTTCTGAAAACATCAGATACTTCTATAAACATTAATGCCATTGATGGAAAGGAACTACCGGTTAACACTCATTCTGTTAGTGTTGCTCCTGGAGAACATGAGATTACCTTGTCGTATCACAATGTCGGCGGAACAAATTCAATTGTTGCATTGATGAATTTAAGTGCAACCCTTCTTAATCAGCCGAAAACACAAAAGGTTATTATTTTACCTGGTAAAAAATATAATATCAGATACAGCATCAATGTAGCTTCTAATAAAGTTAATTATTCTATTATTCCAGAGCCTTCAAGCGCGGCTGATTATCTGATAAATTCTACAAAAACAAGTCTGAACGAAGTAAAACGTCCTGAAGGATACAAAGCTTCACTCGAGGTTTATGATGAATTACCAACTGAAAAGAATTTCGAAATTCTTGGTTATGTAAAATGCACTTTAAATACACATGGAGCCCGAGTCAAAAAAGTCTCTGTTGAAGAAATGGTATATATTTTGGAAGAAGCCTTGAAAGAGCAGAACATTGAATTTGATGCCGTTGGTTATAAGACAATGACAACAGGTTCTTTCCCTATGTGGCACATGACCTTTGAGGCACTTGCACTTAAATATACGGAATAATATTTCAAAAATAATTTACCTTTCATAAACGCACGAATTGCCCGTGCGTTTTTTTTATTTAAAAGAATTCTAAATACCTATTGACAAAGTAGGTAATTAAATCTATATTGTTATTACCTACTATTTTGATAGGTTTTATACACTAACACTAATTAAACGGCCTCTGTCGGCCGGGCCAATTTTTTTGGCTGAACAGGAGTACACGATGGGTGAAATCAGACAGATTGCAATTTACGGAAAGGGTGGAATTGGTAAGTCCACAACCACACAGAACCTTACAGCTGGACTTGTAGAGCATGGAAAAAAGGTCATGGTTGTTGGCTGCGACCCTAAGGCAGATTCAACTCGTCTGCTCTTGGGAGGCCTTGCACAGAAAACTGTACTTGATACAATCCGCGACGAAGGTGAAAATGTTGAACTCGACCGCATCATGAGAACCGGTTTTGGAGGAACCCGCTGTGTTGAATCTGGTGGACCAGAGCCTGGAGTTGGATGCGCAGGACGCGGTATCATCACTTCAATCAGCATGCTTGAAAATCTTGGTGCATATACAGACGACCTCGATTTTGTTTTTTATGACGTTCTTGGTGACGTTGTTTGTGGAGGTTTTGCAATGCCAATCCGTGAAGGTAAGGCTAAGGAAATCTACATTGTAGCTTCCGGAGAAATGATGGCCTTATATGCGGCTAACAACATTGCAAAGGGTATCAGCCGTTATGCAAAGGCCGGTGGTGTTCGTCTTGGTGGAATCATCTGCAACAGCCGTAACGTAGACCGCGAGCTCGATTTGCTCCGTGCCTTTTCAAAGGAACTTGGAACTCAGCTCTTGTATTTTGTTCCTCGCGACAACATCGTTCAGCGCGCCGAAATCAACCGCAAGACTGTAATCGAATACAAGCCGGATTCTGCCCAGGCTCAGGAATACCGCAACCTCGCAGAAGCCGTAATCAACAATACAAACTTTACAATCCCTACTCCAATGACCCAGGAGCGCCTCGAGGAGATTCTTCTTGAGTACGGTCTCATGGATGCAATTGAGGATGATTATAAGATTTAAGTTTTAGAAGGGAGGAGCGAGTTTTGCAAACTAATTAAATATAAATAGAATGCAAAACTCGTTAGCGAAGCGTCCCCCTCCCTACGCGCCCACTTCGTTGGTCGCTACCCACCCAGCGGGGGCCAGCCCCCGCAACGCCCCCTAAGGAGTTCTTATGAGTATAAAAGTTGCCATAGCTACATCTGACGGTCTCAATATAGATTTACACTTTGGCCAGGCCAAAGCTTTTTTAATTTATGAGCTTAAGGATAGTAAGTTTGAACTAACGGAAAAGCGAGAACTTCCTGCAAGTGAAAACAAACCGACATCGCCAGAAGCCCCGTCCCCACAAGACTTCGGCGGTGGCTGTGGTGGAGCCGGCTTTGGCTGCGGAAGCGGAGGCGGCTGCGGCGGTTCAGGTGGTGGCTGTGGAGGCGGCGCTTCAGGTCCTCTTGCTCCTGCAGTAGAGCTTCTCTTAGACTGCCGGGCGGTAGTTGCTGCTCAAATCGGCCAGGGAATGGGACGACAGTTCCAGCGAAATGCAATCAGCGTATTTGATATAGAGCTGCCGATTGAAGAAGCTCTTAATAAACTTGCAGCTTATTATTTGAAGTTTGGAGAATAGTATGGCATTATCAATAGAAACAAAATGTCTTCACCTCGAAGCAGAAACAAAAGAGGAGCCTGCGTGTAAACACTACGGCTCCCTCAGCTTCCCAATTTATCAGACTGCAACCTATGCTCATCCGGGCGTAGGTAAATCTACAGGCTTTGATTATTCCCGCCTGCAGAATCCTACCCGCGAACAGCTTGAAAAAATTGTCTGCCAGCTTGAACACGGGCTCGATGCCTTTGCACTTTCTACAGGTATGGCTGCCATCACCCTGCTTATGGAAATCTTTAAGCCGGGTGACCATCTTATTGTGGACTCAGATTTGTACGGCGGAACCATCAGACTTTTTGATAATGTATCAGTTAAAAACGAAATTAAGTTTACCCGCGCTAACTGCTCGGTAGACGATGTTGAAGCACTTGTTACAAAAGATACAAAAGCAATTTTTATTGAAACTCCAAGCAACCCTATGATGAATGTGACCGACATCAAAAAAATGGCCGACATAGCAAAGCGTCATAAGCTGCTTTTGATTGTCGATAATACTTTTATGTCACCTTATTTCCAGAATCCACTCGACCTTGGTGCCGATGTAGTAGTTCACTCAGGAACAAAATTTCTTGCCGGCCACAACGACACTCTGGCAGGCTTTATAGTTATAAAAAGCCCGGAGCTTCAGGAAAAGCTTCGCTTCCTCATTAAAACTACAGGCTCAGGCCTCGCACCTTTTGACTCCTGGCTTGTACTGAGAGGAATTAAAACTCTTGCAGTCCGCATGGAAAAATCACAGGAAAACGCCGGAAAAATTGCTGCCTGGCTGCAGACTCAAGGCTCTGTTACAAAGGTTTTCTACCCGGGCCTCGAAGAACATCCCGGCCACAAAATCATGCAGACCCAGTCCCGCGGCTTTGGCGCCATGGTAACCTTCCGCCTGAACAGTACAGAGAAGGCACTTAGTGTTCTTGAAAAAGTTCGCCTTATAAAATATGCAGAAAGTCTTGGTGGAGTGGAAACCCTGATTACTTATCCAACAACTCAGACTCATGCAGATGTTCCCGAAGAGCTGCGCCTGAAAAATGGCATTACACCGGAAACGCTGCGACTTTCTGTGGGTATTGAAAATGTGGAAGATCTTATTGCTGATTTAGAGCAGGCCTTAATATAGATATTTTCTTAAAAGCATTAATTCTTTCATTAAAAAAATCCTTTTTATGCTATAATATATATAAAAAAGGATAAATAGCATGATTACCGGCGAAGTAAAAAATAAACTCGACAATCTTTGGGATGCAATGTGGTCAAACCAGATGACCAACCCGCTTATTGATATTCAGCAGATTACATATCTCATCTTTATTAAGATGCTTGATGACCAGCAGATAAAGAAAGAACGTAAACTGAATGATATGGTTGCCAGAGGTATAAAGATAGAAAACTTCGATAAAGACCTTATCTTCAAAGAAGGTGTTTATATAAATGATGATTTAAATATCGAAGTTGCTTATGCTGACCTTCGCTGGAATGTTTTTTCTCACTTTGAATCAAAGAAGATGTTTACAAATCTTCGCGATAATGTTTTTCCATTTATCAAGACTCTTCACGGTGACAAGGCAACTTCTTTTACTGATTTTATGAAGGATGCACAGTTTGCAGTTTCATCTCCATACATTTTGCAGAAGATGGTTGATGCAATAAATGACCCGGGACTTGGTTTTGATAAGGCAGATCTTATGGGTGATTGCTACGAATACCTTCTTTCAAAATGGGCAACTTCTGGAGACAACGGACAGTTCCGCACTCCACGCCACATCATAGATATGATGGTAGAAATGGCAAAGCCTACACTCAAAGACACAATGATTGATCCTGCAATGGGTTCAGCCGGATTCCTTGCCGAAACTGCAAAATACATTGAAGAACATTATTCTGCAGAACTATCTGATACAGAAAAGCGAAAGCATTTTGATAATGTAATGTTCACTGGCTACGACACCGACCCTGATATGCTTCGTATTGGTTGTATGAACATGACACTTCACGGAGTAAATAATCCGACTATCAAATACAATAACTCGGTTGGGGAGGATTACGAAGATAAGGAACTCTACTCTTTGATTCTTGCAAACCCACCATTCAGCGGAAGCCTTGATCCAAGCACTGTTGCAAAATCTCTTAATCAGATAAGCGGTGGAACAAAGAAAACTGAACTTCTTTTTTTGAGCCTCTTCCTGCGTCTTCTAAAAACCGGTGGCCGCTGTGTAAGCATTATTCCTGTTGGCGTTTTGAACAACACAAATGATAAAGCTTACACAAAGCTTCGCAAGGAACTCGTAGAAAACCAGAAGCTCGAAGGTGTAATCTTTATGCCGGGCGGAGTATTCTATCCATATTCTGGAGTTCAAACTGGCATCCTCATCTTTACAAAAACAAATGCTGGCGGAACCGACAAAGTCTGGATGTACAACATGGAAAATGACGGTTACAGTCTGGACCAGAAGCGCGATCCAATCGAAACAAACGACATCCCCGACATCATCAACCGCTGGAACAATCGTGATAAAGAAGCAGATCGTACTCATTATGAAAAATCATTCCTTGTAGATAAGCAGGAAATTGTTGATAACGATTATGTTTTCAGCTTTAACAAATATCAGAAAAAGCAGGTAGAAAAGAAAGAATACCGTCCTGTAAAAGAAATCTTTGCTTCAATCAATGAACTGGAAAAACAGTTTGGTCAGATTATGAATGAGTTGCAGGGGGAAATCTAGAAGATGGAAAATCAGAACATAGAATATAAAAAAACATGGCGAGATGAATACCTCAAATGGATTTGTGCCTTTGCAAATACTGAGGGCGGCAAGCTTTATATCGGCATAGACGACAATGGTAATGTTTGCGGTGTAGATGATCCGCATAAGCTGAGCGAAGACATTCCGAACAAAATCCGCAATACAATGGGATTAATTTGTACGGTGAATCTTCTTAATAAAAACGGAATGGATTATTTTGAAATTATCACAGAAAAATATCCGTTTCCTGTAAGTTATCACGGAAAATATTACAGACGGACTGGTTCAACAATGCAGGAAGTAAGCGGTGTTGAACTTGATAAGATGATTCTATCTGTACAAGGCCGCACATGGGATTCTGTTCCAGTTCCACATATTTCGGTTGATGATTTGGAAAATGACGCAATTAAACTCTTTAAGAAAAAGGCGCTGGATTCCGGTCGTCTTGATGAAGTTGCTTTGAATGTATCAAACAAAACTCTTATTCAGAATCTTCATATTACAGAAGGAAAATATTTAACTCGCGCTTGTATGCTTGCCTTTCATCCCGACCCGGAAAAATGGGTAACTGGGGCATATGTTAAAGTCGCATATTTTGAAAACGATGCTGACATTTTGTATCAGGATGAAATACACGGACCACTTATTTTGCAGGTAGAAAAGACAATGGACCTTATTTATTCAAAATACATGAAAGCCCTTATTTCTTATGATGATATATATAGAAAAGAAACATTCTTCTTTCCTCGTGCAGCCTTTCGAGAACTGCTTTTAAATGCAGTAATTCATAAGGATTATCTTTCTACCACTCCAATTCAGATTCGCATTTATAAAGATAAAATCCGTCTCTGGAATGATGGAGCACTTCCAAAGGAAGTTCCGGTTGAAGATTTGTACAAAGAGCATGTTTCAAAACCATGCAATCCAAACCTTGCAAATGTATTCTTTAAGTGCGGTATGATTGAAAGCTGGGCTCGCGGTTTTAGCAAGATTACAAGATACTGCGAAGAAGAAAACGCAAAACTACCAGAAATAGATCTTTCTCTAGGTGGCATTACAGCCCGTTGTTTTGCTTCTGATAAATATCTGGCACTTATGAACGAATATCAAGAGACAGAAAATGTCCCTTTAAATGTCCCTTTAAATGTCCC
>JAEEGJ010018190.1_pt1 | contig 15738 bp, 12 predicted proteins | sample 8958761 | NCBI WGS metagenome assembly JAEEGJ01 (sample SAMN16246546, study PRJNA631951) | gut metagenome | biome: gut microbiome; feature: rumen; material: RS-attached | host: Bos | place: Iran: Karaj | collected 2018-10
TGAGGAGGCCGTCCGAACAAGGAATTACGAATCAGTTTCACAAATTATCGATGTTGAGTCATTTATCAAATACTACCTCATTTCTGAACTCACCAATAATCCAGACGCTTACGACTCTAGCTATTATCTCTACAAAGATGGTACCGACGACAAAATCCACGCTGGCCCTGTTTGGGACTTTGATCTCGCACTTGGCAACCGCACTTGGATGTACGGAGATAATCCAAGAGCATATTCACCATATCTATTCGTTTCACAAAGTAACGCCATGCAAAAAGCGACCAATACATTGGAATTTTTCGAATTACTAGAGATTCCAGAATTTCAAAACAAAGTTAAAGCCTTCTTCAAGGAGCATCTTCTCGACAAAGAAACCGAACTTATCAATTATGTAAAAACAAGAGCCCAAAGCATCCAAGATGAGGCCGAAAGAGATGCTGACAAATGGGGCTTTTCCAGTCCAAACGACGAAGTCGATTATCTCATCGATTGGCTTAAACGCAAAATCGAAGTGGTAAACTACAATCTCAACCGATAATCTCTTGCAAACCCCTACAAAATATGCTAAAATGTAGGGGTTATTAAATTAATGAAACAGCTATGGGAGGTTTCCTGGGGCGAACGCCTCTAAAAAGCCCATAGTCCACGGAAAGGAAATCATATATGACTGTAAACGTCGATATGAAGGCGCTACTTGAAGCTGGCGCACATTTTGGTCACAAGACCAGCCGTTGGCATCCAAAGATGGCTCCTTACATCCACAGTAAGCGCCAGGATGCCCACATCATCAACCTCGAAAAGACCGTCGAAGGGCTCGAGAAAGCTCTTCCTGAGATCACCAAGATCGTCAAGAATGGCAAAAAAGTCCTCTTCGTAGGCACCAAGAAACAAATGAAAGAAGCTATCAAAGCTGCTGCAGAAGCTGCCGAGATGCCATATGTCACAGTTCGCTGGGTTGGTGGTACTCTTACCAACGTCGAAACTGTTAATCGCCAAATCAAGAAGGTCAAAGACCTCGAGCGCCGCATGGCTTCTGGCGAACTTGAAAACCGCTATTCTAAGCTCGAAGTTCAACGCTTCCAAGAGGAAATTGATCTTCTTAACGAACGCTACGGCGGTATCAAAGATATGAACGAGCAACCAGCTGCTATCATCGTAGTTGACGCTATCGAAGACAAGAACGCTATCAAAGAAGCTAAGAATCTCAACATCCCAGTCTTTGCTATTACCGACACCAACGTCGATCCAACCAATATCGACTACGTCATTCCAGCAAACGACGACGCCCTTAAGGCAACCAAGCTTATCCTTGATTACTTCGTCGAAGCTATCAAAGAAGGTAAAAAATAATTAGGAGGCAATAAAAATGGCTGATATTTCTATCGAGCAAATCAAAAAACTCAAAGAGCTCTCTGGCGTTGGTCTTACCGATGCCAAGAAAGCACTCGTCGAGGCAGACGGTGACTTCGATAAAGCTCTTGATGCTATGCGCAAAAAAGGTCTCACCAAAGCTGAAAAGCGTGGCGATCGCGAAACTCGCGAAGGTCTCATTGACGCCTACATCCACGATGGCCGCCTCGGCGCTATCGTCGAAGTCAACTGCGAAACTTCTTTCGTAGCCAAGACCGACGAGTTCAAGACTTTGGCTCACCAAATTGCAATGCAAATTGCTTCTATGAACCCACTTTATGTTTCAGAAGCCGATATTCCAGAAGCTGATCGCAAGAAAAAGATCAAAGAATTAGAAGAAAACTTCAAAGGCCCAGCCAACATGAAGGAACAAATCCTTTCTGGCCAAGTCAAGAAGGCTTTCTCAGACAAGGTTTTAATGAATCAACCATACATCTTGGATGACACTAAGACTGTTGAACAATTCGTCAAAGAAGCCATTGCCAAAACCGGTGAGAACATCACCATTCGCCAATTCAAACGCATTGAGCTTGGCGTAACTGAGTAGATAACAAAAAGTATCTTCAAAGGAGGCCTCCGGAGCGCGGCAGCGCGAGGATGAGCACCGGCCGCCCGTGGCTTTCGTACGGCCGGACGCAGCCTCCGTGAAGATATTTTTTGTTATATATTACTTTCTATCAAAGCAAACTTTTTGCTTTTTTCTAGCGATAACGCTAAACGCGGAGAACAAAGCAAACGCTGAGAATGGCAGGATATAGGCTCCAACGGAAGTAGTTTTGTCGTTCGACTTTGTATGTGCACCTGTATCTGGCACCGCCACTTCTGGTTCTTCGAGCGTGAAGGAAGTAGTAGCAATACCACCATCGTTAAAGTACACTGCCAATGTGTATTTACCTTCATCTAAAGTCTTCAGGTATTCATCGGCTACCTTAATCACGGTGCTACCGGACTCGGAAACATAATCTTCCTCATCGAGTTGATCTTCATTGATGTAGACTTCACCACCTTCTTCGAACAGACTGTAATCTGCATCAAATGTAAAGCTCATATAATCTTCACTGCCTAGAACAAAAGTTTGTTTGTCGCCATCTACTACTTCATATTTTCTGTGCTTTCCGTCAACTTCAATTTCAAATGATTCGGTAGTATAGTTAGCACTATCCGCGTTTTCCGTGTAGTTTACGACGTAGCTATTTTTGCCTTCTTTAATCTGTTCGTCTTCGTCATCCCAGACTAAACCCTTGGTCTCTAGTTTGATAGTGGATAGCTTATCGGTAACGTAACCTTCTTTGACTTCAGATACTTCCTCAGGTTTTACAGATTCTTTCTTATTCACAGTCAATGCGTATGTTGCTGAACCAGCATTGTAGTTTGAAGTAGCAGCTACACTTGCGGTAATAGTAGCAGAACCAGCGGCCTTGATAGTCACTTCACCATTAGCAGCCACTTCGGCAACCGAGGCGTTACTAGATGAATAAGTAATTGTTCCGTCTCCAGTCTTAGTTGCAACATTGGTAAACTTATCATCACCATAGATCTTCGTTATTGCGCTACTCCCAAATGATATGGCTCTATTTGCTTTACTAACAGTCAATGTGTATGTTGCTGAACTAGCTAAATAATTATCCGTGGCAGCAGCACTAGCAGTAATAGTAGCCGAACCAACACCAACAATAGTGACTTCGCCAGAAGTGCTATTTACTGTGGCAACCGAGGCGTTATTAGACGAATAGGTAATCGCCCCATCGCCAGTAGTGGAAGCGGCGTTGGTAAACTTGGCGTCACCAAAGGATTTACTAACAGACGATGCCGCAAACGAAACTACTTGTTCGACTGGCTCTGGTTGTGGTTCCGGCACAGCTTCACGCGATTTTGCGACACATCTAACGTTTAAGATCATCTTTCTCTCAATGAAACTAGATATGCCGATATAACCTTCTTCTTCTACTGATATTTCTAAATCAGTTGCAAGATATGGAGTTCTTTCATCATTAGATCGTTCATATAAACTTGACCAGTATCCACCATAATATCCAGGTTCACGAAAATACCCAAAATATAGCGGACTACTATATGGCGCCGAATTAAAGTCCTCCTCAACCGAGAATCCAACTAAAGGGAACTCGTCAAAAGCGTCTTCAGTAGCATAATAACTAAGAAGAGTCATATAATCTCTTGCTCTTCTGTTAGTCTCTGGTAACTCAAGAGCGGTTGGCAAAGACCACCCAGCAGGACAAATCGATTGTTCCACTTCACCACCAGCCACAAGCGCACTTGAATCATTGTTCGCTGTAGCAGCACTCCAGTTGTAAAAATTACCTAAATGATAATGAGTATTACTAGAATCACTCGTGATATAAGTCTGATATTGTGTACATGTATCGCAATCTCCAACAATCCCGTTCCAATATAAATCACCTACGTCATATGATTCTGGCGTGGTATTTTTAGTGCCAACTTCATCAAATGCCAAGTCCAAGTCTTCACACGTTCCATCCTCATCTTCGTCTATGCATTCAGACACGATTGTCGATTCTGCCGGAGTCCAATCGGCAACAACGTCAGAATCCGCTGGGGTCAACTTAACATTCTTATTCAAATCTAGATCAAGGTTTTGTGTCATCCACACATTTCCATCAGCTAATTTGGCAATGTAATATAATTTATCGTCTCTTTTATCATATAGTCGATATTGGCGTCCAGTCACCATAGTTCCAGCTACTGAATCATTCATATCCTGCATACAAACAGCATCATTTATAGTGGTAGCATATTGGTTACATTCATGATGTAACGCAAAAACAGACTCTTCTTTAGATAATTCCGAAGAATATTTAATCCCCAGGCCTCCTGCAACTAACCCGATAATTAAAAGCGCAAGCGAACTTACGCCGACTTTATTTAGTTTTAAGCCCACAGAGCTGACCCTACTCCGATAGTGCACTTTGATTTTCATATTGGTTTTCCTTGTTTGTGTATGACTTTTACGCTTATGATTATATCGTGTTTTTCATTAAAAGTCAAGGACTTTTTCATATAATCATCACATGATATAATATATCTTATAACAAAAGGAGTTATTATGTTTGACACCAGTAAAGAACGCAAAGCGATGGACGAAGTCGTAGCGCGTTTTAATGATGAAATGAAAAAGGTTCGCACTGGACGTGCGCACCCAGATATGCTGGCTTCTATTAAAGTTGAAGCCTATGGCCAATTCATGCCACTAAACCAAGTCGCCAATGTAACCGCCGCCGATGCGACTTTACTCGTCATTACACCATTTGATCCTTCTACTATCCAGGCTATCGCTTCGGCCATTCGTGCCGACCAATCACTTGGGTTGAATCCAGCCGATGATGGCCGTGTAGTGCGTGTGCCAATTCCGGCTCTCACTGAAGAACGCCGCAAAGAAATTGTCAAAAATGCCTCCGCCAAAGTTGAGCAAGCTAAAGTTGCTTTGAGAAACGTCCGCGAAGATGCTAGAAAAGGTTTGAAAGCTGCCGCAGAACTAAGTGAAGACGTCAAAAAACGCGCTGAAAAGGAAATTGACGATTTAACCAAAGAGTTCACCGATAAAATCGAATCCGCCTTCAAAGCTAAATCAGACGAGATTATGAAATTATGAGTTTAGAACACCTTGGGATTATTGCAGATGGCAATAGGCGTTGGGCCAAAGCTCAAGGTCTACCGACCATCGAAGGCCACAAAAAAGGCCTTGAGGCTATTAAAAAACTAGTCGGCGCCGCAGATAAAGCCGGAATTAAGTATCTGACTTTTTACGTTTTTTCTACTGAAAACTGGGGACGCTCAACTGACGAAGTCAGCTACATCATGAAACTCGCTGAAACCCGCATTCTAAAGTATGCGGAAGAATTAGCCGAGCATAATGCACGCATGATCATTTTAGGTTCTAAAAACAGAATTTCGCCAAAACTTGCTAGCACCATTGAAAAGGCTGAAAAAGTCACAGAAAATTGTACCGGCATTACCGTTTGTTTCTGTTTTAACTACGGTGGCGAGCAGGAAATCGCCGACGCTGCCACTATCGCCGCAACAGAAGGCGAAATCACACCAGAAACCATCCGTAAACACTTATATCATCCAGAAGTGCCGAATATCGACATGGTAGTAAGGACTTCTGGCGAAGAGCGTATTTCCGGGTTTATGCTCTGGCGCGCCGCCTATGCCGAATTTTTATTCATCAAGAAATACTTCCCCGAAATGGAAGGTGAGGATATTAAAGAAATCCTGAAAATTTACGAAAAACGCAACCGTAGATTCGGCAAGTAATGATATAATTAAGCTTATGGATATATTTGTAGGAATAATTGTCGGTCTTTTAGTGTTAACGCTGCTAGTAATTTTGCACGAATTCGGGCATTTTATCATAGCGCGAAGAAATGGTGTCAATGTGCTCGAATTTGGCATCGGTTTTCCACCTCGTGCAATTGCTTGGATTAAAAATCCAGAAACCGGCAAGTGGCAACGTTATCCAAAGTCAAAATGGAAAAAAGAGAAGTTCTCTAAAGTAGTTTATTCAAACAGTAGTGACAAAAGCCTAGCTCAAAAAGGCATGATTTTCAGCATCAACTGGCTACCAATTGGTGGCTTTTGCCAAATGGACGGGGAATCAGCGGCCGATACTAGAAAAGGAACCTTTGGTGCTACCAGTTTTTGGAAGAAAACTAAAATATTATTCGGTGGCGTACTGATGAACTGGCTTACGGCATTTGTGATTTTTACTATTTTGGCGTGGGTTGGCATGCCACTTTTCCTAGACAACCAATTCACCGTCGCATCTGACACACAAACCGCTTCTTCGCCAGTCGAAATTACTTCCGTAGCCGAGAACTCTCCTGCCAGCAAAGCCGGGCTCAAAGTCGATGATAAAATTCTCGCCGTAGATGGCAATCCAATGACTTTTGCTAACGACATCACCGAATACAACAGCGCGCACGCTGGCGAAACGGTCGTCTATACCATCCGGCGAATAGCCACAGTTTGTCTTAACCAACCGGATTGTTATATGGAGCCTTGTCCTTGTCTAGAAGAAGACAAAACCACAGTTTCTACTGACATCGCAGTCACTTTAAATCCTGAGGATGCTGATTATTTGCTCGGCGTAACTTTGAAAAGTAACGAACAATTGTCCTATTCAACCTGGTCAGCACCAATCGTCGGTCTTGGTTTAACCGCACAACTAACTGGCGAGACCTTTAAAGGTCTTGGTACCATGTTATGGAATTTAGTCCGTGGCGTCGGCTCATTATTTAGTTTTGATGCTAACGTGCGACAAGAAGGGCAAGACGCTATTTCGGAAGTTGGTGACTCAGTATCAGGCCCAGTCGGTATTATCGGAGTCTTATTCCCAGCCTTTACTTCCGCCGGACCAGCCAATTTAGCCTTTCTTGCAGCGCTTATTTCGGTATCACTAGCCTGTATGAATATTTTGCCAATTCCAGCACTTGATGGTGGACGTTGGCTCCTCATTGCTATTTATAAACTACGCCGCAAGAAATTAACTAAGGAAGCTGAGGAGCGTATTGTAGCCCGTGCATTTATAGTGCTTTTAGTTATCATGTTTATTGTTACCATTTTAGACATCACGAGGTTTTTCTAAATGAAAAAGAAGCACACTAAGGCTAAAAAACTAGAATTTGACTGGACGGTAGCAAAAAAATTACTTTTTATGTGCTTATGGGTGGTAGTGTCAATACTGGCAGTTCAATTTATAGTAGGTTTCTTAATGATTCGCCTACTTTCAAGAGACATCTTCGCACAACCAGTTTGGACTGCAGTATATTCAGCGATTACTTATGTGCTCGCTATGGCGCTCATCATTTGGGCCCCACCAGCAATCATCGCGAAATGGCGCAAAAACAAAAAAACTAAATACGTTTCACGCGACGATTTGGGCCTTCGTGACTGGCCGACTTGGACGGATGTCGGGCTTGGCCCAGTCGGTTTCATAGTCGCCACCTTGCTTGCAGCGCTTTTAGTTGGTCTCTTCACTGTTTTCCCGTGGTTTAACGCCGAAGAAGCACAGAACACTGGATTTACCACATTTGTAGTAGGAGCAGATCGCATCATCGCATTTTTAACCCTAGTAGTAATCGCACCAATTGCCGAAGAGATTATCTTCCGTGGTTTTTTATATGGCAAAATCCGCCAACTATTACACGATAGGATTTCAGAAAAATGGGGCATCGCCATTTCAATTCTAGTGGTGTCGGCTCTGTTTGGCATTATCCACATGCAATGGAACGTCGGCGTCAACGTTTTCGCGCTCTCTGTGGTTTTATGCGCCCTACGTGAAATCACTGGCACGATTTACGCTGGGATTCTGACACATATGATTAAAAACGGCGTAGCGTTTTATTTATTATATGTCCTCGGTCTCAGCGCTTAGCTTAGTGTGATATAATAGTCTTATTATGAGACTTTCAAATACTTTTGTGAAAACTTTGCGCGAAGCGCCAAAAGACGAAATCGCGCGAAATGGCGTATTACTAACCCGCGCAGGCTATGTGCATAAAGAAATGGCCGGAGTATATGACTACTTACCTTTAGGGCTTCGAGTAATCGAAAACATCAAACGCATTGTACGTGAAGAGCTAGATGCTCTTGGCTGTCAAGAAGTCTTAATGTCATCTTTGCAAAATCCAGAACCATGGGAAAAAACTGGTAGGTTCAACGACCAAGCAGTAGATATTTGGTTTAAAACCGAACTCTCTTCCGGTGGCAAGCTAGGTCTCGCACCAACTCATGAAGAGCCAATTGTGAATATGTTGAAATCTTATATTGCTAGCTACAAGGATTTGCCACTTTACGTTTATCAATTCCAAACCAAATTTAGAAATGAACTCCGCGCTAAGTCTGGCTTGATGCGCGGACGCGAATTTTTAATGAAAGATCTCTATAGCTTCCACACTTCGGAAGAAGATTTGGATAGGTTTTATGCAGAAGTTGAAAAAGCCTACACTCGTATTTTTGAAAGAATCGGGCTCGGCGAAGATACTTACGAAACATTTGCGAGTGGTGGAATTTTCTCCAAATATTCACATGAATATCAAACTGTTTTGCCGGTAGGCGAAGACACGATTTACTATAATCAGGACCATTCAGTAGTTTTAAATAAGGAAGTTTATAACAATGAGGTCTTGGCTGATCTTGGTGTTACTGGTACTGAATTTTCTGAAACTACTGCCGCGGAGGTGGGGAATATCTTCAAACTAAAATTCAAATATTCCGAACCTTTGGGGTTAAAATTCTCCAGTGATAACAACGAAATGAAGACCGTCTACATGGGCTGCTATGGCTTTGGTGTGTCCCGCGTGATGGGGGTAATTGCCGAAAAGTTTGCCGACGAAAAAGGCCTCTGCTGGCCAGAATCAATTGCTCCGTTCAAATACTATCTAGTCGGTATTGGCGAAGAAGGTACTAAAAAGGCTGAAGAATGGTACAAAGGGCGCGAAAACGAAGTATTATTTGACGACCGCGACGCTCGTCCGGGTGAAAAATTTGCCGACGCCGAACTGATGGGCATTCCATACCGTGTAGTTATTTCTGACAAAACACTGTCCTCAGATTCCGCCGAAGTAACTAGCCGCCGCACCGGCGAATCAAAACTTGTCAAACTATCTGAAATTTAGTATTGACATTGAAATAGATTTAAGATAAACTTATAACGGTTTAAAATTGGAGCTTTCCTATGATTAAAAAAAGTATCAGTCTGACTGCCGAAGGCAAAAAAGAATTAGAAAAAGAGCTCGAAGAGCTAATTAAGGGTCGTCCAGCCATCGCTGAAAAGATCGCCACGGCCAGAGCTTTTGGTGATTTGTCTGAAAACGAAGAATATAGCTCCGCTAGAAGTGAACAAAAAATGGCCGAAGGCCGCATTTTAGAAATCCAAGATATTTTGAAAAACGCCAAAATCATTCGTGGTGGCAAAAAGAGTTCCGTTTCGCTCGGTGCCACAGTAGTTCTTGACATGGGCGGACACGAAGTAACTTACACCCTGGTTGGTGCAACTGAAGCAAATCCATTAGAAGGCAAAATTTCCGACGCTTCGCCAATTGGTAAAGCTGTTTTAGGTCACAAAGCTGGCGAAACTATTGATTTCAACGGAAAAAAGGTTAAGATTGTCGAGATAAAATAATTATAGTATAATTATTTTATGTTACTCGAAGATTATCGCAACGAAAGATTAAAAAAATTAGAAGAGATTAAAGACCGCGGAATTGATCCGTACCCGGCTAAAGCCCACCGGAACACCAAAATTCTTGACGTGGTCAATCATTTTGATGAAAAACAAGGTCAAGAAGTTTGTATCGCGGGCCGTGTCACCGCGATTCGGTCATTTGGTAAATTAGTATTTTTGAAGTTACGCGATTATACAGGTGAGGTACAAATTTTTATGAAAGCCGTGCCAGAAGAAACGCCGGAAGGTCTATTTGGCGCAAAAGATATTCGCTTACTTGACATTGGTGATTTCGTAGAAGCGACTGGTATCGTAGATAAATCACAAACTGGCGAAATCTCCGTATTTTCTAATTTCGTGAGACTCTTAACTAAATCTCTTCGACCATTACCCGAAAAGTTCACCAACAAGGAAGAGCGCTATCGTCGTCGTTATGTTGATATGAACGTCAATCCAGAAGTTCGCGAACGCTTGGTGCGCCGATCTAAATTCTGGCAAGCTACGCGCGATTTCATGAACCAACATGGCTTTATCGAAATCAACATTCCAGTACTTGAGCACACGACTGGCGGTGCTGACGCTACGCCGTTTACCACTCACATGAACGCCCTAGATGAAGATTTTTATCTTCGCATTTCTCACGAGCTTCCTTTAAAACGTCTTCTTGGCGGTGGCTTTGAAAAAGTCTACGACATTGGCCCGCGTTTTAGAAACGAAGGCGTCGATGACGAACATTTACCAGAACACATCGCTTTTGAATCTTACGCCGCATACGAAAACTACGAAGACGGCATGAAATTTTATGAAGAAATGATTAAATACGTTTGTCGCGAAACATGGGGAACTTTGAAATTCAACGTCGGTGGTTTTGAAATCGATTTGGATTGTGAGTGGCCACGCATTAAATACGCCGATTTGCTCCGCGAAAAGTTCGACGTGGACGTATTCCATCCTGACCGCGAACAATTAATTCGTATTTTGAAGGAAAATGGTGTCGAAACGAATTTTGAAGTGTCGGATGCTAGACTTATCGACCACGTCTGGAAACTGATTCGCAGAACTTCCGCCGGGCCATACTGGTTAGTTGAAGAACCTTTGTCACTGTCGCCGCTCGCGAAAAAATCCGCCACTAATCCATTAGTCACCGAAAGATTCCATCCAATTATCGCCGGCACCGAAATGGGCAATGGTTTTTCCGAGCTTAACGATCCTTTGGACCAGCTAGAACGTTTCAAAGAACAACAAGCCGCCCGCGACGCCGGCGACGAGGAAGCTCAAATGCTCGATATGGATTTTGTGGAAATGCTAGAATACGGTATGCCACCAGCCTGTGGTTGGGGTAATTCTGAACGCAATTTCTGGCTGCTTGAGGGTGTGCCAGGTAGGGAAGCCGTACCGTTCCCAATTATCAAAAGCAAAGAAGACTAAAATTCGATAGTTTTGTGCCGAGATTTTAAACCTTGGGTTATATGAAGAGAAGTTTTTGGCACGTCAAAATATTTGGAAAGCAACTTAATTAGAGCAGTATTAGCTTCACCATCGTGAGCTTTTGCCCGAAGATAAACCATCAATTCAGACTCCCCTGTTTTGACGATTTTTTCTTGAGAAGAACCCGGTTTAACTAAAACAAGATATTTTGCCATACACTTTTATTATATCACACTTATGCAAAAATGTCAATTTTTTTACATTTTTAACCATATTATTTCGAAAAATAAACATTTACATAATGGGGGAAATAAACTATAATGGTTATATATATAAAAATTGGAGAAAAAATTACGAAATGATTAGGTTAAAATACCTATGGTTATTACAGAGGCATTTTCTGTTATCTTTGCTCGTAGTTTTGCCATGTTTGTTTTCGCTTATAATTATTTCTCCTGCATCAGGCATTGCCAAACAAAGCACGCTGTCGATGACAATTAGTAATGGTTCGTTGTCAATCAATATACTACCTTCGATTAGTGGCGAGTTTGGGAAGTCTGGTGATGCAACTATTACGGTGAATACTGATAATTTTACTGGTTATACTTTGTCTATTTCTTCGAGCGAAACGACCAGTTCGGTAAATGCTAATGATGACGAGATTGAGTCTATCGGTACAAGTATTAACGAATCTACTTTTATATCAAATAGTAGCTACAACAATAAGTGGGGATATAAACCTAGTCAATATATTACCGTAAATAACGGCGTAAATACCGTTGTTCAAAACACGAACTATTTACCAACTCCTTCTTTAAATGGTGATCTTTTAGCAATTACAAACACGGCGAACGTCACAAATGATACTTACACATTCTCCGCTGCGGCGAAAGTAGATATGTCCTTGCCATCTGGACAATATAATTATACTTATGTACTGACCGCGGTAGCAAACTCAATCGTCTATAATGTCACTTATGATAGAAACACTACTGATATGGTATCCAATATGCCAGATCCAAACCCACAAGCTCTTACAATTGATGGCGGCACGCCGACCGCAAATAGCTATGCGCCACTTAGCAGTAAGGTACCTATATTAACCAATAAAAATTTTGAAGGATGGTGTGATGTAGCAACGACTGTAGACCAAACAACTGGGGATTATTTATGTTCTGGTACAACATATCAGGCTGGGGATAATTACCCGATTGATCAGACGGCTGGAGCAAATATCACGCTCTATGCAATTTGGGTGAATGATCCTTTCCCGATGGTTTGGGCGCAAATGGGAGCTTGTGAATTTCATGGAGCGACTAACGGCAATATTACTGGTACAGAATGCCAAGACTATACTAGTGATAAATTTATAGATACAGGCATTGCACTATATAGCAATGTGAATTATCAAAAAGACTATGAAATTCATTACACAATTGATCATTATGATCCTAGCGAAAATAATGGCATGGCTGATCGAAAGCAAACCTTCGTGAGTGACAAATTATCACCAGATGCTATGAGCTCGCCTTATGATGGGAAAGGGCCAGGTATAGTTGTGAGAAGAAGTGAAGACAACATCCAAATTAGGAGTACTTATGGACATGCAGCCAATGATAGCTCTAACTCTAAAGAAATTTCTGTACCGTCGAGTTCTACTACTGATGTTAGTATCTATAGAATTAATAATGTAATATATGCAAGCATTAATAATGGTGCATTGCAAAAGATTCAGGCTATTAGTAATTTTGATCAACAATTTGGCTTAAATACTTGGTTCGGAGCTTATCCAGGTGATGATTGCACCGGCAATAATACGAATGGTGTTTGCACAAACGCAATCAGGTTTATTGAAGCTACGCTCAGCAATATGTATATCAAATTAGGCGATTTCGGTAAAACTATACATGAAATTACATTTAATTCTAATGGTGGTACCCCTTCAACGTTTACTTATCAGGTGATTGATGGTGATTCTCTTGGAGCATTACCAACGGCGACCCGAACTGACTATGTCTTAATGTATTGGTATTCTGCAACGGGTGGCAATAACATCGCCACTCCTGAAACGAAGCCACATGGCGCTGTGACTTATTATGCCTTCTGGTTAAAGGAAGTATCTCAGGCGACGATTAGCAATTCTTCTATTACGCTTGCTTCTGGTGGGACCGAAACAATTAATGTAACAAATTCGGCAGAGCTTGAAGAGTATACCTTTTCTTCGAGCGATGATTCGATAGCTACAGTAAACTCTACTACCGGTTTAGTGACTGGAGTGGATACTGGAACTACAACAATTATAATGACTGGCACAAAGTCTGGTACTACCAAGACTATCAATGTGACTATACTCGAAAGTTTAGCGCAGGTTACATTTGATGCAGGCCAAGGTTCGAGTGTAAATCCAATAGAAGTAGAATACGGCGGCACTATTTCTGAGTTACCAATTTCAATTAGAAGCGGATATACTTTAGAGGGTTGGTATACTGGTGCAAATGGAACTGGAACCAAACTTACTACTTCATTACAAATTAATAACGATATGGATTTTATCGCGAATTGGATAGTGACAACAAATGTATGTAGACTTGCCGCTAACCCTGAGGCTCTGCATAAGGAAAAGTGTCTTAGAACTAGTACTAATGGGTGTCGAACTAGTAGTGTTTATGCATATAATGAAGACATTGTTTATGGTAAAACTCCAAATGATTTAGATAACCCCACTACTCTAGCGCCTGGCCTTGCATACACATGTGATATCAATGCAAATAATGAATATGATGAAGAAACTGAAAGATTCTACTTACTTAGTGCAGATAGCACCAAAGCTTCATTAGTTTGGTATAAAAACATTTCTGACGTTAGTATTAACTATGATGCCGCCTATGCATTACTACCAGATTCTAGCATGTGGCGAAATACTAATTTAATAGCACAAGCGAATAATAAAGTGACTAGATATATGAAGGTTGCAGAGGTGAATGCTGCTTGTAACGGAAATGCTTCAACTAATCTCAAAACACGAGTCTGCGTCTATCTAATGGAGAAATCTAACTATGCTAACACAAATATGATAGATGGTATATGGGTAGAAAAAACTAGCAATGCCAGTAATGGAGGTAGAAGGATTCATACTACTGGCTTGTCGCTTGGTAATGTAAACCCAAATACTGGCGGTAGCAACAACGCTCCGCGTCCAGTCATTGAAATACCGATAAACATGCTCAATAGTAATTATTTAATTACCTTTGATCCGCATAATGAAACTGCTTCTTGGTCTGAAGAAATTACTCCTGGTGATACACTGGGCAATGCCTACCCTGCAACTGACCCAACTTATACGAATCATATCTTCCAGGGTTGGTATACCGCTGCTTCTAATGGTACACTCGTAACTAATAGCACTGAGCCGAATTCTAGTAAAACTTATCATGCTCAGTGGAAGGGTACAGTAGCTCTTGCAACAGTAGCTAACGATAGTATTTCGGTTGCCACTAATGGAACTGCAACTGTAACAGTAACTAATGCGGCTGACCTTGAAGGCTTTACGTTCTCTTCTAGTAATACAAGTGTGGCGACGATTGATGCTTCGACTGGTGTGATTACTCCTGTTGCGGTAGGTACTACAAATATTTCAATTACTGGTGTTTCTTCTAATACTACGAATCAAATTGTAACCGTGACCGCAACTCAACCATAGCCCGAATACTGGTGTCGTTTTCACTTGCACTAACTAAGAAGAAAAGTAATGAATAGCCCGATGCTACTGTGATATAATTTTAGATATGCCTAAGTTTAAATTAGTGTCAAAATATAAGCCAACCGGTGATCAACCATCTGCTATCAAACAGCTCACGGACGGTGTTTTAGCAGGCGTAAAAGAACAGACCTTACTCGGCGTAACTGGCTCTGGTAAAACTTTTACTATGGCTAATATTATAAAGAATGTACAAAAACCAACCCTGGTCCTCGCTCACAACAAAACTTTAGCCGCTCAGCTATATTCCGAATTTAGAGAGTTTTTCCCGGAAAACGAAGTCCATTATTTTGTATCTTACTTTGATTATTACCAACCAGAAGCATACATCGCCTCAACTGACACTTATATTGAAAAAGATTCCGCTATTAATGATGAAATTGACCGCTTACGCCATGGCACCACGGAAGCCCTACTTTCGCGAAATGACGTCATCGTAATCGCCTCAGTATCCTGCATTTACGGTATTGGCTCACCAGAAAACTACTTAGAAATGTCCTTCGAAATCAAACGCTACGAAAATATTTCGCAACTAGATTTTATTCGCAAACTAGTTAACATTCAGTACCACCGCAATGATCTTGCATTTGAACGTGGCAACTTTCGCGTAATGGGCGACACTATCGATCTGTATCCAGCCAATGGCGAATTCGCTTACCGATTTGAATTCGGATTTGATACCTTGGAAGAAATCAAAATCGTCGATCCTTTGACTTTTGAAACGCGCGAAAAACCAGAAAAAGTGCACATTTTTCCAAACACGCATTATGCTACACCAAAAGATCAACTTAAAAGAGCGCTTGATGCCATTCGCGCAGAATTTAATGAACGATTGGCTTATTTTAAAGAACACGAAAAATATCTAGAGGCCGAAAGATTATCCCAACGCACCAAATATGATCTCGAAATGCTCGAAAGCACTGGTTTTGTAAAAGGAATT
>JAEEGJ010018193.1_pt1 | contig 15736 bp, 13 predicted proteins | sample 8958761 | NCBI WGS metagenome assembly JAEEGJ01 (sample SAMN16246546, study PRJNA631951) | gut metagenome | biome: gut microbiome; feature: rumen; material: RS-attached | host: Bos | place: Iran: Karaj | collected 2018-10
AAGGTCATCCGCGACAACAACGACGAGTTCACCCCCGAACGCCGCCATCAGATTGCCCTCGAGTTGGGCGATGTCATGTGGTATGCCGCCTCCCTCGCCCACGACCTCGGCTACACCCTCGACGACATCTGCCAAATGAATCTCGACAAACTCGCCTCCCGTATGCAGCGCGACCGTATTCATGGGGAGGGGGATGAGAGGTGAATTAGCCTTAATATTTCCAATTATTATGATACGTCTTATCAAACAACAAACATGTAAATCAACAAACACAATGAAAAAATTTCTATTACTTTTAATTTCTGTTTTCTTATCAATAAGTGCCAAAGCAATAATAGATGATTCTGGCAACTATGAAATTACTATCATAAACGATGAATCTATTTGTATAAAAAAATATTTAGGTGAAAGTTCATCTTTTATCATTCCCACCACACTTAATTACAATAACCAGACGTACAACGTTACAGAATTAAATGGCCCATTTGGGTCTTCCATCATTCCTTCTAGCTGTGTAATAACCGATATATTTATACCCTCCTCTATAACTAGTATTAAAAGAGTTATTAGAGAAAATACAAATCTCAAAAGAGTTATTGTTGAAAACGGAGATAATCTATCGACCTGCCAACAATGCATTTATTATAGTACACTTTGCTATGTTGATTATATAATAGTTTTTCATAATAGTAGCAAGAAATTCTATTCATCCGACTGGGCTAGTGGTTCATATTCATTTGTAGGAGCAGAAATAGTTTTGAAATACTTCAATGATGAAATTGAAGACGAAACAATCAAAATGTATTTTAAATACTCTAATGGTATAACATTTAATGATGAAAAATTCGGTCAATTAATAACTGCGATTAAGAACCGAGGCACTGATATAGATGCAATTTCTGAAATTACATTGAACACCTATAAGAAATCAGGAGATGTTTTAAAATACAATTTTAGTTTCATCAATAATCCTGCGAATGAACTTGCGTTTGGTGCTAAGGTAATCATAGGGTCCTCATCTTCTGGAACAACTTATGTAAGTACAAATCCCATTATTCCCGACAAAGTTGACTTCCAAGCTCCATCTTCAAATATTAATGGTACTATTAGTTACAATCGCTCTAACACCTTTAATTGGAACTCCGTCTGCCTCCCCTTTGACATCAAGGAGTCTGACTTTGGAAATGATGTGTGCAAGATATATATAGTCACAGCGGCAACTGACAAACAAATCAACTTGACTCGAGTAGAATCAACAGAAACTCTTGTCGAAGCTGGCACGCCTTGCTTCATATATTCTAACGCAAGCGAATGGACCTTGTCCCTCGCTAATGCTACCATCAGAAATGACGTTGCTGCTAAGACCATACCAGTTGGCGACAACTATCAAGTAAAAGGCAGTTTCACGAATGAAACGATTGGAACCGGCAAATATAAACTAAATAGCCAAGGTTCCGAATTCGGCATTACTAAAAACGGTGCCGCTACAGTAACTGCTTTCCGTTGCTATATCGCTCCAACAAGTACCATAACCAATGCACCTGCACAACTTGGCGTAAACATCGATGAAGAAGCTTCCATCACCCTCGTTCCCAATGATGCAGAATCTCAAAAAGTTAAACTTTACGACCTAATGGGTCGTCCACGAAAGGAAGGATCACAAGGTATTTTCATCAAGTCAACAAGATAATACATCGACAAACAAATTACAATTGTTAGTTTGTCCTTATAATTCTTTATCTACAAAGGAGGAAGCACTATAAAACGTTATAGTACTTCCTCCTTTTTGAGATAGCATTATACTACGCGACAAGATGCTTGCTATATCAAATAAAGATAAAATGGTCGAGAAGGTAGTAAATCGGAACAATAGCAGAGAAAAACTACGTAAATAATCTTATTTTTGACGGGAAATTGCAGTAATCTCAGAAATAATGCTTATATTTGCAGCGAAACTAACCACATTATCTCTATGAAAGCGAAAAAACTGATACAGACTCTTGCCCTCGGCATTGCAGCGCTCATGCCCTCGTGGGCTTGCGCCCAAATCCATCCCCTCGAAGGATGGCAACCCGGCGATCACCTCCTCATCCCCATCATCCAATACCGCATCGCCGACTTCTACGCCAACAAGAAACTCATGGGCCTCAACCTCTACAACATCCAGGGCGAGGTGATGACACCCAACCAGGGCGGCGACAACCTGAAATTCGACTACGTGCCCGGTCTCGTGGCTAAAGCCATCATCGAGGCTGCACAGGCCAACTCGAACTCGGGATTCGCCAAGAGCTGGTTCTACAGCGTGGAGGACTATGCCAACCGATGCGCCCAAAGCGTGCCCACCACCGGAAAGAGCCTCGACGACCTCAACGCTACAAAGATGTACTTCACCCTCTACGACCTCACCGACCCCGAGACGGGTGCATTCAAGGACATCGCCAAACCCGAGACTCACGCCAACGCCAAAATGGCCATGGAACGCGCCATCCAGGGCCTGAAAGACGTGAAGGAACATTACGCCATCCCCGCCTCGCTGAGCAAGGATTGTGCAGGGGGCTGGTGGCACAAGGAGGTCTATCCGAACCAGATGTGGTGCGACGGCCAATACATGGGTCCCGCCCTGCTCGCCCAGATGATCCACTACGGATACACCATCGACGGCGCGGAGGAGGACTGGAAAACCATCACCCGACAGTTCGACATCACCTGGCATAAACTCTGGGACCCCAAGGAACAACTGCTGTGGCACGCTTTCAGCGCCGACCCCAAGGGTGAAAAGGCCCGCCTCTGGGCCGACCCCAAGACGGGACGCTCGCAGGAATACTGGGGCCGCGCCTGCGGCTGGTACTTCCTCGCCCTGGTCGATGTGCTGGAGTTCATCCCCGAAGGCATCACGATGAAACCCACACAAAGCACCCTGCGCGGACTGAGCTCCGACTGCCGCGAACGCCTGCTCTACTACCTGAACACCCTCGCCGAAGGACTGGTGCGCCGCCAGGACAAGGAGACGGGCTGCTGGTACCAGCTCCTCGCCCATGATGGCAATTTTACGGTGAGCGAATACCAAGGAAAGTCATACGAACCCGTGAGCAACTACCTGGAATCGTCCGCCTCTAGCATCTTCACCGCTACCCTCCTCAAGGGAATCCGTCTGGGCCTCCTCCCGAAAGAAAAGTACGACAACATCGCCGAAGTGGCCATGATGGGCCTCGTGAAGCAGTTCCTCCGTGTGCGTGACGACAACGGTACATGGACCCTCATCGACGACTGCGCCTCTGCCGGCCTCGGCGGCGCCAGCTGGGGCGTCCGCGACGGCTCCGCCGCCTACTACCTCCTCGGCAACGACGTCACCCGCATCACCGACTACACCGAAGGCAAGGTCTATGGCGCCTTCATCCTCGCTGCCACCGAGTACGAGCGGAAGCATGGCAAATGACATTTTATAATTAACAATTAACAATTAGTAATTTAATCCTGATTTCTTCTTAACATGAATTATCAGGAATTAATCACGAATTTTTCAAAAATTATTGAATAAAAATAGCATGAAAAAGGAAGAAGACATCCTGATTTATCAGTCGTGGTGGAAGAACACTATAACCGGCCTATTTCTTATTATTTTGGCAGGGATGTCAATCTACGGATATATAATAGGGAAGATACCCGTTTGGACATTGATTGCAGCCATTAGCTTTGGTATTTGCGGGCTGATTTTGCTTTATATATTTGTGAAGCAACAACTCAAACACGCCCCTTATATGGTCATTACCGACGAGTCGGTGAAGGTACTATTAGGCAAAGGCATGGAGTTCAAGTTTGCAGATGTAGAAGATTTCTTCCTTTTAGGCTATCCGCTCTCGTCTAGTGTTATCGGCATCCATTATAAGGAAGGAGTGCAGCAACGCAAGATGGAGGAAGCAAGCAAAGCTGGACGCATCGTCAGGAAATTCAATGAGAAGACTGCTGGCGCCCAAGAAGGAGTACCCGCCTCAGGATTGACCGTCAGGCCCAAGGTGCTTTGCCGTATGCTCAATGAACGGCTGGAACAATATCGACAGCGTCACGATAAGCCTAAAAAGGTATAGTAGCTTATACGCAAATACGGATTAACAGAAACAATAAAACACCGCTGCGACCGGAATGGGTTGCAGCGGTGATTGTTATGTACGGAAGAGTACTGTCGAAGAATTAACGGCCTACGGCACGATCGGCAGCCTTGGCGTGGTTCTTAGCCTTCTGGAGAGCGTCCTCGGCATCCTCCTGACGGTTGTCGGCCTTCTTCTGAGCGCTCTGGCTTGCCTTCTCGGCGCTGACAGCAGCATCTACAGCCTTCTTGCGCTCCTTGAGGGCAGCGAGCTCAGCTTTCTTGGTCTGCTCTTCGGTCTTGAGGGCAGCGTCGGATGGGTTGGCCTTCTGACGGCTCTTGTTGGCCTTGAGTTCAGCCTCGATGGCATCGATCTCATGCTTGTACTGTTCGCTAAGCTGCTCCCAGCTCTTGTTCTCGGGATTGGTATCACCGACAACCTTCTTGGCATTCTCATTGGCTGACTTAGCCTTTGCAATAGCCTTCTCGGCATCTTCCTGAGCCTTCTGAGAAGCCTTCTGAGCCTTCACGTTCTTCTTGTCGGCAGCAAGAGACTTATCTACAGCCTTCTTCTTCTCCTTGAGGGTAGCAAGCTGGGCCTTCTTGGTCTGCTCTTCAGCCTTGAGGGTAGCATCGCTAGGATTAGCCTTCTGATGCTTCTTGTTAGCCTTGAGCTCTGCCTGAAGGGCATCGATCTCATACTTGTACTGAGCGCTGAGCTCTTCGTTGCTCTTCTTGGCATCTGACTGTGCGAACGAAAGTGCTGGAGCTGCAAGGAAAGCAGCGAGAAGCACGTACTTTGCAAAATTCTTCATAGGTGTTCGTTTTTAAAGGGTTAATATAGTGTATTTGAGTTATCAGAGGGGATAAAGGGCGGCACATCGAGATGTGCTTGGGATGGGGTCGAAGTCTTTTACTTTATGACATCCACACATCCAAAATTTACGCCTAAGGGCGGCACATCGAGATGTGCTATGGGCGCGATGTCCTATAAAGCTTTACTTTATGACATCTACGCCCATCCAAGGTTTAAGGACGGTGGGAACTTTTATTGAGCCATCGGGCTGCTGATAGTTCTCGATGATGGCAGCGACGATACGTGGGAGGGCGAGAGCAGAACCGTTGAGGGTGTGGCAGAGCTCGACCTTCTTGTTGTCGGCGCGACGATAGCGGCACTTCAAGCGGTTGGCCTGATAGGTGTCGAAGTTGGAAACTGACGACACTTCGAGCCAGCGCTTCTGAGCCTCGGAATAAACCTCGAAATCGTAGCAGATGGCGCTGGTGAAACTCTGATCACCGCCGCAAAGACGCAGGATGCGGTAGGGCAGTTCGAGTTTCTTGAGCAGACCCTCGACATGTTCGAGCATCTCACGATGAGACTCGGCGGAATGCTCGGGAGTGTCGATACGTACGATCTCGATCTTCGAGAACTCGTGCAGACGGTTCAAGCCACGCACGTCCTTGCCATACGAACCGGCTTCGCGACGGAAGCACTGGGTGTAGGCACAGTTCTTGATGGGGAGGTCCTTCTCGTCGATGATGACGTCACGATAGATGTTGGTGACAGGCACTTCGGCGGTTGGAATAAGATAGAAATCGTCAATCTCACAGTGGTACATCTGTCCTTCCTTATCGGGCAGCTGACCTGTGCCGTAGCCCGACTCCTTGTTGACGACTGTCGGAGGCATAATCTCCTCGTAGCCGGCATTGGCGGCTTCGGTGAGGAAGAAATTGATAAGGGCACGCTGGAGACGAGCGCCCAAGCCACGATAGACAGGGAAACCTGCACCCGTGATCTTGACACCGAGGTCGAAGTCGATGAGGTTGAGGTTCTTGGCGAGCTCCCAGTGAGGCAGCTTGGCAGTGGGCACCTCGGGGTTGCAGGTCCAGTTGCCTACGGTGTCCTGACCGAGGACACACTCCTTGAGGTTGGACTTGACTACCCAGTTGTCCTCGGCACCAGTGCCTTCGGGCACCTCGTCGTAGGGAATATTAGGAATCTGGCAGAGCATGTCGGTAATCTGGCCCTCGCAAGCGGCCTTCTTCTCGTCAAGCTCCTTGTTGATAGCCTTGAGTTCGGCAACACGAGCCTTGGCAGCCTCGGCTTCGGCGCGCTGACCATTCTTCATGAGCATACCGATGCTCTTGGCGAGACGATTGGCCTCGGCAAGGTTGTCATCTAGGGTCTTCTGCGTCTGACGACGCTCCTGGTCCTTGGCGATGACGGCGTCGATGGCTTCGCGTGCGCCTTCGAAATGCTTTTTGTTCAAACCGGCAATGACGCGGTCGTATTGCTCGGTGATGAGTTTAAGAGTGAGCATTTATGTAATTAACAATTAATAATTAACAAATAACAATGATTTGCTTGAAACAAGGAACAATGATCATTGATCTGCTTGTCCAAGAAAATGAAAAAACAAAAACAGAGCACTTGGCAACCATGGGGTTGTCAGATGCCCTGTAATTCTTTTAAGCTGTTGGCCAAGGGCTTAAGCCAGTGGCTCAACGGAAACGTAGCTCTTATTCTCGCGCTTCTTAGTAAATACTACCTTGCCGTCGATGAGAGCATAGAGAGTATCGTCCTTGCCAATGCCTACATTGAGGCCTGGGTTGTGCTTGGTGCCACGCTGACGAACGAGGATGTTGCCAGCCTTCACGATTTCGCCACCAAACTTCTTAACACCGAGTCGTTTGCTATGTGACTCACGGCCGTTCTTCGAACTACCTACACCTTTTTTGTGTGCCATAGTGCTTTTTTCCTTTCTTTTTAATAGCGGATTCGCTTATGCAACAATAGACTTAACTAACACTTCGGTAAAATGCTGACGAGAACCGACGAGCTTGTCAAAGCCCTTACGACGGATCTTGTGGAACACCTTGATCTTCTTACCGCGAAGTTCTACCTGAGAGACTTCGAAAACAACCTTTGCACCCTCTACAGTGGGAGTGCCAACGGTGATAACACCGTCATTGTTAACGAGGAGGACCTTGTCGCAGACTACCTCGTCACCTACCTTAGCACCTGCGATATTGAGAACGCAGATCTTCTGGTCGGGCTCAACGTTGAACTGCTGGCCCTGGATTTCAACAATAGCGTACATTGTACAAAAAAATATTTTTTAAATATTTCTCCGCAAGGCGAATGGCGCTCATCGTGGAGGGCTGGCATCACTGCCACCTTGCCGTGACGGTCATTACTTATCGTGCCTACATCGGAATCAGCGCGCAAAGATAGACATTTTTCCTGATACAGCAAAATAATTTGAAGTGATTTTTGCGTTTTTGGGCCTAAAATTGCGATATTTAGCTAAAAATTGGCATTTGCACTTCATTTTTTTGCAAAAATAGTTGTTTATTTAAATTAGAATTGTTACATTTGCACCGTGAAATGTCGAATGAAAAACGACCATTACCCAAAACAAACAATAATAACCTTTTAAACACAAAAAACATGGCTTACAAGATTGATCAAATCGAAGGCATCGGCGAGGTTTACGCCGAGAAACTCATCGCTGCTGGCATCGCTACTACTGACGACCTTCTGGAGAAGTGTGCTGCCGCCAAGGGCCGCATTGCTATTGCTGAAGAAACCGGCATCAGCCGCAAGCTCATCCTGAAGTGGACCAACCACGCTGACCTGATGCGCATCAACGGCATCGCAGGACAGTTCTCGGAGCTGCTCGAAGCTGCCGGCGTTGACACCGTGAAGGAGTTCCGTCATCGCGTTCCCGCCAACCTCCAGCCCAAGCTCGTTGCCATCAACGAGGAGAAGAACCTCTGCAACCGTGTTCCTTCGCTGAGCGAGGTAGAGCGCATGATTGCCCAGGCCAAGGAGCTGAAGCCACTGATCACCTACTAAAGACCCCCTTCCTCCCCTTTGCTTAGGGGGAGAATCAAAATGCCCCTTCCGACATCGGGAGGGGCTTATTTTGTGCCTAATACTTGTCGCTCGGTCCATCGAGGCGGAAGACGATGCGGAAGGAACCGCCTTCGGCAAGGGGTGTCCACGACGTGGAGGAGATGCGGAAATGACCGCATTCGAGGGTGTGCTCGACGTGGAAACCGAGGCATGCGCAGACGTCGTAGTCGCCGACACGGACGAGACGCAGCGTCTCGGATGCATCGTCGGGCAGCTTGGCGAGGGAGACTTCGGGCGGAATCTGGTCGCGCGTCACGTACTCCATCGTCACAGGCATGTCGGACTGGATGACCTCATTGACACGGCGCTCGACCTCAGCAATCTGTTCGGGCGTAGGACACTGGGGCAGCTCGTAGTTGAGTTTGCTCTTCTTGCGCTCCACATGGGTGTTGCGCGAACGCTCGCAGCCGAACATACGCACCATGGTCTGGTTGAGGATATGCTCGGCGGTGTGCGCAGGCTCGTATTCACGTTTGTTGTGGTCGTTGAGGATGGGTTCGGTCATATTGCTGTTATCTTTCGTGACAAAGAGGGAGTTTATCTTCTGCTTCTCTTTTTCATGATTTTCGGCTGTGAGCTTTGAACGCCCATATATTCCTGACGTGCCTGCTGGAGCAAGGTCATGAATTCGGGTTCGGCACAAAGTCGGGCGAAGAGGATACTGGCCGAGTAGCGCCCGGCCTCGATATCACTCTGATAATGATAGCCGGCAATGACACGGCTCTGCCCCATCTCGTAAGCCACCTTCATGATCGACTCGGTATGCTGGGGATCGATGGCCGTCAGTATCATACCGACGAGCCACGACACCATGGTGTGGCCAGAAGGATAGCTGCTGTAGTCGGTGGGACTCTCATGCTCGGGCACCAACGAGGCTTCCTTGAACTGCTGATAGGGACGCACACGGTGATAATACGCCTTGACGCCGGCATTCGAAACCATTTCGGTGGCATGGGCGCGCTGAAGCAGAAGGAACAGCTGGGGATTGGCTTCCTGCGTGACGGCATGACCCATGGCCGGCGAGAAACGCGTCATGAAATAGGACGCACTGAGGAAGGCGTCGGAACGAGCCTGCAGGCCACGCTCGGTGGCACGCATCGACAAGCCCCACTGATACTGCGACCAATCGTCGTAGAAACGCGAATCGGTGAGTCCGGGAGGTGGCGGCAGAATCCGCTCCAGCTTTGGAGCCTCATCGGAGGTGACAAAAGGCGTGCGTCCATCATTCCGGCCTTGTGCCATCGCGATGGTCGCGAAAAGCACAATCGCCGATGCAAGAAGAGTTTTTCTCATTTTCGAAATAATCTGATGTCTATCGGTTGACCTGACGATTGACTACATTGCCATCGGCAGCATGGATATTGAGCACGAGGCGGTCCTCTCCGGCATAGGGTGTAACGTCAATTTCTACGGTGCGCTTGCCTTCGGCCTGGACGGTGGCAAGAGTAGCGCCCGAATAGCTGACGATATCGACCGAAGCGAGCGACACGGCAGCAGCCACCATGAGCTTGTTGTCCTGCTCACGAATGAAGGCATCGACAGCGAAAGCATCGCCAGGATTGCCAGTCTCGCACTGCAGCTGGGAGTCGGTGTCATCAGCCACATCGTAACCATTGAGCTGGAGCCACTTGATGGCATAACGGGTACCCAAACGACGATAGCCCACACCTGCGAAGTGGAGGTTGTCGCGGCTCACCTTGCAGGCACGTGACGAGATGGTGTAAGCCGTTGGGATGTAGTTGTGAATCTGGTCGATAGTGGGATTGGCATGCGCGCAGACGCCATTCTGATCGAGGCCTACAGCTTCGCCACAAAGGACGGGCACATCTTCGGCCTTCAGGTTGAGGTCGGTGAGGATGTTCTGATAGATACGGTTCACCTGATTGGGCCAATGAGGGCCATAGGCATCGGTCTCGCCCTGATGGATGAGCAAGCCGCGAATGGTCCAACCCTGGGCTTGTGCCTGCTTTGCCAAGGTGATGAGACGGCCGTAGGGATTGCCATCGTAGGCAGCAATCTCGTTCTTCATCCAATCCATCTGACAGCTATCAACGAAGCCCTGGTAGAGATCCTTGTCGAAGAGACGCATGGGGCAACCATCGACAGCCACCTGGATAACGGCTACGGAGTCGATGGGCGAAAGGTGCTCAAGGACAGTGCGTCCGAAATAATCGGTGGGCGAAAGGTAGTTGGGACGATAATAACCCGGACGGCAGTTGCCTGGCTTGGCCACACGCCACTCTCCCACCTTGCGGTCTTCGTTTTCGGTGGAAGCAAGATTGAGGAAACGAGGCGAGACGATGGTGTCTTCTGCCGAAGAGATGTCACCAATACCTACCATGTTGGACTGACCAATGGCGAGGAAAGCAATTTTCTGAGGCTCGGGCTGCTTCTGGCAGGACATGAAACCGAGCACGACGAGGCTGCACACGAGGCAGCAAAGGGTACGAATGCTACGCATAGATATTAATTAACAATTAACAACTAATAATTAACAATGACGAATTAACAATTAATAATTAACAATTAACAATTTCGCCTTGAAAGGTAGAAATAATCGATCCAAAGTAAGCGATTTTTGATGAAACCTGCAAGTGTTTTTGCAAAAATGACCTTTTTAGCGCATTATTCGTAACATTTAGAGCGCCTTCTTGGGATACATGGCATCCCACCAGGAGGAATCATCCTTAAGATACTTCTGGAACCAGGCAAGTTGTGTGCGGAGCCAAGCCATGCGTTTGTCGTAATCGACGACGCCATGATCCTCGCCATCGACGCAGACGAGAGCCGTCTCGCGACCGAGGAGTTTCAGTGCGGTGAACATCTGGATGGAGTTGTTGATGGGGACGTTGACATCCTTGGTGCCATGCAGGAAAAGGATGGGCGTGTGGATCTTATCGACGTTGTAGATGGGCGAGTTCTTCACATAGAGGTCGGTTTCGCTCCAAGGATAACTGTTTGCCATCGACACCTCGCTGTAACTGTAGCCCCAATAGCCATAGCCCCAATAGGTGGTGTGGTCGGAGATGCCGGCATGACTGATGGCACAGGCGAAGGGGCAGTCGGGCAAGGTCTGCAGATACTGCGTCATGAAGCCTCCATACGAAGCGCCACAGCAGCCGACCTTCTCCTTATTAACATACGCGTGCGCGCGACAGAATTCGCGCACGGCCTCGGTGATATCACGAGCCGGATCGACACCTGCCGTATTGACATGACGCGAAGCCCACTCCTGTCCGAAGCCAGCAGCACCACTGGGTTGTACGACAAGCACCACATAACCCAGCGCTGCCCAACATTGCCAGGGATAGCTCGACTCGAAGTTGCGACCCGTCGGGCTGCAACCGCCATAATAATAAGTGATCATCGGATAAGCGCCCACGGCATCGGGAGCCTCGTCGTCGAAACCGACGGGCAGATAGTAGCGGCAAAGCACATCGTCGCCATTGCTGTTGGTGAAATGCCAAGGCCGGCATTCGGCAACTCGCACATCGCGAAGTGTCTGAGCCGAGAGGTCCTCAAAGCAGGTGGTCGGACAAATGAGTTTCCCCGTCTTCTTGTTCGCCTTAACTTTGGACAGATCGACAGAATAGAGACGGTCGCTGTTCATGGACGACTGTCCGTACCATGCCATCACAGGAGCCTGCGAAGCGAACGTAACGCCCTTGACACACTCCTCGGGAAGAGGCAGCATGCGAATATCTCCCGTTGCTGGATCGAGGCGATAGAGGCTCACGGAGTCGCGGTTCTCGCAAGTGAGGTAGATCTGACCATCGTAGAGGCTCCACTCCATCGAAGAGATGCTGGGGTCGAAGTCGCGGGTCACGGGATGCACCTCGTGGTCATCGACATCGATGATGTAGGCCTGGTAATCGTACATCGAAGGAATGACTTCGGCAGGCAGCGTGCAGCCCACTCGGCCAAAAGCCTCGGGAGAACCCTGAACGAGCACCTGACTGCCATCGGGAGAGAAAGTTCCGCCATAAACGAAACCATCCTGATGGATGAGGGTGTCGAGGGACAAGGTCTCGAGATCGAGTCGATACAAAGATGTGAATTCATGTGGGCGCTGGGGACGATCGACAGCCGTCTCTTCGCCAAGAGGTTTGAACGTGTGTTCACTCTTAGAGAGCAACACATATCGACCATCCTGGCTGATGTCGGTCACGTAGCAGTTATTGTAGCCGAAGGTGAGCGGACGGAGCACACCCGACCGGATGTCGTAGATGGCCATCGCATAACGGTCGCGCCAGCGTGGCTGACGATCCTCGGGATTGAGCACCTCATAAACGTCCTTGTTGACCTCCTTGGGTCCTTCCTTGCTGACATAGAAGACAAGGGACTGCTCATCGGGCGAGAAGCTGAAGCTGCCATCGGGCAGATGGCGGCAAAGGACCTCCTCGGCACCCGTAGCCGGATCGACAGTGACAAGTTCAAGACCCTCGTTGCCCGTGCGCGTATAGTAATAGCGGTTGGTGCGCGGCATCCAATCCACGCCTTGGCTGAGTTGGGTGCGCTGACCCGTCAGACGGTTCTGAAGATAATACCAGCGGCGATTCTGCTTGGGAGCGCGCTGACCTTCGGTGATGAGCAGGTAGTCGCCCTTGGGCGAAAGGGAGAGGCCATAGCATAGACGAGACTCCATCATTCGCGTGATGGTATAGAGACGACCGAGATTGTTGGGCAGATCGACAAGGACCTGCGACGTGGACTCGAAAGTCAGTTCGAGGCTATCGGGCTTCCCGGCACTGGCATCGCTGAGATATTTGATGACAAAATCGTGGTCACCCGGCTCGAGCGACAGTTCACCTGCAGCAGACTTCTGTCCATCGAGGAAGAGCTGATAGTTGGCGGGTGCCTTTTCGAGCTTGAGCGTTCCTTTGACGAAGGTGGAAGGACGGAGCGTGAAGCCCAGCTGATGCAAGGCGTAAGCTGCACCTTCGGGAACACCGGGCAATTCCGTCCCTCGCCATGTCGTGCCATTCTTAACGGCTTCGGGCGAAAGGGCGCAATCGAGGAGTGACTTGGGGTCGAAGCCCTTCAATTCGGCATCGATAGTGTCGAGCATCACAGGGGCCTGCATCACCACAGGACCAGCATAGAGGAACCTTTCGATGCGTGTGGTTTGGGCCGAAAGGGACACGACGGAAAGCGACAACGCAACGAAGGCAAGGAGAGTGGATTTCATATCATTTCTTAAGATTATCGATGAAAAGCAGCAGACGGTTGGTGATATTCACCTCGGAAACGCCGGAGTCGAAATCGAGCGAGAGGAGGTTCATGTCGGGATAGACCTGCTTGATGCGACGCTCCACGCCACGGGCCACAATATGGTTTGCGATGCAGCCAAAGGGCTGGAGCGAAACGACATGGTTGATGCCCTGGCGAGCATATTCGGCTACCTCGGCAGGAAGAAGCCAGCCCTCGCCGAACTGAGCAGAAAGGGAGACGATCTCCTGGCTGACACGGGCCTCCTCCATGATGTCGTGGAACGGCAGGAAGTAACGGAACCGACGACCGATACGGTTGTACTTGCCCAATTGGCGTCGGATGAGCAGATAGACCGTATCGACGATGAAGTCGGGCACGTTGGAACGTTCGACCTTGGTGGCAAGATTCACCTTGCGATTGACAAAACTTTGTGCAAAGAAGTCGAGTAAGACGGGAGGCGCCACCTCGATGCTGCGTTCCATCAGCCAATCGACCACATGCAGTTGTGCAAACGGATGGAACTTGAGGAAGATCTCGCCCACGACACCGACCTTGGCAGTCTCACGATCGATGCAAGCAGCGTCGAACTCGGCAGCAGCCTGTTCGGCCAGATGCGTCAGTTGCCTCGAACTGCGACGCTCGATGGCTTCACAGCCCAGCTGCAGATACTTGTCCTTGAGACGCTGGGCTATGCCGGGTTCACGTTCACGCACGGCAGTGGGGTAATAGAGTTTGGCGATGAAGTCGCTGTAAAGCACAGCATAGAAGGCAATGACGATAATCTTTCGCCAAGGCACATCGAAGCCGGGCTGCACATTGCCCATATCTTCGCCAAAGGTGAGGCTGATGACGGGCACCTGCGGGAATCCCGAATCGACAAGCGCCTTCTTGATGAGCGAGATGTAGTTGGAGGCACGGCACTGTCCACCCGTCTGCGACATGACCACAGCCGTCTTGTCGGGGTCGTAGCGACCTTCGCGGAAAGCCTTGACAAAATCGCCCACCACGAGGGTAGCCGGGTAGCAGACCTCGTTGTTGGCATAACGCAGACCCATGTCGCCCGAAATCTTGTCGCTGAGTGGCAGACACTCCAGGTCGAGGCCCACAAGCTTCACGATGGACGGAAGGAGCGGAGAGATGAACTGTGTGAAATAGGGTGCCAGAATCTTGCGACCACGCATCGTCTCGTCGAAAATGGGTGTGGTGACGAACTTCTCGGCCATTCGTTTCTCTGTAAGACCCGAAGCCAACTTCAACGACTCGATGAGCGAACGAATGCGCAGCTTCATCGAACCCACATTGTTGATGTCGTCGAGTTTGAGAAGAGTGAGGCTCTTGTGATGGCGAACCATCAGGTCGCGCACCTCATCGACAAGGAAGGCGTCGGGACCACAGCCGAACGAAGTGAACTGCACGAGATGCACATCGTTGCCCTGCTCGGCGCACCACTTGGCTGCCTTCAGAATGCGTGTGGGATAGGCCCATTGTGCGACGTGATGCACGTCGTGGAGGTCGATATCCTTGTCGCGAACATAGTCGTCGGTGATGACGTCGATGCCCATGCCCGAAATCAAGTCGGCCACCTGGTGCTGGATGAGCGGGTCGCTGTGATAGGGACGGCCCACGAGCATGATGACCAAGCGATGGTTGTTGCGAGCTTCGCGAAGCACATCCTCGCATAAGTAGGTCAAACGTTGTTCGAAGAGATTCTGTGCATAGATTGCCTGATCGATGGCATCGTTGATCTGCTTGCGTCCTTTCACGCCAAGGTCTTTCAGCAATTGCTGACACTGCTTGCGCAACAGCTTTTCGTCCTTGAACGAGATGGTCGGCGAGATGAATTCTGCCATGGAACCCTGAACCGACTTGACGACTTCGCTGTAACCGCTGACGATGGGACAATTGAAACTGTTCTGACCGCCGTTGGGACGCTCATAGATGACGAAAGGCAGGAAGATACGCTTGACGCCACGCTCCACCAGATCGCGAATGTGACTATGCATCAACTTGGCAGGGAAACAGATGTTGTCGCTCATCACCATGCCGGCGTCACGCTCGTACTTGCGATAGTTGGAAGGGGAAGAAAGGACTACGTTGATGCCTGCATGCGTGAAGAGGGCATGCCAGAAGGGGAATTCCTCGAATTGGTTCAAGGCACGGGGAATGCCGATAAGAGGGTTCGAAGAGTTCGAGGGGTTTGAGGGGTTTGAGGGATTCTGATTTGCAGAAACGCGGTCGAAAAGTTCGTGAAGCTTCTGATCATAGACGTTTAGGCCTTTGCGCTTGGCCTCGCCTCCATTGACGAAGACTTTTTCGCAACGATTGCCGCTGAAATAGGTCTTGCCGCCTGCAAACTTGTAGGTCGAAACCAGACACTGGTTCTCGCAACCATGGCAATAGACATTCTTCTGCGTATAGGACGATTTCTGCAACAGGTCTTCGAGGAACGGAGCCTGTTCGGCCGTCTTTTCGACATGACGCATAGCAAAGAGCGCCCAGCCAAATGCACCCATCAGTTCAGG
>JAEEGJ010018199.1_pt1 | contig 15734 bp, 12 predicted proteins | sample 8958761 | NCBI WGS metagenome assembly JAEEGJ01 (sample SAMN16246546, study PRJNA631951) | gut metagenome | biome: gut microbiome; feature: rumen; material: RS-attached | host: Bos | place: Iran: Karaj | collected 2018-10
TATAAATAGATGGCTCAAACTCAGGAATAGGATGGGTAATATACTTGATATTCTGTTCTGCAAGATTGCTGCCTTCAAGTCTCATCATAGTTTCCTGATTACGGGTAAGAGCATCCCATGCACGGACAGACTGGCTCAACTGAACCATAGCCTGAGCATTAAGGGCAGAGTTACCAGTACGCTTTGCAAGCTTATACAAAGTTACACCGTAGTTATTTGAAGCATAGAGATATGTATTAACAAGGTCGTAATCCTTTACATTTGCCTGAGGAAGCACAAGACCATTTTCTGCAATCTTATCGTCAAGATCATCAATCAACTGATCATAGTAACCCTGAGCTGCATATTCATCACCACGAAGGAAGAGAGTGTTACCCATTGCCAGCATAAGATTTCGTTCCTTAATATTTCCGTCACCAGACTTCATAAAGGCACCAAGAGCTTCCATATAATTCTTTTTCTTATACTGGATGTAGCCGATGCGGTAGCGGATTGAAGGACTGTCATTTTCGAGTTCTACCGAATATTTGTAATTGAAGAGAGCATCATCATAGTCTCCGGAAATTGAATACTTGATATCTCCCATATCCTCATAAAGCTTACCAATTGCAGGAGTTCCCTGGAAGCCGGCATTGTCGCGTTCTGTAGTAAAGAGAGAAATACCTTCTGCAAACTGTTCCTGAGCCTGAAGATAATCAGTTGTTTCAATATAATGTTCACCAAGCAGACGGTAAGAATCAATATACTTGTAAAGATCACGCTTCTTCATAGAAGGAACTGTATTGAACTTTTCAATAGCACGCTGAAGAGTAGCCTCAATTGAAGAAGTTTCATTTGTCTTGAGGAAGTATTTAGCAAGATTATACTGAGCAATAGGATTATCAGGATTAGTCTTAACAGCACGTAAAAGCAGTCCTCGAAGACCTTCAATTTCGTAGCGCAGATATTCTTCTGATGGAGCCAGTGAACCATAGTACTTATCAAGCAGATAACCGGAAAGTTCTGCCCAGTCTTCTGAAGAGAGAGATTTTTCGCGAGGCTCAAAGTTTTTCTGCATCTGAATTACTTCGCGCAGGTTGTCTGTGCGGATAAAGTAACGCATCATGCGTGACATATAAAGGTCTGTCGGCTTATAAAGCTGAATAAGTGTTGCATACTGCTCACGGGCAAGTTCAAGCTTTGCAGGATCTTTTTCTGTACCCCACTCCAGGAATACATCGCCAAGCATGAGAATTCCGTCAGCATCATTAATATGATAATCGAGTACTTCGCGTCGAACAATCTCTTCTGCGCGCTCGTAGTTTGCAAGATCGTTAAGCTCCATGTCTGCATATTCAAGACCGGCCATCTTATCGTGCCTAAAGTAGCGCAGAATATTCTGGTACATTTTTCCGGCACGCTGATACTGCTTATGCTCACGGTAGCCTCGGGCATATCTGAAGAACCACTTTTTGTTTATGCGCTTTTTAGCAGCTTCTTCAAAACGCATTTCTGCCTGTGGATATTCATCTGCCTGCAGCAATGCATAGCCCTGTTTATAGAGGGAATTAGCTTTGAGAGGTCTGTAGATACAGTAATTTGTAAACTTAATAAGTCCCCAGCCAACAATTGTAAGTAAAAGTCCAAGCAGAACACCTGGAATAATCTTATTTCTAAGCTGATATGAAAGAGACTTTTTGTATGCCTCGTATTCTGCCGCAGTTCTGTGTTCAAAGTCGCGAGGAATTGGAATAGATGTATCGAGCATCTTTTCCAGCATACCGGCAACCTGGCGGGCAGGAGCTTTATTGAGGATTTTTTCTATGATTTCAAATTCAGCATCGTCTGTAAATTCATCCTGAACAATAAAGTCTTCAAAAGCAAGACGTACGTTCAGAGGATATTCAGCAAGATTAGCAAGGAAGATTTTATACTGCTCATCAGAAAGTGTATTTGGAGGCAGGTCTTCTGCTTCTGCGGCTTCGCTAAAGTCTGGCTCATCAAGCTCTTTAGCCTTCTTGCCCTTACCTTTTGCTTTTTTCTCTTTTCCTGTTACAAGCTTTGGCTTTGAAGATTTTTCTTCTTTTGCTGTTGTAACATCTGAGAAGCCAGGAATCTCAAACTCACCTTCCATTGCAAAGTCGTCGTGTGAGCCGAATTCAAAATCTCCGTCTCCACCACCACTAAGCTGAGAGTCTGTATCCTGAATGCCAAAGTCCATGCCTTCCATCTCAGAAGTATCAAATACTTCGAGAGGTGCATTTTCTTCACCTTCTCCGCCGGCATCGGCTTCTGAGCCCATGTCATCAAGACCGGCTGTATCGTCAAAATCAGGAATTTCATCTTCTGCAGAGAAGTCTGTAGAAGGTGCTTCTCCAGCATCTTCACTTCCCTCTGCAGCTCCACCTAAATCAAAATCTCCGGCATCAAAAAGACCGGCTGGAATAGAGCTGTCTTCCTCTGAAGAATCACTTTCTGCAGCAGTTTCCGGCTTATCTTCATCAAAATTATCAGGAGGCAGTGAATCAAAATCATCAATAGGTGCTTCTGCAGCTTCTGTTGTCTCTGTGCCAGAGGCAGCTTCAGGTGCATCAAAATCAAGACTACCTAAATCTTCAAGAGTTTCTGTTGAAGCAGTATCAGTAGTAGTATCTGCAGGAGTATCAAAATTAAAGTCATCTAAAGGTGCAGCATCACCAGGAGTTTCAAAATCATCTAATGGAGCTGCATCTTCTGGAGTTCCAAAATCATCAAGAGGTGCTGCGTCACCTGGAGTTCCAAAGTCATCAAGAGGTGCTGCGTCGCCAGGGGTGCCAAAGTCATCCAAAGGAGCTGCATCGCCAGGAGTGCCGAGGTCATCAAGAGGCGCTGCGTCGCCAGGAGTACCGAAGTCATCAAGTGGAGCGGAATCTCCAGATGCACCAAAGTCATCAGGAATTCCGAAGTCTTCCAGAGGAGCCGCATCTCCCGCAGCCCCAGGAGCATCTGTATCATCTAACGATGGAATATCGTCTAAGTCTTCCGGTTCGTCCAAAGAAGCCATATCATCCAAGGATGGAAGGTCATCCATTGCAGCCGGCTCTTCAAGTGAAGCCGCTTCATCTAATGCAGCTGGTTCATCAAGTGATGCAAGATCATCAAGCGGAGCCGGCTCATCTAATGCAACGGGCTCGTCTAAAGTTTCAGGTTCATCTAATGGCTCCGGCTCATCCAAAGGCGCAGGCTCATCAAGTGATGTAAGATCATCAAGCGGAGCCGGCTCATCTAATGCAACAGGCTCGTCTAAAGTTTCAGGTTCATCTAATGGCTCCGGCTCATCCAAAGGCGCAGGCTCATCAAGTGATGCAAGATCATCAAAAGAATCAGAAGGTTCATTTGCTGCAGGGGCAGGCTCTGAACCGATATCATCTAAATCTGTAATATCATCGAAATCGTCTAAATCAACTTCAGCATCTTCTTCCGGCTCTTCTTCTTCCTCTTCCTGAGGTTCATCAAATCCGCCGCCAGCAAGAAGCGCATCAAGGCCCATATCGGCAATAGAAATTTCTTCCGGCTCTTCTTCTACAACCTCTTCAGGTTCTTCTTCCGGTTCATCAAACATTGAAAGATCCGGCATTCCCGCATCATCATCTGCAGGAGGTGCAACCGGATTCAAAAGAGCTGACATATCTGGAGCTTCAAAGCTTGGGGCAGGCTCTGAGTCGCCGCCGTCTTTTTTCTCAGCGGCTCCAGGATTTACAAGGGCAGTTAAATCAGAAAGGTCTTCTTCGGCTGAGGTATCTACAACCTCGGCCTCAATCTGAGGCATACCAAGAACAAAGTCTTCTGAGTCGTTTTTGTCTTCAATGTCTTTTGGAATTTCGATTTTTACAGGCTTTTCTCCACGTGCTGCACGGAGATTTGTTTCATCACCGAGAGCTAGAAGATCGCTGCTGAATTTTTTAAGCTGACTTAATCCTGGCATACTACTTTAATTTTACCCCACAACCCTTGTAAATTACAAGTATAATATACTACTTATATGAACGGCGTTTTTTTAAATTGACTTAAGAGAAATATATAAATATAAGAAATCTTATAATTTAATATGCTTCCGTTGCGAAGACACACCTTCTGCGGGCGCCAGGCAGTGGAACATAGACTCGCTCCAGCTTCGCTTCCGCTCGCCCCTGGCGATGCAGAAGGTATATCTTCTCCACTCGCGCATATTAAATTATAAACACTGCATATTTATTTCAAAAAGGGGCTATTACATCTCCGACTGTATATTATGCTTGTAATTTACTTTCACTAAACTCTCGAAATAGAAGTCCGATAATCAAAGTATGAAAAAGCTTATTTTACTCTTGATTGCGGGTGTGGGGCTTTTGGGGGCGCCGCTCTTTGCCGCTGAGATAACAAATTATCAGAATTTTGAGCTTGATACACTTTTGCATGGGATTGACAAGCCGGGGGCACCTGTGGTCACCGACGATTATATTATTTTCACTGCCGATACAAAGCACCGCTTTGTCGGTATTGCCTTTGATTTTGAAGAATACAAGGTGATTCATCCCTTCCAGATTCTCACTCAGAAGGATGATGAAGAAAAAGTAAGCCGAAAACATATGTTCTACGTTTACAAACGGGAGCACAAGTTTACAGAGCTGCGTTACCGCCTTGTTTTTGACGGATTATGGACCACAGATCCGCTCAACCCTAACAAGGTTTACGACGAAAACGTAAATCTCTATTTTTCAAAGCTGGATAATCTTGGAAGCATAAACGTTTATACAGAATCTCCAAAGAACGATTATGCGCATTTTATCTACAAGGGAGAAACAGGCCAGAAGGTAAATCTTGCCGGAACCTTTACAAACTGGGACCCATGGATTTACGAAATGGTAGAAACTTCTCCGGGCCTCTATGAGCTTGAACTGCCCCTCCCTGCCGGAAAATACTATTACAATTATTATATAGGACTTACGCCGGTCCTCGACAATACAAATCCGCAGAAAATCTACACAACAGATGGCCGCAGTGCCAGCGTATTAACTGTGAAGTAAACGTTTCAAAACTTAAAGTACGACTTGGATGACAAGCCTGCTTTTATGCCTTATCGTTAATCCAGAACCAGGAGGTACGATATGGAAATTAAAAAGCAGGCTAATTTATTTAACCAGGAATTTTTTCACCCCACTCTGAATTTTGAAAACAAAGAGCTTTCTTCTTTCATTTTTGGAAGAAACTATAAATGCATAGATCTTGATAATTTAGAAGTAAAGCGTCCTTTTCTTACTCATGTTCTCACAGATAAAAAACTTATCTCCTTAAGTAATATTTATCTTAATTTTCTTAACGATAACTTCCAGGATAAATTTAATAAATTAAAGCATGAGGCTGGCTTTAATATTAATGAAGTTATAGACTCTCTCTGCTCAGATTTTCAGGATGATTCTTCCATAAAAGATTTTATATTTGAAATTCAGAAGAAGAAATACGCAGAAGAATTTAAGGGCGGCATATTGAATCCTCTGGAAGAAATTCTTCACCAGCCCTTTATGAAGTATTTTGGAGATGCCCTGAAGCTTACATTTACGGAACAGACACTTTTTCTTTTAGGGATGATAAATGAAGAATGGCACTGGCTCTTACCTGAAAACAAGGAAGAAGAATACAAGGCAAGGCTTTTCTGCAGCATCTGCGATGCAAAAAGAAAATCACCTGTCGCTTATTCAAGAAAAATTAACAACCGCCTTATTAAGCTGGGGCTCTTTCTTTCTCCCTGGAAGGTTAATCCCTTTGTATATTCTTTTTTTAAGAACGAGACAGTAACTTACAGTCTGGAACGTACAAAAACAAATCTCATAAAAGATATTTATGATTACGAAGAGCTTTCAAATATTAACCAGAATGATTTTGAAATAATCCTTAAGCTTACCGACGAAAGCTGCAGACAGAAACAGGGCTGCTGGCAGATTATAAGCAGCACTTATGACTTCAGAAACAAAAACTTTGTAACTACAGAATTTGAAAAGCATGGTTATAAGGTTTATGAACTCAGAAAGGATTTTGAACTTTCTTCAGAAGCTGAACTGGCTTTTTATATTCTAAGCTTATCTGTTCAGCTGACAGAAAAAAAGGCTGTAATTTTTCTTTCGAGCAAACAGACTGAACTTCTCCTTAAAAGCGAAGATACTATCCTTTCTCAAATTTATTTACAGAGTGTAAAAGCTCCTGTTATTCTGTCCACGGAAACCCTGAACGACAAAACAAAAAAGGATCTTGCAGAAAAAGGAATAAATGCTCTCTACTCTCTTGACCTTAAACTACCTGAAAAAGACTCATACAACATAAATGCGCTCTCTTATTATTGCCAGCAGAAGGTTCCAGAGAATCTGATATCTATTGCTCTTGATTGCAGCATAGAATTAAAGCTTGGTCCGGAAAAATGGGATGAGGCTGTAAATCTTCTTAAAACAGCAACATCCCTTTCTAAAGAAGCAGCTACCCTCTTAATGAAAAATCATTTTTCCGGCAGCCGCAATAAAGAGCTCCGCAAAAACTCACATTATTCTCTTGAAGCGCTGAACACAACAGAACCCCTTAGTGAACTTGCGTCTGCCTTAAAAAATGCAGAAAAGCAGAAGAGAGAATATGACAGTGAGTCCGGAATAAAAACTCTCCTCTACGGAATTTCTGGTGGTGGAAAAACTGCTTATGTTGAGGAGCTTGCAAAACTGCTCGATAAGCCTCTGGAAATTGTTCACCCGTCAGAGGTCTTGAGTCCTTATGTTGGAGAAACGGAACAGAACATTTCCCGCATTTTTAAGACTGCTGCAGACGATAAAGCAATTCTTTTGATTGATGAAGCCGACAGCTTCTTGCATCCGCGGGGAGACAATGTAAATCATCATAATGACTCCAAGGTTAATTCTTTTTTAATTGAGATAGAGCGCTTTCCTGGAATTCTTTTCTGTAATACAAACCTTCCTGAAAATCTGGATAAGGCTCTGGACCGCCGCTTCAATTTTAAGATTGGCTTTAATCCTCTTACAAGAAAAGGAGTTGAACTGCTCTGTAAAAGTTATTTTGAAGAACTCGAAATTTCAGATAAGCAGATTTCAGAAATTTATTCCACGGGAGATGTAACACCCGGAGACTTCGGCGCCTTGAACGGAAAACTGCGTTTCTTACCTGCAGAAAAGCGGACAGCCGAATACATCACAGAAGAGCTGTGCAAGATTGTCCGCGGCAAAAAACGCAGCTATGAAAACAAGAAAATCGGCTTCGGCCTGTAATAAGTAAACTTATAAGGAGATTTTTATGGACAAAATAATTTTCAAATCAGACACCCACTGGCGACTCTTTCAGGTACTGAGAGTTCTGGACATTCATTTTATCTATTCCGAAAATCAGGGGCTTTTTCTTTCACAAGATTCTACATTTATAATTTATGAAACAGAGGAAGAAAAAGCACATATAGGAGACATTCTCAATACCCCGCAGCTGAGAGCCTTCTGCAAAATAATTCAGATTCACCCCAACGGCAGCCTGACCTACGAAGACGGCAGCGATGTAAGAATCAAATACTGTAATAAATGCCGGAAATTTTATTTTGACAAAAAGGTAAAATCAAAAGAAGATTTCTGCCCTGAATGTCACTCTTCTTCAATCAAATATCTTTCCAACAACTCACGCATTCCAGGCTGGTTTGAAAAAAAGAAAATTACAATTATAGATGATGATGAAGTTGAAAAGCATATGGAGTCTTTTCCCGCTGAAGAATTTGGACAGGAAGATAAAATCATAAAAGCGGTAAAGAGCATCATAAGCAGGCTTCAGGGAAATGTCTGCTTTATAAAAATCAGTTATGAAAAAAAGCGGGAGCTTGAAAAACTCAAAGATAAATATCCGAACATGACAGAGGTAATTGATTATATACTGCAAAGCTTCGCTTCTTCCGAGCTTCGGGAAAATAAAGAAATCAGTTTCAGGCCTGTTCTTCTTGTCGGTGGTCCAGGTTGCGGAAAAACCAGCTTCACAAATGAGTTGTGCACCGTACTTCTCGAAAAAAAGCCTGTTAAAGTTGATTTAGGCAATGGCGTCTGCGATTTTACAATAACCGGTTCAGACCCTTCAATCCAAAAAGCAAAGCACGGGCTCATAATCGAAGCAATGTTTTCAACAAAGGATCATCCACCAATAAAGAATCCGATAATTCATTTTGATGAACTGGATAAAATCAAGGCCGATGATAAATATTCTCCGGAAACAGTATTTTATTCAATCCTCGAAAAAAATACAGCCCGAAGATTTTTTGATAACTTTATCGGCGTGAATGTAGACGCTTCCGGTGTAAATTATATTTTCACCGCAAACAAACTGGACACAATTCCCGCCCCTATCCTCAACCGCCTGCGCATTTTTAAAATTGAAGATTACACACATGAACAGCTTAAAAATCATGTAATAGGAAGCTTCTATAAAGAATGGATTCTCAACAACAGGATGGAAGCAGAATATCTTCCGGAAGTTTTATCAGACTTTATCAAAGAAGAAATTCTCAAGGAATGTCATGATGACACGCGCAGTATCGAAGATGCAATAAACACCATCTTCACCAGAACCCTGACCGAGGACTCTGAAAGCGGTCACAAGATTGCCCTCTTCTCTCCAGAAGAAATGTACAATGGCTGGAAAAATTACCGCGGCAAAAAAATAGTGCCGAAGCAGAAAATCTGGCAGCTTCCTGAAAATTTTATTCCTCCAAAAAAAGAAGAGGAAGAAGAAGAGCCCTTTAATCTGATGGATTATCTGGAAAACTACAATCCGGAAAATGAGGAAAAAGAGGAGAGCTGATTAGCTGGCAGCTTCGGCTGCCAGTTCTTTCTGGATAAACTCCAGAAGAAGATTTAAATAAACAAACATAAGAACAGAGACTGCTTCACATTCATATAAACAGGCAAGGTGAGATATTTTGTGGACCTTTGCAATATGCCACCCGACCTTATCAAAAATGGCTTTATCAATATGCATTGAATAAATTGGATTTTTTTTATCATCAAAATAATATTTCATTAATTTTTCTTCCCATTTGTTGTCATATTTAAAATCTTCGACTTCCAATGAAAAAGGCTGTAACTCTGTCAATTCAGTCGAATTCTTCTTTGCTTCTGTTTTACGACTTTCTTCCTCAGCTGCTATTTTTGCAGCCATAGCTTCCTGCTCAAAAAATAAATATGCTACTGTATAAAAAGCATCCGGTGCATCTTCCTGCTTAACATCACCATATACAGTTTCATAGTTATTCCATAACTCCATATAATATTCGCAGCCCCATTTATAGATTAAATTCAGACAGTAACCATATTCATTTTTCCAGTTGTCAAGTTCCAACTTTCTCAAAAGGCAGGCAAGTCTCGACTTTATGATTTCTGAAGCATCATCAATTTTATCCGGTTTTTCTTTATAAAGTTCTTCCATTGCTTCAAGAAAGTATTCCACTTTCTTTACAGTTGGAGCAAGACCGTCATAAAGAATTCCCATTCCACCCGAATAAATAAAGGAATATATTCTGTCCTGGCTGTCATCAATTAAAAGGCTTAGAGGCTCGGCAAAATTTATTTTATACTTTTGATCCGAAACCAGCCTGATACTTTTATTTGTAAGCTTGAGATTTTCTTTTATCCACCGGGTTTTATTCTTTTTATCGATTTCGGAATAATACTTTGCAAGAATTTTCACCTTCCAGCCGAAACGTTCGGCAAAGCTGGTCAGTGTATCATAAATCAGCTGGGAGCCTGGCATCCATTCCGGCTCCTTCTGCTTTTTTGTGAGAACTCCTTCTAATTCAAAGTATATTGTCATTATTTTTTCCCGGGCACTAATTTGCTATTCTAAATTCTTCCGGCACATCATTTTTGGCATCTGTTTCAAAAACATCGATTACAACAAGATCTTCAATACTTGTATGTAAAAAATATGCAAGTCTGAATAAATTATCAATACTTGGCAGAAATTTTCCATCACGCCAGTAATAAATTGCCTGAGGGTTACCAAAACCAAAAAGGTTCTGCAGCTCACTGATTTTGAGGTTACTGGCCTTAATATATTTTTTGATATTTTCTGCTGTGGCTTCTAAGTTGATTGAACGATTATAAAAGGTTTTAGAATTTGGCGACTGGTTCATATACTACTCCAGGGTTTTTGATAAGACAGCATAACTGTCCGATGAGAAAATAAATTCTCATGGAAGGCACAACGTACCTTCTGGGTCAGAGTCTATTTCAACTCTGTATCATCTACCCCGGATTGCCAAACTCGGTAATTCGATCTTAAAAGATCAGGCATACAGACAAATTGCTTGCCTGTACTTTAAAGATAAAAGAATAAGATAAAATTGTCAATAAATATTTTTCCAAGTTTTCCAAGTTGTACTTTAAAAAAAACGGTGGTTGAAACCATTCAAACCACCGTTCATTACATCACTTAAACTTCTTAGCCATTTCCATCAGCTTTTTCATGTCCATGCCTTTGAGAGCGCTTGGATCTAAGCCGCCTGGTAAGCCGCCGGCTCCTGGTGCACCACCAAGACCTCCGAGGCCACCGGCAGCTCCCATGCCGCCCATCATGCTTGGATCAAGTCCCAGCTGATTCATCATACGGCCCTGCATTCCGCGGTTACGGCTGACTTTTTTCATCATAAGCTTTGTCTTTTCAAACTGCTTCAAAAGCTTGTTTACATCCGCAACGCTTGTACCGCTGCCCTTCGCAATTCTCTTGCGGCGGCTAGGACCAATAATCAGGTGATTAAGGCGCTCTTTATAAGTCATACTCTGGATGATTGCTTCGTTCTTTTTCATGCTGGAAAGGTCCATCTGAGATGCATCCATTCCGCTCATTCCAGGAATCATGTCGATGATAGACTGCATGTTGCCCATCTTCTTAACCTGCTGGAACTGCTCAAGATAGTCCTGTAAAGTAAACTCATTGCGCTGAAGCTTTTTCTGCATCTTGAGGGCTGCTTCTGCGTCCATTGTTTCCTGTGCTTTTTCAACCAGGGAAACAACGTCACCCATACCAAGAATACGGCTTGCAATTCGCTCCGGATGGAATACTTCAAAGTCTTCTGTTTTTTCACCCGTACCAATAAAGAGAATCGGTTTACCAGTAATTGTTTTAAGAGAAAGAGCCGCACCACCGCGGGCATCTGAGTCGAACTTTGTAAGGATTACACCGGTAAGGCCAAGCTGCTCGTCGAAAGTCTTTGCAATATCAACTGCGTTCTGACCAGTCATGGCGTCGGCAACGAGGAGAACTTCTACAGGCGAAGTTGCCTTCTTGATTTTTACCAGCTCTGCCATCATCTCTTCATCAATCTGAAGACGACCGGCAGTATCTATAATGATTGTATCGTAGCCGTTCTTTCGTGCGAAGCTGATTGCATCTTCTGCATTATGAACGGCATTTTTTGAATCTTCTTTATAAACAGGAACACCGATTTTTTCACCAAGCTGGGAGAGCTGTTCAACAGCGGCAGGACGAACAAGGTCACAAGCAGCGAGCAAAGGCTTACGGCCATCTTTCTTAAGACGGGCAGCAAGCTTATGAGCCGCAGTTGTTTTACCGGCACCCTGAAGACCCAGCATCAAAATTACAGACTGAGTATCTGGTCCTTTAAGGTGTAAATCAACTTTTGTATCACCCAGCATTGAAACCATCTTGTCGTAGATGATTTTTGTAAACTGCTGACCAGGGTCTACAGATTTTAATACCTTTTCACCCTTGGCTTCTTCTATAGTAGAATTAACAAAGCGGCGTACAACGCGAAGGTTTACGTCGGCTTGGAGGAGAGCCATTTTGACTTCTTCAACAGCGTCTTCTATGTTCTTTTCTGTGATTGTTGATTTACCGCTCAGTGTTTTAACGATTCCACTGAAGGTACTGGTAATTTTTTCGAGCATTTAATTTCTCCATAAAAGATTCCCGTGTCAAGCACGGGAATGACAATTTATGTCATTGTCGGGTTTGACCCGACAATCTATTCTAAAGGTGCATCAACTGATACAAACAGTTTTCTATTGTTGTTTCTTTGTTTAATATTTTATAAAGACCGTCGCAGAGAGGAAGTTTCAAATCTTTTTTCTCTGCAATTTCGTGAACGTATTTGCAGGCAATTGCACCTTCCGGCAGATATCCGATTTTTCCTACATTAGCAATCAGATCATCAATATCCTTGAATTTTGAAAGCATGTCAGTTTTGATTAAATCCTGACCAAAGCGGCGGTTACGTCCATATTTAGATTTACAGGTAACATCAAGGTCACCAACACCAGAAATTGAAGTAAAGGTTTCTGCATGAGTTGCACCCATAGCAAAACCAATTGTCTGGATTTCATTAAGACCGGCAGCAAGCAGAAGACTTTCTGCGTTATCACCAAATACAGTTGAATCTTCAGCAATGGCGTCGAGAGCGCCGTAAACACAGGCAATAACGTTTTTAGCAGCGGCGCAAATCTGAACACCAACAACATCAAAGCTGGAGAAAACCATAAGACCTGGCACGCGTAAAAGCTCGCGAACCTTGATAGAATTTTTAGGATTCAAAGAAGCCGCAACAAGACCAGTAAGCTTGCCCATTGCAACCTCTTCGGCGTGGCTAGGACCAGCAACATAAACAGTGCAGTCCTTATAAACCTCAGGCAAAATTGATTCCATAGTTTCAAGAATCAATTTAGGTCCCTTGTCAGAAGGAACGAAGCCCTTAGTTATAGCCGTAATTACAGTTGAGCCGTCTGCGATGTTCGGAACATCAACTATCTTTTTAAGTGTAGCAGCAAGATAAAGAGATGGAGATGCAATAATCAGGAATTCTTTTCCAGTCGCAACTTCGATGATATCTTTCGAGCAGGTAATTTTATCGCTCAGCTTGTAGCCCGGAAGAAATTTTTTGTTTTCGTGTTCTTTGTTGATTGATTCAACAACTTCATCTTCTAAGGCCCATATCTGAACCTTATGATTACCGCGAGCTAAAGCCTGAGCAAGACCAGTTCCCCAGGCACCGCCACCAATTACGCCTACACTCTTTTCTGACATCACATCACCTCGGACTAGAACCAGCCGTCCTCACAGTCCTTCCAGTCGTAAATTTCTTCCGGCTTGAACCAGAGGTTAATTTCGCGCTCAGCACTTTCGTCGCTGTCAGAAGCGTGGATAATGTTTCTGTCTGTATGAATACAGTAGTCTCCACGGATTGTTCCAGGAATAGCCTCAGTTGGCTTTGTAGCTCCAACAACCTTTCTCATGAGAGTTACACAATCGTCTGCCTGCCATACCATAGCAATTACAGGGCCAGAAGTAACATAGTCTACGAGGTCGTTATAAAATGGCTTTCCATCGTGTTCTGCATAATGCTGTCCTGCGAGTTCTTCAGTAACATGCATCATCTTCATACCAACAAGTTTAAAACCTTTCTTTTCGAGGCGTTCAATAACTTCGCCTACCAGGCGGCGATTAACTACACCTGGCTTTAACATTGTAAAACATCTACTCATAATTTTATTATTATATAAGAAGTAAGAAGTCTTTTCAATATATCGTGTTTTGTCATAATTAAATGAAAACTCCTGGGAGAGGGGATAGTGTTCTGCTTCTGCCAGAAAAGGTCAGGAACATTCATAAGAAGATTGTAAGCCCAGATTGCACACTGCGGAGGTTAATAATTTTTGACCAGTGGGAAAGTTTGACAGTAATAAATAAGGGATTTATAATAACTGTAGATTTTGGAAGGAGGTTTATATGCTCATGATATTATTACTTCTGCCTAAAATTCTATTTATCTGTTTGCCAATTATTTTAGCCGTATATTTTACCTTCTCAAAAAAACATAGACATGAAAACGATGTTGATTTTGATGATGGTTACAAAGCATATTTGGATTAAAAATTATGGATGTTATTCTTTCAATTTTATTAGCATTAATAATTTTTCTCGTAAAAGGTTTACCACTATGGATAGTTATTTTTATCATTGTTTATATTGCAAAACTACCGTCAAAGACAGAAGAAAATAAACCTGATTTCACCTTCGAAATGGATGGCAAAACTTATGATGCCTACGAAGTTGAAGATGACGATTCTTATAATGCCGCTTGTTATGATGATTAGCTATTAAAAAGGATGATATTTAATTATGAGTAAAAAAATCTGGTACAGCGAATCTCTTTATGTTTTTAGAGAAGCTTATAAAAAAGCAAGAAAAGCAAATAAAGATTTAAGTGTAAAAGAATTCATTATTACTTCTTTGAAATAGCACCAATAAACTCTTCCAAGCTGCGCTGTAAAACTTCCTGAGGAATGAGTTTTTCTTTGTATTCTGCAACCATTGTAGGGCTCATGCTTCTGTTCAAGGCATATTTTACAACCTCTCGGTTTGCTTCCTTACAAAGTAAAATACCAATACTTGGATTTTCATTACTGCGTTTTTCTGTCTGATCAAGAGCTTCCAGATAAAACTCCAGCTGTCCCATATAACTTGGTTCAAACTCGTCAGTCTTTAACTCAATTGCAACAAGACAATGCAAACCGCGGTGATAAAAGAGTAAGTCTGCTTTATAGGTTTTTCCACCAACTTCAAGTTGATGTTCTTCATCAATAAAAAGGAAATCCTTTCCTAATTCAAGAACAAAGTCCTTCATATGAGAAACAATTCCTTTTCTAAGTCTAGATTCTTTATATTTCTTTGGTAATCCAAGGAACTCAAGATATGCTGTATCTTTTAAAAGAAGACTTGTTTCCGGATAAAGATTTTTCAGTGTTGAGGACTTAAAATCTTTACTTCCTAAAACTGATTCGTATGCATTCGTCTTTATTGCTCTCTGTAATTCTCTTACTTGTAAATTTTCTTTTCTTGCATAGAGCATATAGAATATTCTTTGTTCATTAAACTTACAGGAAGAAAGTATTTGATTATGGTTAGACCAGTTTGTGCATAAAAGTATAGCAGGAAATTGTGCCGACACTGTTGGCACAATTTGTGCCATTTCTGTCGGCACAATTGCATTTTTAGTCATATTTTTTGGTAAAGCAACTTTTCCATTGAGTTTTAATTTTTCTATGAGTGCTGCAAATTCAGGAGCTGAATAAGTTTCATAGAACTGAACCATCTTATAAATGGTTCTTCGACTATAACCTTTCAAACTTGGATCTCTTGTACGGAGATATTCAGAAAGCTCTGTAACAACATTGCTTCCCCATTCAGAAGATTTAATTTTCGCAGAAACATAACCACCTACATTCCAGGCAATCATCAAGGAATTATTGTTTATTTCCTGGAAAGCACGAGTTCTGTGGATATCAATGATTGAATAAACCTGATTAAAACCCTGCTTCTAATTTTCTTTCTACATCTTCGATTATTTCGTCGGGGGTGGAGGCGCCAGCGGTGATGCCTATTGTTTTTAAGGTAAAAAAATCTTGTGGGATATCTGCGGCAGACTGAATGTGGGCTGTAAGCTTACAGTTTGCGGCAGCAGTCTGATAAAGGCGTTTTGTGTTGGCGGAGCTTTTGCCGCCTATTACTAAAACGCCGTCTACCTGGGAACAGAGTTCTAAGAGGGCCTGCTGGCGTTCGTTTGTGGCAGGGCAGATAGTGTTCATTACAGCCAGGTTACGGAACTTTGAACGGAATAAGTTTTCTATTTTTTCAAACTCCTTAGGGCTGTAAGTGGTCTGACTTAAAAGGATTACGTTTTTTTCGGAAGCGCCTGCAATCTC
>JAEEGJ010018201.1_pt1 | contig 15734 bp, 13 predicted proteins | sample 8958761 | NCBI WGS metagenome assembly JAEEGJ01 (sample SAMN16246546, study PRJNA631951) | gut metagenome | biome: gut microbiome; feature: rumen; material: RS-attached | host: Bos | place: Iran: Karaj | collected 2018-10
CTCCGCTGTGGCCACGATATCCGCGCCGGTGCCGGCGGCGTCGCGCAGCAGCACGTCCCCGATGTGAACAGGGGCCTTGACGCGGATACGGCGGATAACGTCCATCACATCGAACACCCTTGCCTTGGGCACCTCGGGCACGGTCTTCACAGCCACCACGGGCCGGACGCCGCCCATGCACAGCACGGTGCTGGTGACGGTGCGCACCGGGGCCACGGCCTCGGTCATGGCGTATTCCTTCCCCCGGCGGCAGGTGTTGCCCGTCACGGCGGTGACGGAGCCGTTTTCCACTGTCGCCGTCATGCGGCAGCCCATGGGGCAGCGGATGCAGGTCAGTTCCATTTTCTGCTCCATCACGCATCCTCCACGCGCAGCTCCACCCGCCGCGTGTTCTCGTTCAGCTGATCCCGGCGCAGGATGAATTGATCCATCTCGCCGGGGGTCATGATCTGCTTTTTCCGCCGGGCGATCCGCACCCCGTCCACATAGCAGGCCAGGCAGGCGTCCCGGTACTGGTCGGCGACCCGGAAGCTGATGGCTGCCTCAGCGTTCATGGTGGCCAGGTCAACCGTCTGAGGCACGGTGTAGCGGATGCCCCGGCCGGCCCGGATGAGGACCTGGTGGCCGGAGACCGAGTTTTCCCCCCGGACGAACCGGGCGGCCGCGGCTCCGGCCTGAACGGCCTCCCGGGACACATGGTCCACCAGGTCGTGGACATGGAGCACGTTGCCGCAGGCGAAAACGCCCGGGATGCTGGTCTCCAGCCGGTCGTTGACCCGGGGCCCGCCGGTGACGTGGTCCAGCTCCACGCCGGCCTGTCTGGACAGCTCGTTTTCCGGCAGCAGACCCACGCTGAGCAGCAGGGTGTCGCATTTGATGAACTGTTCCGTGCCGGGGATGGGAAGCTTGTCGTCCCCCACCTCGCTGACGGTGACGCCCTCCAGCCTCTCCCTGCCGTGGATCTCAGTGACGGTATGGCGCACCATCAGCGGGATGCCGAAGTCGTCCAGGCACTGTACGATGTTTCGCTGCAGCCCGCTGGGATAGGCGCTGCGGTTGCACACGCCCTTGACGACCGCGCCCTCCAGCGTCATGCGCCGGGCCATGATGAGGCCGATGTCGCCGGAGCCCATGATGACCACGTTCTTGCCGAAGGCGATGTTGCGCATGTTCATGAGGTACTGGACCACGCCCGCCGTGTACACCCCCGCGGGCCGGTTCCCGGGCACGGCCAGAGCGCCTCGCGTCCGCTCCCGGCAGCCCGTGGACAGGATGACGGCCTTGGCCTGGACCTCGAAGAGGCCCTGGGGGGTGATGTAGGTCACCTTCTTATCCGGGGAAAGCTCCACCACCATGGCGCCGCAAATTGCCTCCACCCCGGCGTCCCGGGCCATCTGGATGAACCGGGCCGCGTACTCGGGGCCGGACATGGCGCTGCCGAAGCGCAGCACGCCGAAGCCGTCATGGATGCACTGATTGAGGATGCCGCCCAGCACCGGGTTCCGCTCCAGCAGGAGCACCCGGTCCACGCCTTTTTCCTTGGCCCGGACCGCCGCGGCCAGCCCCGCGGGGCCGCCGCCGATGACCACAAGATCAGCTCGTTCCATGGTCACGCCTGACCTCCTTTCACATAGCCCAGCAGGGGACGATCCCCCCGCCGCTTCAGGTCGATATCCTGGGGAGACTTGCCCTCAGAAAGCAGCAGCTCCACGATCCGCTGGAAGCAGTAGCCCCCGTTGCAGCGGCCCATGGTGGACCGGGTCCGGTTCTTCACGGCGATGACGCCCGTGGCCCCGATGGGGTTGTGGAGGGCCCGCTTCACCTGGGCCCGAGTCACGGTCTCGCAGCGGCAGACCACGTCCCCATAGTCCGGGTCCTGTTCGATGAGCGCCCGCTGCTCCGCCCGGGAGAGCTCCGCGAAGGGCGGGATGCCCCGGTAGGTGGGGACGAAATCGGGTTTTTCGACGAGCTCCGTATCCTCCGACAGGATGTCCAGCACCATCCGGGCGATGGGCATGGAGGCGGTGATGCCGGGAGACTCGATGCCGATGAGGTTGATGAGGTGCTTCGCTTTGGGGCTCCGCTCGATGACGAAGTCGCCGAAGTTGGCCTCTCCCTTCTTCACCAGCTTGGGCCGGACCCCGGCGTAGGTGCCGATGACGGTCCGCATGTTCAGCGTGGGCAGCAGGATCATGGCCTCCCGCCGGAGCTGATCGAGGATGGGCTCCGTGGTGCTGTAGTCCTCGTGATTGTCGATGTAGTCGGCGCTGGGCCCGATGAGGATGTTCCCGTCCACGGTGACCGTGAGGTGGACGCCGAGCCCTCCCACGCCGGGCCGGGGCACCGGGTACACGGGAAGCTTCAAGCTGCCCTTGTCCAGCAGATAGTATTCGCCCCGGCAGGGGTAGATGGTGAAGGAGGGGTCTCCGGCCATGGCGGACACTTTGTCGGCGAAGAGGCCCGCCGAATTGATCAGGGTACGGCAGGTGAGGACGTGGTCCCCGGCCTGGACCCGGTAGCCCTCCTCCGTGGCTTCCACGGCGGTGACGGGGCTGTTCAGGTAGTATTGGACCCCGTTCTGGGCCGAGGCCTCCGCCAGGTGGATGGAGTAGAGGAAGGGGTTGAACACGGCGGTGTTCCTGGAGAGCATGGCCCAGCTGGCGGGCAGGTCCGGCTCGATGGCCCGGATGGCCGCCCCGTCGATGATCTCGAGGTCCTTGACCCCGTTCTTCTCGCCCTGCTCCTTCAACTTGATGAGGGCCTGGTGATCCGCCTCGTCGTAGCCCACGATGAGCTTGCCGGTCTTTTTATAGGGGATGTCCAGCGTCTTGCACAGGGCTTCGAAGCCCTCGTTGCCCTCCACGCAGAGCTTGGCCATGAGGCTGCCGGGCCGGTTGTTGAACCCCGCGTGGACCACGCCGCTGTTGCGGCCGCTGGTGCCCATGCCCACGTCCAGCTCCTTCTCCGCCACGGCCACTTTGAGGTCGTAGCGGCTCAGGGCGTAGGCGATGGCGCAGCCGACGCTGCCCCCGCCCACGATCAATACGTCATAGTCGTTCATTTACATGCCTCGTTCAAAACTTTGATGGCGTCTTCCAACGTGAAGGCCGCATAGCCGCCCGCCGCCATGTCCCCCCAGGGCAGGGCGTTCTGGGCCAGCTCCCGGACGATCCCGTCATCGGGGGTGAAGCCCAGGGCTTCCGTCAGGTTCACGGGCAGGCCCATGCGCCTAAAGAACGCTTCCAGGCCTGCCGCCGCGTCCTCGGCGCCGAAGAGCTTTTTCAGGGCGTCCAGCTTGCCCGCGTCGTCCTGGGGCGCGATGAACCGAAGGTAGGCGGGCAGGATGGCGGTCATGCCCGCGCCGTGGGCGATGTTGTATTTCGCCGACACGGCGTGCTCCAGCATGTGGCAGAGCCAGTTCTCCTCGTGGCCCACGCCCAGGACCCGGGACATGGCCAAAATGCTGGCCCACATGAGGTTGCTCCGGGCGTTGAGATCCCCCGGCGTCTCGCAGGCCACGGGGCCCCATTGGTACACCGCCTCCAGGATGCCCAAGGACATGTTGTCGCTCACGTCCACGGCGGCGTCCCGGTGGAGATACTGCTCCAGCACGTGGGAGAAGATGTCCGCCGCACCGAGGGCCGTCTGCCGCCGGGGCAGCGTCAGGGTCAACGTGGGGTCGCAGATAGAGAAGGTGGGCCGGACGCTGGGGTGGTTGCAGATCATTTTCTGCTCCCCCAGCCGATCCGTGACCACGAAGCTTTCGTTGCTCTCGGAGCCGGTGGAGGCGATGGTCACCACCAGGCCGATGGGGTAGGCCCCGTTCTCGGCGGTCCTCTCGCCGCTGACGTAGGCCCAAACGCCCTCGGGGCAGGGGTTCTTGGCGAGGAGCGCCACCCCCTTGCAGGTGTCGATGACGGAGCCGCCGCCTATGCCCACCACCAGATCGCAGCCCTCCCGGAGGAAGATGGCCGCGGCCTCGTCGATCTGCTCCGCCCTGGGATTGGCGGTGCAGGCGGCGTGGAGGTAATAGGGGACGCCCTGCTGGTCGAGGCCGGTCAAAAGCTGATCCAGCACCGGCAGCCGCACGTCGGCGTAGGTGCAGACGAAGACCTTTTCAGGCTTCAGCTCCGCCGCCAGCTCGGCGCAGCGGCCGCTTTCCCCGGGCCCGAAGACGATCCGGGTGGGGAACACGAACGTAAAGGGTTGATAGGGCATAGGTTACTTCCTTTCCGCCTGGTTCGGCTCCTTCACCAAACAGGCACCCAACAGGATCAAGAACACCAAAATGCTGCAGAGGATATAGAGCCATCGGGGGGAGTGGGGGTAGAGGACGGCGCAGAGGGCCGTCACCACGATCCCCAGCCCGGAGGAGAACAGGTTCGCCAGGGCGTAGACCCCGCTTTGATACTCGCTGCCCGTGTACACGGCCAGGCCCCCGTCCACCTCGCTCTTGAGCATGCCGTACCCAAGGGCCATGACCAGGGTGGCGGCGATGGCCAGGGCGTAGGCTTTCGCCGGGATCACCACCAGGGCGACCAGGCCCAGCAGGGTCACCAGGGCGCTCATGCGGACCCCGAAGATCAGCCCCCGGCGGCCGAAGAGGGGGTTGATGAGGATCATGGCAAAGAGCATCCCCCCGTAGTAGACGCTGCCCAGGACCGAGGACTGCATGGCGTCCATGCCCAGCCGATCCGTGAAGTAGGGCACGAAGTACAGGCTGTAGTTGGACCCCAGGTTCATGTACACGTAGAACAGGATGTTGATGAGCATGAACAGCAGGGCCGCCCGGTTCCGGCGCAGGAAGGCCATGGCGTCCCCGTAGGGCTTGTAGGCCTCCCGGAAGAAGGCGCCCAGGCCCTTGCCCGCCGAGGCCGCCCGAAGCTTCTCGCCGATGGCGGTCTCCTTGAGGAGCATGTTCCGAAAGAGGATCATGGCGGTCATCATGAGGAAGGAGACGATGAGGAACACCCGCTCCGTGGCCACCACGCCGAACTTGTCCACGAAGATGCCCGCGATGGGGATCAGCAGCCCCGCCGCCACGGTGATGATGTTGAACAGGTTGAAGGCCACGATCCGGCTCTCCTCGTCGCTGTCCTCGATCATCACGAGATAATAGGCGATGCTCATGATCTTGTTGGAGTTGAAGAGGATCACGGCGAGCAGCGCGAAGAAGAAGTTTTTGGAGAACAGGTATACGAGGGGCGGCAATGCCGAGGAGAGGAGGTCGAACACGAAGGTGGAGCGCTTCCGGCCCATCCGGTCCACCAACGGCGCGGAGATGAAGCTGAACAGGAAGGAGGCCACGGTGCCCGCCACCATCAGGCGGCCCAGGGCCGTGTCCGTGAGGCCGATCTCCTTCAGGTACAGGCTGATGTAATAGGTATAGAAGGTGTAGGGCACGCCCCACAGGGGGTGGAAGGCGATGCATACCCGATCGTTCCCCTTGAGGCAGCCGAAGTAGCCGCCGATGCGCTTCAGGAAACCTTTTTTCACAGGCCCAGCCTCCTCAGGATCGGACCGTTCACCGCCCTCATGGGCCCGGCGATATGGTCAGGGATGTCGGCATGGCCCGCCTGGGCCGCGGTCAGAGCCCCGGCCAGGGCCGCGATGGTGTCCGTGTCGCCGCCCAGGGACGCGCCCAAAGAGATGGCCCGATAGGCGCTGCCCTCCGCCGCCAGGAACAGGGCGAAGACCGCCCCGCACACGTCCGCCGAGGGGAGACCCGTGCCCCAGAGGTCGTAGAGCCGGTGGAACAGCTCCTCGTCGGGGAGCCTGCCCCAGCCGGCCGCCGCCCGGATGCGGGCCGCGGAGGAGGCCGCACAGCCCCGCCAGGGGGCCAGGGCTTCCGTCAGGGGGCCGTTCTCCAATGCCGCTTCGATCACTTCCGATACGGTGCCGCCGTTGATCGCCGTCAGCAGGGCTGCCCCGTAGCAGCCCGCCGCCTCCAACGCTTCCGAGGTGTTGTGGGTGGGCAGCAGGGCGGCGCGGACGTTCTCCCGCAGCTGGTCCATGGTCTGGTCCGGGTCGAAGCACACCGCCGCCGGAGTCCGCATGATGCCGCCGCAGGTGGTGCCGGTGCCCGCGGTGGCCGGGTCGGCGCCCTTTTCGATGGCGGTCAGGGCCTTGAGGGAGCTGGGGCCGATGTAGTGCTTCTCCACTGCCCCGGTCTCCCGGATCCAGGCCAGGAGAGCGTCCACCGTATCCTCCACGGTGACCTCCCCCTTCGCCCGGTAGCGCTCCAGCAGATAGGCCACCTGCTCCGTGTCGTCGGTGACGGACCCGGGGGTCAGGTCCCCATGGTTCTGGGAATCCTTTTGCTCCAAAAGGCGGGTGACGCCGCCGGGAAAGGCGCCCTCTATCTGGCCGCGGGTCATGAACTCCGTGGCCATGCCCAGGGCGTCCCCGCAGGCGAAGGCGAGCAGGGCGGCGTCGATGCGCGTTTGCTTGTCAGGCGAAATGCTCACAGAGGAATTCGTACCCCTTTCTGATCTTTTCCTGGGTGTCGGAGAGATAGAACTTGTAGGCGGGCTCCAGGGTGTAGAAGCCCTGGTAGTCGCCGAGAGCGTCCTTCACGTCCGCCCAGTCCGTGTCGCCCTCCCCGGCGGGCAGGTGCTTGATGCTGCCCAGATAGTCGCTCATGTGCAGGTGGCAGGGGGGGCAGGCGCGGATGAAGGCCGCCGGGTCCTGGTCCGCCTCCCGGGCCTCGGTGGTGTCCACCATGGGCTTGATGTTGGGATGGCCCAGCTCCTTCACGTAGGCGGTGAGCTTCTCCGCGGTGGAGCAGGTGTAGGGGGAGTTCTCCATGGCCATGAGGATGTCCCGCTTGCCGCACTCGTCGGCCAGCCACAGCAGATTGTCGACGACGGGCTTCTCCAGCAGCTCCTCGTAGCCGGGGTAGCTGGGATTGTGGGGATGGACCACCAGCACCCGGCAGCCCATGCGCTGGCCCATGGTCAAGAGGTCCCGGGAGAAGGCGCGGCCGTCCTCCCGCATGGTCCTGTGGGCGGTGTAGAGCACGCCGAACATGACCAGGGGATAGTGGATGGAGGCGAGGCGGATGCCGGTCTTCTCGAACTTCCTGGTGGCCGCCTCCGAGGCGTCGGAGATGGCCTGGGGCATGAGCTCGGCGTAGTCGAACCCGGCATTCCGGATCATCTGGAGGGCGTCCTCGGACTCGTAGGGGAACAGGGCCCCGGTGGAAAACGAATACTGTGCTTGCTTCATGGCGTTCTTCCTTTCCTTGCTATGGGCAAAGGCGCGCCTGTCCGTGCCCTTGCCCATAGGGGCGGTCCCCCGCCCCTCGGGAAGAAGGTTTAGCCTTCGTCGATCTCGGATTGCAGGTCCTTCACGGCCTTGTCCAGGAGGGCCTGGCTGGTGCCCCGGTTCTTCTCCAGCTTGTTGAGCATGTTCCGGATGAGGCTGTCCATGGTGCCCATCTGCTCGAAGTGGGTGTAGGCGAAGGTGTAGTCCAGCTGCTTGAACGCGATGCTGTAGAGGGCGTTCTCGCTGAGGGCCTTCTGGATGTCCGGGTTATTGAGCTCCGACTTGCGGATGGGCAGATACCCGGTGGCCAGGGCGAACTCGGCGTTGTTCTCGGCGGTGGTCAGGTAGGAGACGTACTCCCAGGCGGCCTCCACCTTCTGGGGATCGTCGGTGAGGATGACCATCACGTTGCCGCCCAGAGCCAGGGACTGGTTCTTGAAGTAGGGCATCTCGATGGCGCCCAGCTCGAACTCCGTGGCCCCCCGCCAGCGGGAGATGCGGTTGGAGGTGGCGGCGATGAAGGCGCAGTTGCCGGACAGGAACCTATTCTCCGCATTGTCGTGCTCCCCGGCGGCCATGATGCCGGAGGTGACCAGGGAATACCAGAAGTCGGTGACCTCCAGGGCCGCCGCGTCGTTGTACACGGGCTTGATCTTCCCGTCGTCCCCCTGCACCACGATCTCGCAGCCGTTCTGCTTCAGCATGGACTTGAAGAGCCAGGGGGCGTCGGACACGTCGAAGGCGGTGAAATCCTTGCCCTCGCCGCCCAGCTTGACCAGCAGGTCGGCGCACAGGTCATAGAACTCCTGCCAGGTCTTGGGGGGGTTGGTCATGTCCACGCCGGCCTTTTCGAGGAGGGTCTTGTTGTAGTACATGACCTGGGTGGAGATGCCGAAGGGCACCGCGCAGATGCCCTGGCCCATGTAGGTGCAGTAGTCCAGCATGCCGGGGAAGATGTCGTCCACATCGTACTCCGCCCGCTTGACGAGCTCGGCCATGGCGTAGTCGTTCCGGCCGCCGGTGTAGAGGGGACCGGCGTACATGAGGGCCACGTCGGGCTGGGTGTTGGTGAGCAGGGCCGCGCTGACCTTGGTGGCGGTGTCCGCGGAGCCGCCGGAGTAGGAGAGCTCCAGATCCACGAGATCGTTGCCCTCGTCAAAGGCCTTGGACATGGCCACGAACTTATCGCCGCTGGTGCCGCTGACGGCGTACCAGACCTGCAGGGTCTGCTTCTCCCGGGCGGGGGCCTCGGTGGGGGCGGCCTCGCCGGGCTTTTCTTCCGTCTTGGTCTCGGCCTTGGTCTCCGTCTTGGTCTCAGCCTGCTGAGCGGGGGCGGCGGTGGGGTCCGCCTTGTTCACCGTGTTGGCGTACTGGCTGACGCACCCGGGCAGGAGCAGCAGCGCCACGAGGAGGAACGCGATGACTTTTTTCATGGGTTTCATAGTATCTCCTTTCATTGTGTCCTTAGGATTTCATGCCGGTCAGGGTGATGGAACGGACCAGCTGCTTCTCGCAGAAGATGAAGATGATGAGCACCGGCAGGATGGCCATGAGGGAGGCGGCCATCATGACCTGATACTCGGAGGAGGACTCCTGCATCAGGTACTTGAGGCCGATGGGCAGCGTCCGGTACTCCGTCTTGGTGGTGACGATCAGGGGCCAGGTGTAGCTCTTCCAGTTCCCCAGGAAGGAGAAGAGGGTGGCCGTGGAGATGGCGCCCTTGGAGTTGGGCACGATCACCCGGGTCAGGACCCTGAAATACCCGCAGCCGTCCAGCTTGGCGGAGTCCACCAGGTCCTTGGGGATGGAGTCGAAGTAGCTCATCAAGAGGAGGGTGGTGAAGGCCGTGGTCACCTGGGGGAAGATGATGCCCGCGTAGCTGTCCAGCCATCCCAGCGACGCCACCAGCAGGTACATGGGGATCATGGTCACCACCATGGGCACGAAGAGGCTGGAGCGCATGAAGGCCAGGAACAGCTTCTTGCCGGGGTAGCGGAGCTTGGTGATGGAGTAGGCCGCGAAGATGGAGATGACGATCTGCAGCACCGTCTCGATGACGGAGGTGACGATGCTGTTGAAATAATACCGCCAGAAGGGGATCATCTCGAAGACCTTGGTGAAGTTCTGCCACTGCCACTGGGAGGGGATCCACCGAGGCGGGTAGGCGTACACGTCCGCCTTGGTCTTGAAGGCGGAGAGGATCATCCACACGAAGGGGAAGAGCATGAACAGTGCGCCGATGGTGAGCATGACGAACACGTACCACTGGTAGCCGTTCAGGTGCTTGCGGCGGATGCGCATGGGCTGGATATCGGCAGGCTTACTCATAGTCCACGTCCTTTCTCGCATCCATGGCGGAGCGGATCTGGGTCAAGATGAAGATGACGACGAACAGCAGCAGCGCCGCGGCGGAGGCCCGGCCCATGCGGCCGTTGGTGAAGGCCTGCTCGTAGATGTAGCTGACGATGAGGCGGGTGGACCCCAGGGGGCCGCCGTTGGGGGTCATGACGTTGATCTCCGTGAACACCTTGAAGGAGTTGATGATGCACATGATGACCACGAAGTTGGTGATGGGCCGAAGCAGCGGGAACTTCACCTTCCAGAAGAGCTGCCATTCGTTGGCCCCGTCCAGCCGCGCCGCCTCGAGGTACGAGTCGGAGATGTTCTGCAGGCCCGACAGGAACAGGACCACGTTGTAGCCGAGGCCCTTCCAGATGGAGAACAGGAGGATGGAGATCATGGCGGTGTGCTCGCTGTAGAGCCACTTGAGCTCCGGCAGCCCCAGGAAGGAGAGGATCTGGTTGAAGGGGCCCACCTGGGGATCGTAGAACCAGATCCAGATGAGGCTGGAGGCCACCATGGGCACCACCACGGGGGCGAAGTAGGTGGACCGCAGGAACTTCTTCAGGGGGATGTTCTTGTCGAGCTGCACCGCGATCAGCAGGGCCAAGGACGTGTCGAAGATGAGCTTGGCCGCCGAATACTTGCAGGTGTTCCACATGGACAGCCAGAAGTCGCTGTTCTCCAGCAGGTACCTGTAGTTGCGCAGGCCGATGAAGGACATCTCGCCCGTGGCCATGTTGAAGTTGGTCAGGCTGAGCTCCACCACCTGCACCACCGGGATCACGAAGGTGAACACCAGGAACACGATGGAGGGCACCAGCAGAAGCACGCCCACCACGATCTCCGGCACGGAATAGGTGTTCCGTCCCAGGGTGATCTTGCGGATGGCGCGTGCAGGCGGCTTTACGGCCGCCGAAGCGTTCTTTTCCATAGGCTCATCTCCTTTTGGCGATCAGGACATCTTGGGGGACATAGTGCAAGGTGACGGCCCCGTCGGTCAAGGGCCAGGGGTTCCCGTCGCACACGGCCAGGACCGAGGGGTCCAGGCCGGTGATGGCGATCTCGTCCGCCGCCGAAAAGAGCAGCCGCTCCTCGGGGGCGAAGGCGTCGTAGCCCCTGTCGTCCGGCTCATAGCTGACCAGGGGCCGGGCGCTCAGGGTGAGGGCGCCTTGGGTGGGGGAGTCGGGGGCGTAGCAGTAGATGCCGTGGACGGCCCGCCCGTAGAGCCGATCCTGGATCAGGGGGGCGGCGATGGCCTGCCCCACGGCGGGCAGAGACACGGGGAGGGGTCGGCCGTTCTTCGTCACCCGGGCGTGGGGGCCGAACACGTTCTCAAGGGGCGTGCCCCGGACGACCCGGCCCTCTGCCAACAGCGCCTGCCCGTCGGCGGTGACGGTCTCCCCGTCCAGGGTGGCCAGGTAGGTGTTGCCCAGGACCACGTCGTTGTACCCCGCCGCGATCCGGCGGCCCCGGTCACAGACGGCGACAGCGTCCCCGGGGACGAAGCGAAGATCCTCCACGTTCGGGATGGGATCGTCCCCAGACAGGGTGACGATGGGACCCACGTTGGCGGTGCCGAGGCCGATCCCCAGCAGGGGCACGACCTTGCGGGCGTCGCCCAGCGCTTCGGCGGCGTAGGCGGCGGTGCCGTCGCCCCCCAGGGTGACGATCATCTCCGCCCCGGCAATGAGGAGGGCCCGGACGCTGCCGAAAATCTTTTCCACATACCCGCCCGCCGGTTCCGGCAGCAGCTCCGCCCGGGAAAAGCAGGGGGCGGCCGGCCCGGCCACGGCCAACAGCTCATGGCCCTGCCAGCGCTCCTCCAGCCGGGAGATCACCGCCTGGGCCCTCTGTCCGCGGCCGGCGGAGGGGTTGACCAGAACGCCGATCCTCATGGCTCGATGACGATCTTGAAGGCCCGGCCGTCCTTCAGGAAGTCGAAGGCCTCCTGCCCCTTCTCCAGGGGGAAGGTGTGGGTGATGAGGCGGCGGTAGTGGTCCGGGTTGTTCCGCACGGCCTCGTAGGCCATCTTGAAGTGGTCCAGCCGATAGCCGCTGCTGCCCATGACGGCCACCTTCCGATAGTGGAGGTCGTGGGCGTCCACGTTCAGCACCGTGCCCGAGGGGAGCCCGGCGAACACGTGGACCCGGCCCCCGTTGTGGACGGAGTGGATGGCCTGCTCCACCAGCTCCTTCTTGTTCACCGCCACGAAGATGCGGGTGAATTCCTTCATATTGTACTGTTCCAGGGGCGCCGCCGGGATGCCCCAGCCGTTGAGGCAGTCCCGCCGAAGCTCGTTGAGCTCCGCCACCTGCACGTCGATGCCCCGATCCTTCAGGGTGAAGGCGATGAGGGCGCCCATGGGGCCGCCGCCGATGACCAGGGCCTTGTCCCTTTCGGTGACCTCCATCTGCTCCACCCCATCCAGCACGCAGGCCAGGGGCTCCACCAGAGCGAAGGCCTTGTCCCGGCCGGGGATGGGGAAGACGCCCCGCTTGACAAACGACAAGGGGACGCTCACCTTCTCACAGAAGGCGCCGTCCCCCACGTACTCCTTGTTTTTGCAGCTTTCCCCGTTGCCCTGGCGGCATTCGTCGCAGACGCCGCACTCCCCGTAGGGCGCCACCACCACATAGTCCCCGGGGGCGTAGCCGCAGCCCGCCGGCGCCTTGTCCACCACGCCGTAGAACTCGTGGCCCAGGATCGTGGGGGGCTTGAAATAGGGGTGCCCGTGGAGCAAAGTCTTCAGATCGGTCCCGCAGATAGCACAGCCCAGGACGCGCACCAGAAACTCTCCCTCCGGTTCCGGCACGTCGCGGACTTCCAGCTGCTTTTCGGCGACATACACCAACGCTTTCATCTGCTTCAACTCCTTATCATAGTATAGATGGCTTCCGCGGTGACGCTGTCCGTCACCAGCATGTTGTAGTATCCGGCTCTCGCGGCGGCGATGAGGGCGGGGACCTTGTCCCGCCCGCCGGCGAGACAGATCACCTTGCGGACCCGGCGAAGATCGGCGGCGTCGAAGGCCACCCGCTCGTAGCCGGAGATCTCGGGCACCAGGGTGCCGTCCGCCCGGAAGAAATGGGTCAGCACGTCCCCCACGGCCTGGGAATGGAGCAGATTCTCGGCGGACCGGGGCGGCACCTCGCTGACAAAGAACTGATCGACGCCCGGCGGCGTCCCCAAACCGATGACTGCCGCTTCGACATCGTCCCAGTACCGGTGCAGCTGCTGGAGCCGCTTCTTTTCCAGCTCCGACAGGGCCACCTCGCTTTCCCGGAAGGCGGGCACGTTGATAAAATAGGTATGGGCCCGGAACCGCTCGCCCATCCTGTCCAGGATGGCGTTCACCTGCATGGCCGGGTTGTCCGTGCCGGAGGCGCCGATAAGGGGCACGAACAGCTTCTCGGACTCCGCCACCCGGTGAGAGAGGACGCAGCTCATACGGTACACGGTCCGGCCCCAGCCTACGCCCACCGTCCGGCAGGACTTGAGCTCCTTGGGGAGGAAGCCGGCGGCGGCGGTGGCGATGGCCTCGATCACGTCCTCCTCGGCGGCGGTCTCGTTGAGGGGCGCGATGGCCACGTCCTTCAGCTTCAGCTCCCGGATGAGATCGTCCCGCAGCTCGTTGAGGCTGATCCGGCCCGGCATGCGCACGGTGATCTCCACGATGCCCCGACTGCGCGCCTGATCCAGCAGCCGGGAGATCTGGGAGCGGGAGATGCTCTCCGCTTCCGCGATCTGGGCCTGGGTCAGACCGTCCATATAGTACATCTTGGCGATGCGATACATCTGCATCATATCCGCGCGATTCCGAGGCATGGGGCAGCTCCTGTATTATTTATGAAGAATTTGGTACAGCTTTTCGATGCGTTCCGCGGCGTCCTCGCTTTGGAACAGGTTCCGCCCGAAGCAGAAGCCCTTGACGCCGCAGCGGACGGCGTCCGCCGCCGTGTCCAAAATGTCCGCGCCCTTGGGCCCGCCGGCGAGGACGATGGGCACCGGGCAGTTTCTGACCACGGCCTCGAAGTTCTCGGTATAGAAGGCCTTCACCACGTCCGCCCCCAGCTCCGCGGCCACCCGGGCCCCGTTGGCCTGGATGTCGAAGGTCTGGGTCTTGGTGAAGTCGTCGGCCAGGATCTCCACCACCACGGGGATCTGGAGCCGGTGGAAGCCGTCGATGGCCTCCGCCGCGTCCTGGATGCTCCGATAGTCTGCGCCGCCCAGGACCATCATCATCACCACCGCGTCCGCGCCCATAGCGAGGGCCGTCTCGGGGCTGATGAAGTTCTTGTTCACGTTGGTGAACTCCGTGGACAGGAAGGTGCCGCCGAAGGAGGTCCTGAGGATGATCTTCTTGTGGAGCAGCTCCTTCTCAGCCAGCCGGGCCACCCCGGGGTTGATCAAGAAGGCGTCCAACTTGGAGTCCTTCCGGGCCCGGATCACGGAGACGGGGTCCTCCAGCCCGTCCACCAGGCCGCACTGGGGCAGGTCCATGGCCATGGCGAACAGCTTTCCTTCGTTGGAGAACAGGCGGGCAACGTTGCGCTCTAATCCATTCATAGTAAAAACCCCTCTTTCCAGCTTTTTTTCATTGTACCGCAACCTTGGATCAATTACAATCCGCCCGGAAAGATTTGCACATTTGTCCATCACTTTTTTGCATACTATCCTGCAAAATCCGCTGAAAGCTCCGGCAGCGCGACGCTTTTTGGGCTTGGGACCCATCCTGGGCATTTGTGAAAAATGAAGAAATTACTGGACAGGGGGTATTGACCTCATTATAATATATACCGTATACAGGCGGTCTGCCCCCGGGGCGAACCGCGGCGTACGACCCATCATTTTGAAATAAAAAACAGGAGGGAAAGTCATGAAAAAGACCTGGTTCGCATTGCTGCTGGCTGTGGTGATGCTGGCGTCCATGTTCGTCGGCTGCACCCAGAAGCCCGCGGAAAAGCCCGTTGAGGCCGCTCCCGTGGTGACGGAAGCGCCCAAGCCCACCGATGCGCCCAAAGAGGAGCCCAAGCCCACCGAGGCGCCCACGCCCGAGCCCACGGCTGAGCCCGCGCCCGAAGGCATCCACAAGCTGGTGGTTCTGAACACGCTGGTGAAGGATGTGGAGACCGTCAAGAGCGAGGATTCCCGCTTCAACGCCTACTGGCTGCCCTCCTACAAGCTGGGCGAGATCTTCGAGAAGAACTTCTGGTTCGTGCCCGAAGCCAACGAGGTGGTGGCTGTGACGGCCTACAGCGACGGCTACACCGACGACGGCACCGATTCCTATGAGACCCTGTGCGCCAAGGGCATCGCCTTCGGCTTCACCGACAACAAGGGCGGCACCTACGACGTGTTCACCGGCCCCACCCAGAAGATGAACGCCATGGTCCAGTACATGGGCTACATCCTCACCGGCCACGAGTGCGCTTTGTTCGTGCCCGACGATGGCTGGGAGAACCTGAAGGAGCTCTTCGATGAGATCAAGATGGCCCCCGCCGAGTCCTACGACTTCATCTGCTCCGACGAGTACACCGAGGAGATCGCCGCGGCTGACCTGGAGAACTGCAAGATCTACGTGACCGAGAACGGCACCATCGACGCCACCTCCATCGCCTATCCCAAGTACGGCCTCACCAGCATCCGTTACATCGTGCCTCACGGCGTGACCAAGGAGTCCGAGCCCGTGGAGGGCATCAACCAGATCGTGGTCATGCCCAACGCCGACGGGATCCTGGATGTGGAAGCCCCCGAGCTGCTGAACTACGGCGGCACCCTGTACGCGGCCTACCCCGTGGCGGAGGTGCTCAAGAAGGCCGGCATCGAGACCACCACGGCCAAGGCCATCTCCTACAAGGACGGCTATATCTTCGACTACGATATCGACACCTTCATGAAGGTCTACATCTGCCTGGACACCAAGAACAAGAACGACGCCTTCACCTGCGGCAAGGCCCAGGTCAGGGATCAGCTCTGCAAGGCGGCCGGCCAGTACATCTTCGATGACGCGGCCCTGGTCTACGTGCCCGGCACGGACGTGATGCCCGACGGTTACAGCGTGGTCGATCTGTTTAAGACCGTGGGCATGGTGGAAGCCGCTGCCTACAAGTTCGTCTGCGCCGACG
>JAEEGJ010018203.1_pt1 | contig 15732 bp, 13 predicted proteins | sample 8958761 | NCBI WGS metagenome assembly JAEEGJ01 (sample SAMN16246546, study PRJNA631951) | gut metagenome | biome: gut microbiome; feature: rumen; material: RS-attached | host: Bos | place: Iran: Karaj | collected 2018-10
GGCCGCCGTACACGGGGCCTGCGAAGACCGCCAGTCTCGAAAGAACAGGCGAAGCGTCGATCGCGGGGGCTTCCGGGTCGGGCGCAAGACCTCCGGTCCGCACCGGGCCTGCCTTGACGACGTTCTTGCGGCTTTCCGGCAGCGTGATATCGTTTTCGATGAGCGTCCCGCCGTAGCCCTTCGCGAACGCTTTTACAACGCGCCGCGTCGTGCCGGTGGGGCTGAAATACAGTGTGATCATTTTGTGCGGATAGCCATCATCCAATAGTGGTTATCGTTAAAATCGAACTTGCCGATCTCGGTCATGTGGGCCTTGCGGGTGTGAGCCGCGTAGCTTCTGGGATTGATCTGATTGATGAACGTCACCATCACGGGGTAGCGGTCCTCGTAGAGCTTTAAAGCCTCCTTGAAGATCTGCTCGAACACGCCCGTGCCGCGCACGGAAACGTCCACGCAGACCGGACCGTACTGATAGGTGTTCGTCTCGTCCAGATGCATGCCTTCGAAGGGCATGTCGGGCAGGACTTCCGTCATGCGCTGCATGATGGGCACCTGCTTCCAGTAATCCCAGCCCGCGTGCAGGGCGAACGCCTTGACTTCGCCGTTTTCGTCCTTGGCGAGGGTCACGCCCTTGCGGTTGACGATCAGATCCTCGAACTGCTCGTCGGACAGCTTCGTCGTGACGAAACCGCCGGGCATGTCTTCGGGCTTGATCGTGTCTTTATGATATCTGGCGAGGAGCGCCCGGATGGCGGGCAGGTCTTCCATCGTTGCTAAAACATACTGCATCATATCACCTCGTATAACTGATAACGACCTGGGACAGGCCTTCCGACTGCACGAGACCGATGACGACGACGCGGCCGCTCGCTGCGTTCTTGTAGGCGTACAGCGTGGTCGTATCGCTGCCGATCAGCTGTCTGCTGTCGTCCAGGCTGAACGTGAATCCGGCGTCGAACAGGTATCCGACGTATCTCTGCAGATCCTCCGCTTCGCTGCCGGAGCGGGCCGTCATGGTGTAATCGTAATAATTGTAGATCATCAGGTCGTCGGAGCTGCTCTCTTCCGATCTGGACAGATTGCTCAGCTTGCCGAAATCGGGCACTTCGGTGTCGGGATAGACGCCCACCGCCTCGCGGTTCGTTACGCTGGCCGTGTAGGTCTCGCCGTTCCAGGAGATGTCCTTGCCCACGATCTGGCACACAGCCGCCAGCGGCAGATAGGTCGTGCCGCGGTACAGCAGGCTGTAGGGCACCATCATGCCGGCGCCGCGGTCGAACTGCGTGCCGGGACGCGCGAAGGTCTGGCCGTTCACGACGATGTTCAGGCTGTCGAACACGCAATCGATGGAAACGTCCTGATGATCCTTCGGCTCCGCCGTCGAATCCGGCGCTCCGTCGACAGGACCGCTCGGATTGCTGATCGTCACCGTGCGGGTATTGCCGTCCCAACTGACGTCCTTGCCCACGAACTCGCAGACCTTCGCCAGCGGCAGATACGTCGTACCCATGTACAGGATGCTGTAGGGCACGTCGCCCGTCGTGCGTACGAAATACTCGCCGGAAACGGCTTTCAGCCCGCCGTCGACCTCGATATTGATCTTGTTAAAACTCGCGCTGACCACAGTTGCAAAGGCGCTGGCAGTCGAGACCGCCAGTGCCAGTGCAAGAGTAAGCGCAATCCTCAGACTGCGTTTCATTGTTCAATTCCTTTTGTCCAAGGGACAATACGATTTGCTTTCTTTACAGCTTCGCAGCAGACTGTTCGAAGTCCGCGATCAGGTCTTCGATATCTTCGATACCGACGGAGAAGCGGACCATACCGTCCGTGATGCCGGCTTCCTTGCGGCCTTCCGGGGTCACGTTGGCGTGGGTCATGCTGGCCGGGTGCTGGATCAGGGAGTCGGTGCCGCCCAGGGAGACGCCGATGCCGGGGATCTGCAGCGCGTTCAGCAGCTTCGTCGCGGTCTCATATTCGCTCATGCCCTTATAAGCAGCAGTCTCGAACGTGATCATACCGGTGGTGTAACCTTCACCGAACAGCTTCTTGGCAACTTCGTAGTTTCTGCCGTTGGAGGGCAGGGACGGATGATAGACAGCCTTGATGTAGGGCTGCTTCTCGAGGTATGCTGCCATCTTGGTGGCGTTGTCGCCGTGTGCCTTCATGCGCAGGCCGAGGGTCTTCAGACCGCGGACGATCAGGAAGGCCATCATCGGAGCCATAGCGGAACCGGTCAGCTTGCCGACCGCCTTGGACTTAATGGTATGGATGAGTTCTTCATCCTTGGAGCAGATCACACCCGCAATGACGTCGCCGTGACCGTTCAGGTACTTGGTGACGGAGTGGAGAACGATATCTACGCCGAAGTCCAGAGGTCTGCATACTGGAGGCGGAGTGAACGTGTTGTCCACGATGACGAGCGCGCCGGCTTCATGACCGATCTTGACCATCTCTTCGATGTCTGTGATCTTCATGGTCGGGTTGGCCGCAACTTCGAAATACAGGATCTTGGTGTTGGGCTTCATGGCAGCCTTGACCGCTTCGGGATTGCTGGTGTCGACCTGGGTGGTCTCGAAGCCGAGGCTGGGCAGAATGCTTCTCATGACAACGTCGGTGCAGCCGTAAACGGTATCGGAGCAGACGATGTGGTCACCTGCGGACAGGACGCCCAGCAGAGCGGAGCTGACAGCGCCCATGCCGGAACCGGTCGCTACCGCAGCGTTCGCGTGCTCGAGAGCGCACATCTTTCTCTCGAATGTAGCGACAGTCGGGTTAGCCGTTCTGGCGTACGGATACTTGGGAACCGTGCCGCTGAAAACGCCGCCGCCTTCTTCGAGGGTCTCGAACGTGTAGGTCGACGTCTGGTAGATCGGTGTTGCCTCTGCGCCCCATTCCTTATCTCTGATGTAGCCAGCATGGACTGCAGCAGTAGAGAAGCCGGTCTTCGTGAAATCTAAATTGCTCATGATATCCTCCTTGCGCAATATGACAGGCGGCTTTCGCCGCATTATTACCTACCTTACAATTTTATTCCTTTTCGGGTTATTTTGCAATTTTCAACAGCTGTTTTTTACACTTCCACCTGCAGCTCTTCGATGGAGGCGTTGATGCCCAGCATGCCTTCCGCGATGTTCATGGCGTGGTCGGAGATACGTTCCAGATCGCTCACCATATCGGTGTAGATGACCCCGCCGCGCGGATCGCAGATATTGGCCTTCAGGCGTTCGATGTGGTTCTCGGTCTTCTCTTCCTGCATGGCGTCCACGGAGTCCTCGACGTCCCTCGCTTCGGAGAGCAGGCTTCTGTCTTCCTGATCGTAGGCCTTCATGGACAGGTCCACCATGTATTCGACCCGTTCCGCCATATCGCCCAGATCGTGCAGCGCGTCTTCCGAGAATTTCGCCCGGTTGGAAGCCGAGGCCTGCGTATATTCCGCGATATTCTCCGCCAGGTCGCCGATACGCTCCAGGTCGGAGGTGACGCTCAGCATAGTGGAGATGCGGGAAACGTCGTTCTCCGGAAGCCCTTTGCTGTACAGGCTGACCAGATAGGAGTTGATCTCGTGGTTCAGAAAGTTGATCGTCTTTTCGCGTTCGAGGACCAGTTCCGCCTTGTCCTCGTCGCGTTCGAAAAAGCTCTCGAGCGCGGTGTGCAGGTTGGCGCGGCACACGTCCGCGAAGCGCATCAGTTCCGCGCGCGCCTGGGTGATCATGATCGCGGGGCTCTTGGACAGGTCGTTCGTGACGTACAGCAGCTTGCGGGAGAACAGCTCGTCTCCGGGCGCGTCTGGCATGACCTTCTCCGCGATCTTCGCCACAGGCTTGATGAGCGGGAACATCAGCACCGCGCTGACGGAGTTGTAGATCGTGTGGAAGTTCGCCACCTGGCGGCTGACGTCGTTCGGGGACAGGCCCTTGACGAGATTGACGATCGCGGGGATCAGCAGCATCAGAATGCTGAACGTGATAGCGCTCAGCAATTTAACAGCCGTCTGCGCGGCGGCAGCTCTCTTGGTCAGGCGGTTGCCGGACAGGGACGAGATGACCAGCGGCGCCACGGCGCCGACGTTCATGCCCATGATCATGTAGACCACTTCCTCCAGGCCCATCGAGGCGCCGAGACTGCTTGCGACGATGACCTGCAGGATACCGACGGCTGCAGAAGAACTCTGGATGACCAGGGTGAACACCGCGCCGAACAGCAGGGACAGCACGGGATTGTGCACGTTATGCAGGAAGTTTCCGACCAGGCCGCCCAGTTCCATGGCCTTGACGGCGTCCCCCATCAGGTTGATGCCGACGAACAGGATGCCGAAGCCCAGTACGATGTTTCCGGCTTTCTTCGCCGTGCGGTTCTTGATGAACTGCGTCAGCACGATGCCCAGGAACAGGATGAGCGGCGCCCAGGGATCGATGTCCAGCGCGATGATCTGGGCGGTGATGGTCGTACCGATGGACGCGCCCAGCATGATGTACAGCGCCTGGGAGAGGGTCATCATCTCCGCGTTGACGAAACCGACGGCCATGACCATCGTGGCGCCGGAGCTCTGGATGACAGCGGTCGCCAGCGCGCCGACCAGCACGGCTTTGAGCGGACTCGTCGTCAGTTTCTGAAGCCAGACGCGCAGGTTGTCGCCCGCTGCCTGTTCGAGGCCTTTGCCCATGTAGCTGATGCCGAACAGGAAGAGGCCGATGCCGCCTAATAACAGAAATACGTTGTAAGCTTGTTCCATAGTTTATACTTCTTTAAAAACTAAATGATTATTATCGATATTTAATGTGATCTTGCCCGCATCGGCAAGATACGAGAGATAGGAGCGCACGGTGGAGCCCACGAGCGCGTGCTGCCCGACGTTCATCTCCAGGCCGTAATGGGTAAAGACGTTTGCCAGAATGTCCTCGAAGCAGGCGCCATCTTTGCAGAGGGTGAGCAGCAGGTCCGCGACCTCGAGCATCTTCGCCCGGTTCGCCTGCACGAGCGGCTTGACGTCCTTGCAGGGCGCCGCATGAGCCGGCACGAACAGGTCCGCCTCCAGCGTCTCCACGTAATCCAGCGTTTCCAGCGCCTTTGCGACGTCGTACTGGAAGTTCACGTGGTACTTCTGCGTCGTCTCTTCCGAGAAGACGCAGTCCGCGAGGAACACGACGTTGTCCGGGGTGCGGACGCCGATCATGTCCATGGAGTGACCCGGCAGCTGCAGGATCTGCAGCCCGCCCAGCGCTTCGGGATCAGCCTCTTCCAGCGGCTTTACGTTCGAGGGCTCCGCCATCAGGAACTTATTGCGCAGCTGCTTGGGAGGATACCCGCCGTAGAGAACGGTCGGTTCCAGAATGGGGTGCGACGCCACCGCAGAAACGATGGAAGGTCCGTAAATGGGAGCGCCCGTGCGGTTCGCGACCAGCTTGTTGCCGCCGATGTGATCCGCGTGCAGGTGCGTATTGATGACAGCTGCGACGGTGCGGCCTGCGCCATCCAGCGCCTTCAGGGCCTTCTTGCCCGCGTCTTTGTCGCTGCCGGCGTCGATCAGCACGGCTTTATCCGGGCCTGTGAAGAAGACGCCCATCTTTGCGGGGCACTCGATATAGCCGGTCGTTTCGGTCAGCATGATCAGTTCGTACATGAATGCACCTCCCTACCCAAATTATATTATAACACGAGCCAGCGCAAGTCTGCGTGGAAATATGACGGGTAAAAGCACAGAAAATGCAGGATTTCATTTGACAAGACCGTCCCTCCTGTGTACAATATTTGAGTGCAACAGATGTTGTCCGGGAAACCGGCAACGATCTCCGGGTGTAGCGCAGATGGTAGCGTGCTTGGTTCGGGACCAAGAGGCCGTGGGTTCAAATCCCGCCACTCGGACCAAAACAGAAACCCCGCAATTCGAGCGATTGCGGGGTTTTTACTTGAAATTTCAACGGTTTTCAGGATTTTAAAGCCCTCTGGAAAATGCCGTAATATACCAGAAAATGTTGTGGTTTTTCAAGGATTTTAGGGGAAATATGACTCAAAATATGACTCTTTTTGAGAACCTGAAAATGCTGGTTTTTCAAGGCTTCCCGAAGTATTCCAAGGAATAACATGACAGTTTGAAGTATGCATTATGCTATGACGATCAAGGTGTACGCACATAAAACATATTTCATAGTAACAGCTTTTGCCGCAGAGCATTCCGGATCGCAGTCACCTGATCAATCGTCTTATCCACATTCCCGATTGCATCATTTATCCTTCCCTGCATCAGAAAGTCTGCGAAGAGCCCATCCATAAAATAGTCCGCAAACGTCAGCAGATCCGCATTATTGAAGCTCAAATCGATCATCTCATCGACATCGTCAAGTTCTTTGCGAAACTCCCGGAGCGCTGCCTGCACATCAGCGAGTGACTTTTCCGCTTCATTCATGTTACTATGCTTGACCCAAGTTGAGATGAAGCCACCGCCAAACATATCAAGTATGCCCCAACCTTTCGCGGAATGCAGCGAATCTCTCGCCTGTTCCAAAGAGCGAAGCGCACGATCAGCAGCATCGATCGCTTCCTGTATTTCGATCCTGTTTTGTTCCTGTTCCATTTACCTCAATCCCATAATAAACAGTATCGCTGCAAGTATTGGAAACAACGTCCAGCTTATATATCTTCTTGCGATCTCCCAATCAGAAGGTTCGGCACTATCCGCGTCGGTGACCCGCCAATGTAACTGCCAGCGGAACAATTCGTCTGCAAACAAAATACTGACTGCTGTGAGAATGCAGAAAAGCATACCGCAGATCCACCCCAGCACATCGCCTTTATGAGTCAGTTCCGGTCCGCGCATCAAGTCAATCAGGTCGTAAGCAGTAGGACTGACTCCACTGCCCGGCATCGTATCGATTCTATTTACATATTGACCATTCATACCATACAGCAGACATTTCTGACCAATACTGACTTCACAGCCACGGAAGATCACTTTATCGCCGCGCAGGATCTCCAGACCGGTCATTGTCCTTCCGGCAAGTTCTGCTGGCGTCTTTTTGGGGATAGCAGTGGGATCTTCTCTCATGATATACGGCCCAGATAATTCTTCACCATATTGAAATACCACAGCTTTGTCAGGAGAGACCGTAAAAGATGCCGGAGTGCCATCGACTTTGCCGGAATAAACGATATTTCCATTCTCTTCAGAAGGCACAAGGACCATATTGTAAAAACGAAACCCCATGCGATTCAGCGTGACCGCATAGATTGCAGAAAAAGCCAAAACCATTGACATCAGAAGGAACAAGATGACTTTTGAATATGTATTTAGTTGTTTTATTCTATTTATCATTCTTCCCGCTCAATCCAGATCCACATAGAAGCTATCCACTAAGCCATCTTCACCGATATAGTAATTGCCGGTGAACACAAGATTCCCAGAAGAGCCTGATGTGTAGTAATCGACCAGGTTGACGCGATAGGTGTAATACCCTGGTTCAGACGCCGTCGCAACCTCTATGCTGGAACAAGTCCAATCGTTGCCCTTCTGTTTACAGATGTGTTCCAGTCTGTATAATGACCGATCCATGAGGACCTTGTTGAATCCGTGTTCCGTCATGTATGGTTCGATGCCGGAATGCAAGGTTTCGACCGCGCCACCTCCGTACACGCCGTCCGGGGCGTCCAGCCAGACATAAGCTGCCCGGTCATCCTTGTCGATCGCAAAAAATTCCTGCAGGAATGTAAGTCCTGGATAGTGGCTGTTCGGTCCTGTATAAGTATGGCAGACAGAAGATACTCGGTGAGTCGTGTTCTCATCAAGATGATAGATCCTGTTATCACCATTCTCACCGCCGACCGCCAGCGTGCCGTCCTCAGCTAAAGTAAAGAACGAAACATGTTCTCCGGATTTCATCACGATCTGCAACGAACCTGCCTCATCCGGCAATCCTTTGCGAATGAAACGCCCACCAGACTGCTTTAGAATCGCCATGAAAGTGCTTTGTCCTTCCGGCGGCATTATGACGGATACTGTCGGGCGACGAACTGTTTCGTCTGCATCCCCTGCATAGCAGACCATGACGGTTTCCGGATCTTCTGAATAGTCCCAAACTACGTTTTGCAGTTTATATCCGAGAATAGCAGGCCCCACTGATCGCAAGACAATAATTAACGCAGCAAGCAAAGCAATGATAGCGATAGCGACAATAAATACTTCTTTGATTATTGCAGCAGTGGTGTTTCTTTTTTCCATTCCACTATACCTTCCCAGAATCGTCTTGGACACCCTTTATAATCTGCGAAGTATTTAGTACAGATGCTTTTGATTACGGTTACGTTTCTCCTCATCCGGCACGTAATCCGGATCCGGTTTCTTAGGTTCAGATGGCTTTTGCAAAGGCGTCTTGCCCGTTTTGACATTCATAATCTGCACACATGACTGGAAAACAAAGATTGCAGCGACTAGAAACGACGGAACCGGAGGACTGTTATTGATGAGTGCAAGGACGCCCGTACCAACTGCGATCCACGCTACACACAGGCTGGTTATCCATGGGCGGGTCATAATGTCACCGTACAATTTCTTCTGTACAATCCAGCTGATAGGATGAAATAGTATGACACTAATAGCAAAAAACATGGCGGCAATGCGTGGCGTTGAATGCTCTCCCCAAACGAAGAATATTCTCCCATTCACCCACAGAAGAAAAATGCCAAAACAAGTGATTGCTATGCCAAGCTTATTATTGTATAAGAGCTTTTTCATACGGCTGACATCCCTTCATTCCCTTGGCTTTAGTCTACCAAATCACATTCAGATATCAATTACAGGACTGTTACAGATACTTTATTCTGCCATAAAAGAACGAAATATCCCGTTGTTGTCCGAATATGCAAAGGTGTTGCGGGTCGAAGTCAAGGTCAGATCTTATCTGGAGGTGCTGTTATGAATAATGCTAGTCCCTCTTTGCATATTAGTTATTCCGCAGTTAAGGGGGTAAATTTTCAATTTATATCAAAATATACCCGCTTAACTTGAAAATAACGAGTAGACAAAGTATACTAATTCTGCAGACTGCGAAACGCGAGGAGGTAATCATTGATGAGACTGTACAAACGGGAAAACTATCTGCAGAAGATCCGGGGATTCTATCATGATACAGGCCTGATCAAAGTAATAACCGGGGTTCGCCGCTGCGGTAAATCTTGTCTGATGGAAACTGTAGCAAATGAAATAAAAGAATCCGGTGTGCCTGCTGAAAACATCATTTACCTTAACCTGGATAAACGAGGATATCGCAACATCAAAACAGCAGATCAACTGGATACTCTTATCGCATCAAAAGCGACTGCGACAGGAACGAAGTACCTCTTTATAGACGAGATCCAGAACGTAAAAGGCTTTGAAGAAGTGATCAACGGTTTCCGCGAAGAAGAAGATTATTCGATCTTTATCACGGGATCGAACTCTTACCTTTTGAGTGGAGAATTGGCCACAAAGCTCACCGGACGATATCTCGAATTCGAGCTTTATACCTTGAGTTTTGAAGAGTATCTCGAGATGAAAGCATTCCTTGGTAAAGAGGTAAATCCTGACCTCTTTGCCGAATTTGATTCTTATATCGCAGAGGGAGGATTCCCAAAAGCGTTGCAATACGAAGGCTCCGATAAGCAGGCATATATCCGGGGAATCGTAACGGAAATCTTTCAAAAGGATATTAAAAAGCGTGCCAAGATCCAAAAGACCTCTGTATTTGAAATCGTTCAGCGTTATATCATAAACAACTTTGGTGCGACCTTAAGCCTCACCAATATTTTGAATGACCTGAAAAAGGCAGGCTGCCCCATTAAGCGAGAAACACTGAAGCGATATCTGACGATTCTGGAAGAAGCAAAGATCATATATCCATGCTACCGGTTCGATCTGAAATCCCGAAAGTCCATTTCCGGAGAGCAGAAGTACTATCTTGCAGACCTTGGTTTTTATTACGCCATGAACACAGACAAACGAATCAACTATGGGCCTGTCCTGGAGAATGTCGTCTATCTTTACGCTAAATCTAAGGGCTACAGCGTTAGTGTTGGCCGGATCGGAAAACTGGAATGCGATTTTATACTGGAACGGAACCGTATCGATTATTCCTATGTGCAGGTTGCCATGACGATCATGAACGATATCCAAACCGAGGACCGGGAATATCGTCCGTTAGAGAAAATCAAAGACAATTACCCAAAGTACCTTTTGACGAGAAACGATTTGATCCAGCACCGAGGTGGTATTGAGCACTATAACATTGCTCCGTTTATGAAAGAAAACAGATTGTTCTAAACAATTGATGACCATTTTGATTTGATCGCACGGTCAATATGACTCTAAAGTATGACTCATATGCCGTAAATAGTTGAAATTTCAAGATTTCTGGTGGGTTCAAATCCCGCCGCTCGGACCAACAAAAAACCCTTGCAATTTCAATAATTGCAAGGGTTTTTGTTTTTCATCAGGCCTGTACAGGCATTTACACAGCAAAGGCTGTGTGAGGCTTCATGATGCCGTTTGACGATATCTGCTGTTCAAAGGCGTCCATCTTACTGATTCGGATCTGACGGCGTCAGGGAGACGGTGCTATTTACCTTGAGCGTGGCACCGTTGTAGCTGTAGGTAACGATGTCTGTCCCCGATTTCGCGCCCAGCGTGATCGCATCGCACAAGGCGGGAGAACCGCTGACATCCAGAGTCGATATGCTGTTGATGCTGCAGTCTAAATCTGTCAGGGCGGTGCAGCCGCTGACATCGAGACTCGTCATCTTATTGTTGAAGCAGGAAACGGTCTTCAGCGAAGAGCAGCCGCTGAGATCGAGGCTTACGAGATTTCTGTCGGTACAGCTTACCCCGGTCAGGGCGGTGCAGCCGCTGAGATCTGCCGTCTCCAGAGCGCCGCCGGTTTCGCTGCTGCCGAAATTCACCCCGGTCAGGGCGGTGCAGCCGCTCAGGTCCAGGCTTTTCAGATCGTTGCCGGTGAAGAGCACGCTTGTCAGAGCGGGGCAGTTTGTAACGGAAAGGGTTGTGATCTCATTGTTGCGGCAGTCCAGCGTCGTCAACGCCGTTTTGCCGCTGATCGTAAGGCTCTTCAGATGGGCGCTGCGGCACACCAGCTCCGTGAGCGCGGTGCAGCCGCTGAGATCGAGCTCCTCCATACGGTTCGCATAGCAGTCCAGCGTCGTCAGCGCGGAACAGCTGCTGACGTTAAGGCTCTCCAGCGCGTTCCAGTTGCAGTCCAGCGTCGTCAGCGCAGGGTTTCCATTGAGATCGAGGCTCGAGAGCATGTTACCGCTGCAGTTCAGTGACGTCAGCCTCTTGCTGCTGCTGACGTCAAGTTCCATCAGCTGGTTGTTGCTGCAGTCCAGCGTCGTCAGCGCAGTAAAGAACGCAATGCCGTCAATGTTTGCGATATTCTCGGAAGAGCAGTCCATCACGGTGGCGGCGACTAGATCGGCTTGCGAGAGCCAGCCGTCGCTGTCCGAGTCGAATCCACTCACGACCCTGCGGAAGTTCTCGTCCGGGAAGTGATCCTCGTTGATTTCCACATAGGGCCGCCGGTCCGCCGGGGTGAGGACGACGTCCTTGCCGACCCGGAGCAGCGCGCTGTCCTTGGCATATTCCCAATATGAGTCGCGGTCGCTGCGGTTGCCGGCCACGATCGCGTCAGCCAATGCGGTGCAGCCGCTGACGTTGAGGCTCCACAGACTGTTGCCGCTGCAGTTCAGATTCTCCAGCGCGGTACAGGTGCTGACATCGAGGCTCTGCAGATCGTTGCTGTGGCAGTCCAGCGTGTCCAGTACGGTGCAGCCGCTGACGTTGAGGCTCCACAGACTGTTGCCGCTGCAGTTCAGATTCTCCAGCGCGGTGCAGTCGCTGACGTCGAGGCTCGTCAGACTGTTGCCGCTGACATTGAGGCTCGTCAGACTGCTGCCGCTGCAATTCAGATTCTTCAGCGCGGTGAAGAACTCCACGCCCTGCAGCGTGGCGATTCCCTTGCTGGTGCAGTTGATCCCCTTCACGGCGGCAATCTCAGCGTCGGAAAGGTAGCCGTTGCCGTCCAGATCGAAGCTGCGCACATGGTCCTCGCGGAAGGTCTCGTCCGGGAAGTTGACGCTGTCGATTTTGACGCCTTTCGACGTAACGCTCAGGGTTGCGGCCTCGCTCGTCACGCTGCCCGCAGCGTTGGATACGACGCAGCGGTACTGATAGCCGTTGTTGCTTGCCGCAGCTGTTACCGTGAGGGTGTTGGTCGTGCTGCCCTCGTCTGCTGCGTCAGCCCAGGCCATACCGTCCGCGCTGACCTCCCACTGATATGTGAGCCTTGTGCCGCTCGCCGCCACGGTGAACTCGGCGCTGCTGCCCTCGTCGACTGTCGCATTCTGAGGCTGCGTCGTGATCACCGGCGCACTGACGTTCTCTTCTTTATGCGCAGAACCACCTGCCGGCGTCTCTTCCGGAACAGCTTCTTCCAGTTCTTCGATCGTGTCGACCGTGTTGCGGACATAAACCGCTGACTGAGCGCGGGTCACTGGATCATCCGGACGGAACGTACCGTCCGTGAATCCGCCGACGATGTCCGCCAGCGCAAGCTTTTCGATCTCCGCCTTGTACGGATCGCTTCCGATGTCGCTCAGACTGACGGCCTTGCGTTCCTGATACGAATCCGGTGTCATCGTATGGGCGAAATAGTAAGACATTTCGGCCCGGGTCACTTCTTCGTTTTCTTTGCCGTCAAAGCGGCCGTCGATAATGCCTTCCGCCTTGCAATAGTCTTTGAAGACCTGATACCACGGATCGCCGGCCTTTTTGCCGGCCTGGAAATCGTAATTGTCCTTTTTCTGCATGCTATGCAGATTCGCTGCCATCACCATGACCTGCGCATGGGTCAGCTTCCCTTCCGGGACAAAGGTCGTTGCGGTCATCCCGGTAACGATGCCGTGGAGGAACGCACTCCTGATATACTCGTAATGCCAGTCGCCCGGCTTTACGTCGGTAAAAGGAAATTCGGGAGAGGTCTCCTCCGCCGGACTGCTTTCGTCTGCAAAGGCAGCAGCCGGTATGCCGGCCAGGCAAAGGGCCAGAACCAGCAGGATTAACAAACAACGTTTAGCCATTTTTATCCTCCGTTTCCGCGAACATACTGTGAGCATTGGATAATTCACTATTTCTTTTTTTATTGTATCATATCTTGTGCTGCGCAGCGAACGGGGAGTGCAAGATCCCGCCGCTCGGACCAACAAAAAACCCTTGCAATTTCAACGATTCCAAGGGTTTTGTGTTCCGTATGGGCCATCAAAATACCAAGACGATGGCCGCTTTTGACACTTTTAAGGGGATATACCCCGCAGGGACAGGGGTATTTAGAGAGGGTCGCGGTAACGCATACGAGTACAGACGAGATATAAAAGAGTTTGTATATCTATTCCTCTATGTTCTTGGTATATCTGCACTTGGGATAATAAGAGCATCCAAAGAAATACTTGCCTGCATTAGCACCGGATTTCGCAAGCCTTAAAACAAGTTTGCCACCACACCGAGGGCATACCCCCACACCATTAACCATAGTGTTAATATCTTGGATATGCTGCTGCTTTGTTTCTTCATCGACATTTGTAAGGGGCAACAAGCATAAATAGATTTCTTCGATCTGCTCTTGCATTAGCGTATCAGGATATGAGTTCCACGCTTGCTTCATAATGCGCGGCAGCATCTTTCTATTGCAAATACCAAAATCGTTTTGATTATAAGAAATCGATTTCAATTCGCAGCGATCCGAAAACACTATTAACGATATTGTTTGAATATCTGCTCTTAAAAACTGTTTTAAGTAATTGATATGTGTTTGGTTCTGCCAAATCGGATTATAAAACTTGTTCTTCTCGACTTTCTTTCGACCTATCCAATCCTTGCCTGCATAGAGTGTTGCCGTCCAATAACGCGATCTGTCATCTCCGAATATATAACCCGAATAGTTCTTGCTCTCAATTACAAAAATGCCTTTCACGGTAATGTAAAGAAGGTCTATTTCCGTGGTTGTACCATCAGGCTTTGGAATATAGACATTTTGAAGTAGTTTTCCATCTCTCCCAAACAAACTAACCCAACCGAGTTTTCTTGCGGTTGCGCTTTCGCCTGCTTTACCGATAAAATCAGGAGAGTTAAACCCGAATATGGTTTCTACAAGTGATGTGAGCATACCCATTTGATTTATCCCTTTGTGCCGAGCCTTGTTTAATTGGAATTATAGTCTGTAATACTAACCGTTTCAAGAAATGAAAACTATAGTATAATGAGTGCTAACATAATCTGTTTCTCAAATCAGAGTTGTTCCGCATCTGTTAAGAGTGAGGTATCAAATGAAAAAGGCAATAAAAACAATCATACTTGGACTTTTAAGCGTTAGCCTTTTATTTACCCTCTTGGCTTGCTCTCAAAACAGTTCCAATACAAATAATCAAACTGCCGATAATCCCCCTGTTGAAACCCCTAAGGTAGATAAAAAGGCCGAGTTCTTAGAATATCTTGATGATTTCTTCAGCGAGTATCCTGCAACTTCTGATGAGGAAATGGCGGAGGTTGAATGGTTTAAGAATGATTATACCAATCGTCTGTTAAAGAGAATGGTCTATAATCTCCCCAAAGAGAAACAAAACGAGGTTCTTAACGAAGAACTTCATATAATGTATGCTCGAGGTCTTTACCTCGTGAAAGAACCTACAATTCATTTCGGTGATGCCTTCGACTATTTCTTTGATAAAGCGAATTGGAAATATTTCGAGGGAACGCGTGAAGGTTCAGACAATCTTGTTCAAGTAGTCGAGTTTACAGGCGATTTCCTTTATGACAATTCGCCAGCATCAGCTTTAATACAGTTTGAAATTGATGAGGATGGTAATTGTGATTATTCATATTACGCTCGAAACGGTAATCCTGAAACTATGACTTCTCTCAATTACTTGGTTGATGATGTGATCGAAACCTATAAACTTTATATGAACAAGGCAACACCCGCGAATTAAAAAGCGCCAGCATTTGCTTTCCGTATTGCTTTTCTTATAAATATGTGAAATCTAATAATTATATGTTATAAAGATTAACTACTAATAGAGAAAGATACATATACTTTCTTCTTAAAGGAAAGTATATGGGCCGTATCAAAAATTACTATATCCATCTTTGAGCTATCATTATCTTGATAAATAACAGCCTCACATCCATTTAGCGTTGTATCCGTCAAAGCATAATCCGTATATCCCGATAATGTTAGTTCATCTAAATGTCCCATATCGAGAAAGCTAATTATTACGCCTTTCTCGCCATTTGCAAAAACGTAATACTCCTCGCCTTCGACTTTTCCGTAATCCACAGACTCAAAGTCATTTGGAATCCAGCCTATTATGTACTGACGTGATTCCTCCAGCGTTTCACCCCAAAACTGATAAAAAACGAATTCCAGGAAAATCTGACGCAACCAGTGCACAACTGTTTCGCGGGCATGTACATTCGTCGCCATAATTGTACTGAATAGAATAACGATAACTGCAGCCACAGTTACTGCACGACGATAAAGAAAATGTCTCCGTGCCTTTTGTAATGATTTATCTATTAAACGGCGAATGGTATTTCTGTGGGCGTCAGAAAGTCCAAAATCGAGCGATACAGCCGCGATAGCCTCAACAAGACCATCTGCATAGTTTGCACAGACTGCGCGCAGAGCTGCGGCGTTAAATGGG
>JAEEGJ010018204.1_pt1 | contig 15731 bp, 10 predicted proteins | sample 8958761 | NCBI WGS metagenome assembly JAEEGJ01 (sample SAMN16246546, study PRJNA631951) | gut metagenome | biome: gut microbiome; feature: rumen; material: RS-attached | host: Bos | place: Iran: Karaj | collected 2018-10
TTGCGGATTTCTTCTTCGTAGGCTCTTTTGCCACGCTCAAGTCCGTCTGTGGGAAGATGGAAGACTTTGAAGATGGCGATGAGTGCGACAATGCCTGCGTGCCAAATGCGCAAAGTGATAGGTCTTAGCACGCCTGGGCGATGAATCCCGCATATTGGGGTTAGAAAAAGACTGCAAACTAGAATTGCCAAGACTGAGAGTACACAGATGCCGATGGAAAATGCGAGGATGATTTGCACCCACCAAGGCGAGGTGGCAAAAACCTGATAAAGCGTGTTGAAGAAATTTTGCATTGATTTTGAAAGCCCCCGTGCGGGGGCTTCAGAAGAATTTTGATAATTTAGTTAGTTGTATTCTCGTAGGAATCCGTCATCAAGCGCTGTGACAGGGATTGTCGTAGTTGTGCCGTCAGGCCCAACGATGATAGCGACTCCGGTCAGGTAGTTTATCCAGTAATTGAAATTGTTTTCGTGCTTGTGAAATCGTAAATCGCTATTTTTGTCATCGTGAATTTGCTTGTTACTAATGGCGACAACGAATGGTACAAGGAACTGATCGTGTGATATAGCAAGGGTCATTTTGTGCATGTTATCGTATGTAAAGTATGTGTCAATGAACTCTTGGGTTCTTGATTTGATGTCGTAAAAAACGGATTTGCACGCATTCTCGATTGTGCTGTTGTCGTATTCTTCATAAGCGACTTTTGAATACATGCTCCATCCCCAGCTATTTGGCTTTCTACATGATTCTTTTGCTTCTTTTGTGGCATTTTTTTGTATGTACCATGAATCTAGAAGATCAAGGTTTTGTGCATGAAATCCATTGAACATGGAACTTGTCCAAGTTTGTTCGTCTGCAGTGGTTTGGCCTTTGTTGTTAGAGATGATGAATGCTGTTTGCTGGGTCCGATAGACGTTTGTATGCATGTAGAAAAAGTCGCCGATGTCGAGTTCTTTGAGCGTTGTTCCAACTAGCTTAGACTGTGCCTCGCCATTGCTGTTGAGACCATCAGTTGATCCAGTTTTATTTTTGTCGCGGGCAGCATGGCGGAGGATGAATGCGACTTTTTCATAGGAACGGAGACAGCCGAATACATCATACATGGAATTGAATTTATCTGTGGAAGAACGTAAGGCGGTGCATTTTGCGCTAAGTTTTTCTGGGGTTACGCTTTTGCCGTTTGTGACTTTGACAGGTTCTTCATTGCCGCAAGTGATTTCCACGCCGTCTTCGACTTCTTTTGCTGTGCACCCTTCGCCTTTGAGCGAGGCGAGCCATTCGTCAATGGTGAGGTTCGGGTCTTTTTCCTTTGCAATATCGAATGCACTCTTGCCATTTTCGCCATTCTTGATGGTTGTCGATTCTGCATTGCCGCAAGTGATTTCCACGCCATCTTCGACTTCTTTTGCCGTGCATCCTTCGCCTTTGAGCGAGGCGAGCCATTCGTCAACAGTGAGGTTCGGGTCTTTTTCCTTCGCAATATCGAATGCACTCTTGCCATTTTCGCCATTCTTTATGGTGACCGATTCTGCATCGCCGCAGGTAATCTGGACGCCATCTGTAACCTTTGCCGCAGAGCATCCCTTGCCTTTGAGCGAGGCGAGCCATTCGTCAACGGTGAGGTCCGGATTTTTTTCCTTCGCAATATCGAATGCGCTCTTTCCGTCTTTCCCGTTTTGCACGGTAACGACCTTGCCGCCGCAGTTCAAGTCGTAGCCGGTTCCGTCGGTACGTTCGCTTACGGTGCAGCTGGCACCATCGTTTCCTTTTTCAAGGATTTCTTCGAAGTTCGAGCCGCAGGTAATTTTGATGTTTCCGTTGGAAAGTTTTTCGCCTTTGCAGTTGTCGCCTTTGAGCGCGGCGAGCCATTCGTCAACGGTGAGGTTCGGGTCTTTTTCCTTCGCGATTTCAAAAGCGCTCTTTCCGTCTTTTCCGTCTTCTCCGTTTTTCACGGTGACTGTATTACCGCCGCAAGTCAGGTCGTAGCCGGTCCCGTCGGTACGTTCTTTCACGGTGCAGTTTGCGCCGGCAGCACCCTTCAAAAATTCGAGCCATTCCTTTTCGGTGCCGGTGAAACCGTTATCTTTTGCGATTTCATAAGCGGATTTGCCGGCATCACCTTTACCTCCGTCGTTGCCTTTGTCTCCTTTGTCGCCTTTTTCACCGTTTTTCAGTTCACCGACCTTCTTGCCGTCGCAAATGACATCGTAACCGTTGATTTGGGAGTTCTCTTCGACGGTGCAGACGGAATTGTTCTTGCCGTCTTCGCCCTTGTCGCCTTTATCACCCTTATCTCCCTTATCGCCTTTGTCGCCCTTGTCACCTTTTTCGCCATCTTCGCCATCGGTTCCGTTTTTTCCGTCTTTACCATTTTTGATGGATCCGACTTTTTCATCGTCACAGAAAACGTCATAGCCGTTGTTGTCATCATTTGCCTTGACAGTACAGGAACTGCCATCTTTGCCGTCGGCACCATCTTTTCCGTTTTTACCATTCTTGCCGTCCTTTCCGTTCAGGACGACACCAACGGAATCGCCTCCGCAGATAATCTTGACGCCACTATCGTCGTCTAGAGTCTCTGTTGTGCAGGCGAGTTCGGACAAATCTGGTGCTTCGGTAATTTCATCAAGACAGCCTCCAAGCATGAACAGGCTGAGAAATGATGTTGCGAAAAGAATTTTGGATTTCATACACTTGCTCCCATCTATATTTTTCGCCAAAATTAGAATTTTTCTTACTAGAATCGGAAAAAAAGAGTGCGTTTTTGTTGAGAATACGAAAAAACTTGCTGAAAACAACAATTTTTGTTATCATTATACGCATGAAATACATTGCGATGGCGTTTGCTTTGCTTTTTTTAGGTTGTATGTTCAGCAATACGGATGCGTACAACATCAATATTCTTCCTCCAATGAATACGCCTGATGGCAAGCAAATGAACAAAGATGGTCGCGATGCCGTATCGACTCGGATGACAAAAATGCCGGACCCGCCATCAGAATCGGCGGAACCGCTCAAGCCTATCGATGTCAGGGTGGATAACCCAAACGAGCCAATTGATATTGATCATGGGCTTGATTTTAGCAAAGTGAAATAGCGCACAGAAATCCTAGTATATATTCCAAAGTGTAATAAGTGAAATCCAGCGAATTTCACTGTGAATGCGCACGGGGGGTAGATATAGATTATATTTATAATCACTAGGGTTTTAGTTAATGATGAGTCTGCTGGACTATGCATGTCATGTGTTCTTTGTCCCGTCATGGTTGGTCGGAAGCTTTTTCTTGACTGCGCTTATACTTCTTGGCGAGAAACGGAACTTGAAAGGGTTACTGCTGTGGGGTGCCCTTTTTTCGCTATGCCCGTATATGATTTTTTCGGACGGAATTTATCACGGGTTGATACATTTGCTTTCGGGCACGATGGACAAAGTTCCGTTGATGATGGACGTGATTATCGACTATATGAGTCGTCTGGTACTGATTCCAATCGCGATTTGGGTTTTCAATAAAAAGCTCGCTATTCATTGGTCTCAGTCGCTGTTCTTGCTTTCGGCGTTTGGCGGCATCGGCTACCTTGGCATGGTGGTGGGCAAAACGCAGCTTGTGGCGTTCCTTGTCGACTTGGTGGCGATTTACATCTGGTGGAAACTGCTCTTGAATGAACTTTTGTTTGTTCGTAACACTCAGGCTTTTAGACGGTTCGGGTTTCTTGGTTTTGTCACCTTCTTTAGTTTGCTTGTAAATCTCGCCATGTACGTGAGCGTGCGCATGATCGAGGTGACTCCAGAATTTTTGGATTATCTGGTGTTTGTTTCTTGGCTGTTCTGGCTTACACTTACGATTGCGGTGAAATTGATTTTTAGGACGGTCCGTTTGACGCAACAGGCGGAGATTGCGCGCAACCACGATGAATTGACAGGCCTCCCGAATACGCTCCTGTTTGAAAATTACGTGCAGGAATTGCTTTTTAGAAATCCGAAGAAACGCTTTGCTTTTGTCGTTTTTGATTTGGATAATTTCAAGGCTTTTAATGAAAGGTTCGGTTTTGATGAAGGCGATTCCTCTTTGCGGTTTATGGCGGATACGCTCAAGTCGCTATTCGGCGAACGTTATGTGACTCGTGTATCTTGCGATATGTTCCGTGCGGTAGGCGATGTCGCCGGGATGAGTTTTAAAATCAAGGAAGCCCACGACAAGATTCGCTTCTTTTCGAAGAAGGGCGTGCTGGAAATCAAGGCGGGTGTGTATGTCCAGCGGGAACCGAACGAGGAAATTGAACGGTGCTTTATGAGGGCCCGCCTGGCGGAAGCTGCCATCAAGGGCTTTTTTGACGAATACGTATCTATTTACGCGGACGAGATGAGCGCACGTGAACGCTTGAAAATGTACTTGATTGCACATATTGACGAGGCTGTGGAAAAGGAATATATCAAGGTCTATTACCAGCCTATTGTCGATATAAATACGAATAAATTATGTGGATTTGAGGCGCTTGCGCGTTGGGACGATCCGGAACACGGTTTTTTGCCGCCTTTGGATTTTATCGGCATTCTCGAAGACGCGCACTTGATTCATAAACTTGATTTGTTCGTGCTTAAAAAAGTTTGCGAGAGATACCGCACGGAGGCGGATTTAGGCCATAAGTGCGTTCCGATATCGTTTAACCTTTCCCGTTTGGATTTTAAACTATGCGATATCTACAAGGAAGTGAAGCTGTGTACGGAATTGTATAGGGTTCCGCATGACATGCTTCACATCGAAATTACGGAATCCGTGTTGGATGACGATGACGGTTTTATCAGGCGACAGATTGTGCAGTTCCAGAATGACAATTTCGAAATTTGGATGGACGATTTTGGCACTGGATACTCGTCGTTGAATGTACTCAAGGATTATGATTTTAATTCGATTAAAATTGACATGCTGTTCTTGCAACGGTTTACAAAAAAGTCGAAGATGATTATACAGGCCATTGTGGATATGGCGAAGCGCTTGAATGCTGGCACGCATTCGGAAGGTGTAGAAACAAAGGAACATCTGGATTTTTTGAAATCGATTGGTTGCGACCGCGTGCAGGGTTATTATTATTCAAAGCCGCTCCCGTATGACGAGGTGATGGCGGTGCTCAAGGAAAAAGGCGTTTCAATATAGAAAAAGCTGGTTTAAAACCAACTTTTGATTTTTTCACATTGCTTTTCGTTTAGCTTATAGTATTCTTCTTTTGTATAAATTGAAGAATAGTACTTTTCGTACATTAAGTCTACGTTGCAGATTTCGGGACGATGCTCGTATATGGAACAAAGATTGTCGTCTCTTAAGTGGATGCAAACGCCGTCACCCCTGTCAAAGTTCGCCAGGGCGGGAACCTTTTTCAGGGAACGGCAGCATAGACCGCAACAGTCACATTTGAACGGCATCTACTTTGCACACGCCTTTTTGCCCTTAGTCTTATATATCGGCAATAAATTGTGAGAATGCTTTGGCTTGTCTTTTTTGCTTTTATCAGCTATTGCTTTTGCTTTCTCGGACTGTTGATTTCCGTTATCAACTTCAATCGCCATTTTTTTCGCCAAACTGCCTGATTCCTTTGTCAGCTTGCCATTTTCCTTCAATATTGGAGTGTCTAGAATGCTCTTCACTGCCTGCACCAGTGAACAAGCTGCAGCAAATAATTTTTTTTCTTCTTCGTCGAATTTTCTAAAATCGACATTTCCTTTGTCATCCGCATATTTTTTCACGAGTTGCTTAAGGAATGCGTTTGCCTTGTGAAGTTGCTCTGATAATCTATTCAAAATTCCGGTAAACAAGTTGCAACGTTCACTTATAGCATTGCACATTGTACAAATTGTGGTACATTGTTCAGCTATTTTCTCGGCTTCGGCACGGTTCGCTTTGGCATTTTCAAGATTTTCCTCTGCTTTAGAATTCAGAACAAAACCCATTACGGCAAGAGCGGGACCCGCAACTAGTCCGCCCAAAACACATGCTCCTCCTGCCATTCCGAAACCACCAGCGGCAAGGGAGCCACCACCTAAGAATGCTAATGTTGCATTGGTTGCGGCCACGCCAGAAAGAGTTCCGATTGCAGTTCCTGTTCCTGCAACTACTCCAAATGTCGTTGCCGCGCCATAAGCGCCAATGGCTGCTAGCGCACCTGCAGCCACTCCTCCGGTGGCACCGTTCACAATCTTTTCTGCAATTGAACTTAATTTAGCAATGGAATTAAACTCTTCTTTAGTTAATTCCATTTTGGATAGTTCATTCAATCCTTTGCTATTACGAAATTCAATGTTGTGGATTTTCTTAAAATTCAGAACAAACGGCATTATCTCGTTCTTTAGAATATCGAGTTTTGTCATTCCCAACTTTTCCAAAGATTGCTGACACGTATTGCGACTTTTCTTCGCATTCGATTTGGCGTACTTTACTGAGTTGCGGGCTTTATTGTTAATACGCTCTGCCCTCTTGTTTGTCTCGTGTGCATCATAAGCTTTTTTTGCGCCCAATAGACCGGCACCGACTGCTAAGCCCCCAATAATAATTGGTATTGGCATGCTATACTCCTTGTTTATGTTTAAAGAATGAACGCTTCGTCTGATTCCATTAGATGATTAAATTGTTCGCTATTTTCAAATTGTGTTTTATATCCCATCGCATGTGTGATTTTATTCGCTCCGCGAATGTATGAATCAAAATCACCAGTTTGGATAGCGTTGTCCATCATATCAAAGGCAGAGACAAACGTTTTGGTCGTCTCTTTGAGCCATGTTCTGGATTTGGCTTCAAATGCCTTCCTATAAAGTTGAAGTGCCTTTATTTGTTCTGCGCATTCCGCCTCAATTTGCAGACGATATTCTCTCGCAATTTTCGGTGCCTTTAAGGCATTTTTGATTACGGAAACGCTTATGGATGCCAAGGTGTAAGCGGTCCGCGCGATGAAGACTGCTTGGCCGATGGGGGTTAGATTTGCAACAGCTAGCGAAGCGCTGACAGCAAGTTGCTTCATACAATCGACTCCAGAAATTGTTCCGTTGTAATAATTGTAAAACGATGATGCTGTATCAATGACAAAACTCACAATTTCTGTAGGTGCTTTCGCGTTTTTCAATAGCTTTGGCAAATCATCTTTGTAATGCTTTATTCCGGCATCAATCAATGTGGCTCCGTTTGCAACTGCGTAAGAACGAACCGCGGATTTCGCAGATTTTGCCGCAACGTCCTTTATTGCTTCTTCAACAGGTTTTCCCTTTAGGACTTCATCCAAGTTAAAGACGATTGCCATTCCTCCGCCAATAATTGCACCTGATTTTGCTGCTTCCTTGCCTGCTTCATGGGCTGTTCCAAGCATAGATTGAACAGTATATTTCCCGGGGTTATCATGAGCATAAGAGGCTTCCTTGTTCGTCGTCTCACTACTAAGTGTTTTTTGACGGATTAATTTATATTTTTCTAATTGCGCCTTTTTGGACGCGATGAGAGACGGGGCGGCCTTGCTAGCTTTTAACGCCTTGATTTCTTGTTTTACGCCATCAATTTTGTTGTCAGCTCGCTTGCAAAAATCTTCATAAAAGTCTTTGGGAATTTTTACTGAGACTCCATTTTTGAAATATTTTTCGTTTTTCGATGCGCAAAGCTTATCAAATGTTTCACTGCCGTTTTTCCCGATGAATTTCATCTGGACTCCTGTGCCGGAAATTTCTTTCCATGAACCATCTGGCATTTTTTCCGCATCTATTACATCAACGAGCGGGTCATTCGTTTTGCCAAGATCATCATAGCGGAAACTGCGCATGCTTTGCCCTTTAATAATACGCTGTTTATTGATTTTCGTGGTTTCTATGACTTCTGCTGAAAAACCCGATTGCTGGCGTTTATTGCGAAATTTCTCAAGATCCGTATTTCCGAGTTTGCTTTCTGAAATACTCTTTAAACTTCGCTTGCTTTGCTCGATAAGTCCCCCTTTGCCATCGTATGCCGCTAAATCGAGTGACGCTGCTTCCCCATAACGGGATACTAGTTCATGTAGTGCCCTGTTTACGGCTGCATTGGTGAAAGCGTCGTTTGACATATTGTGAAAATGCTCCTTGCTTATAGGCTATAATTTAATTATTGTTTTAAAAAAAATCTTTATAAAAAATTTTTTTTGGAAAAGACTTATAATTCGTTTTGATAAATGCTTTATAGCGTCCTGAATAGTGCTTCTGTTTTTAGAAATTGATTGTGAAAGCTTGCAATCCGGATTAGGCTAATGTAGTGCAGAATTAAAGTTTTTGGCGTATCTAACTGTGTTTACTTGATCTGTTTGCATATTACACCCTTATTGTGTTTTGTGAATAATATAATATCATTTAAGGTGTAAATGCAAGCTTGTGGATCTCTGCGTTGAAATGCAAAAAAAGCCGCAGCGGAGTGCTGCGGCTTTTTCTGTAAAAGGAGATTCCCGCTCAAGGCGGGAATGACAAGCGACTAAGCCTGGTGAGCCTTGAACCACTTGATCAGTCCGTTGGTGGAACTGTCGTGGTGGAGTTCGGCATCGGCCTTTGCAAGTTCCGGAAGAATCTTCTTGGCGAGCTGCTTACCGAGTTCAACACCCCACTGGTCGTAGCTGTTGATGTTCCAGATAACGCCCTGCGTGAAGATCTTGTGTTCGTACATGGCGATGAGAGCGCCAAGGCGTTCCGGGCTCACGTAGTCCATCATGATGGAGTTCGTCGGCTTGTTGCCTTCGAATACCTTGTGCGGAGCGAGGAATGCGATTTCTTCTTCGGACTTGCCGGCGGCGCGGAGCTCTTCTTGAGCCTGGGCGAGAGTCTTGCCGTTCATCAAAGCTTCCGGCTGGGCGAAGAAGTTGGAGAGCAACTTCTGGTGGTGATCGCCAATCTTGTTGTGGCTGTTTGCCGGGGCGATGAAGTCGCACGGAATCATCTTGGTGCCCTGATGGATGAGCTGGTAGAAGGCATGCTGGCCGTTCGTGCCCGGTTCGCCCCAGAGGATCGGACCCGTCTGGTAGTTCACGCGCTTAGAGTCGCGATCGACGGTCTTGCCGTTGGATTCCATGTCGGCCTGCTGGAAGTAGGCGGCGAGGCGGTGGAGGTACTGGTCGTACGGGAGCATGGCGTAGCTGGATGCGCCGAAGAAGTTGTTGTACCAAACGCCGATGAGGGCGAGGATGACGGGCAAGTTCTTGTCAGCCGGAGCGGTCTTGAAATGCTGATCCATTTCGTAGGCGCCCTGGTGGAGCTTCATGTAGTTTTCGAAGCCGATGCGGAGGCTGATGGAGAGACCGATTGCAGACCACAGAGAATAGCGGCCGCCAACCCAGTTCCAGAATTCGAACATGTTTGCCGGGTCGATACCGAATTCGGTAACAGCTTCGGTGTTGGTGGAGAGAGCGACGAAGTGCTTTGCGATAGCGGACTTGTCGTCATTGAAAGCCTTGAGAACGGCAGCCTTGGCGGTTTCGGCGTTCGTCATGGTTTCAAGAGTCGTGAACGTCTTGGATGCGACGATGAAGAGCGTTTCTTCGATGTTCACCTTCTTGAGCGTTTCGGCCATGTGCGTGCCGTCGATGTTGGAGACAAAGTAGACTTCCGGAGAAGTTTCACCGGCAATCGGCTTTTCGGCATACGGCTTCAGTGCTTCGGTAACCATCACCGGACCGAGATCGGAACCGCCGATACCGATGTTCACAACGTACTTGATGGACTTGCCGGTGTGGCCTTTCCACTTGCCCGTGCGGACGAGCTTGGTGAATTCTTCCATGTGCTTGAGCACGGCGCGAACTTCGGGCATCACGTCCTTGCCGTCGACGCAAATCGGATCGTTGCCTTTGTAGCGGAGTGCGGTATGGAGCACGGCGCGCTTTTCGGTGGTGTTAATCTTTTCGCCAGCGAAATACTTGGCGCGCATGTCTTCGAAACCGGAGAACTTGAGGAGGTCCTGGAGCTTGGCCATGGTTTCGTCGGTGATGATGTTCTTGGAGTAGTCGAGGAAAAGTCCGCAGGCTTCGGCGCTGAACTTGTCGGCGCGAGTCGGGTCCTTTGCGAAGAGTTCCTTCATTTGCCAGGTCTTGGCGACTTCGGCATGGGCCTCAAGGGCCTTCCATTCCATAGAATCTGTCAGTTTAGACATAGATTAATCCTTTCCGCACACGCGGTTTATGTTACGGCGCTAAATGTAGAAAAATAGTTAATCGTTCTGAGTTGTTCGTTGCTAGAAATCTGGGTGTTGGGATGAATAATCAAAAAAAGTAATTAAAACAATGAAAATTATGCATTTGACAATATGAATTTCCGGAGATAGATTAGGAATGTAAACAAGAAACGAAAACCTTTCACAAAGGAGCCTATCATGAGAACCGCAACTTTTACTCAGACGAATAACGTCGTGGCAGGGTACACCAAAATGTCCTTTGCTGCTATTGTGATTATGGGTTCGGTGTTTTTCTCGGGATGCTCGAACGATGAAAGTTCGCCGATTGCTGCAAGCTTTGATGAAAAAGGGACTGCTTCTGAGAAAGTGGCTATGCCGAAGACGTTCTCTGAAGAACCGACCATCAAAATTACGGGCAAGGCAAGCTTCGACATCGTGACCTTGAACGAAAAGATTGCCGCCGAATATAATTATACGGTGCCTAGTCGTAACGCTCTCCTTAAGACGGGTTCCGAGCTGGTTGTTGAGAACCTGTTCGATTCCGACTTCCCTTACAAGGGCATTGCTGAAAAAATTCTTAGCAAGGGCGAAGGCTGGCTGGACGATTTTATCGATGGTTATACGATGGGAATGTGGTCCAAGGCGAAAAATGCTTTGCTGGGCTGGCTTTTCCCGGAAGAAAAGACGGAGTTCAATATACAAGAGGCGTTCGAACAAGTCAATGCTCAACTTGCGAATATCGAGGCCATTCTCCAAGAAATGCGTTCTGAAATCGACAACTATTTTGCAAAGGAAAATTACGGGAAAAAATTGGAAGAACGCAAGAATCTTTACTCGGTCCTGAAACGCGGTCTTGAGGAGTTGAACGGCAAGATTGTCAGTATCAATAATGATAACGTAAAGTATCCTACCGATGAAGCCAAGTACGAAGCGCTCAAGGCAGCTGTCGCGAAGTGGGGTGACGAATCCGTTGGATCGGCTGTTGCGGTTATGCCTGCCCGTCAGCATGCAATTAACCTGATTGAGCTGATTACGCAGACGACTAATCTTCCCGGTAAGGATGCTCGCGTTTCAGATTTCTTGAGCATTTACGATCAGTATGCGGATCGCAGCCTTGTCTGGGAACAAGAAGGCTACGCCTGGCGAGCCCTTATGCGCGCCCAGGACGCCAAAATGGTGATGCAACTTGCGATAGCGTCCGTTCTCTATTATACCATAATCGACGACAACCCCAGTGCCATTGCGCGCATTGACTCGAATCTTACGGCTTATCGCCAAGTGGTTGATGCAAATCCGATTGTCCGCCATTCGACTCCCATCTATATCAAGTATGGCTCTAAGTATCGTGGACAAATTTTCTCTGGAGAACTTAAACAAATTAAGTATAACGAAGTTTTAAGAAACAAGTGGCTCTATAGTGGATCTTCTTCCGATAAGCAGGCGGACAAGAAGTATGCGTTGAATCACAACACCTACAAATGGAATGCATCTAGGCTTTATGCCGGTGCCGCTCCGAAATCGAATAAAGACGCAGGAGCCATTTGGAGCGATGCATCTAACATGGGTATGCCGGAAGACTTCTATAATGAAATCTATGAGGCTTACAAGGTGAATGGCCACTACAAGAGCCTTATGGATGTGTTCAAGTCTGTGGGATTCAAGAGCGGTGCTACCGGAGTCTATAAAAAGGGCGAGAACGAACAGTATTTTGTCACTAGCTATCTCCCTCATACGGTAACTCGTCTGGTGAGCAAGACAAAAGCCGGAAAAGTCAGTGGTTCTAGGGATAAATATAGCTGGGGCTATAAGATTGGAGTCTCTGCGGTGCTGGCCAATACCGAAGGGAATGCACGGATTGCTTTAGGACTCATCCCTTACAGTGGCATTGGTGTGTATGACGATATCAACACGCACACGGTTGACTTTGCCGAATACAGCGCCTCGCTTGTAACTCATCACACAAGTACAAAAGGCGGTGGCTACAGTGAAGACGTGTCTGACAGGTATGCGTTCGTCTGGATGACAAAGAAGGAAATTCTTGAAAAAACTGCGTTGATTACTGTAATGTCTGCGGAGACCCGAGCTAAAGCAATTGAACAAGCGGATTATGCTTATCGCTCCTTCTTCTTCCCAGTCAAGACGGATAAGGTCAAGGAGGTGAAGTAGAAAAAGTAAAAGATAGAACTAATCAAATGGGCGGCCCTTTCGGGGGTTGCTCTTTTGCAAAAGCGGATAATGAAAACCTAAATCCGTTTGAATTTAAAAGAAATTATTTATATTGAGAATAATCAAGTTTTTTGATGAATGGCAGGGGCTACGATCGAATGGAACTTACGCATATCAAATACTTTCTGGAAGTCGCTCGTACGGAACATGTGACAAAAAGTGCGAAAACGCTATGCATTGTACAACCGGCGCTCACGCATGCTCTTCATAAACTCGAAGATGAACTGGGCGTAAAGCTTTTTCAAGCGAGCGGCCGTAGCATTAAGCTTACCGAAGCGGGCAACTATTTTTATAAGAAGGTTTTGCCGCTCTATAACGACATTACGGCTCTTCCGGCAAGGCTCAGGGCGAAGGTCAACCTGCAGATGGTGACGGTAAGTCTAAAGGTTTTGGCGGCGTCATCGTTTGTGACGAATGCGGTGGTGCAGTATAAAAGGATGACTCCGGATGTACGATTTTATCTTGTTCAGAATGAAGAATCGACTTTGTACGATATTTGCATTCGAACCTATGCGCATTACCGTCCGCAAGAAAATCCCGACGAGGAAACTTTCGTGTGTACGGAGAATATCTACCTTGCCGTCCCCAATACGGCAGAATACAAAAAGCGCGATAGCATTTCGTTGCACGAACTGGGCGATACGAACTTTATCGGGTTGTACGGATCCAAACAGTTGCATGTCATTTGCGAAGAATTTTGCAACAGCATCGGATTCAAATCCCACGTGATTTTTGAAAGTGACAACGCCCTTGCGGTTAAGGACGCTATTGCAAGTGGTCTTGGTGTGGGTTTTTGGCCCGAGTTTTCGTGGGGTAAAATCAATACTCGCAAAATCAAGTTGTTGAAGATTACCGATGCCGAATTCAAGCGCGATATTGTGATTACGTATGTGAAAATTAAACAGGACAATTCTCACGTTGAGGGCTTTTACAAGTTTTTAGTGAACTTGTTAAAGCGAGCTTCTAAATAAGAATTTTATTATATATTAACTAAAGCCGTGGGTGTTTTACGGCAAAGGAGAAAAAATGTCTAGATTGAAAGAAGCTTTGGTATTGGCTATTGCCATTCTCGGGCTTGGCGCGTTCCTCTATTGCGCCATGATGCACACGAAGGACAGAGACCGTGTTGTGACGGTCAAGGGACTTTCAGAACGCGAAGTGAAAGCCGATTTTGTCATTTGGCCGATTGTGTATAAAGAAGTCGGAAATGATCTTTCTGCAATTCACGACGCGGTGCAGGTGAAGAATACGACGCTTGCCAAGTTCTTGCAAGACAATGGAGTCGAAGCATCTGAAATTAGCTGGTCTGCCCCGGAAATTGAGGATGTTCAAGGCGAACGTTATGGCGATAACAAGCGCCAGTTCCGCTACATTGCAACCGTGGTTACGACGGTTGCCTCGAAAAATGTAGATCGCGTTCGCGAAATCATGGGCAAGCAGGGCGAACTTCTCAAACAAGGCATTGCGTTCAGCGGTGACGACTATCGCTATCGCAAGATTTACACTTTTAACGGATTGAACGAAATTAAGCCCGCGATGATTGACGAAGCGAATAAGAATGCTCGCGCCGCGGCCCAGAAGTTCGCTATGGATTCCGGCAGCAAACTTGGCAAAATCAAGACTGCGGCGCAGGGGCAATTCTCCATTAGCGATCGCGATGAAAATACGCCGTTTATCAAAAATGTACGCGTAGTAACAAATGTTCAATACTTCTTGGAAGATTAAACATGGATACTTCGGTTCTTGATAAGGCTATCGTTTTTGCCGTAAAGGCTCACGCTGGCACGGAACGCCGTGGAAAGGGCTTCCCTTACATAGTGCACCCGATGGAGGCTGTTTCGATTGTGGCAACGATGACTAGCGATCAAGAACTTTTGGCTGCGGCTGCTTTGCATGATACAGTCGAAGATACTGATATTACTTTGAGTGATATCCGCCGCGAATTTGGCGAACGTGTGGCGAAACTTGTGGAAGAAGAATCTGACGTATTCATGGAAGGCGTGAGCGATTCTGATTCTTGGCATGAGCGTAAGCAGGCTGCAATAGATAGACTTGCTCAAGCGAGTCTTGATGCGAAGATGGTCGCTCTTGGCGATAAACTGAGCAATGCTAGAATTATTTATCGCGATTTTGTTCAAAAAGGGGATGATCTTTGGAACATTTTCCATGTGACTGACGTGAAGGAACACGAGTGGCATTATCGCGGGTTAGTGAATTCATTGAAAGAACTCGAAGGCACGTTTGCGTTTTCTGAATTTAGTGATTTAGTCGATAAAATCTTTGGCGGTAAAAAGTAGGGGCGGATTCAATGAGTGAAGCATCGGTAGGAAAAAATGGTACGCAAGCACGTAGAATGATAATTCTTGAAGAGTATCGTGAACAAAAGCCTGTTTATGAAAAACTAAAAAATGTTGTTTGTGACTTGCTCAAGAAAAATATAAATGAAAATCATATTTACGTGACTGCAATCGAGGCTAGAATTAAGGAAGAAGCAAGCCTTGCTGAAAAACTGGAGCGCAAGGGAGATAAGTATCAATCGCTCTTGGATTTGACAGATATTTTGGGTGCCCGAATTATCACTTTTTATAATGACGATGTCGATAAAATTGCTGCGCTTGTAGAAAAGTTATTTGTCGTTGATTGGAAAAATTGCATTGATAAGCGAAAAATGCATGAACTTAATAGCTTTGGCTACAATTCGTTGCATTTTATCTGTAGTATTCCCAAGTCTTTGTATGAAGATCCGGAACACCCTGAAGCAAATGAAATCCGTTTTGAAATCCAGATGCGTACAGCGCTGCAACATGTATGGGCGGTGCTCGATCACGATACCGGTTATAAGTCCGGCTTTGAAATCCCTCATGAATATTTGCGTAACTTGAACCGGCTTGCAGGAATGCTTGAATTGATTGATGAACAGTTCAGCAAAATTAGAACGGATATCAATAATTATAGATTCCAGGTGCAGTCCCTTGTGTGTTCGGGGCGATTTGATGAAGTTGCTCTGAATGGCGATTCGTTTAACAACTATTTGAAAGCAAGACCTTTTGATAAATTGAATCAGCGGATTGCCGCCATAAATCAGGCGGAAATTCACGAGTCGTCAATGATGCCGTTCCTCAAGGTGTTTAGCTTTTTGAGGTTCAAGTCTCTTGCAGATGTCGATAAACTTGTTAAGGAAAACAGCGAAGATGCTTACCAGCTTGCGGCTTACCAGCTGGCGAATACAGATTTGGATATTATCAATTCTTCGCTGGGCGTGATTAGCTTGCTTATCGTTTATGTGCTGAAACATGGTGGTGGTGTAGCTGGAATTCGTGTGATTCTCGATGAACTTTACGGTGAATCTGC
>JAEEGJ010018208.1_pt1 | contig 15729 bp, 6 predicted proteins | sample 8958761 | NCBI WGS metagenome assembly JAEEGJ01 (sample SAMN16246546, study PRJNA631951) | gut metagenome | biome: gut microbiome; feature: rumen; material: RS-attached | host: Bos | place: Iran: Karaj | collected 2018-10
CAGGATCGGGCGACATTGTTCTCACTTGCGACATTGAGAACCTTGATGCCAACATAGCAGGCTCAGGCGACATCAAGGCGCGAGTCAATGGTAAACTCACCTACGGCATCTTTGGGTCTGGCGACATCGGCTACTATGGCAACCCTGTCGTGGAAGGCGATAAAGTGGGTGGCAGGGTTAAGGCTTTGGAATCACCTGTTCGTTGAAGCAGATAATAGAAGTAAATCACTTTTTCATATCCTTGTAATCAGAAACGGCTGGACTTCATGTGGGAGTTCAGTCGTTTCGTTTGATATATGAAGTTGGGCAACTATTCAATGATGACTTTTTTCGCTATGGTGCCTTCTTTTGCTGTGGCCACGAAGAAATAGATGCCTGACGAGGTATACTCCAAAGTGTATCGCAAAGTTTTGGAATTCAATTCGTTATATGTCTCAATGACATCAATGAGAGCTCCTCGCATATCATATACTTTGATGCTCACTTTGCCCGTCAGGTTCTCAAAGTACAGTTCCATCTCGCCGTTGTTGGGATTGGGGACGACGTTGAACTCAGACTGTATTGTTTCAGAATCATTTATGTCGTAGAATGATGGATGGAGCCAATATTCTGCAATCACACCCTCGTCGCCAGAACAGGCATTGACAGCCTTGAAACTGAGGCAAATGGAATCGGCAATCCAATCCATGGCATAGACTATGCATACGAGGGGATTGTCTCCATTGGGATTGGGGATAAAGTGCCAGCTGTTCTTGGAAATGTCCCATTTGCATTGGCTGATGTCCCATTTGTTGATATCGGAGATGCTGTCTCTCACAAAGTAAGTATAGCGGTTTACGTTGAATTCCGTTGCAGTGATGGGCCAGTGCGGATTGATATTGTAACTATCAATATAGGGGTCAGGCGTGTATGATAGGTTCAAATGAAGTTGGGTTACACGCTTGCAGTCGAAAGGCGATAGGTCTTCATCGTAGGGATAAACACCAGAAGTTGTATAGGTTTTCCCATCAATTGTCCAAGGGAAGGAGTCGCAAACGGTTTCATTCTCGTATTCTGGGTAATATATGTCTATTGTGTCATTGTTGATGAACTTGAGGTCAAGGGTGAAGAGGCCTTGGCAATCACCGTAGGGTAGGGGCTTGGTGGTAAGGGTGTCGGTGTAGTAGGTTAGGCCGTCCCCCATTTCCCATGTGAAGGCTTTGGGATTCTCTTTATCGTAGCAAATTCTTTGGATTTCGGGTTCGGCATGAAACACGTCACCTACCTCGAGAACCAGATGTACGATGCTGTCGCAGCCATGTGATGACGAAACGGATTTGGAACCTTCATAGGTGCCAGGCTCGTCGTAAGGGATGTTGAAACCATTCTCGGTGTAGGTGCTTGGTCCTTTGTAACAAGTGCTGGCATAAAGGGTGGTGTCTGATGTATGGTATAGTTCTATGTATATGGTCTGGGAGATCGAGGAGGAGGCTTGGCAAGGTGTTTCTTCGGAGGTGACGGTGAGGATAACCTCATAAAATCCATAGTTGTCGTAGGTGTGTTGGTCAGTAATACTGTGGCTGTGAGGTGTCCCGTCGCCGAAATTCCATTCCACCTCATAGCTCTGGTAGTTGATTTCTGCCTCAAAGGTGATGGATTCCAATGAACAGCTGCTTATCGTGTCAAGTTGCTGAACGGTTTCCCCGTTGATGAGAATAGTTGTGGACAGGTCGGTGGCTTTGGATCCGACGAGGTAGGCATAGCCTTTGGCATGGCCGAAACCGTACACGTGGGCATTGAAGCCATTGGCGCATGACAGATGATGTACGCCATGGTCAATTTTTTTCCTGATGAAGCAGTACTCAGTGGTGCCGTTCACAAACTCAAACTGTGATGAAGGCAAAAGCTCGTTATCGAGATAAACATGCTGGATGTCGTCTGCATTGGCGATGATGTTGACATAATGGTCGTCTATGTGAGTGTCGTGTTCGCTCTCATAATTGAATGTTGAGAATGTGATTTCATTGATACGCTGCTCAATGGGCGCGATCCATACCATGCTAGGAGCACCATCTTCAACATTTCCAAAATATCCGTCTGCAGAATGGTTGTACAAATACACCGCGCAACTCTGTGAGGCTTCAATGAAACATGATTTGTCCGATTGCCGTAGCTCAAAAGACGTGAATTCACCAGTGTTTAGTGTGGCTATAAGAACGCCGTTTTTGCGTATTTCATTGTTGTCGTGAGCTGAGGTGATTTTTACGATGTCGTTGAGTTGTCGTCCGAGCGAGGCGGTGACGACAAACTTCTTCCCCCATGCTGTAAGTGGCATAGCTTGCTCAAAGATGCAGTCGGAATCATTACCGCCTTCGGGTACCATGGTGAGGTTGTTGCCGTTGAACACAGCAATCTTCTTGCAGTCGCCACGGGTGGTTACTCGGGTACCACTGAGGTCACGACTCCCATAGTTGTTATGGGAACGCACTTGATAGGCTTCACCCTGCCGTAAGGTAATGCTGTAGGTGCTGTTAGCACTATGGCCATCCAAGGTGTTTACGGTAGGTGTGATGTCAACTGTGGTTTCTCCTTCTTCGGTGGCAACAATAAGAAAAGCGGATGTGAAATAATTACTATAATAAGGGCTGCTGGAGGTGGATTGGTCGTAGGTTTGGATGATGTAATCGTTGCCCAAAGCGGGGGTGGGTAGGATGTAGGAGGCATCGAACGACACTTCGGCAATGTTGGCACAATACACCGAGACCGTGTCATCCGCAGTGATGCGCAACCCTTTGTTAAGGATTCGTCCGTGTTCTTCCAGTTCCATATAGGCTTCGTCCCAAGGGATGTTGTCGAACAGATAGGTGCTGTTGGCGTTCACATGGAAAGTCTGCTGATAATTGGTATTGGGATTCGTGACGGTGCAGTTGCAATCCCGTTTGGCACTGACAATCAATTGTATTCTGAGCCAAGTAAAATCGGGTAGTCCAGTCCATGTGTCAAATCTGGTCTTGAATCCGTTTCCCATAAAAGAAACCCAAAACTCGGTGCCTTGGGTCGAGATGTCCTGTGAAAATGCCGAAGGTAAGGCAAAAAGACAGGCAAAGAACAATGAAAATAAGAGACGGATATGTTTCATGGCAATATGATTTATATAGGTGTTATACCATTACTATGCTTTTATTCTTTTATTCTTTAATCATATTTCCACAATCTCTAAACACTAAACTCTAAACTCTCAACTCAATCATACTCTCCCCACCTGATGCAGGCTCCAATCAAACGTTTCTTGATGGGCAACATAAAGGTCGCAGTGAGGTGTGCATCTGCACTGTATCTCAAGTGGTTGAATTCGTTCATTAAAGCATATTTTGTGAAGGTCTGGAAGCCATTTACATTGGCCGACAAATCGAGCTTGAGCAGGAAATAGTAGTTGCTCGTATTGAATCTGAATTGTGTGCCAACTCCGGCCATGAGTCCTATGTTCAACATCCCTAAATCAATCTCATAATCTTTGCCAAATAAAGTGAATGGACCATAATACGAAGCGTATGTGATTTCGCTGAATTCGGCTGTAATGGGCGGTTGCTGTGTGATGTTTTGTCCGTCGATGTCTGTTCGTATGTACTCCATAGTACCGCCAAGAATGTAGGAAAAACGTGGCGCGAGGAAGAAATAAGGTTTGAGGTTCTTATAACCTGTGGAGATGTAGTAGGTCACAGGAATATAGGCTTCAATTGAATTGTAAGCCGCAGTGAAATCGTAGTTTCTTGTGATATGATAGTTGAAAGCAGTCGGGAAACTTTCATTCAGATAGTTCAGACCCACGTTGTGCTGCTCATAGATGACATTGAGACCGAAAGAGAGGTCACTCTTCCACATATACTCCACGGCAATACCACCGAAATACCCAAAGCGAAGCTTGGGCTTATAGGCTGCCAAGTACCAATCGGAAGCTTGGGCACTATTGAAATGTTGCCAATGGGTGAGGTTGCCTCCGCCGAGTAAGCCAACGTTGACTTTGGCGTCGTTCACTTGTCCGTTGCCTCTCATATTGGGCAGGGCCTTATTGAATTGTGCTGTTGCTGTGCTGCAAATGAAAACCAAAAGGCACGAAAGAAGGATATGTTGCTTTTTCATATTCAAGATGATTATCAATAGGAATGATTAGGATCCCAATATTGGAATGGTGCGGTTCTAACTAAAGGGGTAATTACTAGTATGTCTTTAACATTGGGTAGTGGTAAGTCTAGCGACGGGTCCAGTGGAATAGTATAACTAAGTACTTTATATCCATAATAAAGCTCTTTTATGCCATTATCAGTAACTTTCCCTGAAAGGATTACGGCCAGACGTGGTCCATTGTCTAAGGGATTGATGCCAGGCGAATGCTTCCTTTCCAAGGTTATATTATAATACGCAGTGAAATAAGGTTTTTCACCCATAATGAAAACAGAATCTGTTCTATGGGCTATATCATAAACGTAATAATTAGGATTGTCATAGTGTAGGTCTTTGAAGTCAAGTTGGGCAATTCCCCTGTGCTGATCGTGGAAAAGGTAATAAAAAGGCCTCAAATAGTAAGTTGAGTCTTCAACAAGAGAACTTACGGGTGGACCGTATGGGACATACTTTTTTAATTTGGCATATCCGTATTGGATGTCACCATTAGGGGTAATACTTATACTGTCTCTTTCGAAAGTGAAACCAAGTGCCGTGGTGTCAATTATTTTGAATAAATCGGGTGGATTATCGCCAAAATGGAGGGCACATATAGTAGTATCTTTTCCGTTAATGTTGTCAGGAACTGCATTCATTGCTTCAATGAGGTCCAGAGGTATCACATTATGGATGTCAGGGATAACCTGCAAAGCATAGTCAATCGACTGTGCTTTAATAGTGTCGAGTTCTTCAGGGCTAAGGTTCAGGTCTGCATATTTTTTGCACGAAGCCACAAAAAATAGCGAACAAGCTGCTATAGCGGTAATTGCCAATGCTTTTTTTCTGAAACGATGCATAGTTTTCATAAAAATTAGTTCAAGATTACGACTTTTTTGGTGACAGCTCGTTTGCCGTCAGTGATGTTGAAGAAGTATATGCCGTTGTTAAGGCGTTTCGCAGAATAATCATACGTTTCTCCATAAGAGGATTGGATCTCAAAGCTGTCCACAAGGATGCCCGTTGAATTGTACACTTTGATGCACAAACGGCCTTCCATATTCTCAAACTTCAACTGCATATGGCCGTTGTTCGGGTTGGGGATGATGCTTACTGAGGCAGGGTAGGCTTCGTTTTCCTCAACGCCGTAGAATGAGGGATGGAGCCAGTATTCTGCAATCGTGCTGTCGCAGTCGTTGACGGCCTTGAAACTGAGGCAGATGGAATCGGGCACCCAGTCCATAGCGTAAACCGTGCATTCGAATGGGTCGTCAGGATTAGTTACAATGCGCCAACTGTCTTTTGAGAGTTTCCATTCGCATTTGCCTTTGTCCCATTCATTCATATTAGATTTTTTGCGTTCTCTCACTCGGTAAGTGTAAGCATTCACATTAAACTCTGTTGCAGTAATGGGCCAATTGGGAAAGAGGATGCTAGTATCGGGACAATAGATTTCTGGATCAGGGGTATATTTCATGCCCTCAATGACATAGGTCTGTTCGAGGTGACATCCTTCTGCTGTAAAGCCTTCAAACGTTAAGGTTGTGTCATTATAGAATTCATAAGGCTGAGTATTGCCCTGGTCATCTTCCCAAACGTCAGAAACGACATCGCACTCTTCTCGAATTGTATAAGGTTCACGGGTTTTTGGCATATTGACCGTAACCGTGACCATTTTTTGTTTAACTTCAGTGGTTACGTTGTCGGTTACAGTGCAGGTGTAGGTAATGGTGTGCGGAGGGGTGGCAACAGGGTTGCTGATATTGCTGGCATTAAGGTAGTCGGTAGGTGACCACGAATATGTGAAATCGCCAGAGCCGCCATCAGCGTTGACATGTAATTGTGTGCTTTCATCTTTACAAAGGGCATTGGGAGTGGCCGTTGCATCAACGTTTAATGGAGCGGTGCCGATGTATATGAAGACCGTATCGGTACTGGTGCAGCTGCCCTGTGGATTGGTGACAGTCAGTATATATCCTTGAGTTTCGAATAAAGTCACGGTTTGAGTGTTTTGGCTGTTTGGATTCACCACCATATTGGCAGGCTCCCAGTGGTAAGTGAAACCGCTACCGCCGCCTGTGCCACTCAATTGTGTCGAAAGGCCAGGATAGGGCAGGCTTTGGTCTTCTCCTGCGTCGGCAATCGGTTGGGCGTAGACGGTCACTGTTTTGGTGATTTCGTCAGAGCATCTGCCTCGGCCGGTCTGCACGGTTTGGGTCACCTGATAGGTGCCAGCCTCTGCGTAGGTATGTGTCACGTCTTGTTCGTCACTTTCTTCTCCATCGCCGAAATCCCAATGATAGGCTGTGATTTCGTGTCCAATGGGATCGGTATGGGCTGTGTTGATGAACTGTGTGGTATTGCCGAAACATACGGCTGGAGCTTCGAAATCAGCTACGGGCTCCGCAAAAATGACGACTTCGGTGGAACCCGATGTTGTTTGACCGTCAACCATAGTGACGCAAGTATAAGTACCGCCCATGTCGTAGGTGCAGTCGGGAATGCTGGGGTTCTGCACATTGGAAGTGTATCCGTTGGGGCCAGTCCAGCTGTAAGAGGCACCAGCTTGTGTGGTGACCGTCAATTGGATGGTCTCGCCGACACAATACGGGCCACTGTTGGAAGCAATGCCGGGAAGGATGCCACAGTCGGTGGTGCCAGGGCCTGAACCCTCGGTTTTGGTGAATGTGATAACACAAGGTTGGCGCGAATAGTTGCAAATCATTGCGATGTAATATTCTCCAGTTTCTGGCATATGATAATTCACAGTTCCATGATCGGCTTGGTGATAGTGTTCATTTTCTGGAAAACCTAAGTATATGTCTTCAGAAAAATGGGAGGAATAATTGCAGTCGATGATTTTACTGGTAGTTAATTGAGCCACGCAAGGTGCTGTTGGGTCATCGAAAGGCCCCCACATACAGAAATCAATATCTCTCTCTTCGTTCGTCACCGGATCACGGCCTTCCATGTGGATGATGAATTGCCCTGGCGTGTTGATTCGCATGTGGTACCAGGATGGGTTGTAGGAACTGCCGATGCAGCCGTCGTCAAAATCAGCACCTTCAAGCTGATCGGCAGTTTGAGACGTGGTGGCAGCCTGGAACTGGATTAAGTCGGAAGTGCAGAAGGGGTCAGAATCCACGCAATGGTTGTTGAGGGTGATGGCTCTGCTGAGGGCAAGGTCCATGGTGATGGAGGCGAAATGCGTGGGCGGAACGCTTGATTTCCATTGGATGACAAGGTCTTGTAGGAAAACCTTGTCGATGACCCTGAAGTCAGCGTAGGCATTGCTGTAAAACGTTTCAAACGTTTCAAGGAAATCGTTTTGTTGTATATCGCTATTAGGAGTGAGGATGAACATTCCGTTTTGCTCATCGGGGGTGACATTGAAACGGTCGTCTTGATCGAGGTTGTACAACAGGAATAACCTGAAATCATGGTTGTCAATCTCGAAAAAGTTCAACATGATGCCTTCGTCAGCATATTGCCTGTAAGGCGTTTGCGCCCACTGCTTCAATGGAACGATTGTCAGCATCAAGGCGACTATTACAGTTTTTATTAGTCTGTTCATCTCGATCTTGGTTGTTATTGTTATATAACTCTATGCAAATAGTAATATTGTGTTGTTTTTGTCAATGGATGACGACGACTTTTTTGGTGACGCTTCTCTTTCCGTCGCTAATATTGAGGAAATAGATGCCGTTCATCAGCCGATTCATCGCATATTCGTGTGTTTCGCCCGTCTTGACGGACTTCAGCTCAAAGGCATCGATGAGTGTGCCTGTCAAGCTGTATACCTTTATGTTAAGGTCGCCCTCCAGGTTCTCGAACCGGAGTTGCATCTTGCCATTGTTGGGGTTGGGTATGACGCTGACGGCGGCAGGGTAGGCTTCCTGCTCTTCAACGCCGTAGAACGAAGGATGCAGCCAGTATTCCGCAACTACGCCCTCGTCGCCGGAGCAGGCGTTGACCGCCTTGAAACTGAGGCGGATGGAATCGGGCACCCAGTCCATAGCATAGACTATGCACTCGAGGGGGTCGCTCCCAGAGGGGTTGGGGACGATGCGCCAGCTGTTCTTGGAGATTTCCCATTCGCATTTGCCCAGGTTCCATCTGGAGATGTCGGATACGGTGTCAGTCACACGGTAGGTATAACGGTTCACATTGAACTCCGTTGCGGTGATGGGCCAGTGGGGGTTGGCAATGTTGAGGTCGGGACAATAGATTTCTGGCTGAGGGGTATGCTGTAGGTTTTTGACGATAATATCGACTCGATATGGGCATCCTTGTGGAGTCACGCTGTCTAGATCCCTGCTTTCTTTGAGGTAGAGTGTCTCGCCGAACCAAGGGAATGGGATGCTGTCGCAAGGAACAGGGTCTCCCTCGTTGATGCCTTCGATGTCATCGATGCCTTCAAGATGGGTCCCATATATTCCGTCAAAGGTTATGCGGTTATCTACGTCCTCGTAGTTCACGGTGAGATTGAGTTGGTACACCTGATCGCAGGGGTATGGATCCATGGGAACGGTATGAGTATAGATGTCTGATACCGTGTAGAGCTGATTTGTCCTTGGCCAGCGGTAACCATCGCATACAACCGTATCCTCGACAATGATTTCAGGGGCAGGCTGGTAATGCAGGTCAAGCCGGAAGATGCCTTCGCAAGCGGCTGTTTGAACCGTATCGGTGTAGAATTTTGCCGTGTCAATGGTTCTGGTGGTGATGAGGGTGTTGTCGACATCCCTGATTTCCCAAATATAGGGCAGTTCGCACACGTATTCGACTTTCGTTGGCGGCATGTAATAGTCGCTGACTTGGATGTCAACCCAGACGGTTCTTTCACAGCCGTGTTCGTCTTCGGGATGGAAGATGTGAAGCCCTTCATAAAGCGGTATTTGGTTGGGGTCTTCTTCGTAGTAGTAGGGCAGTTGGTCTGGGCACAGGGGGATGGGCACATTCTCTATATCGTTTGGTTCCCAAATCGATAATCTCAATGTGACGATGCTGTCGCAGCCGTGGATGGTGTGGTCGGTATAAGGTATTTCATAATAGCCAAAAGCGCTGTATGTGGTGCCATAGAAGTTATAGCTTTCACCATAACAGATAGCTGTGTCAATTGTCGTTTCATTGTAAGTGGGATAATGGTCGAGGTGCAGGTAGATGGTCTTGTCGCAACCTTGCTCGGTGACGGTGTCAAATTGGTAAGTGTCGATTGCAGAGTAAGGGGTGCCATGCCATTGGTAGACATCGTCTGGGCAAATGGTCATATATTCGTGCTCAACGATGATATCATTTACGGTAACGGTAACCGAAGCAGTGGCGGTTTGGTTGGTCTGGGCGTTATATACGGTGCAGGTGTAGGTGGTGGTTTGCGTCGGGTTAGCTATCGGGTTGTAGATGTTGGGGTTGCTTAGTGCGGTTGTAGGCGACCACGAATAGGTGGAGCTGCCCATGCCGCCGCCAGCGTTGGCTGTGAGTTGGGTGCTGCCACCAAGGCAGATGGAAGAAGGGTTAGCGTTGGCCGTTACAGAGAGGGCTGAGCCTTCAATGTGGATGGTCACCTCGTCAGTGTCGACGCACTGGCCTTGTGGGTTGGTGACGGTGAGAGTATAGGTCTGGTCCTGGGTCAAGGTCACGGTCTGGGTGTTTTGTGTGTTGGCGTTGGTCACCATGTTGGCGGGTTCCCAGTGGAAGCTGAAGGTTCCCGTGCCTCCCGATCCGCTCAGTTGTGCAGAACTGTTATAAGGGATGGTTTGGTCAGGACCGGCATTTGCCACTGGAGCGGCATGGACTGCGACGCTTTGGACCTTGGTGCTGGTGCAGTGTCCGTTGCCGCAGCTTACGGTGAGGGTCACCGTGTAGTTGCCTGCAGTGGCATACTGGTGCGAGGGACTCTGCTGGGTCGAGCTTTGTCCATCGCCGAAGTTCCATTGGAAGCCAGTAATCTGTTGTCCCGAGGGGTTAGTGGTGGAGGTGTTGGTGAACTGAGTGGCTTCGCCTGCACATACGGTAGTGAAGGTGAAGTTGGCGGTGGGTTGTGGGTAAATGATGACTTCAGTTGAAGCGGTGGTGGATTGAGAACCAACGGTGGTTGTGCAAGTATAAGTGCCAGCCATGTTCAAGGTGCAACTCGGACGAGTTGGGTTTTGTTGGTTGGAAGAAAATCCGGCAGGACCAGTCCAAGAGTAGGTAGCGCCTTCTTGTGCATTGACCGACAAATGAATGGTTTCCCCAACGCAATAGGGACCATCGTTGGTGACGACACCGGGAAGAATGCCGCAGTCGGTTTCGCCTGGACCTGAGTTGGGCGTTTTAGTGAAAGAGATGGTTTGTTGATATTGCGAGAAGTTCGTAATCATCAGGATGTAGTACTCACCAACTTGTGGTGTATGAGGCGGGTTGTTATTAGCGGTAACACAACTGCCATCAGCGAGAGATGAAGATCCGTGGTTGTGTTGTGAAATAGGATATCCGAGGTACACATTTTCAACGCTTGAGGTTGAGTAACTGCAGTCAATCATCTTGTCGCAAGTCAAGCCGTTAACACAAGGCACATAAGGATCGCTGAACGGACCCCAGATGCAGTAGTCAATGTCATGACCTGTTCCGGAAGCATCGTGAGCTTCCATGTGGATGACAAACTGACCAGCAGTATGTATTCTCATGTGATACCACGAAGGATAAGGCTGACTAGAGAGGCAACCGTATTCAGGACCAGGCTCGCCAGTGGCACCACCTTGGTAAGCGGCCTCAAACTCTATCACTTCTGAAGTGCAGAAAGGCATGGAGTTCAAGCAATGGTCATTATCAGATCTCAGATTGGCTGTATTTACATCCATCATAATTGAGAGGTAGTCGGAAGCTTCAACGGAGCTTTTCCACACACTCATCTGGTCAGTGACTTCAATCTTGCTTAACAAAAAGAAATCGGTTTCGGCATCCGCAAAGAACCTTTCGAATTCCTCTATAATGCGGATGTTGTCATCCTTAGCGGTGAGAAAGAATTGTCCGTATGTTTCTTCAGGAATTAAAACGAATCGGTCGTCCATGCTAATATCATAAAGCAAGAAAGCTCTAAAATAGACATTGTCAATTTCGTGGAAGTTCAATAAAATGCCGTCATCAGCATATTGTCTGTAAGGTTGTTGTCCCCACTGCTTCAACGGCAAGGTTAGCAGCATAACGGCAAGGATCAAGGTCTTTGCAAATCTTTTCATGGTATTGTCCTGTTTTATATCTTATTATAAATAAAAAAAGCGCGTAAAGATACGCACTTTTTTGAAACGATGAAGCATTTTTCTGCTAAAATGCTGATTTTTTTGTGCTAAAAGCCTAAATTTTAATGATTTTACGGCTCCATCGTTGACCCTTTTGCTCCACAATTATTTGATATATGCTTGTAGGAAGACCTTTCAAGGAAATGACTTTTGTGTTTTGCTCTGAGAGAATGAGTTTCCCTTGGGTGTCAAACACAAGGATTCTGAAATCACCTTCTTGTTCCAAAACAATCTGGATTTGGTCGGTGGCTGGGTTGGGATGTATTGTCAGGGGCAGCTCTGCTTGCTCGTCAGTCTTGTCAAGATATGGCGGCAGTGTGATGTAATCGATACAGGCGCAGTCAGAGCCTCCGTCAATGGAATGGTCTTTGACATATTCCCATTTGTAGATGTGCCGTCCAGGTGTGATAGGGTAGGAGTACTCCCCCCACCAAAGATCGCCCGACCAGCGTTCCTGCTCTTCGTCGTCAATGTAGAAAATGAGGAAGTCGTAGTTGGCTTCACTCGACACCCTGTTGAAGAAGTGGATTTTCTCGTATTCCGTTGAGGTAAAGGTCAATACAAGTTGAGAGGACTCGTTGTGGTCGATGTTGCCCGACTTGGCACAGTAGTTTCCGTCGTAAGGATATGATGTAATGATGGTCCAGGGATGCAGCGGGTCGTTGGTCCAATAGGCAGGCTCGAAAATTCCGTGTTCGAAGCTGTCTGTCACGAACCCCATTTCACATTGTATGTCTTGTTCTATCTTTAAGTTGTTGATGGTCGAGTGGACTGTGAAATAGATGTAAGGCATTTCACCAGCGATGTACTCGACGTAGATGTCGAAAGTAATCTCTGTCGATTCGTCTACCTCCAAGTCGTTAATGGGCGTTTCAGGAGTTATGACACGAGCGCATCCAAGGTTGTTGCTCAAGGAGATAAGGGGACTGTCGGCACGATCGTGGCCTGTGTTGGTGACGCGGAAGGTAAGGCTAGCGAATTCGCCAGGGTCGAGCCTTTGGTCGTTGTCACCCAGCGAGTCGTTGATGTGGACGAGTTCGGCAGTGATGCTTGGGGAAAGCACTTCGATTTCGTATTCTTGCTCGTAAGTCTCGTCACCAAAATAAGTCGTGAGGGTGAAAGGTATATGCGTTCTATCGTGAATGCTGTCGCCGATTGCAATCTGGAAGGCATCTACGATGAATTGGCTTGCGTTGGGTTCTAATGCGTCAAATGAGGTTTCGTCCTGCAAAATGGCCAACAATTGTGAATCGGAGGTCATGCTGACTGTGCCACCATTGCAGCCTTGCAATCCCACATTGGTGACATTGATGCCTGCAACATAGGATTGGTTGTAAGGCAGCGCGAGTTCCCATCCGTTCATTGCGATACTGTCGACAACGACAAAAGGTCTGCTTAAAGGCTCCAATGGGATGTCTTCTTCCCAACGTATGAGGTTTTCACCTGTGATAGTGAGGTGGATGGGCCCATTGGGGATGTTCTCTAAAATGTTGATGGTTTGTTCTTCTCCAGTGCCAGTGACTGTGGCCAAAATCTGCCATTGCCTATTTTGGTATACTGTCAGTGCAATCTGTGAGCCTTCCGGGGCAGTAATGTGGAAAGGTGAAAAGCATTGTATGTGGTCATCATGCGTGGTGAGGATGGGTCTGGGTACTTCTGTGAATAACCTTATGAAAGCGTCACCAAAGGTATGGAAGGTGTTGTAAGTGGTAGTACACATGTTTTCGTCAGTGCTGGGGAAGACATGAGTCCCAAGGAAGTATTTGCCTGCGACACATGCAAAAGCAGGTATCCATGTGCTGGAATGGGACGCAAAGGGACCGTATTCGGGAAGGAAACTGGGGTCAAAATGGTCCCAAACACCCCAAAGGAAAATGTCGTTGGCGAAAGAGTAGGTTTGTCCGGTAGGGCCAATGGCTCCTATGATGCCAGCATTTTGGCCGTCGCGAGTCAAGCGCAGGAGGGCTTCGATGAAGCTGGTGGTTGAATTGTCATACATGCCTGTTCGGCAGTTGACAGAAATGAGATAGGTCAACTTATTCACGTTGTTGATTTCTCCGAAGTCGGAAGTGAAGATTGCGGGTTGGTACCACCTAGTGTTCCAACCGTGGTCGCGGTGCTGTATGAGGTAGGCACCATGGTTGATGGCGTTGATGACCTGTTCGGCCGTACCGCCTGTCCAGCCGCCCAATTCGGCAGGTGTGGCAGGAATGTAACCGACACCATTGGGGCCGAAGTAGTTGACTACGGTTGCGGTGCCGGGAGCCGTCGACCAGCTGGAGCCCTGCTCTCCACTGTAAAGCTCATTGATGCGTGTAGGGAACCTCCCATGTTGGGTCAAATAGCCGCTGATGGTGGCGATGGCGATTTGGAACCATTTGGAATTCTCCCAAGCTGCTGCCGTCAGGGGATGGGTGTAATAATAAAGGTCGGTGACGACATTGGTGTATTCATATTCCATCAGCTTACTGTTGAAAATGGGCAACTCCGACTCGTTCTGCGCGAGGATGCGCGAGAAACAGATGTCGGGCAGGTGGTCATCGTTGACGTCGGCGTAAGGATTGTCGGAGGTGATGAAGTTGTCCTTGGGATGAAGTGTCCTGTATCCAGGCACGTATTGTTGCAAGTTGGTGCCGCTTTCCCCAATGATGCAGACGGCCGCAGGTGGGATGCTCCAGTTGGTGTAGATATCTCTGATCCAATCTCTTAGCATAAGGTGGTCTGTGGCACCCGTCTCGGTGATCCTCATTACCTTGGAGAGGATGCCCTGCTTGTTGCGGTAGTTGGCAAGCTCTTTGCCTGCATTGAAAAAGGCATCGTTGTCAGGTGTGATGATGAGGTATTCGCAGCCAGTAGGGCGGTTTTTCGACCATTGTTGCATCCGAGCATCATAATCGATGGGTTCCAAACACTCGTAGTTGAGGATGTTGTTTTTTAGTATGGGGTCCCAGTAGTGTGATCGCAGACGGTCGTCGCCAAAGTGTCCGTTGCCACCCTCGAAACGGATGTCAATGTCGATTTGGCGGTGTACGGCTAACTCTCGTGTAACAGGATTGATTTGGAATGGGCTGAGACCCAAGTGGATGACATCGACACCGCGCAACTGCTGTGGGGCTGCAACGCGGTAGGTCTCGGCAGGATAATAACTGTTTCGGGAATAGACTTTCGGGTCTTTGAAGAAGGGTCGTTCTGTATCATTCTCGCATTGGCTGCCCTCGGAAGGCGCTATGTTGATGCCTGAGAGGACTTCGTCGCGTGTTGTCTTGACTTCTACTATGGCTTTTGCACCTTGCGGTATGGCAATGAAGCGGTTGAAGGTGGGCAGGTTAGGTAGGCCGTAGTCGTTAGGCATGACAATGCCTTTGCTTGAGATGATGTGCATCAGCTCACCTTCGAGGTTGATGGTGTCGACGCTGAAGTTGTTCAATTCGAAGTGAAGGCTGATGTGGCCACGGTCAGAAGATGTGATGGTGAAGGTTTGTCCGATGGCGAACAACGGAATGACCATCAAGAGTATGAGAGCAATAGAACAGCGTTTCATATTAGAGCGTTTTTGTAATAACCACAAAATGAGGCTGTAAAAGTACAACTTTCTTGGAAAAAACAAGGAAAAATGTTTATAAAATGAAAAAAAGAGCCACCTTGTGGTAGCTCTTTTATTCGGTTTAGTCCCATAGGGACGACACATCAGTAAGCAGGCGACCCTGCTTTCACGCATGGCCGTATAGGCCATACATATCACAGATCACACAATCCCAGTGAATCCCATAAACGCCAAAGCCAAAATGCCGGCGGTAATCAGGGCGATAGGGGTACCCTTCATGCCCTTGGGAGGCTCCATCAGGTCGATGTGCTCACGGATGCCAGCGAAGATAACCAGTGCCATGGCGAAACCAAGAGCGATGCCAACGGCATAGACGATGGACTCGCCGAGGCTCAGCATGTGGGCCACGCCACCATAGTTGAACTCCTTGGTGACCACGGTCAGCGACACGCCAAGGACGGCGCAGTTGGTTGTAATCAGCGGGAGGAACACGCCCAAAGCGGTGTACAATGACGGACTGATTTTCTTCAGGATGATCTCCACCATCTGCACCAAAGCGGCGATGATGAGGATGAAGGCTATGGTCTGCAAGAAGGTCAGCTTCAAGGGAATCAGGATGTACTGGTTCGTCAGCCATGTCACGAGGGTGGCCAGGGTCAACACGAAGATGACGGCTGCGCCCATACCCAATGCGGTCGAGGTCTTCTTAGAGGTGCCCAGGAAGGGACAGATACCCAGGAACTGGGAGAAGATCACATTGTTGACCAA
>JAEEGJ010018214.1_pt1 | contig 15724 bp, 12 predicted proteins | sample 8958761 | NCBI WGS metagenome assembly JAEEGJ01 (sample SAMN16246546, study PRJNA631951) | gut metagenome | biome: gut microbiome; feature: rumen; material: RS-attached | host: Bos | place: Iran: Karaj | collected 2018-10
CGTACCCGCATAATTTATAGCCATGTCGGGAGGATAACAGGTCGCGATGGTGAACGGAACCGGGCCACCGATGGCATTGTTGAATTCGTTGGTGCAATAGGTGTGCCAGCCATGCTGCGGGTTGTTTTGCGCTTGTGCGGCGCAGAAACACATTATTAATAAAAATAGAGCGGTTATCTTTTTCATATTCGTAGGTTTCGTTTGCGGGGCAAAATTACAAACTTTTTCATTGTTTATGGCACAACCAAAAAGAAAATCCACTATCTTTGCCGCCGATATGCGGTGCCGTAAGGCTCAATAGGGAATCGGGTGCAAATCCCGGACAGTTCCCGCTGCTGTAAGCCCTTCACGCCGTCCATCATGCCACTGAAAACAAACACCTTTCGGGAAGGCGGACGACTTAAAGGGGCAAGTCAGAAGACCTGCCGCACATTGTTGAAACAAAGCTTTCGGGACAAGAGCTGGCCTTTCCTTAACGATAGGGTGTTCCCTCCATTTCCGTGAGCGCATTAATGTAATTGATAGAATGTTAAACCTTAAACTATATCATTATGCGTAAAATCTTTACTTTAGCTTTCCTTATGGGAATTTTTGGTCTGTTTACGACCAACCTGTTTGCACAGCAGGATGCTACTATCGACCCCGCCGACATCCGCTGGTGGATTGGCGAAGGCGAGAACGAAGTGGTCTTCATCGTCAACTGGGCCGAGCCTGACACGGCTTTGGCTTGGGGTTTCCGTTTCAGTGAAGAGACGATCATTGTGAAAGACATGATGGACAAAATCGCTGATGCTGACTACCGTTTCTCCTACACCTTGGGACCTTGGGGCATCGGTGACATCCGTTTTAACGACGGTGCCTTTGACTTGGGCATTACAGCCGGCGGTTACTGGATGTTCAACGTCAATGGTGAAATGGCCCAGGTAGGCTATGACCAACAGACCCTCGCCAATGGCAACTATGTGAAATGGGGCGACACGAATTGTGGCACTATCATTGACCCTGAAACTTGGGCTTATGTCTGGGAAGAACCCGTTGTGGCCGTGTATCCTCTGGCCGATGAAGCCATGATTGATCCTTCTGAAATTCGCTACTGGATTGGCGAAGGCGAAAACGAAGCGGTCTTCGCCGTCAACTGGGCAGACCCCGACACTTGTCTAGCCTGGGGCTACCGCTTCAGCGAAGAGACCGTGACCGTGAAGCAAATCATGGATGCCATCGCGGAAGCTGACCCGCGTTTCGACTATGCCCTCGGCCCATGGGGCGTGGATAACATCAAATTCGACAATGGCGTATTGAATCTCGGTTTGACCGCCTACTCTTACTTCATGTACAACGTGAACGGCGAATACGCTTGGTATGGCTTTGATGAGCAGACTGTTTCCGACGGCGACTTTGTCAAGTTCGGCGACATCGCCAGTGGTACCGAGATTGCCGCTTGGACCTACGTCTGGGAGTCAGAGGTGGCTGCTGTGTATCCTTATGCCCAGGAAGCCATGATTGATTTCTCCGAGATTCTCTATTGGGTGGGTGAAGGCAACAACGAAGTCGTCTTTGCTGTCAACTGGAGCGAACCTAACAGATGCTTGGCCTGGGGTTACCGCTTCAATGAGGAATCCGTGACAGTGAAGACCGTGATGGACGCCATCGACGCTACCGACAACCGCTTCTCATACACAATTGGCATGTGGGGTGTGGAGGACATCATTTTCCATGATAATGTCGTGAGTTATGGAGTGTCGGAGTACTCTTATTTCATGTACAACGTGAATGGCGAATATGCATGGTATGGCTTTGATGAACAGACCGTTTTCAATGGTGACTTTGTCAAATTCGGTGATGTTGCCAGCGGTACCGAGATTGCCGAATGGACTTACGTTTGGACGCAAACTGTCGAGCCTGCCTGGATGAACACGGGTGTCAACGAAAACCCGATCAGCACTTTGAGCGTTTATCCGAACCCTGCTGTCAATGAGACCTTTGTGACTCTTGAGAACGCTGGCATGACCACGATTTCGGTGTACGACATGCAAGGCCGCCTTGCCAGCACAGAAAGCGTTGACGCTATGGCTGGCAAACAGGTCCGCATCAGCACCGAGACGCTGAATTCTGGTGTGTATTTCCTCACTGTGAGCAACGACAGCGCCGTGCGTACCGCTAAACTTGTGGTGAAATGATGAAAAGGATTTCCATCCTGTTGTTGGCTATGGTGCCGACGATGCTTTGGGCACAGTTTGCGCCCGAGGCGGGTATCGCCGGCACCACGGCCATGCATGCTGACTCGTCGGCGTTTGTGGCCTGGGCTACAGGATGCACTATTGAGCGCGGGCCGCAACAAATCGACGATCTCAGTTTGGGAATGGCCAGCTATGGTGTCGATGACGATGCACTTGGCAAGGCCGACAACGTGGTGGTCAGTTTGGGCGACGGCGGGACGGCTGTGCTGACTTTCGCTTCCCCAATCTACAATGATGTCGGTCCTGACTTTGCCGTGTTTGAGAATCCTTTCCATAATACCCCGCATTGCTTCCTTGAGTTGGCTTTTGTGGAGGTGAGTTCCGATGGCGAGAACTACTTCCGTTTCCCTGCCGTCACGAATGTGCCTTTCGATACCCAGATGGGTGGCTTCGGTGTCATGGATGCCACAATGATTCATAACTTCGCCGGAAAATACGAGGTGATGTATGGCACGCCTTTCGATCTTGACGAGGTAGAGGATGATGCCCGACTTGACAAGGGTCGCATCACTCATATTCGCTTGATTGACGTTATAGGTACCATCGATCCGGAATATGCCACCTACGATTCGGAAGGCCATATCGTCAACGACCCGTTCCCGACACCGTTCTGGTCGAGCGGCTTCGACCTTGATGCCGTTGGCGTGATCCATGATTTGGCACATTTTGATGTGCCGGAATATCAGTCGGAAGTGGTTACGCTGTATCCCAATCCCGTGAAGGACAGGCTGACTGTGAAGGCCGAGAATCTACAGTCGGTTGAGGTTTATAATCTCGTGGGACAGCAAGTTGTGACGTCTTCGGCTTCTGTCATCGACTTTAGCGACCTGAACGAAGGTGTCTATTTTGTCCGTGTGACAGCAGACGGGAAGACCATTACGAAACGTGTTGTAAAACAGTAAATTGAAGTAATGATGAAGAAATTGAATCTGTTATGGGTGATAGCGCTGGCAACTATGTTGTTTGCCTGTAAACCAGATACACCCGTCAACCCGAATGCATTGAACCTCGGTTCGGGTCTGTTCGTGCTCAATGAGGGCACTTACCAATATTCCAACGCCTCATTGAGTTTTTATGACATTGAGGCTGACACAGTATGCAACAACTTGTTTTATAAGGTGAACAACGCTCCTTTGGGCGATGTAGGGCAAAGCATGGCTTTGGTTGACGGTAAGCTTTATGTCGTCATGAACAACAGCAATTACATCTACAAGGTGGATGCCACGACGATGGTGTGCGACACCACGAAACCTTATAAGATGGGCGAATTCTACTCTCCACGTGAGATGTATTTTGTAGCTCCCGACAAGGCATACGTTAGTGATCTCATCAGTCCCAATCTGTGGATTATCAACCCGAAGACGATGACCCACACGGGAACGGTTGCGATGGGCAAGACCACAGAAAAAATGGTGCAGGTTGGCAATGAGTTGTACGTCAGCAACTGGTCGAACTATTATCTTCCCGAGATGAAGAAAAATACCGTTCAAGTGGTTGACTTGAACAATGACGTGAAGGTGGCCGAAATCGAAGTGGGAAAAGAGCCCAATACGATGGTGGTCGACAACAATGGTCATGTGTGGGTGCTTTGTGAAGGTGCCACATGGGAACCCGACGGTGAGCATCCTACCTTGTGGGAAATCAATCCGCAGCTGAAGACCGCCGAAAAGCGCTACGAGTTTGGCGGAACGGCTTCGACGTTGAGAGCCAATCCTGTCGGCGATCGGTTATATCTGATCAACAACAATACGGTGCGTCGTTTCGACCTTGCCACGATGGCCTTGTCAGAGAGCTTTGGCATCACGGCCGAGGCTGGGAGCATGTTCTATAACATGGCCGTCGAACCGAGGTCTGGCGATTTGTATGTCACCGATGCGAAAAACTATGTTATGCAGGGAACGGTGTATCGTTACACCGACGACGGTCTGTTGCTGGCTTCGTTTGAGGCTGGCATCATCCCCAGTGCAATGTTGTTTAAATAATTGATATTCTTTTCAGAGGATGACAAATCCTCAATGCGATTCGGGCGGATGGCAAATCCGCCCGAACCGTCTAAAAACAGTTCAACAATTCAACAATTCAACAATCAACAATTCAACAAATGACCAAAACCTGTCCCCGTTGCGGAAAAACCTTTGAATGTGTACATTCCATTGATTGCTGGTGCGTGAAAGTGAAGCTCACTGATGCCACAAAAGCCTATCTGAAAGAACATTACAGCGACTGCCTGTGCAAGGAATGTCTTGAAAAACTGAACGTACAATGAGAAAACTATGGATTTTCCTATTGCTTGCGTTTGTCGCATGTGCTCCAAAGACAAAGGAAAATGTTGAGCGGACGCAAGGCGACAACCTCATGCGCCATGCCCGAAACATCGCGGTGTGTGCAACAGATTACGGCTATCGGATGGAGGTCATCTGCCCGTGGGACACAACCTTGTTTTTAGGCCAGTTTGCCTTGGTCAAGGACACGACAAAAACGGTAGGAGAGGGGCTGACGCAACTCCGTGTCCCCGTGAAGTCGGTCGTCTCGTTTTCGGCCACGCAATGGGCTGTTTTTCTGCGTCTTGGTGAAATCGACCGTGTGAAAGGCATCCTTGAAGGTCGCTTCGTTACCGACACGACCATGCGCTCGCTTTTGGAGCAGGAGAAGGTCTACGACATCGGTACCGAGGCCGCAGCTGACATTGAGCGGATGATCCAATTGAAGCCCGATGCTTTGCTTTATTCCCCCTATTTTGATGGTAATCAAGGCGGCCTGAAGGTCATAGGTGCTGTGCTGTTTCCCTTTGCCGATTACATGGAGAACACGCCTTTGGGTCGGGCAGAATGGATTCGTGTGATTGGCATGTTGGCGGGCTGCGAGGACAAGGCCAACGCATGGTTCGATGACATTGAAAGGCGTTACAATGCGCTTTCCAATCTTTGTGCTGATGTTGAAACCCGTCCGACAGTCTTCTCCGATTTGGCCTTCAATGGGCAGTGGTACGTCGCGGGCGGTCGCAGCTACATGGCCCGTCTCTTTGATGATGCCGGTGCCGACTACATCTGGAAGGACAACCCCTCAACGGCCAGTGTGCCGATGGACGCGGAGACCATTTTGGCCAAGGCGCAGCATGCCGACTTCTGGCGTGTCATCAATTCCAATCCCTTCCCGATGACCTACGCATCGTTGGCGAAGGAAAATCCCGTCTATCCGCTTTTCGATGCCTATAAAAACAAGCAAATCATCGTCTGCGACATCCTTTCGACAGGCTACTTTGAGCAGTCGCAGTGTGAACCCGACTTGCTCTTGGCCGACTTCATCCATTTCTTCCATCCCGAACTGCTTACGGGAGAATGGGAGGGATACCAGCCGAAATATTATCATTTGGTGGGGGAATGACTGGTTAGTATTTAATGTTTTTTTCTGTTTTTCAAAAATAATTCATATTTTTGCAGTGTAATAACAATAAGCATTATATCATGAGTTATTCAGAAATGGCACAATTAGAACTTTTGGATGCCGCTGCCAATGTTTATTCCCAAGAGGACTTGACAGCGCTCAAACTGGCCATCTCTCTCTTTTTTGCGGAGAGGGCTCAAAAGGCCATTGACAAGATGTGGGACGAAGGCAGTTTTGACCAAGCCAAATTAGACGAACTTCGTGGACAACATTTGCGCACTCCATACAATGCAATCTGATTTGAAATGCGCTATGTAGTTCTTGACACGAATTGCCTCGTTCAGGTTTTGCCTTCAAGAAGCCGATACCATAAGATTTGGACGGACTTCTTGACAGGGAAATACCGCTTATGTGTTAGTACTGAAATCTTGTTGGAGTACGAGGAAATCCTTTCCATCCATGCTTCACCCGAAGTGGCACATAATGTGGTTGAGGCTATTGCTCGCCATCCTCAAACCTATTATCGGGAATTATACTACCGTTTCCATCTGATGAAGGATATAGATGAGGATGACAACAAGTTTGTAGACTGTGCCGTCACTGCAAATGCTGATTATATTGTTACCGAAGACCACCATTTTTCTCATCTTAAGAAGCTGCCTTTCTTGACCTTTAAAGTGCAAACCCTTGATGAGTTTATGGAGGAGTGTCTTTGATTTTCAAAAATAGTAATCCCGAGCATGGCTGTTTGGTCGGAGATGGAGAGGGGTTGCTTGGTGTATTCCATAGGTGTCTGTATAAAAAAGTTTCACTCTGGTACACTGCATTCCCCAAAGGGAAAGAGAAGCGGTGGTGGACTCTGTCGCCGCAAAAATAACAAATTTCCACCGACAACGTCACTGTTTTGCCAAAATCTGAAAGAATTGCTCCTCCAATTCCTTTGCGCAAAAGAAAAAACTACTATCTTTGCCCCCATCAAACCAACGAATTGTATCACAAAATATCTGTCAATGAACAAATAACTCCCCCGAGACATAATTGAATGAAAAACTAAAACTTTAATATTATGAATGTAAGAACTTTACAACTATGGAAGGCACAATGTGCCGTCCTGTTCACCTTGCTGCTGAGCGTGGCGGGCGTGACGAATGCAACGGCCCAAAGTTTCACTGTGGGTGATCTCACTTACTCTATTAACAATGATGGAGTATCGGTAACTCTGACTGGTCATGTGAACGGCATCAGTGGGCAATTAGTGATTCCCGAGAGTGTGGAACTGTATGGCACGACCTATCCTGTGACGGCAATTGGTAATAGTGCTTTCTCTGGATGCACTGGATTGTCAGGATCTTTGGTCATTCCAAATTCTGTGATTACCATAGGCTCCCAAGCTTTTTATGCGTGTACTGGCTTGAATGGTTCGTTAACTATTGGCGATGCTGTTCAAAGCATTAATTATCGCGCTTTTTATGCTTGTTATGGTTTGAGCGGAGCGTTAACCATTCCAGAAAATGTAACTAGTATTGAATTTGGAGCATTTGAAGCTTGTTACGGTTTCACTATTTTAAACTACAATGCCACAAATTGCTATTTGGGGTATTCGAATGGAAAAAATTGGTTGGGCGGAGAATATTCTTCTATGACTACATTAAACATCGGTGAAAACATCCAGGTGATTCCTGCCAATTTTTTGAAAGATTGTTCTTCTTTTACTGGAGAATTAGTTATCCCCCAATCCGTTACCACAATTCAAAACAGTGCTTTCGAAGGTTGTTCAGGTTTCACAGGTTCGCTTACTATTCCTAATACAGTAACAGCCATTGGGAATAGTGCGTTTATGAATTGCACTGGCTTTTCTGATACTTTGACTCTTGGCCGATCTTTGACAGAAATTGATTACAGTGCATTTTTCGGGAGTTGCGAAGGATTTACTTCATTTATCGTTTGGGCTGAAACACCGCCCAATGTTGGTTTGAATGCATTTGCAAATGTTAATCAAGGAATTCCTGTTTATGTACCCTGTAGCACTTTGGGAACCTATCAAAGTTCTTCTTTTTGGAATAGTTTTTCTAATCTTCAGGAATTTAATCCTTGCATTTGGGAAATTATAGCTACGGTAACCCCTATTATGGGTGGTACGGTTAGCGGTGCAGGCCTCTATGAGCAGGGCCAGACGTGCACGTTGTTAGCAATACCAAACGAAGGATTTGAGTTTATTAATTGGATGGAAAATGGAGTAGAGATTTCTACAGATGAAATAATTACTTTTGCTGTTTCGGATAATAGAAATCTTGTGGCACATTTCCATACTCTCAATCCAAATGTCATCACTTTTGCTGACCTGAATGTGGAAAACATTTGTGTGGCTAATTGGGATACTGACGGCGATGGCGCATTAAGCTATGAAGAAGCTGCTGCTGTGACGGACTTGGGCTATGCTTTCTACGACAATCAAAGCATAACTTCCTTTGACGAATTGCAATACTTTACAGGATTGACCGCTATTGGCTACGATGCTTTCCAATGGTGTAATAATCTTGCTTCAATTCTTATTCCTGAAGAAGTTACAGCAATAGAGGAATATGCTTTTTACAGATGTTCTAGCCTCACTTCTGTGAGCATTCCTGATGGTGTTGTGACAATAGGAATTTGTGCTTTTAGTCGCTGTTACAATCTTACTTCTGTGAATATTCCTGAAGCAGTTGTTTCAATAGGAGAATCTGCTTTTTATAGTTGTGGCCTCAGAGGAGAGCTCACTTTGCCAGAGTCTCTTGAATCTGTTGGTCAAACAGCTTTTTATGGTTGCGATGGCATCAGCATGGTTAACTATAATGCCATTAATTGTCAGACGATGGGTAGTACAGACTATCCAGTTTTCTATAACTGCGCCTTTACGCATCTTAACATCGGTGAGAATGTGCAAAGCATTCCCAATTTTGCTTTCAAACGTTGCTTCATGATAACCGATATGACTGTGGCAACTGCCAATCCGCCAACGATTTATCCCAGCACTTTCGGCATGGTTCCCCGCAGCATTCCTGTCGTCGTGCCTAATGGCTCGGGCGATGCTTACCGCAGTGCCCAGTATTGGGAAGAGTTCTTTAACATCATAGAGGGCACCTTCGATAATACGCAGATTTCGCCCTTGGCGGAAGGCTGGAACTGGTGGTCGTCCTACATCGAACTTACCGACAACGATGGCCTGAGCCAATTGGAAAACAGCATCGGGAGTGCCGGCATGATTATCAAATCAAGGTCAAACGGTTATGTGGAGGCCTATCCATACAACGGCGGAACGAGTTGGTACGGCACATTAAGCTCCATCAACAACGAGCAGATGTACAAGATTCGCACCAACGCTGCCTGCAACGCCATAATCGTCGGGGATTTGGCTTCGCCTGCCAATCATCCCATCACCATCAACAGCGGTTGGAACTGGATTGGTTTCCCCTGCAATCAGAATGTGGGGGTCGATGTGGCCTTGTCAGGCTTTACTCCGGCAAACAACGACATCATCAAGGGAAGAAACGGTTATACGACCTATTATTCCGATGCCAACTACAGCATGTGGTACGGCACCTTGAACACCTTGGAGTCGGGCAAGGGCTATATGTATCGCTCCAACAGCTCCACCCCGAAGACCTTGACGTTCCAAACGGGTAGGGGAGAGACTGCTGCTGAAAACATCACCTCGGAGAACAACCATTACAGACCTAACAGCGGTAGCTATGCCGACAACATGACCCTTGCTGCGGTGTTGGAATTGGACGGCGAAGAATTGCGTTCCGAAGATTATGAACTGGCGGCCTTTGTCGGCGACGAGTGCCGTGGCAGCGTCAGGTTGATGTATGTAGAGCCTCTTGACCGTTACATGGCTTTCCTCACGGTTTTTGGCGAGCAGTCGGAGACATTGAGTTTCCGCCTTACCGATGGAACGCAGTCAAGTATGTCGTCGGATGACATGGCCTATGTTGCTGACGGCGTGGCAGGAACGATGACCGAACCCGTAACTTTGCGTTTCGGGACTTTGAATGTTGACGAAAACGAGGCTTTGAATGTGGTAGTTTATCCCAATCCTTCCGATGGCGTGTTCAACATCCAAGGTCAAGGCATCAGGAAAATCGAGGTTTTCAATTCTTACGGACAAATCGTCCTTTCTGAAGAAATCAGCGATGATTATCTGCAAATCGACTTGGGCTCTTGTGCCAAGGGTATTTATATGCTTCGTGTGATTACCGACAAGGGCATGGCCCAAAAACAAATCATCAAACATTAAATGCGATGAAAAGAATAGTGCTATTATTGCTCGTTTGTATGTCCAATGGTTGGCTTTTCGCCAACCACTGGACACCGAATGATTCGAGCTATGAGGACAATATGACTCTGACAGGGGTCATACAGATTAATGGTGTGGAGCAGCAATCGACAACGCTTGAAGTGGGTGTGTTTTGTGAAGAGGAATGTAGAGGCTCCGGCTATGCGGCCTGTTTCGCCCCGACACAGCATTATTTGGTTCAATTGTTCATCTTCGGTGAAGCTGGCGATCAACTGACCTTCAAGCTGTATGACAGCGATTCAGGTCAAGAACTCGATTTAACCTCTCCTGATGCAGTAACTTTTGTCGCCAACGGATATGGCTCGCTGTTTAATCCCTACGTTTTGAATTTCAAGGGAAGTGGCACCCATTGGATTCCAAACGAATCTTCCTACGAGAACAATATGACCCTGACGGGAGTCATACAAATCAACGGTGTCGAGCAACAATCCATCACGCTTGAAGTGGGCGTTTTCTGTGGAACTGAATGTAGAGGCACGGGCTTGGCGACCTATTTCCAACCGACCCAGCATTATGTGGTTCAATTGCTCATTTTCGGTGAATCTGGCAATCGGTTTACTTTCAAATTGTATGACCATGCATTAGGTCAGGAGCTCAATTTGACTTCTCCCAGTTCCGTGACTTTCAGGACTAACGGGTACGGTTCGCTGTCCAATCCCTATGTTTTGAACTTCACGGGAAGCATCCCTGAGAGCTATGTCGTCTCGGCAAGTGCCAATCCTGTTGAAGGGGGAACGATAGAGGGAGCCGGCACTTACTTGGGAGGACAAACCTGCACACTGACGGCCACAGCCAACGAAGGCTATGCCTTTACCAACTGGACGGAAAACGGCACTGTGGTCTCGACCACTCCCACATTCACTTTTTCCGTAACTTCTAACCGTACATTAGTTGCGAATTTCACTAATATGGGAAGCAACCATTGGATTCCAGACCAATCTTCTTACGAGGACAACATGACCCTGACAGGTGTCATTCAAATTAACGGAGTCGAGCAACAATCGGCAACGCTTGAAGTGGGTGTGTTTTGTGGAGAAGAATGTAGAGGCTCAGGTTTGGCAACCTATTTCTTCCCAACACAGCGTTATGTGGTGCAATTGCTCATCTTCGGTGAAGCTGGCGACCAACTGACTTTCAAGCTGTACGACCACGCCATAGGCCAAGAGTTGAACCTTACTTCACCCGATGCGGTTACGTTTGTGACCAACGGATATGGGTCGTTGGGTGATCCATACGTGCTGAATTTCACGGGAGAAGCAAGTGGAGTTACCCAAACCATAGCATTGGTGGAAGGCACGAACTGGTTCTCCACCTACGTAGATATCACCCTGGCCGACCTCAAGGCTGCTCTCGTGGCATCTTTTGGCACCAATGCAACCATCACGATTAAGGCGAAGGATAAAAACACAAAATACCAACGCGGCAGATGGGCAGGGTCGCTGACGGAAGCGGATTGGAATCTCGCCAAGATGTACCAGATTATAGTCACTTCCGATGGTGAAATCACATTGGTAGGTACGCCTATCGATCCCACTACGCTCACGCTTAACATCGTCGAAGGTACCAACTGGATGGCATTCCCATACGCTGAATCCATTACGGTGGCCAATTTCTACGGCTCGTTCGCCATCAATAACGACCAGGTCAAGTCGAAGGATAAAAACGTAAAATACAGAAACGGCAGATGGACTGGACAGCTGACCTCGCTTGAACCAGGTAAGGGCTACTGGTACATCTCGGTAGATGCGAATAACAGGATATTTACCTTCCCTTCGGGCGCAAAATAATGTAACAAGGTTCCCCTGCCATTCCCCGCAGGGGAACCTGCCCACGTGGGTCATGCCCCGAAGGGGCATTACTACAGTGACCTCGGGTCACGACCTATGGTAGCACTCCGGCAGGCAACACTACGCCTTTGTTGCCTATCCATAACCAGCAAACCGACCAAGACGCGACACCCATCGGCAGCGGCATCGCGGTGCTGACTGCGCTTGGCGCGGCTTATCTTATTGGAAAACGAATGCGGGAGGACGGAAACGAAGAATAGCCCTTGCCGATTTGCGGAAATGTTGTAATTTTGCCGCAAAATCTTTCACCATCATGGATAACGAAATCAAGAAAGTGTATAGCGGCAGCGTCGTTGAGGCCGAGTTTGTCAGCAGCGTCTTGGAAGAGAACGGTATCGAATACCTCATCCGCAATTTCCAAGAGGAGAGTCTCGTGGCGGGTTGGGCCGCAGGCACCATCGAGGGCGATGCCACCGTGTATGTGTTCACCAAGGACTACGACCGCGCCATGTCGATCCTCAACGACCTTCACGCATGATACAGGCTACTGGCATCCATAAATCCTACGGTAGCCTCAATGTGCTGAAAGGCATCGACTTGCGCGTTGCCAAACGCGAAATCGTCAGCATCGTCGGCGCATCAGGCGCGGGTAAGTCGACACTGCTCCACATCATCGGCACTTTGGATAAGGCCGACCGTGGACAACTTCTTATCGACGGTACCGAAGTCAACAAGCTGAACGACACCGACTTGGCTGCTTTCCGTAACCGGAAAATTGGCTTTGTATTCCAGTTCCACCACCTGCTACCCGAATTCACCGCCATCGAGAACATCTGCATCCCAGCCTATATTGGCGGTATGGGCAAGAAGGAAGCCGTCGAAAAAGCAGAGAAATTGCTTGATTATCTGAATCTTACGGAACGAAAAAACCACAAGCCTGCTGAACTTTCCGGTGGCGAACAGCAACGTGTGGCCGTGGCACGAGCACTCATCAACGAGCCTGCCGTAGTGCTGGCTGACGAGCCTTCGGGCAACCTCGACTCAAAGTCGGCAGAGGAACTGCATCGCCTCTTTTTTCGCCTCCGCGATGAGATGCAGCAGACATTCGTCATCGTCACCCACAATCCCGCCTTGGCCGCCATGTCGGACCGTACCATTACCATCAAGGATGGAAAAATCGTTTGATTTGGATTTCTATGGAATCTGTGTTTGGTGCATCCCGAGGGGATGCCAGAACAGCTATGGGATAGTTCAACCGAGCGTTTTTCCCTACGGGAAATAAAGAGGCAAAAAAAGTAAATAAATTATTGAATATCAAATTGGTATGGTGGAATTTGTATCCCATAGGGATGCTCGCTAGGTAAAACGTAAAAAAACAGTAAAAACACATCCCGTAGGGATGAACCGATACAAAATTCAAGATTTATAGGTTGGGGGCAATATTATTAGGATTTGTCCGTTTGTAATTGATTAAAGTCAAAAAGATGAACAAAAAACTCATATTTTCCTTGTTGTTTGGCGCAACGCTGGCTTTGACTGCCAATGTTGTCCAAGCCCAAAACTCCGAGTCGTACGAATCCCTGATGAAGAAAGGCAACGACAAGTTCTCGACCAAAGACTACATCAGCGCGAAGACCTACTACGAAATGGCTCTGAAACAGAAAGCCAACGACCCGACTGCCCGAAAGAAACTGGACGAGACTTTGAAGAAAATCCAAGAGGACGGTGCGCGTCAGGAGGTTTTCTATGCCCATTTGGATGCTGGTGACCAGCTGTGCGCTCAACAGAAATACGAGCAAGCCTTGGCTGAATATGAGCAAGCTTTGAAAGTTTTTCCTGATGACAAATACGTTGGAGGTCAGGCGGAAACGGTGAGAGCGATTTTGAAGGAACGCCAAGACAAGCAGGATGCTTACGATACGGCCATGAGTCAAGGTGAGGCATTGTTGGCCGAGGAGAACTTTGATGCAGCTATTTTCCAGTTCGAGACCGCCAACCAAATCTTCCCCGACGACAAACTGCCCAAAGAAAAACTCGCCGAGGCGCGACAGAAAAAACAGCTTTACACCGAGAAAGTCGCCCTATTCGACAAGACGATGGAAGAGGCGCGTCAACTCGGGTTGCGCAAGAACTATGAGGCCGCCATTGACAAACTCGACCAAGCGCTTGAACTTTTCCCCAACGACCTTCAAGCCAATACGATGAAGAGCGAATATGCTGCAGCCAAAGACCAGACCGACCGCTATAACGGCATCATAGCTGAGGCCGACCGTCTCTATGAAAACAAGGCGTACAAAGAAGCTAGATCGCACTATCAGAGTGCATTGGCGGTTGTAGCTGGCGATGCCTACGCCACAGATATGATCGCCCGCCTCGACCCGCTCATCGCCCAGCAGGATGCCGAGGAAGCCGCCCGCATCGCTGCGGAACAGGAGGCCGCGAGATTGGCCGCTGAAGCCGAAGCTGCCCGCATCGCCGCCGAACAGGAAGCCGCTCGTTTGGCGGCCGAGGAAGCTGCCCGTATTGCTGCGGAACAAGAGGCTGCGAGATTGGCTGCCGAGGCCGAAGCTGCTAGAATAGCCGCCGAAGAAGAGGCCGCTCGTCAGGCCGCCCTCGCTGCCGCAGAAGCCGAGCGCCAAGCCACTATAAAAACCATGCTCGATGCCGCCAACGCTCTCTTTGACCAACAAGATTATGCCAACGCGAAAGTGAAATACCAAGAAGTCGTGGCCTTTGACGAAGGCAACGCCACTGCCACGGGAAAGATTGCTGAAATCGACGGCATCCTCGCGCAAATGGCTGCTGAAATAGAAGAACGCTACAGCAATGCTATGAATGCCGGCAACCAGGCAATGAGTGCCGAGAAATTCGCCGATGCTGTCACCCACTATCAATCTGCCTTGGTTTACAAGCCTGAAGACCCGACGGCCACAGCGCAACTTGTCGTCGCAGAAAAAGCCGAAAACGACCGACTTGCTGCTTTGCGCAGCCAATACAATGCCTTCATCAAGGAGGGCGACGCTAACTTCAAGAGCAATACTTTTGACAAGGCTATCGAAGCCTACACCAAGGCCGAGGAACTCCATCTGGAGACCTATCCCTCCGAGATGATTGCCCGCATCAGCGAAATCATCGAGCAGAACAAACTCTATGAGTTGAACACCGACTACATCAGCCTGGCAGCTGGCGAGGCACGTCGTTTCGAGTTCAATAAGATTGAGGTGGCTGTGCGTCGCTCCAACTATATCATCATCAAGGTGCGCAATCCACAGCCTGACAAGACTTTCCCCATGATTGTGTCATTCGGAGGTCAGGGTGGCAAGAACGGCGGTTTCGTGCTGCCTATTGCGGCCACAGATGAAGAGAAGACCTTTGTCTTCCGCATCGGCGCACAATACAAGTGGTTCAGCGAAGACAATACTTGGATAGAGATTATCTCCGAGAACCACCCGGTTGAGATAGGTAAGTTGGAAGTCTCAAGAAGCAACTGATAATCAGAAGACTTCGAGGTCGTTGATAGGAGGTAGCAGCACTGGATTATCCGAATCTTGACTGCTTTCCTGAACGGAATACACACTGTCGACGACATAGTTGCTCATGCCGCGCCACGGCAAGGCTCCGAGGTATTCCTTGTAATGCAGTTCCACACGTTTTCCGGCGCAACGCTCCAACTGGTCGGCTACCGACTGCTTCTTCACGGAGAAGTTGAACTCGTTGGACTGTATCGTGGCGTTGCTGTTCTTCGAGTTGTAGCCCGCTTGGATGAGGCGACCTTCGTAGGTCTTGAAGACATAACCTTTGTAAACGAAGAAGTTAAGTTCTCCCGCCTTCACACCACTGCCAAAGACAAAATAGAATTTGAAGAAAAACCAACCACCCGCAACGAGTATAACGATGATACTCAAGGTGGTCAGGATTTTGCGTCCAATGTGCCGACTTCTTTTCTTTTCGGTGGGTTCGTTTTCATAAAAGTTTTCCAT
>JAEEGJ010018216.1_pt1 | contig 15722 bp, 9 predicted proteins | sample 8958761 | NCBI WGS metagenome assembly JAEEGJ01 (sample SAMN16246546, study PRJNA631951) | gut metagenome | biome: gut microbiome; feature: rumen; material: RS-attached | host: Bos | place: Iran: Karaj | collected 2018-10
TTCGGCTATCGGCTCGGAAGCTGCTCCGGCGCGGTCGTCGCGACGGCGGGGCTGCTCATGCCGAGCTACTTTCTGCTCACCGCGGCGCTGACGAGCCTCGACAAGTGGAAGTCGAGCCGGCTTGTCCGCGGGCTTCTGCGCGGCATCCGCCCGGCGACCGTGGCGCTCATGATCTCGGCGCTGATCGTCTTCGGCGGGATGTCCGTCTGGAACTACTCGCCGGAAACGGGTCTCGCGGGCCTGACCTTCAGTCCGATGGCAATCGCCATTGCCGCCTTCTCGCTCTACGTGATCCTCCGCAAGAAGCTGTCCGTCATGGCCACGATTTTCCTGAGCGCCATCGTGGGACTGGCCTGGGGCTATTTCGCGACACCGTAAACCGCCATGAGGAAGTGGGACAAACTGCTGGGACTGGCGCTCGCCGTATTCGTGATCCTCGTCTGGGGTGTCACCTTCGTCTCGACGAAGGCGCTTCTCGGCGGTGGCTTCTCGGCGCTTGAGATCCTCTTCATCCGTTTCGTCATGGCCTACGCGGCGCTCTGGGCACTCTGCCCGCACGCCCTGCGCATCGACTCCATTCGCGAGGAGTTCGACTTCGCGATGGCGGGACTCTCGGGAGTCACGGCCTACCAGTTCCTCGAGAACTCGGCGATCCACTTCACCAACGCCTCGAACGTGAGCATAATCGTGTCGGTCTGCCCTCTTTTCACGGCCCTGCTCGCCTGGCTGCTCTTCCGCGAACGCGCGCTTTCGCCGGCCTTCATCCTCGGTTTCCTCCTGGCCATAGGCGGCATCGTCCTCGTCGCAACGGATGGCGTCGCAAACCTCCATTTCAACCCCGTTGGCGACTTCATGGCCCTCGCCTCGGCAGTTTGCTGGGCGTGCTATTCGATGGCCGTCACGCGCCTCAACTCGCGAAACCGCCCCGTGCTCGCGGCCACGCGACGCGTCTTCTTCTGGGCTCTCGTCTTCATGCTTCCGCTTCTGGCATTTGGAATGTGCGCCGGACCTGACTTCATGGGCGGCTCACTCCATGTCGAGACAGGCGCCGCCGTCAACAAGGCGCGTTTCTCCTCGTGGCTGAGCTGGCTCAACCTGTCCTTCCTCGGTGTGCTGGCGAGCGCGCTCTGCTTTGCCGGATGGAACCGCGCCTGCCACATTCTCGGCACAGTCCGGGCGACCGTCGGAATCTATGCGATTCCCGTCGTGACGGTCGTCTTCGCCTACGCCTTCCTCGGCGAGCGTCTCTCCGCAATCGGCGCCCTCGGCGCCGTCTGCACCCTGATCGGCGTCGTTCTTTCCTCGCGCACAGGAACCGCGAGATAGAGTTGAGGGTGCGATCATTTTTTTGTCAGCCCGATTAGGCGCGAAGGCCTTGACAAACGTCCTTCCGCCGTGCGATAATTGACGGCAGTTCAAACCCAGCCAAGGAGAGCAACACATGATTGGAAAGACAATGGGATGCTGCGCCGTTCTGGCGCTTCTAATCGCCTATGCCCTCGGGGACTTGTCCACGACGATTCCCGTCTGCCTCGCGCCAGCCGATTCCCTGTTTTGGAAAACGGCCACTGCCTCGCCGTTGCCCGTTTTCGTGCCATGGCCAGATGGCGCCGCGAGCGCCTTGATCGAGGCCGTGGCAAATGGCGCGACCATTTTCTCCACCAATGTGACGGACACTTCCGTTTCGAGCGTCGAACTGCCGCTGGCATCTCCGACAAAGGCAGCCGAGGAGCGGGTCGTTTCACTCACGCTGACCTTCAGAGACTCTTCCGACGCAGAGGTCTCGACACTCTCAGCCAGAGTGGGCTTTGTCCGCGGCGCGACGGAGACCACAACCGCCACGGCGCGTCTCGTCCCGGATGAAGATTCCAAGGCTTGGACAACGACGCGGGACAAGACGGCCGTCATCCCCGTCGAAGGCGCTACAACGTTCAACGGCCTTGCCCAAACCGGCCTCACCCCTCCAGACTGGCTCTTCTGCAGACTGAGGGAAGGTCTGAACCAATTCACCGCGACCATCGACGGCGAGACCGCGTCCGCGGACATCCTCCGCATTCCCCAGGCCACAACACTGCTCGTCCAGTAATCTTCAACCCTTCAACCTTTCAACCCTTCAACCCTTGAACCCTTTCAACCCCAAGGAACCAACCATGAAGCGACTCATCCCGGCATTCTGCATTCTGCATTCAGCATTCTGCATTGTCACATCCTCGCACGCCGCCGAAGTGACAAAGCTCATCGTCCGCCAGCAATGGCCCTGGAACACAAAGGTGGCCATAGACTACACGCTCACCGGCACGGGTGACCGCACGGTCGATGTAACGCCCACTTTCTCAATCGCCGGCAACGTGCTCGACGTCCCCGCCGCGTCGCTCTCTGGCGACACCGATGACGTTTCCGCCGGCGAGCACCGCATCGTCTGGGACCCCACTCTCACGACGATTCCCGAGGGCTTCAAGGCGGGCGACATCACGGTTTCGCTCGACGTCACGACGAACAAGTGGCTCGTCCTAGACCTTTCGGGCGGCCCTACGGCAACAAGCTATCCCGCGACGCTTCAAGGCATGCCGACGGGCGGCTGGAACACCGACGAGTACAAGACGACAAAGCTTGTTATGCGCCGCATTCCACCATGCTCGTTCGTCATCGGCTCATATCTGTCGGAGACTAACCGCCAAGTCTGGGAAGGACAGAGCAACGTCACACTAACAAAAGACTATTACATCGCCGTCTTTGAGATGACGCACAAGCAGTACGAACTGGTGGCAGGCACAAACACGGTCTCCACTGCCTATCAGGCGGGCGACACATTCCCAGCTCGTGGCGTCTGGGCGGAAATCCGCGGAGTCGACAAAGGCAAATTATGGCCATCCGCCAGCGGCACCGACAAGGCGTCGTCCGTCGATCCCGGCACGTTCATGGACATCCTAAGGCACAAGGTGTCGCTGCCGGCGTCAATCGCGGCAAAAGGCTATGTCTTCGACCTCCCGACCGAAGCGCAATGGGAATATGCCTGCCGCGCCGGAACCACAAATGCCTGGAACAACGGCACCGACATCTCGCTCCATCCGGATCCATCCCATCCGACTTGGGCGGTCGATGACAACCTTCCCCTCCTCGGCTGGTACCGCTGGAACACCGACAACGGCGGCAAGTCGCGCGCCGTTGGACGGAAGTTGCCCAACGCCTGGGGCCTCTACGACATGCACGGCAACGCAGGCGAGACGTGCTTGAACGTCCATAGCGGCACCTCCGCATCTGGCGGAACCGATCCAATGGGTGGAACTACTGGGACAAAATACTACTTCTGGCGGGTAGTGCGCGGCGCAGGGACTGACTTCAAGAGCCAGGCATGGCAATGCAAAAGCGGTGCACGCAACCGTATCGAGTCCTCAACGGGATGGTCGGGCGGTGGCATCCGCCTGACACTGCACGACGAGCAATAGCGTACAAACGCCATGACAACGACACGCATCAATGCCGCTGCGGCCATCGTCTCGGCGGTGATGGTTGCCGCTTTGGCGAATGGTGGCGCGCCAGCGGCACAAGACGCCGCCCCTGCGCCGCTCGTCCTCGAAAACTCGCACTTCCGATTCGCGGTCAATCCAATCGGCTCACGGGTCTTGAAGCTCCACTCAAAGGACATCGACGCCGAGCTGACCGACCCCGACATGGGCGGATCGTTCATGGAGTTCGTCTGGAGCATCCCCTCCACGCGCCAGTATCTGCGCGACAAGCCCTTTGCGCTGCGGGAGAAACGCGGCGAAGGCGGTCTCGTCGAAGTCACGGCCGAGGGCCATGCGCTCGGGTACGGCGCCAATTTCCTGACTGTCCGCAAGACATATTCGACATCCGACGATTCGGCGGCGTTCCGCGTCGACTACTCCTTCGGCAATCTGCCGGCCGCCATGTCGGCGCTTCCATACGGCTTTCTGCTACACACATCGCTCGGACTTCTCGGCGAGGAGTTCTTGCACTACTACCCGACCTCCTGCGGCATCATGGAGATCAAGCCGGGCAAACGCCCGCTGCAGATGTCGGTGGAGGATCCTTCAGACGGCTGGATCGCCGTCGCGGACGGCAAGGGGCGCGGCGTCGCCGTTTCCGCCCCCTTCCACGACGTCCAGTATTTCTACAGTTGGTTCTCGAAGGACAAGATACCCACGCTTGAGTGGAAGCTCATTCCGGTCTCGGTGCCATGCGGCGGGGCCTTCAACATTGCGATGGACGTCCTGCCGTTCAACGGGCTCAACGCCGTTTCGGGCGCCGGGGGTGGTTTCGTTGGCGAAATACGCGCCCCTGCCACAGTGGCCACAGTGGCCGCCGGAGCGACGTCCATGCCGGTCGAAGTGCGCGTCGTCGCGGCGAAAGCGGGAAAGGCAGACATCACGCTACGCACACGCGCCGCCGGGAGTGGCGACTGGAAAGAGGTCGCCACCAAAACGCTCGCTTTTGACAAGCCTGGAGCCCTGGCGGCGTTCACGGCGGAAGTCAAGACGGGAGGGTCGCCGTCCCCGGCGACCGCGGACGCGCGGGAGCGCGTCCCTCCCACAGCTTCGCTTGAACTCCAGGCTCTCGTTTCGCAAGGCGGTGCGTCGGCGGCGCGTCTGAACGCCTTTGTCCGCCGCTCGGGAGACGGCAACGCGCGCTGGCGCATAGACCCGCCAGAGGAGCGGCGCAAGAGCGCGATTCCGCCAATCGACCTGACCGGAAGCACAAACTATGTCGCCTCCGTCAAGCCGGGAACGCCGTGGGCCAAGCCGCTGGCTGGCGGACCTCTCCGCGTCATCGCCCTGACAGGCCGCGGGAACAACCTCGAAATCGGACGACTGAAGGAACATTTCGACATCGTGCCGCTCTCCTCGCATCTCGACATCACCAGCGGTTCGCCACGAAAATTGTCGAACCCGATATACGCCGATGGCGACAATTTCGGGCTTGTCGGACTCAAGGACGTCAACGCCAACCTGGTCAAACTGCTGAAGGAGCCATGCGAGGCCATTCTCGTCGGCGGCATTCCATGGGAGACATGGCCCGACGAAGCGCGCGACCTGCTCCTCAAACGTGTCCGCGACGGCGTCGGCCTCGTCTGGATCGGCGAGGAGAAGGACGCCCCCGAACTGGGCCTTGTCAACCGTCGCAAAAAAAGCGTCAAAGCCGTGCCGCACGTTGCCACACAGCACTTCGCGGACGTTCCCTTCGACCTTCTCGGCGCCGAGGACGCCTATGCCTTTGACGCCCCGACAGGCGGCGTCGTGCATGCCACCGTGGACGGATTCCCCTATCTTGCCGAATCGCGCATCGGAAAGGGACGCGTCTTCACGCTCTCCTACCGCGCCATATTCGGATACATCGGCTCCAACGCCGGTTTCACGCCAAATCTGCGAGAGGCGTACCGCGACCGCGGGACTGCGGCGGAGTGGTACCATCTCCTCATCTCCAAGTGCCTGTTGGCGGCGTCGGGCCGCGAAACGCCGATCGCCCTGAAGCAGTTCAACATGATGGCGGACAACACGCTCTCTGTCAGGGCAATGTCGAAGTCGCCCCTTCAGACATTCTGGAAGTGGGACATCCTCAACCGCTGGGGGGCGACTCTTGCAAGCGGTGCGGTAACCAAGTCCATCAAAGCCGGGGAAAACATTGTCACGCTTGGCCGGCCGGAACTCCCACGATACGCCGGGCCGCTCGTACTCCGGCTGACGGTGCGGGATGCGACGGGAGCGCCAGGGGCGCGCGCGGCGGACGCGACAAAGCGCGTCCCTCCCGGAGACTTGGAGACTTCGTCCGACACCGTCGCGCGCCTGAATTTGCCAGACTTCATCTCACACGCCGCGAAGGGCCCGGCGCTGAACTGGGGCGCGTGGACGCTTCCAAACGAGCCTGACGCGACACTTGAATCCTTTGCAACGGACGAAGACCACGTCGACGACGGCGGCGAAGTCCATTTCACCGCAAAGGTGTCTGGGAAGACCGAGGGCAAGTCCCTACGCGTCTCGCTTGTCGATTCTTTCGGACGAACGCTCGAGGAGAAGACGCTCCCGGCGGCGGAAAAGGTCAGCGGAGCCATGCGCGTCGAAAACGCGCTCGTCTCGCGCCACGTGACGCTGACCGCCCGCCTGATCGACGGAGAAACGGAAATCGACCGCCTTGACGCATTCGTCATTGTCCGTCCCGATTCGGCGAAGTGGCCGTGGGACGATTTTGAAATCGGAGCCTGGGTGAACGACGGCGTACGCGAATACCTGTGGCCTGAAGTCGCAAACATCTACAAGGGCATGGAGCTGTCGCTGCTCATCGCGAATCCCTACAGGATGGAGACGGAGTTCCCCGCGCGCCACAACTTCTCCCCGACCATGCTGTCGGGCGCCGGCCTCGGCCAATGCGCCGAACCGCCGGAGTACGCCAAGACAGGCGACAAGATGGTTCTCGTGCGCAAGCCCTGCCTTTCCGACCCGGAGTTCCTCGGCAAGCAAAGAGAGGGCAAATTGAAGACGGGCGAGGACATCCGCCGCTACGGGATGCGCTTCGTCTGGTTCGGCGACGAGCAGTCGCTCACCGGATACTCGGGCAAGGCCATAGACTTCTGCTTCTCGCCGCACTGCCTCACCGCCTTCCGTGACTTCCTGAAAAAGCGCTACGGCTCCCTTGACACCCTAAACGCGGAATGGGAGACGCAATTCACTTCGTGGGAGGCGGCACTGCCCTTCACCAGGCAGGAAATCTGGGACGCGGACGGCCGCCATGTCGCCGGCTGGGCCGACCACCTGGAGTTCATGGACGGCCGTCTCGCGGCCTCCCTTGAGAACGCCAGCGCGGCCCTTCTGGAAAAGGACCCCAACCTGCACTTCTCCATCTCGGGCACCCAGGCGCCGACAGCCTACGGCGGCATGGACTGGTGGCGGCAGCTACGCGTGCTGGATTGCACCATGAACTACAACGAAGGCGGGCAATACGAGATACACCGTTCCTTCCTCCCCGAAGGCGGCACCATGCCATGGGCGTGGGGCTACGCGGCGAAAGGCCCTGCCGCCGTCAATAAAGTTTGGTGTCCGCTCTTCATAGGCTGTCGCGGAATCATGGGATTCCAGTCCAAGTCGATGCTCCGCGGAGACGGCACATGGACGCGGGGGCTCGCGGACACCATGCCCGCCATCTCGCGAATCGCTTCGGGCGTGGGCAAGCACCTCATCAACAACCTCAAGCCGCGTCCTGATGTCGCGATCCTCTATTCGCAGGCCTCCATTCGCGCCGCCTTCATTGAGAAACGCGACAAGGAACACCAGGCGTTGCGCATGAAGTACATTGCGATGCTGCGCAACCTAGGATTCTGCTTCGACTTCGTCTCATACGAACAGCTTGCCGCGGGAGCGCTTGCCGACGGCGGCTACAAGGCGCTTCTACTGCCGGACTCCACGGCGCTCTCCGAGGCTGAAATCTCCGCCATCCGCACTTTCGCCGCAAAGGGCGGGACGGTCGTGGCCGAAGGCCGCCCGGCCACACGCAAGGCGAACTGCCGCCCACGCGCGGTCGGCATGCTCGATGACCTCTTCAACGGCGGACGCCACACGCTCTTTCCGGAGATTGACACACGCTACACAAAGGCGATTGAGCATCCGGAGATTGCCGAGAATTCCGCGATAGTCGAGGCTGAACAGAATCGTCTGGTGAAGGCCCTTGCGCTTGATGTCCCGCGACTTGCGATAACCGACGCCAAAACCGGAGAACTGATTCGCCACGCCGAAATCTACACGCGCGAAGGGGCCGATGGAACGCTCTTCTTCGGAGTTGTCGCGAACGACAGGCCTCCGCGCGACGCCGTTTTCACATTCCCCAAAGACGGATTTGTCCGCGACCTTGTGACAGGCGAGGAGTCCGGCCGGACCAACCGCCTTGTGCGCGCCCTCGGCGTGGGCTGCGTCCATGCCTTTGAAATCACACCTGTTCCCGTGCGGATTGCGGGCGTGGAGGCCAAGTCAGACGGCCATATCCGGATAGTCTACGCGCGCCCATGCCGAAGCATCGCTGTGCTGCGCATGTTCCGTCCTGACGGAACCGAGGCCGAATGCTACAGGCGCAAGCTCATTGTCCGTGACGGCGCCGCCGAAACGCGCATTCCGTTCGCCTTGTCCGATCCAAAGGGCAGATGGACAATCAAAGTCCGTGACATCTGCGGCAAGGCGGCCACGCAGAGCATCGAGTACTCGTTGGTGCCCTAGGCCGGAGTTCCAGCGGAAGAATTGTATTGACATGGTGGAGATGCTTTGCTAATCTATATTTGGTTTGAAAACCCAAATATTTGATTTAAATTGTGGTTTACAAACCTAATTTCTTTGCTATTTCTTTGGAGTGAATACCCATGGATGCCAAGACACTTGACAGAATCTACGAAATCTCAGAGCGAAGGCTACAGGAAACGGATCTGACATTCCGACGTTGCCTCTGCGACAAGATAGACTGGTTGCAACGGCTCGTTTCCGTGCTTGGCCCGCGCGGGACAGGCAAGACGACGATGCTCCTGCAGCACATGAAGGAAACGGAGGGCGACGCGCAATCATCGCTTTATCTTTCCCTCGACAACGTCTGGCTTTCAACGCGCGAAGCATACGAGGTTGTCGAACACCACGTCAAGCATGGAGGCACGGAATTGTATTTGGACGAAGTCCATTTCCTAGACGGATGGCAGACGCTGGTGAAGAATCTCAACGATGACTTCAGGCGTCTCCGGATAGCATACACAGGCTCGGCACTGCTGCGGATAGAGAAGGACGGAGGAGATCTTTCGCGACGTCAGATTGTCAACCAATTGCCGCCGATGTCTTTTCGCGAATATCTCAATTTTGAAGGGCTGGGTCCGTTTGACCCCGTGCCGCTTGCGAAAGTCCTAACCGGGCACGTACCTCTGGCACGTGAAGTTATGTCACGCATTGGCGTCATTCTGCCGCATTTTGAGGCTTATCTCGACCATGGCGCCTACCCATTCTACAAGGATGCCGGAAGGCATTTCGGGGACATGCTCAGACAAACGGTGAACCAAGTTTTGGATGTCGATTGGCCCAAGACGGAAAGAGTTGAGCCGCAGACAATCCACCACGCCCGCCAAATGCTCTCAATTCTGGCCTCGACACCGCCGCAGACGCCGAATGTAACCGCGCTATGCCGCGAACTGGGCGTAGACCGAAAACAGGGCATGCGTATTCTTGAAGCACTTGCAAGAGCCGGACTCCTCAGGCTGCTTTCATCAGGTCAGAAAAAGCTAAAAACTCTCTCGACGCCGGACAAGCTCTACTGCGGCGACCCCAATCTCATGTGCGCCCTGACGGCTGAACCAGACACTGGCACCCGCCGTGAAACTTTCATGCTTTCGCAATTGGAGGCGGTATCCTCCGTGGCGTATCCAACGCAAGGAGATTTCCTGGTTGATGGCAGATTCCTCTTCGAAGTCGGCGGCGCCGGCAAAAAATACCGGCAGATAGCGGACATTCCGGACAGTTTCCTTGCCGTGGACGACTTGGAAGTCGGACGTGGAAACCGAATCCCGCTTTGGCTATTTGGATTCCTCTACTGAAACTGCCCCGCTCCCGCTGCGGAATCAGTTGGGCACGGCCTTTATCATGCCGCGCTCAAGCCGCAGGGTCGTCCCGAAGGGGGCGCTAATTTTGGAGAGGCGCTCGAAGATGTCGCGCGCCGTCGCACCCCTCGCCCGCCGCGGGAGTCCGTTTCGGTCGTCGCGCCGGGTGAAGGCGAGGTCCACGGGCAACATCTCAAGCGAGACCATCCCGCCGTTCTCGAAGCACACGCGGGGCACAACCGTCAGGAAGTTCTCGACGCCCGCCTGTAGACCGATTTTGCCGCCCTTTGAGCGCGCCATGAGGCCTTCCCATGCGGTGGCGTTGTCCGCGACGCCGTACTTCTCCATGAAGTCGGCTGGCAGGTACTTAACGCGCATTCCCTGGTAGATGAAGTCGCCAAGCGAGTAGAAGATCGGCGCGCCGTTGTAGATTTCGAGCGGGCGGAGCTGATGGCAGCCGCCTCCAAAGATGGCGGAGGCGCCGGCGTCGACGCAGGCATGGGTGAGCTCGCGCAGAAGTGCGGGAACATCGGAGGAGACGGTGCTGTCTGTCTCGTGGCAGTGCACCATGACCAGGACGTAGTCGAACTTGCCCTTGGCGTCGCGGATGGAGGCGACGAGCCTTGCCAGGTCACCGGCGTTGCATTTGGACGCGGGGCGGGCACCCTTGCGGCAGAATTTGAGCGGGCCGAAAGAGAAGATGCCTTCGGGGTCGGCAAGCGCGTAGCCCGTTGCGACCGACATGTTGCGATAGGCGTTCACCTTGCATTTGTCCGCGAGAGACTGGAGGGTCTTGAGGTCCTTTGCATCAAGGCCGTAGAAATGCTCGTGGCGGACATAGTTGACGCCGGGCCTCGCCGCGAATCCGAGCGACTTGCGCCCGGCGCGCGCCGGGTCGGCAATTGACGTTGTGACGGCGATGACGGCGATCTTCCCGCCGGCGGTTTTGATCACGGCGGGCTTGGCCGCCTCTTCGAGGCTCTTGCCACTCCCGGAATGCGCGAGGCCGTGGCGGTCGAGATTTTTCAGTGTCGAAAGAAGGCCGAAGTACGAGTAGTCGAGGGCATGGTTGTTGGCGGTGCCGAAATAGTTGAAACCGTAGCCGAGCAGATGCTCGAAGGTGTCAGGCTCCGTGTTGAGCCAGGTGCCGCCGCTGAAGGCGGAATTGAAATCGCCAAATGGGGCGATGTTTGTCTCAAGGTTCGTGAGGCGGACATCAGCGGCGGCGAAGAATTCGCGCATCTCCGCGAGGTCTTTTGAGTATTCGGCCGGGAAAGGGGCGACCATCAGCGAGTCGCCAGTGGCGGATACGGTTAGTTTTCCAGTCGTTTTCATAAAGCCTCAATTAAATCAAGAAGGCGGCCAAAACAGGCCGCCTTCAAATGAATCCTTATCCGTGGAGTTCGCGGAGCTGCGTGAGTTGTCCGGCGATAAGGTCGTCGGCCACGGTGGGGCCGAACGGCGAGGTCGCGGATTCGTAACCGCCCTGCTTGTAGCTGTCGGAGAACGGGAAGTAGCCGCGCGATCCGTTCGTGAGGCACGAGAGGATCGTGAGCTTGAACGGGGAGTCCTTGCGGATGGCGACGCCGATGTCGTTGAAGGGTTCGCCGGGGAAACCGCAGAAGGCGACGTTATCACCGATTGCGATCGTCGTGATCGGAAGGTCATGGAAGTCGGCGTGCTTCGCCATGTTGCGGATGCGTCCGGCGCGGGCGACCTCGGTCGTCAGCTCCATCTCGTAGCAACCGTACTTGGCGGAGATTTCGGCGTCCTTGCCCGCTTCGTGGAGCGCCCAGACTTCGTTCGCCCAGGCGAGGTTCTTCTCGTCGGTGTCCTTTGCTTTGTTGGCGGGGACGCGCACGTTGCCGACGTGGAAGCGGATTTCGCCGGCTTCGACGGAGGCGCACTTCAGCCAAACGCCGAGGGCGGAGGCTGCAAGCACGTTCGCCATGTGCTTCGCGTGGTCGTAGCCGCGGTCCGCGGCGTCGAAGTCGCGGTGGAGGCCGTTCTCTTCGCCGGGGAGCGGAAGGACGTTGCAGTGGTTGACGTCGCCCTCGGTTCCATTGATCACGACGCAAAGCGCCTCGCCCATCGTGGCGGCCTCGAAGACCTTGCGGGTGAGGCCGGGCCAGTCGGCCGTGATCGTCTCGCCGCCGACGACGTCCGGGTGCGTCTGGAAGTTGATGAGGCAAATCGGCTTCGCGCCCTCGCGGTCGATGCGGAGCACCTGGACGGTCTCGTCGGCCGTGCCGACGGCGCGGACGATGTCCGGGTTGTTGGTGCCGGGGTTCGTCTGCACCTTGCCGTTCTTCATGAGGTAGCGGCGAACGAAGGAGATGCGCTTGGCGACGTTGCGTCCGCAGGAGAGGGTCGCGGGCCTGAGATCGGCGATGGCCTCGACGGCGGCGTCAGCTGAACGGGAAACGCAGAGATCCAAGTAAATGCGGTCCACCTCGGTGGCGCGGGCGTCGGCCTGGGCGGCCGAGCCGTGGCTAATCTTCTGGGCGAGGAAGCCGCCGTCGTGCGTGTGCGAGGCGTGGAGGATGATCGCGTCGCGCTCGACGCCCGTCGCCTTGACGATTGCGTCGCGCATCATGTCCGCGACGGAATCGGAGAGCGCCTCGGTGTCGTACTGGGCGACAAGCGCCTTGGTCTTGCCATCGGAGAAGGCGACCATGTTGATTTGGAGAGGGTCGAGAATCTTCTTGGCGCGGCGGTCAACGTAGTACCCCGGCATGAACGACCCTAACGGCGGGGTGATGTCGACCCGCGCGAAACCGACTGAAAGTGTATTTTTGCTCATGTTGAAATTGTAGCAGATTAGCCATTTCCGCGCAACTCACAAAATGGTTGCGCCGTTACAGACCGCTTCCGCAGCGCGAATTGCGCGGATCTCCGCATTTTGTTATACTTTAAAGCACCTTTTCAAGGTGGGAAACCATGGACAAGCGAGAAAGAATAGCACTTATCAACCTCCACCACGGCCTTGGGCAATGCCGCAAGGACGCATGGGATGGTTTCGCCCACCATCTTGGGGTAGACCGCCCTGACCTTACATTCCGCGAAGTATCGACAATGCAGGCCGTCTACAGATACGAGCTTGTCAACACATCCCAGCTGAGCCTCACCGAACTTGCCGCGCGGATACAGCTCAAGAACGCCATCACCTCGCAGACTGTTTCAAGCCTGGTCGAGAAGGGACTGATGGTCCGCAAAAACGATGACGACAACCGCCGCAAGGTCATTATCTCGCTTACGGAAGAAGGGAAAAAACTCGCGGAGGAAATGGCCGCCTTCGCCGACAAATATCTGGAGAAGTTCCTCTCTCCACTCACGGACACCGAGCGGACGGCCCTTTTCAAAATAGCGGAAAAAATGAATCCCACTCTTCCGTATTGACGTAGACCTCTGCCGTTGGGTTCTTGCTCCAGCGCACCTTCCCGTCGGCGCCGATGAACCCGGCTTCATCCGCGATGGGATAGCCAAAGCGGTCCTTGTCGTCGGTGTATGAGATCACGTCGGGAATCCTGTCGAATCGGTGGTTGGGCGACTGCCCCGTGGCCCATGGGATGCCGCACTGGACGATGGCCGTCTTGTTTGTGTCGAATGGGTTCTGCATGGCGATTAGAAAACCGTGCTTATCGTCGCGCTTGAGGATCTTGCCGGCGTAGACGAAGGCGTCGCGACGTACGGACACGCCTGCGCGGCGGAGAAGGAACGCGATGACGCGGCTGTATTCCGGTTCGCCGAAGATGACAAAATTGCGCTCGCCGACGTCCTCCATCGTGAGCAAGGTCTCCAACTTGGAGCGCGGCGTTCCGTGGGCGTAGTCCTCCCATTCGCGAATGCGGGCCTTGAAAAGCTCGTTCGAATAGCCGTCGCCGTACCAGTCGCAGCCGCAGACGAGGAGAAAGGGACGAAGCAGCGCGTTCATGGTCCGGCTTCCCGCCTCGCCGGGGAAGGCCGGCGCAGGCCCCCCGGCGGGCGCGCGCGGCAGGCGTTCCGAGAGGCCGCGGACAATCAGGTTCGTAAAGGCGGCGTTCTCAATGGCGTACGGGAAGGCGTCGTGTTCGCCATCGGAAATCTTGACGAGCCGGACATCGCGCGCGCCGAGCGAGAGGAGCCGACGGACGGGGAAGACACCCTGGTTGTAGGTGACGACCTCGTCAAGCTCCCCGTGAACGGCGACGACGGAGGTGTTCGTGAGATTCGGCAGGTAGCGGGTCGCGAACTGGACGTCGATGATGTCGCACTGCCAAGAGGGGATGTCCTCGGGGCCGACTCCGTGCCATTCGTAGAAATCGGCACGTCCGCAGACAATTGCGATGGCGTTGAAGAGGCGCGCATGGCGCGCCCCGATGCACCAGCAGCCAAGCCCGCCCATGGACATGCCTGAGAGAACCACCTTGTCGCGGTCGATGCCGTAGCGCGAGGCCATTTCGTCAATCACGCGCAGAACGTCGCATTCGCCGAGGTGCTGGTAGTCGGTGGCGCCGCGACCATACGGGGCGACGGCGTATGCGCCCGCCTCCTCTGCGAGCTCCGCCAGTTGTGCGGGGACGTCTGGCGCGACAAGGCGGTCCATTGTCGAGGAGAACCCATGCAGGAAGACTAGAAGACCTGGCTTTGAAGCGGGCTTTTCGGGAATGTAGACCCAGAATGGCTGGACTGATTCGTCGACGTCGTCGATGTACGCCTCGAGATGGCGTCCAGGTGCGTTGGAAGGCGCGGAGGCTGCGACAAGGGCCTGGAGGGCGAGTTCGAACTGCGACTCCTCCCAGCGCTTGACGGCGTAGTAGTTCGGGACGTCGCGATACTTCTCCGCCAGTATGGCGATTCTCGCCGCGTAGAGTTTTGCGCGCGCGGAGGCCGAGGAACGCCAATCAGGCGCGGCCGAAACGCAACACGCCGAAACCAACGCCACCGCAACCGCAATTCTGGCCGTCTGCCGCATCGGGGAAGCGCGTTCTCCTACTTGAGGAAGATCTCCACGACCGGCACGGGCGTCCTCGGCTGGATGACCGGGAGCCTAAGCGTAACGGAATTGTCCGGAGTGGCCTTCTTGCCGCAGGTCCATGCATCATCCGTGAACTTGACTTCGCTTCCGTCCCCGAGGATCTGGGCATAGCGGACCTTACCTGCGAGTTCGGGAAGGTGGAGGTACTGGAAGGGCCAGGCCTTGATGTGGACGTAGAGCCGGTTCGTCTTCGCGTTGTAGGTGTAGCGGCAGCCCTCGGCCTCCTTGAAAGGCGCCATGCCGCATCCGTAGATGGAACGGGAGTGGAGACGCATCCAGTCGGCGTAGGCGTCGAGGCATGCGACGGCGCGGTCGTCCAGATAGCCGCGCGAGGTGGGCCCGACGTTCATGAGCAGGTTGCCGCCGCGCGAGACGTGGTCGATCAGCATCTCGATGCACATCTTCGGCGTCTTCCAGCTGGTTTCGTCGCGGTGGTAGCCCCAAGAGCCCGAGAAGGTCTGGCAGCCCTCCCAGACGCGGATATTGCCCTCGTCGTCGCGAAGCGGCTCCGCGGGAACGTACTGCTCGGGGGTGACGAGCGCGTATGGATTGGGGTAGTCGAGGCGGTCGTCGACGATGATGTCGGGCTGGAGGCCGTAGGCCAGGTCGAGCAGGCCCTTCGAATCCCAGTCGTCGTGGCCCTTGCCGTTCTCGCCGGGATACGAGAAGTCGAACCAGAGGATGTCGATCTTGCCGTAGTTGGTGAGGAGTTCCGTCACCTGGTCCTTCATGTACTGGCGGTAGCGGGCCATGTCGCGGACGGCGTTGAGCTTGTCGATCTCCTCCTTCGGGAGGTCGCGGTACGGATGGAAGCGGTCGATGATGAAGTCGGGATGGTGCCAGTCGATGAGGGAGTAGTAGAAGCCGATGTGGAGGCCCTCGGCGCGGAAGGCGTCGACGACCTCACGGATGAGGTCGCGCCCGATGGGCGTGTTCGGGGCCTTGTAGTCGGTGTACTTCGAGTCGAAAAGGCAGAAACCCTCGTGGTGCTTGGTGGTGATCACGAAATACTTCATGCCGGCGGCCTTCGCCTTTGCGGCCCAGGCCTTCGGGTCGAAAAGGTCGGGGTTGAAGAGGTCGAAGTAGATCTGGTACTTCTCGTCGTGGATGTTCTCGGCGTTCTTGATCCACTCGTGG
>JAEEGJ010018221.1_pt1 | contig 15719 bp, 14 predicted proteins | sample 8958761 | NCBI WGS metagenome assembly JAEEGJ01 (sample SAMN16246546, study PRJNA631951) | gut metagenome | biome: gut microbiome; feature: rumen; material: RS-attached | host: Bos | place: Iran: Karaj | collected 2018-10
TCTTCAAACCAAATCCTTGCCGAATCAAGTTGGTTTTCCCATTTATATAACAGCCCCATATTGAAATGTACGGCGTATTTATTGTATGCATCATAACTTTGGTTACCAATCAGGTTCCTATACAAAGAAAGGGCGTTCCTATAATGGACCAAAATCGTTTGCGTCAATGCATCGTGCAACTCAATCTGATAGGCAAGCCAATTATCGTTCAATTCTTTGTTGATCTCATTGACTTTTTTCATGCAATCATAGTATTGGGAGAACATCAGATATGACTCGTAGTAATAATAGCCCAAAGCAAGGTAGATCTTCGCTCCCAGTTTTTCTGTTTTGGGCGATTTCTTCAGCAGAAGATATTCCTGTTCAGCCTTCTTCAGAATACTGAAAGCCTCGTCTGGCTCCGAAATCACAACAGCCATGCCACGGAAATAATCCCCCATGGTGGAATAATACTTGTCATGTCTTACAAAATCAGACTCCAGAAAGTCCTCGATATAAGGTTTGGCTTGTTCGTAGCACCTCGCATCTAAAAGGAAATCGATGACTTTTGTAAATGCTTCCGCTCTTTTCTCGTCATCATCCCTGTTTTCGTGAAGCAGTTGGATGAGACTGTCGGGGATTAACGACTCGGGATTTTGGGCGGTGGTGGTAAAAGGACGGAAAAAGCAAGCCAAGGCCGTCATGACCATGGTAACAAGGAGATATCTGTTCGCACGTGCTGGTATGAGACTCATTTCGTTCAGTAATTTGTTTGCAAAACTACCAATATTCAAGATACGACAAAAAGATTCCTTCATTTTTTCTGTAAAAGGGTTGCGCATTGGGAAATTTTGAGTATTTTTGCAGCAGAAACACTGGTCGATGACCGCAACGGGTAGCTTCACGCCATTAAGGTGGGATGATTGTCGGTTCAACTCCGGCCGCCAGTAAAAAAGGAATGGTTTTGGCCATTCCTTTTATTTTATCAACCTATATTGGGAGTTGTCAAAGGCTTCTTTAATAACAATTCCCCAAGATTTGGCAGCATTGATAAATTGGTCTCTTTTCACTTTGTAATTTGGATGAACAACTACTTTGACCAACTTACTTTCATCGTATGGGTAGGTGAACACATATATTATCTCATGTTCACAGAATTGAGCCACTTTCACCATCTGCCCATTGCCCTTCCCATTTGCCAGCAATTCCTCTGCAAACTGCCGAAGACTTCCTTGATAAAGTTCCATATCAGCTCCCCCAGTTGTCTCGATCGAGACTCCTATAATTAATAGCCTCCGCCAAATGACCGGTTTGGATGTTCTCGCTGTCGTCAAGGTCAGCGATGGTACGAGATACTTTGAGGATGCGGTCGTAGGCTCGGGCCGAGAGTCCGAGACGGTTCATGGCGTTTTTGAGGATGGCACGGCAGGATTCGTCGAGGTCACAGTATTTCTGGATGAGTTGGGTGCTCATTTGCGCGTTGGCATGGATGGTCGGGTATTCCGCGTAGCGTTTTTCCTGTATTTTTCTCGCCTTAATGACACGCTCGCGTACTGTTGCACTCGACTCACCGCCGCTTTTCGATGACAAATCTTTGTAAGCCACAGGCACAACTTCCACGTGCAAGTCAATGCGATCCATCAAGGGGCCACTGATGCGATTCAGATACTGTTGCACCATGCCCGGCTTGCAGGTACATTCCTTGTCGGGATGGTTGTAGTAGCCGCACGGACAAGGATTCATTGCCGCCACCATCATGAAATTGGCTGGGAAGTCAACGGTCATCTTGGCGCGCGAAATCGTTACGATTCTGTCTTCCATGGGTTGTCTCATCACTTCCAGGACAGTTCGTTTGAACTCTGGGAGCTCGTCAAGAAAGAGCACACCGTTATGAGCCAACGAGATTTCGCCAGGCTGGGGATAGGTGCCGCCGCCCACCAAGCCTGCATCACTGATGGTGTGGTGCGGGCTGCGGAAGGGACGCTTTCTGATTAAGGAGGTGTGGCTTCCCACCAAACCCGCTACGGAATGGATTTTGGTGGTTTCCAACGCCTCGGTCATCGTCAGGGGAGGCAGGATAGTGGGCATTCGCTTGGCCAGCATGGTCTTGCCGCTGCCTGGAGGGCCGATGAGAATGACATTATGTCCGCCCGCGGCGGCAATCTCCAAGGCACGCTTGATGTTTTCCTGCCCTTTTACGTCGCTGAAATCGAATTCGTAGAAGCTGTCAGGGGCTTCATCCAAGCCGTTGACTTGAACAGGTTTGATTTCAGTTTCGCCGTTGAGGATAGAGATGACTTCTTGAATGTTTGAAACACCGTACACCTCGAGCCCTTCCACCACGGCGGCCTCACGCGCGTTCTCTTTGGGAAGGATGAGACCGCGGAATCCTTCTTGCTTGGCTTTCAGCGCAATGGGTAGACTGCCTTTGATGGGGTTGACGGTACCGTCTAGAGAGAGTTCGCCCATGATGACAAATCGTTCCAACAGTTCATTGTTGATTTGTTCGGCGGCAGCGAGGATGCCGATGGCGATAGGTAGGTCATAGGACGATCCTTCCTTGCGGATGTCGGCAGGGGCAAGGTTAACGACAATTCGCTTGTGGGGATAGTAGTAGCCAAGGTTGCCAATGGCCGCCTCAATGCGTTGTTGGCTTTCCTTGACAGCGCTGTCGGGGAGACCGACGGTGAAATAGCACGGCATACCTTTGTCAATGTTCACCTCGATGGTGACCGTAATCGCGTCGATGCCGAAAAGGGCGCATCCGAATGTCTTTACTAGCATAACTCTTTGTGTTTAAGATTTGATGCCGCAAAGATGCAATGCTTGTCAAGATAAAGCCGTTGAACAAACGTTTGTAGTCGACTGTAGTCGTTTGCTGTCGTTTGCTGTCGGGTATTTATTTAATACTCAACGATATGACAAATTATACATTTGGGCTGACACACGGGTCAGCCCCTACTCTTAACTCTGAACTCTAAACTCTAAACTCTAAACTCTAAACTATTTCTTCGGTTTGTATCCCGAATCCTGGAAAATGTTCTGCAAGTCTTTCCGTTTCATGAATAGTTGCAGGTTAAAGTCGTCGTGAGCGGCCACATAGCTGCGGATGATGTGCAGCCCGAAAAACTCGCCGAGACGCGAGGGTGACTCGTTGCTGTAAACCTGCGTGTAAGGGCCGTCGCCGAAATACATCATATAGGTATCCAGGCCCGCGTCGTAAAGTCGGCGGTTGCCCACGATGTCGGCCCACATTGCACCTTCGTTCTCCTCCGCCCAGCGTAGTTGGTCCTCGGAATAGCCCAAAAGGATACGGTCTTCGATATTCGGGCACATGGCCTCGATAAAAAAATTGAGCCTACCGTAAAACACCATTTCACCAACCACTTGTCCCTGCTTGCGCCATTCATAGAGGTAGTTCATGTAGAGTCGGTTGGCTACGTCTTTTGCCAAGGTTGCCACATTGGTGCGTTGCGACATGTAGCGCGGCATTCCGATTTGATCGTAGATTTCGTCGCCGTCGAGGTACCAGTCCAACGAAATCACCAATGTATTGTCGATGATTTGTACCGGTGGCTCGTCGGCACTGATACCTGTGATGCAGGTAAAAACGGTCCTTGGAATCTCAATGTCGGGGTAATAGTGATGAAAATGTGCGAATACGTCCTCCACTATGGGCTTCACGGTGTTCAGGTTGGGGAAGGCAGCCTTCACCTTGTGATACATGCTGATGCAATAAGGGTCGGTGGCGAAGTCCTTGAGGTATTTCACAGCATCAAGGTTATTCAGGTCACCGTTGAGGAACACCCGATAGTGGTCCTGGATGGCCATCAATTCATGTTGGAAGTTGGCGGTGTCGAGGCTGAAGAGCACGTCTTCGTAACGCTCGAAATACAGCGTGTAGGGTTCGGGTTTGATGTTGATTTTCTGTTTGTATTCGGGCTGCTTGGATTGGCAGGAGGCTATGGTCAGGACAGTGAGAAGTGTGATGAGGGCTTTTGCTTTCATAATAGGTTCGTTTTAGTCATAGGGGTTAGCACCCCAGCTTAATGTCTGTTGCCCCTACGGGGCTTTGTTCGATGCAGGCCTTTAGCATCGTGTATGCTGCTTCCGTCGCTTGGTCGATGACGGAATGGCGGTCGCCATCGAAGTGATAGCAATGCGAGACGATACCATTTTGGGAAGCCACGCCAATCCACACCGTGCCTACGGGACTTTGTTCTGTTCCACCTCCTGGTCCAGCGACGCCCGTGGTGGCCACGCCAAAGTTAGTCTCCATCAGTTGCTGTACTCCTTTGGCCATGGCTTCCACCACCTCGCGACTGACGACTGTATGCTTTTCAATTGTTTCGACCGGTACGCCCAACACCTTGGTTTTCGTTGGGGTGGCGTAGGTTACCGCTGTGCCTTTGAAGATTTCGGAACTGCCTGCGATGAGGGTGATTTGGTGGGCGATGTTGCCCCCCGTGCAGCTCTCCGCCGAGGCGAAAGTCATGCCTTTTTTAATGAGGAGGTCGAAGACTTCGTGAACGATATGATTTTTCATCGTTGATAAAATTTGTGCAAAAGTATAAAAAAACTTCTTAACTTTGCCGCCTTAAAAATCAAAAGACTATGCAACAACCTATTCCTGCATCGCAGCTCGTGCTCAATAGTGAGGGCGCGATATATCACTTGAACCTGCATCCTGACCAAATCGCTGACGACATCATTTTGGTTGGCGACCCTGGGCGCGTCACCGAGATAGCCACTCTCTTTGACAAGATAGAAGTGGAACGCCAGAATCGCGAGTTGGTCACCCGCACAGGCTGGTTCAACGGCAAGCGTATTACCGTCCTGTCGACCGGCATGGGAACCGACAATCTCGACATCGTAATGAACGAGCTTGACGCTTTGGCCAACATCGACCTGAAAACCAGAATTCCCAAAGAAGAGCACCATGCGTTGAACCTTATCCGCATCGGCACTTGTGGTGCCTTGCAGCCCGACATTGAAGTTGAGGACAGTTACGTGGCCACGCGATACGCCATTGGTTTGGATGGCTTGCTTTACTTTTATGCGAAGAACTTTGAAGTGAATGAAATCGGCTTGCGTGATGCCTTTATCGAGCAAATGAATTATCCAAAAGACTTGCCTATGCCTTATGCAGTGGAGTGCTCAAAACCGCTTTTCGACCGCTTGGCCAAGGGTTATTATCAAGGTGTAACGGCCACGGCTCCTGGATTTTATGGTCCGCAGGGAAGAACCTTGAGGATGTCGTTGGCCTATCCTGAAAACAACCGCAAGATAGAGGCTTTCAGCTACCAAGGCTGGCGTGTCTGCAACTTTGAAATGGAGTCGTCAGCCCTCTATGGACTTGGAAAGATGATGGGTCACAACTGCCTGACACTTTGTGCGGTGGTGGCCAATCGGGTTACTGAAAAGTTTGCCACAGACTATCATCCTTACATAAAAAAACTAGTAGTCAATACCCTGGAACGGCTCTCCGCACGCTGATTCAAGAGGAAATGACAGAAAAAAATTCTCTTTTTTTTCAAAAAACATCTTTCGTAAGGAAAAAATTTCTAATTTTGCGGCGCATTATGGCTTGATATAAATTAACTATAAAATAGACTAATATGAAAAAAGCATTTATCGCAATTATCGCCTTGCTTGCCATATCTGGTTCAGTGATGGCCGATGGACATGTGGATTCGGTTCGTTACTTGACGACCAAGGCCTGGAAAAACTGGTACATTTCTGCCAGTGGAACCTGCAATTGGTGGCAGGGGAGTATGAGAACCCCCGATGGCTTCAACAACAGCTATACTGCCGTCGAATGGGGGAAACCACACTTCGGTTTCAATGTCTATCTTGGCAAGTGGATTAACCACAAGGTTGCTGTCAGATTGGGCTATAGCAATACTAAAATTGAGAGTTATATCTATGGCAGACACATTGGCCTTGACCACATCCAGTTCCTGTATGGAGACAATCCACAACCTTATGAATCATTTAATGGTTGGGACATTTATCAGACCTCGATGCGTTATCATAGGTTGCAAGGTGATTTCATGTTCAGCCCTATTGATTTCTTCCAAGGTTATTACAACACCAAAAGGATATGGACGCCAGTCTTATATGTGAGTATGGGTGCTGCTCATACTTCGAACGATTTTTTTGCAATGAAGACTGTAATTGCGAACTATAAGGCAAAAAAAGAAAATCCTGATCATCCAAATATAGTTGGTAGCAACTTCGAGTTGGCTCTTGGTGCAGGTTTGTCCAACAATTTCCGCCTTGGTACCCACTGGGATCTTAATCTTGACCTTGGCTGGACGTTCCAAAGATGGACTATCGACACCTGGACCTATGAGTTTGATGGCGACTATGGAAATAAGCGCATACGTCCCAAGCAATTCGACAACATGTATACGGCTTCTCTTGGAATCATCTATTACTTTACCAGAGAGTACGATTTGCCTGTCAACTGCTGCGAAGAGATGGATTCTATCCGCAAGAAGTTGGATGAGTTCACCAATCTTCCCATTATGGATCCGGAGCCTTGCGACACCATCGTGAAGTTTGTCAATATGCAGACCGAAGACATCATCAGCTATCCGTTCTCCATCTTCTTCAACCGTGACTCTTATCAGCTCATGTCAAGAAGAGACCTCGTCAACCTGCGTGAAATCGCCAACGTGGCCAAGGAAAACGGTTATAAGCTGCGTCTGAGGGGTTCGTGCGATAGCGCTACTGCCACTCCGGCCTACAACCAGACCTTGTCGGAGAACCGTTGCCGCAAGATTATGCACGAACTCATGGAAATGGGTATCCCGGAAAGCCAAATCATCCTCGTCCCCATGGGCGGTGTTAAGGAACTCGATCCTACCGAGTATGACCGCCGCGTGTTGATTGAGTTGATCAAGGAAGCCCAATAAACAGAAAGATAGAAGTAGTTTTCATAGTTTTAGTAGTTTGACAAGAGAAGCCTGACGGATTCGTCAGGCTTCTCTTATTTTGGCCGTTTCGTAAGAGAAACGCGCTTAACGCATGATGCCCACTTCCAGGCCGATGAAGTTGATTTGGAGTTTGCTTCCGGTCCGTTCCTCCATCTCTTTGGTGAAGGTGTTGGTCAAGGCATGGTTGAACGAAATTTGGGCAAACACGCCAAACTTCCGGTTGATTTGGTACTCGGCACCAATGCCGAAATTGAGCGCAGCTTGTAGCCTACGGTACTGGTAAGAATACGAATTGCTGAAAACAATGTCGTCTGACGAAACCCAATAATAGTCATATTCGTCCTTGGTCTCATTGTTCAAGTTGAGGCTGAAGCCGACACCCGCCTCGGCAAAGGCTTTCCAACCTTCGACGACTTCAGCTTTCACCTTGACCTTCAGCGGCACTTCAAGATATGAGGCACGCACGCGGCGGTCCACCGAAAGCGGCACCTCTTCAAGGAAGTCGCCGACATGGCGCAAATCGGTGAATTGGTAATGCCCGCGCCATCGGATAAAGTTAATACCCGACGAGATAGCGATGTGTTGGGTGTAATAACGGTCGACGATGACGCCAAAGCTATAACCCATCCTTATTCCCTCGTTGTTGGCTGCCGTTGAGCCAGCCGAGGCCCAATCAAAGGCGGGACCGATTTTGAGGCCGAATGAGGAACTGCCCCGTTGAGAGAAACCGTGTAGCGAAAATATCGCTACCATACTGATAATCAATGTAATTCGTTTCATATCGTTAAAATTAGACCTTACAAAGGTAATTTATTTTGCCGATATGCGGCCTAAATTCAAAAATGATTTCTAATTTTGCACCGACAAATTTATTTAATCACCAAAACATTATCATCATGAAGAAAACCTTTTTATTGATGGCAGCCCTGCTTATGATGAGCAGCGCAGCTTTTGCAGGCGGTGGCTTCGGCCTCGCCATTGGCGCTAAAGCCGGTTATCAAACCGCAAAACTTTCAGGCTACAAGTCCGACATCAAAGCTGATTTTGCGAACCATTTCACCGCAGGTCTTTTTGGACGGGTTAACATCGGCCGCTTCTATGTCCAACCCGAAGTGTTGTATTTCAAGACTTCGAACGTTTTTGATGCCAACGTCACTGGCGTGGGAAACGACAACATGCTCAACCTTCCCACCGGTGCCAATCTCAACATTACCTTGAACTCGATGAACCTTCAAGTTCCCGTCCTGCTTGGCTTCGAGGTTATTGATCTTGGTGTGCTCTCCTTGCGTGCTCAGGTTGGCCCTACCGCCAATTTTATCTTGAGTTCACAGACCTTGTATGACAATACCTATACCCTTAATGGTGTAGAGCACAATCTTGAAAACACCACTACGGATGAAAGCTTCGACCCCAAAGACATCGCTTGGGGTGTGCAAGCCGGCCTTGGTGTTGACCTGCTGAACTTCATCACACTCGATGTCAATTACAACTTCGGCCTCAGCAATGTGTTCCAGACTTTGAACAACACGACCCTTGGTGAAACCTTCGATTTCAACAACATCGACAACACCAAACAAAACTTGTTCATGGTGACGCTCGGCATCAAGCTGATCAAGATCTAATGCCAGTGAATGTGAGCAACAAAAAAAGAGAACGGCAAACGCCGTTCTCTTTTTTTTGTTGGGTAAAGAAGTTTAGAACAAGACACCGATTTCGAGGCCGATGCGATTTTGAAGGACATTCAGCCTTTGGTTGTCAGGACGTGCACCTATCTCCTTGTCGCCGTTATAAAACTTGTAATAGTTGGGAGAGAGGTAGTTGACACTGTTGATGAAGTCGTGCGAGAAGTAGAGCCCTGCAAAGAGGCGGGTTGTCTCGTCAAGGGAATACTGAACGCCTGCGCCAATCTTCAGAGAGGCACGGAGGTTGCTGAATTCCTTGTTAGTAGTGACCCAGCTGTCGTCCATGGTTCCACCATCGATGGCGTCTTTCACCTTGACTTTTTTGGCAGCCAATCCAATGCCACCTCCCACTTCGGCATAAGCGCGAATCGGGGCATTGCCTAGCTCGTTGGTCACCATCTTCAGCATCAAGGGGATTTCGTAAATGGTGGATTTGTAAATCCTGTCGACGTTGAATGTGGCGGGATTGCCCAAAGAGTCCAAACTAGTGGCGTTGACGAAGCTGTAATGTCCACCAAGGAAGCCTACGTTGACACCAGTAACGATGGCATAGTTGCTGGCGAAGTAGTATTCCGCGACAACACCCAAGTCGAGACCGACTCTTGGGCCTTCATTGACGGCGGCACCCGTCGTCGAACCGGTCCAACCTAAGTTGGGACCTACCTTAAAGCCAAAGGCAAAGCCTTTGTACTGTGCTGATGCACTCAACGAAAGGGTCATGATAAGACCCACGATAAGTAAGTTTTTCTTCATCTTTTATGAATTTTAGGTTGATTTAGATTGCAAAGATAGTTATTTTTTCTTTGTTTGCAGAAAAATGTAAAAATTGCTTGGTTTATTTGACAAAACGCCCATGCCTTCTTTCGCCTTTAACGTCAACGCAATCAATGAGATATGCTCCTGAAGTTAGTCCGGAAACGTCAATGTTGACCTGTGAGGTCACGTTGCCCGTCTGCGTCTTGACGAGCCGTCCTGTCATGTCGAACACATTCACTTCCTTGATGCCGTCGGCTTTGACGGTGATGAAGGTGGAGGCGGGTACGGGGTAGATTTCCAACGATTCAATAGGGGAGAAGCTCTCATTCGTCGAAGTCGGGTCGAAGGTGTCGTTGCCGTCGGTGAGCCATTCAAGGCTGAAGTTGTAGAACACTGTGGAATAGCCCGATGCGCCGGCATAGCTTTCCTCCACATAAAGCCCAATGGTGCCATCGGGAAGGATACAAAGCGACGAATAGGCGGCGCTGTAAGGCACGATGCACTTGCTTGTCGGCCAAGTCTGCCCTTCATCGTAGCTGACGTAAACAGTCACTTTTTCGCGTTGTGTGCCGTAAGGCAGCGAGTGCAACAGGCGGTTCCTGTCTTGCCCTTGGTTTTCGGCGGTGAAACGAATCATGTCGCCATTGCAGGCGGGTGCAATGAGGTCATTCCAAGTGGAGGTGTTGGCCTGCCAAGTTTCGCCGCCGTCTTCCGAGATGTTGTACCAGCGGCGGTTGGAGTGGCGGATGCTCATCAGGATGCGACCGTCGGCGAGTTCGGTGACCTTGGCTTCGTCGCCACCCACCGAGGCGCGACCCGACACCAGCCAAGTCTGTCCGTTGTCGTCGGAATAGACGGCGTAGTTGTTCAACGATTGTGCCGAGCCTTCACGGATGGCTGCTACGAACATAATGCGACCTGTGGAAGTGCGCAAACCGTTGCCCGAACCGAAGAACGAGGCACGCCACGTTTGGTGTTCGGGAACGATGCAGTTGGCGCCGAAGATGAAGTCGGTGATGTCTTCGGGTTCGGTCCAGGTTTGGCCGTTGTCGTAACTCCTTGCGATATAGGAACGTATCGGATTTTCAGGTGTTGAGTTCCACAGACCTTGTCCGCCCACGAAGGCGGCGATGAGGCCGTTGTCGTCGTTGCTCCATGCCAAGGCGCAGTCGCCGAAGCCGTGGTTGTAGCCCGTACCCAACGCGATAGTGTAGGGCTCGCTCCAGGTGTGGCCACCGTCAGTGCTGCGGTTGCACACGATGTCGATGTCCTGCGGCAGGTCGCCGTCGTTGTATTTGCGTTTGTCGGTCACTGCTACGATGCTTCCGTCCTTGGCCGTGATGACGGCGGGGATGCGGTAGTGGGCTGAATTGTAGTCACCGGGTTGGTAAATCGTAGTGCAGGCACGGATAATCTCGCGGCTGCCTGCGGGCGAAGGATTTTCCAATTCAAAATATTGGTCTGTGGTTTGGATGGCCATGAGCGAAGCATCGACGAAATGGCCTTCCGTAGCGTGGTCGTTGATGTGGGCGGTAATCCAAAGGTAGTTGGTGCCGCTGACGAGTTGACCGTTGAGATTACAAGTCAGTTCTCCCTCCGACGGATTGACGCTACCGATGAGTGTTGCGCCTTCCAAAGTGCGCCAGTCGAAGGCATTGGTTAAGCCGGTGGAGTAGACCTTGACCTCGTCAATGTCAGTCAAGTTAGTGGTGCCGTCAAGGTTGAGGATCATGGATTGGAGGTTGGCAGTGGCATTGTCGCCGCCAAAGCTTACTGCGGCTTTCAGCAGCACATCGTTGGCATTGCCGCGTCCCGTGAGGCGAGTGTCTTGCGTCAGCGTGACATTCAGGATTTCAGCTCCGCCGAAATTGAAGTTGACCAAGGTGCCGTCGTGACCATTGCCTGAAAGGTCGGTTAACTGGTTGTTAGTAATGTTCTCGGTTGAGAAGTCGTATGCGGCAATGAGGTTGTCCTGCATGGCTTGCGAAAGTTCGGTCAACTCACTATGGTTCAAGTCGATGGCCATTTCCTCGGTGGTCAAAGCCATGTTGTAGAAACGTACATTACCGAATGACCCGTTGCAGTAATAGGTCGGTGTGCCGCCATTGTTGCCTGCGCCGATATAAAGGTCGTGGGTGTTGGTGACGGCCCAGCTCCCTACAGAAGCGGCCCAAGCATTATTGGTTTCGCCGTTGTGGTAGATGCGGATTTCGTTGTTGGCGCGGTCGACGACGAGGGCGAAGTGCATCCACTCGCCTGCGGGTACGGTAACGCCTGTGTAGAGCGACAGCGCGTGACCAGAGGTCGAAGTGGGCGTGTTGAGGCCGAGCGACTGGCCAGTATTGCCTGTGCCGAAGAACTCGTAGCCCGTGCGTTCGTTGCCGGCTCCCGAAACGGAGATGTCGCGTTTACAGATGTAACGCGGCGCATCGGTGTAGACTTCGTTGCGTACCCAACCGGTCAAGGTGAAACTTTGGTCGGCGGCGATGTTGAAGTCGTCGTTATGTGGCACTCTCATGTATTGGTCGGTACCGTTGAAGGTGAGGTAATGCGCAGGCTGGGCGAAAGCAACGGCCGATACAGCCAAGGCAAACAGCAGCGTTAGCGTTTTTTTCATAGGAGGTGGATTTTGAGGGTTGGATTATTTGATTTCGTAGGTGTTGATGATGCCGATGGCTTCTTCCAAAACCATCTTTGTCATCACACCGTCGGAAAGCCGGTAGGTGAGTTCGACGGAATTATAGCCGCCTCTTGGCACCTTGCCTCTCGCCACGATAGACACCGTCTTGATGCCATTTTTTTCGGTCACGGTGAGGTCGGCGTTGTTGTCTTCTGCAGCTTGCTCCCAATTCTCTGAAAGACAATTCAGAAGCGTGGCACGTTGTAATTGCACCATCTTCGCCTTTTCAGCATCGAGTTCAGCTTTTTTGCCGTCCATGTTGATTTTCACCATGTTGCCTTCGATGATGAAATACTCGCCTTTAGGTTGGGTGTAAGTCATGGTAAGTTGGTCGTTGCCGTCAAACGTGAGGTGGCCGGCTTTTTCGGTGGTCTTGCCAGAGATTTTCATCACCTTGGTCTGGGTGAAGTCGGTGTCGAACTGTTGTTGGGCATAGGTCGCTACTGAAAGCAACAATGCAATGATAGTTAAGCAGATGTGTTTCATTTCGGTAAATTGTCTAAATAGTTGACGACGTCGGAAACGGTCTCAAAATGGGCCAATTCTTGGTCGGGGATGGTGATGCCATAGTCGTCCTCCAGGCGCATGAGGAGTTGTAGGATGTCGACGGAATCGGCGCCGAGGTCGCGTTTGATTTGGGCGTCGAGAGTGACCCTTTCGGGCGCAATACGCAGTTGGCGCGCAAGGATGGTTTTTACTTCTTCGTACATAATATTTCAGATTTCATGATTTTTAATTTCAAAATTTCAAGATTCTGCATTCCGCATTCCTAATTCCGCATTTCAATATTCGTAGTGTTCATACTTCATTATTATCTCTTCCATTTTAGACGAAAGCGAACTGACCTCCATCTTGTAGGCTTGCTCAATGCACTTCTCCACCGCAGTGGCCTTGCTCGAACCATGACCTTTCACCACCGTTTTCTCCGTGCCGAGAAGGACACTGCCACCGTAGTTCTGGTAGTTCATGAATTCCTTTTCCTCCATGAACATCCGTTTCATTAGCAGCGCACCTAATTTATATATAGGTCTCGAATAGATGTCCTTCTTCAGCTTTTTCAGCAGCTCCAAGGCCGTGCCTTCCGTGGTTTTCACCAACACATTGCCCGAAAAACCGTCACAGACTACCACGTCATAATTGCCTGAAAGCAGGTCGCGGCTCTCCATGTTGCCCACAAAATGGATTTCGGGGGTTTCTTTCAGCAAAAAGTGTGCCTTTTGTCGAATTTCGTCGCCTTTTTCCTCCTCTTTTCCTACATTGAGCAAGGCAACACGCGGCTTCTCAATGTTGTAGACCTTTTCCATATAGAGACTCGACATGATGGCGAATTGCCGAAGATGTTCCGGCGTGACCTCCACATTTGCGCCGCTGTCGCAAATGCCGACGATGCCGCCGTCCATGGTGGGTAGGATTGGGCAGAAGGCGGGACGGATGACACCTTTCACGCGTCCGATGCGAGTGAGGGCGGCAGCAACAAGTGCTCCTGTGGAACCTATACTCACCATCGCGTTGATGTCGTCGCGGTCACGCAGGAGGCGCACCGCCTTGATCATCGAGCTTTCCTTTTTCAGGCGGATGACATCGATGGGACGTTCTTCGCAGCCGATGACTTCTGGCGCGTGGACGATTTCCAAGCGTGAAGTGTCGTACGTCTTGGTCTTCAGATAGTTCTGAAGTGTGGCCTCGTCGCCGGTCAGAATCAAATGCAGGTCGGGCATGTTGGCCATGGCCGCCAAGGCGCCGTCCACGTTGGCCTCGGGGCTGTGGTCGCCACCGAAACAATCTATCAGGATTTTTATCATTGTTGAATCGTTGATTGTTTAATTGTTTAATTGTTGTTTGTTGTCGTCATTGCGAGCGAAGCGAAGCAATCTAGTGCTTAAGCTTACTCCCTGGATTGCTTCGTTCCTCGCAATGACGTGAAGCGTCAATTGTTAACTACTAACTGTTTAACATAGCTCCGGTGCCGTTTAATTTTCTCCTCATCAAACCGTTTCCATTGGTTCTGGATGGCGTAATTCTCTTCCAAATTGGCGTTGGTTTCGGCATATTTTACGGTCTTGAGCATCTTCATCATCTCGGCGGAAATGATGACGCTCACGCCGCGGTTGAGCCATTCAGGTTCCACGCCGATGAGGCAGAGGTCGATGACATCGGGCTTTTTCAGGGCCTTCAGCAGCCTTATTAAGGCAAGCGGTGTCAGCCTGCCGCCCGAAGGGCGCACCGCATCGGCAATGCCTGGGAAAGCGATGCCGAAGCAGACCATTTTTTCATTCTCGTCAAGAATGACGGCGCCATATTTGATGTCGATGACAAGCTTGAAGTTGTCGAGTATCATCTTCTTCATGCCTTCGGTGAAAGGCACGGTGCCGTAAAGCAGTTCATAGGATTTGTCGAGCAGCTCAAAAATGCCGTCGGCGTATTTCTTGATGAAGTCGTTGGTGTTGTTCGCTGGTCCGAGGTGTAAATTGTAGCGTTTCATCACGAAATTGGCCAGCTTGTCGACCTCGCCGTCGTAGTCCTTGGGAATGCGCAGGCGGCTGCCTGTCCAGTCCACGTCTTTTTTGTATCCGTAGTTTTCGATAAAGGTTTGATAATAAGGATAGTTGTAACTTTCCTCAAAGGTCGCAGGATAGTCGAATCCCTCGATGAGCAGGCCTTCGCGCTCCAAGTCGGAGTAACTCAACGGCCCCACCACCTCGTTCATGCCTTTTTCAATGGCCCAGTCTTCGACGGTCTTGAGCAATGTCCTTGCAACTTCTTCATCCTCAATGACATCAAATCGGGTGAAACGCACCTGTTTCTTGCCCGTTTTCTCGTTGGCGGCGCGTTGCACAATGCCCGAGATGCGTCCCGCCATCTTGCCGTCTTTATAGGCGTTGAAGAAGACGGAGTCGCACATGTCGTTGTAAACAAAGTCCTTACGGAAGATTTTTTTCTCGTCCATGTACAAAGGCGGCGTGAAGTTGGGGCAATCTTTGTAAAGTTTCAGCGGGAAGTCGATGAATTCCTTTTGTTGCTTTTTTGTTTTGACTTCTTCTATGGTTATCATGATCAACGATGTTTGGCGTGGAAGCAGATGCCGATGGCGTTGGGACCGCAGTGGCTACCGATGGTTGGATTGACATGAACGGTGATGACGTTCAGGTCTTGGCCAAACTTTTCTTTCAGTTGCCGTTCGGCTTCGGCGGCGATGTCGGGGCAGTCCGAGTGGCCGATGACCACGCGATGCGCCTTCACGTCCTCGCCGAGGTCTTCGACATATTGCACCAAACGCGCGATGGCCTTGGCGCGACCGGTTTCCTTGCCGATGCTCACCATCTTGCCTTCGTCGTTGAGGTGGATGATAGGCCGTATGCCGATGAAACCGCCCATCGTGGCCGCCAGGCCGCTCACGCGACCGCTGCGGCGAAAGAACTTCAGGTCGTCGGCGAAGAAGTACATCGGGAACTTCGGCACTTCCACTTTGGCCCATTCTACAATCTCTTCGGCGGTCTTGCCAGCTTTCAGCAGGTCGGCCACTTCGAGGACGATGTTGTAGCACAACGCACTGATACCCAGTGTATCCACTTCATAAAACTTGCGCTCCGGATACTTCGACTTCAGTTTATCCAACGCCTGATGCATGATGGTGAAGGTGTTGGACGTGCCCGACGAGAAATGCACATAGAGGATGTCGTT
>JAEEGJ010018223.1_pt1 | contig 15718 bp, 15 predicted proteins | sample 8958761 | NCBI WGS metagenome assembly JAEEGJ01 (sample SAMN16246546, study PRJNA631951) | gut metagenome | biome: gut microbiome; feature: rumen; material: RS-attached | host: Bos | place: Iran: Karaj | collected 2018-10
GCAGATATCATACTCATTCCCGAGATACCTTATAAGATAGATAAGGTGATAGAAGCGATCAAACGCCGTGAGGCCGGAGGCAGCAGATTCACGATACTTGCAGTTGCCGAGGGAGCCATCTCCGAAGAAGATGCAAAACTCTCAAAGAAAGATTATAAGAAGAAGATGGAACAGTATCCGTTCCCGAGCGTTTCTTATGAAGTGGCTGCACAGATAGAAGAAAAGACAGGGCTGGAAGTACGTGTGACGGTTCCCGGCCACATGCAGAGAGGCGGAGCGCCCTGCCCTTATGACAGAGTGTTCGCATCCAGACTCGGCGCCGAAGCCGGAAAACTGATACTCAAGGGTGAATACGGCTTCATGGTAGGTTATAAGAACCGTGAAGTTGTGAAAGTTCCTCTTGAAGAAGTAGCCGGTAAATTAAAGACAGTAGATCCTAAGGCTACGATAGTGAAGGAAGCAAAGATGTTAGGCATCAGCTTTGGTGACGAATAAAAATGGCTTATACTGCTTTATACAGAAAATTCAGGCCGCAGCGTTTTGATGATGTCTGCGGACAGGAACATATAGTTACAACCCTCAGGAACCAGATAAACACCGGGCGCATGGGGCATGCCTATCTGTTCTGCGGAACAAGAGGAACAGGCAAGACTACGATCGCAAAGATCTTTGCACGCGCGGTCAACTGCGAATCACCGGTGAACGGTTCACCCTGTGGGGAATGTCCTACATGCAGATCAATAGCGGAAGGCAAGAGTCTCAATGTAGTCGAGATAGATGCTGCCTCCAATAACAGTGTTGAAAACGTCAGACAGATAATAGATGAAGTAGCTTATCCCCCGGTGGAAGGAAAATATAAAGTCTACATCATGGACGAGGCGCATATGCTTACGGAAGGCGCCCGAAATGCGCTGCTCAAGACACTTGAGGAGCCGCCTTCGTATGTCATCTTTATTCTTGCTACTACTGAAGCTCACCGCATTCCTATTACCATCATGAGCAGATGCCAGCGCTATGATTTTAAGCGCATCGCTATAGATGTTATAGCTGCAAGGATGAAGCAGCTAACCGATGAAGAAGGCATAGAAGTCGAGGATAAGGCTATTAAATATGTGGCTAAGGCCGCAGACGGCTCAATGCGTGACGGATTGAGTCTTCTCGATCAGTGTATCGCATTTGAGTTCGGTCATAAGCTTACTTATGATAAAGTCCTGGACATTCTGGGAGCCGTGGATACTTCGGTATTTGAGAGATTCCTGGATCATCTGCTCGCAGATGACGTTAAGGGCAGTATGGCCCTGATAGAAGAAGTGGTGATGCAGGGCAGAGAGCTCACACAGTTTGTGACGGATTTCATCTGGCATCTCAGAAACCTGATGCTGCTCAAGAATTCCGATGACGGCGATATGGAAAACCTTCTTAATGTTTCGGCTGAAAGACTGGAGACCATGAAGGCTCAGGCTGCAAGAACGGATATCAACATGATCTTCCGTTATATAGATGTGTTTTCGGAACTCTCATCAAGGTTGAGGTATTCAACGCAGAAGCGTATAACGCTTGAAATGTATGTGATAAGACTGCTGAGACCGCAGATGGATACGGATAATGAAGCTCTGCTTGAAAGGGTACGCAGACTTGAGAAGCTGACCGAGAAGATCGAGCGAGGAGAGATAGAGCTTAAGGCATCACAGGCAGTAGCGGCAGCTAATACAGTAAACAAAGAAGAGAAGAGCGGTGAAAAGGTGCAGCTGACAAGAGCTGTTCCGGAAGATATAAAACGTGTGGTAAGGGAATGGCCGGTGATCGTAGGTAAGACAGGTTTCCTGACACATGAGATACTGAGGAAGGCAGAGCTTTCCATGGGAGACAGTGACAGGCTGCTGATATGTCTGCCCGAGTCGGCACCCGATACTCTGACCAGAGATGCGGATATTAAAAAAGAAATATCTGAACTGATAAATGACCATGTGGAAAAAGAAGTTCCGCTGGAGTTTATAAGATATTCCGCAGACCGCTCCTTTGGGGAACAGTATGCGGATCTCAAAGAGATATTGCATGTGGAATATCTCGAAGAAGAATAAACATTAATGGGAGGTAATCATGGCAAGAAGAGGTGGATTTAACGGAGGAGGCATCCCCGGAAACATGAACAATCTGATGAAGCAGGCTCAGCGTATGCAGCGTCAGATGGAAGACAAGCAGAAAGAGCTTGAGACAAAGGAGTATACCGCATCTGCAGGCGGCGGAGCAGTAGAGGCTACTGTTACGGGAAAGAAGCTGATAACAAAGCTTACGATTTCTCCCGATGCAGTGGATCCGGATGATGTGGAGATGCTTCAGGATATGGTCATCGCTGCGGTCAACGAAGCGATCACAAAAGCTGAGGAAGAGAGCAATGCATTCATGAACGGCATTTCTTCGGGACTTGATCTTGGAGGACTTCCTTTCTGATGGATCTTTACAGTCAGGATATAAACCAGCTGATAGATGAACTCGGAGCTTTGCCGGGGATAGGATCAAAATCTGCCCAGAGGATGGCATTTCATATCATCAACCTGCCACTTGATCGGGTAAAGCGTTTATCGCAGACCATACTGAAGGCACGGGAGAACGCAAAGTATTGTAAGGAATGCTGCACTCTTACGGATGCCGAACTCTGTCCTATCTGCAGCAATGAGAAGCGAAACCACAAAATGATCATGGTGGTTGAAAATCCGAGAGATCTGATCGCTTATGAAAAGACAGGAAAATATGAGGGCGTTTATCATGTGCTGCATGGAGCCATATCACCGATGAACGGCATAGGACCTTCGGATATCAGACTGAAGGAACTCATAGAACGTCTGAAGGGTGATGTTGACGAGGTCATAATCGCCACCAACTCTTCACTGGAAGGTGAGACCACTGCCATGTATATAAGCAAACTGATAAAGCCTGCGGGTATAAAGGTTACGCGTATCGCAAGCGGAGTGCCTGTCGGAGGCGATCTGGAATATATCGACGAAGTAACGTTATTACGCGCTTTTGAAGGGCGCACCGAAATATAAAGGAGGTAGATAAATGGCTGTAGCAAAAACTGTTTTCGGGAAAACCCCGGAAGGTAAAGAGGTAGAACTGTATACCATTACCAATAAGAATGGTATGAGTGCCGAAGTGATCACTTTCGGAGCCATCCTTAAAAGCCTGTACGTGCCTGACAAAAAGGGCAAGGTAAAGGATGTGGTATTGGGGTATGACAAATTATGGATGTATTTCAAGAACGGCTGCTTCTTCGGAGCGACTGTAGGACCGTCCGCTAATCGTATAGGAGGCGGCAGCTATGTTGTAGACGGAAAGAAAGTACAGCTTCCCGTAAACGATCACAAGATCAACAATCTTCATTCCGATAAGGATAAAGGATTCCATAAGCGACTGTGGAAGGCAGAGGCCGGAAAGAACTCTGTTACCTTTACGCTTTCAAAAAAGGATAAGGATCTGGGACCCGGCAATGCAACGTTTTCGGTTACTTATACACTGACAGATGCAAATGAACTGAAGATAGCTTATCATGCGACCTCCGATAAGAAGACACTTATCAACATGACCAATCACAGCTATTTCAATCTTCAGGGACCTGAGAGCATGTCAATGGAAGAGACCGTGCTCACCATCAATGCATCTAAATTTACCGAGACAGACAGAGCGCTGATCCCTACCGGTAAGTTTATAGATGTTGACGGAACTCCGATGGATTTCAGAAAACCCAAGAAGATAGGAAGAGATATAGGAAAGATAGAGTACAAGCCTCTGAAGATATGCGGCGGTTATGATCACAACTATGTGATAGACGGATGGAACGGAAAGAAGAAACTGATCGCAGTTGCAGAAGAGAAGAAGAGCGGCAGGAAGATGGAAGTATACAGCGATCTGCCGGGTGTACAGTTCTATGCAGGAAACTTCATAGCCGAGAATATAGGTAAAGAAGGCTATAAGAATTGCAGGAGAAAGGGCTTCTGCCTTGAGACCCAGTATTATCCCGATACGCCGAATCATGAGGAATTCCCTCAGGCATTCTTCGGAGCAGGCAAGGATTACGATACGACTACTGTATATAAATTCAGCTGGTAGGTAAAATGAGCGATACGGGAAGGATTCCGGTAGACAGGACGACATTTTTAAAACGCCGGATACAGGTCAAACTTCAAAAGGTGATACTGGCTGCTGTGATGCTGGGCCTGGTGGTTATAGGAGCAGTAGTGTTTTTGGTGTACTACAATAACAAAGAGTACACAGAACTCCGCTTGCTTTCCGTTACAGAATGGCATGCATCACAGGCGGCGACGGTGCTGCCCTATAACGGAGACCTTCTCTCATACAGTGCGGACGGGATTCATTGTACCGATTCCAAAGGAAAGGATAAGTGGAGTGTTCCCTTTACGATGCAGAAACCTTTTGTGCGTATCGCCGGTAACTATGTAAGCTGCGTGGATACCGGCGGACGCACTGTATATGTTTTTGATAAAAACGGTCAGACGGCTACCATCACCGAGAACAGTCCGGTAGAGAGACTGGAGATATCGGCAGGAGGAATGGTGGCTGTAGTACTGAATGACAATGATGTAACGCCGATACATCTGTATGACAGTACAGGAACACAGATAGCTTCCTTCAGAACGACCATGTCAAGAAGCGGTTATCCGCTGGCTATAGGAATATCACCGAATAACCGTCTTGTAGGTGTTTCATATCTTTACGCAGACAGTGGTCAGATGACTTCAAAGCTTGCCTTCTATAATTTCGGAGATGTGGGAAAAAATGAGACCGATAATGTGGTAAGCGGTTATGATAATGCGGGAACTTTGATACCTGTTGTTGCCTGTCTTGATAATGATACGGCATTTGCATTATCTACGGAAAGACTGATGTTGTTCAGCGGATCACAGAGTCCGAAAAAAAGGGAAGAGATGCCTGAACTGAATGGTGAGGTAAGAGCTGAGTATCACGGAGATGAAAATATCGCTCTTGTGTATCTGGATAAGACCGGACAGGCAAGATACAGGATGGATGTATATAACAGTAAGGGTGAGCTGAAGAGCAGTATACTCTTCAATATAGAATATGATGACATATTCTTCCATGATGACAGGGTAGTTATCTATAACGCTGGAGAATGCCTTATTTACAAGGTAAACGGTGTGCTAAAGTATCATGGAGAATTTAAGGAACCGGTAAAAGTGATGATGCCGGGAGATATGACCAACAGATACAAGCTGCTGACTGAAAGCGGCATATGGATATCAGTATTGAAATAAGACCGGATCAGGCAGAAGCAGTATCTTCTGTTCCTGTTGATATGTTCTTTATCCACTTCCCACTCTTTAATCTAAGATAACTCCAGAAAGTCTTGATGATCTGATCTGATTTAAGACAGACGTAGATCCAGAACGGAGGCAGCTCAAGTACGAAGCCTGCTACGATCCCCAGTGGTATGGATATGACCCAGAGGAAAATATTATCGGTGATCATGAGCATCTTCGTATCACCGCCGCCACGCAGCACGCCTTTTGTCATGATACTGTTGGTGGCCTGGAAGATTATGATCAGACTGATGGCAAGCATAAGCTGGTTTGCGATGGCTTTTGCCTCCTCAGTAACTTCCGTGTAGGATGCAATGATGGGATTTTTGAAAACCGTAATGAACAAAGCGCTGAACAGTCCGAGACCGAGGCCGAGACCGAAGAACAGGTAGCCCTGTTTCATCGTGCGTTCTCTCTTTCCGGTTCCCAGTGTCTGACCTGTGACAATAGCGCCTGCCTGGCTTACTCCCTGTACCAGCACCGTGCTTAACTGCTGGGTAACTGCGGTGATGGCATTGGCGGCAACGAAGGTCTTGCCAAGATGACCGATGACCATGGCAACGGTATTGTTACCGATCGCAAGGATACCGTCACTTATGAGTACCGGTATACAGATGCGGATATATTCGCTGAGAAGAGACTTGGTCTTCATCAGCAGATCTTTTACTCTGAACATTATCTCTTTATCTACCAGGAACAGGTATCCGAGAATAAGGCTTGCTTCAAAAATACGTGCTATCAAGGTACCGAGAGCAGCACCGGCTACTTCCATTCTGGGTGCGCCGAATTTACCGAAGATAAAGGTATAGTTGGCAAGCAGATTGACGAAGAAAGCTCCGATGGAGACAAACAGCGGGAGCTTCACCTGTCGAACGCTTCTTAAAGCTATCGTTGTTGTAAGTGAAGTGCCTAAAAAGAAATAGGTGATAACGGACCATTTGAAATATACCGCACCCATATCGATGATGGACTGGTCATCCGTATACATAGTCATCAGAAGACCGGGGAATAAGGCGGTGACAATGGCAAACAGAGCAGCCAGAAGCAGTGTGAGCCTGAGCATCAGGCAGACGGTCTGCTTGAGAGCTCTTGCAGCATCGCTGCCGTCATCCGAAGACTTCTTCATTCCGTAATATCTTGAGATCAGCACAGAAGCGCCCATACCCAGACCCATACAGAATATCTGATATATGGATATGAACGAGTTGGCCAGGGAGGTTGCCGAAAGAGCCGTTTCACTGACATTTCCGACCATGATGGTGTCGAGCATATTGACACCTATGGTAATAAGACTCTGAGCTGCTATAGGCAGTGCCAGAGTAAAGACATTTTTATAAAAGCGCGGTTCACGATCAAACAGTTTCAATTTTATCCGGTCCTTCTTTATGAATAACAGCAATAACAATAACACAGTTTCACTAAACTGTAAACAGCATAAACGGCGGGGTTTAAAAGATTAGCAATATATGATAGTATTAGACGAGTGTAATGAATATGGAGATCACAAGATGTCAAAAGTACTGGTAGGAATGAGCGGCGGAGTGGACAGCGCCGTTGCCGCATATATGCTGAAGATGGCAGGTTATGAAGTGATCGGCATTACCCTGAAGACCTGGGTTGGAGCCGATGGTAAAGAAAGCCGCTGCTGTGAGATAGAGGATGCCGAAAGAGTAGCACAGATGCTGGGCATACCTTATTACGTAGAGAATTGCGTTGCGGAATTCAAAGAGAAGGTAACGGATCCTTTTATCAGAGAGTATATAAAAGGAAGAACGCCAAATCCCTGCGTGGGATGCAACAGGGATATCAAATGGGAACATATGCTGAAGGCGGCTGATCGTTTTGGGGCAGAGTATATCGCGACCGGTCATTATGCTTATATAAAGAAGCTTGAGAACGGAAGATATACCGTAAAGAACGCCGACCATATAGAAAAAGATCAGACATACATGCTTTATAAGCTCAGCCAGGAGCAGCTTAAAAGAACACTGATGCCTCTCGGTGCTTTTTCGAAGGAAGAGGTAAGGGAGATTGCGGTAAAAGCCGGAATCCCTGTTGCACATAAAGCGGATTCCCAGGATATCTGCTTTGTGCCGGATGATGATCACGTATCTTTTATAGAAGAAAATGCAACGGAGAGTCTGCCCGAGGAGGGTAACTTTGTTGACGAAGAAGGAAAAGTACTGGGCAGGCACAAAGGTATCATCAACTATACGATAGGACAGAGAAAGGGACTGGGACTGCCGCTGGGTTATCCCGCATATGTTAAGAAGATAGATCCTGAAAAAAACGAAGTGGTGATATCGACAGATGAAGCGCTGTATAGAAATGTTGTTTATTGCAGTGATATCAACTTTTTAAGCATAGATAAACCCGGAATATCGGAAAAGCTAAGTTGCCTTGCGAAAGTACGATATCATCATAAGGCTGAAAGAGCAGTCATAGAAATGACAGCCGAAGATGTATTCAAGATAGTATTTGAGAAGCCGGTGAGGGCAGCAGCGCCGGGACAGTCGGCGGTGTTCTACGATGAGGAAGGCTGTGTGATAGGCGGCGGAGTGATAGACGGTGTTGCTTGAAAACTGAAGTGTTTTCGGATATAATCATAAACATATCAATATAACGAAGGGAGAACGACTATGGAAGTAGTAACTTTGACCGGAGCGAATTTTGAGCAGGAAGTATTAAAGAGCGATGTACCTGTACTTGTTGATTTCTGGGCAAGCTGGTGCGGACCCTGCAAGATGCTCTCACCGTTGGTAGACCAGGTGGCAGCAGAGGCAGAGGGTGGTTTTAAGGTAGGAAAAGTGAACGTCGACGATGAAGAGATGCTTGCTGAGAGATACAATATAATGTCGATCCCTGCACTTAAGGTATTCAAAGGCGGGGAAGTTGTACGTGAATCTGTCGGTATGATCCCCAAGGACAGAGTAAAAGCACTGGTGGAGGGGCTTTGATCATGACGGATATCATTATAGTCGGAGCAGGTACTGCAGGCTTGTCTGCAGCGATATATGCGCTGCGTGCAGGCAAGAGTGTGGTGGTTTTTGAGCAGCTCACCTACGGAGGACAGATCATCAATACTCCGGAAGTGGAGAACTATCCCGGGATAAAGTCCATATCAGGTTTTGATTTTGCTACTGGACTCTATGAGCAGGCAACTGCACTTGGAGCCGTGATCGAATCTGCACAGGTGGAAGCTGTTGAAGACGGTGCGGTAAAGAAGGTGACTGCAGGCGGTAAGGTATATGAAGCAAAGGCTGTCATACTTGCAACCGGAGCAAAGAACAGGCCTCTGGGACTTGAAAGAGAAGAGGAGCTGACCGGGTCCGGAGTTTCATATTGTGCAACCTGCGATGGCGCATTTTACAAAAACAGAGCCGTAGCCGTATCCGGTGGCGGAAATACCGCACTGGAGGATGCACTGTTCCTTTCAAACTATTGTTCAAAAGTATATCTGGTTCACAGGCGTGATGCTTTCCGCGGCGAGGCAAAGCTTGCCGACAGACTGAAAGAAAAAGAGAATGTTGAATTCGTTCTCAATGCAAACATAGTAAAGATCCTTGGAGAAGATGAAGTAAAGGGAGTCGTTGTTAAGGATAAGATAAGCGGTGAAGAAAAAGAACTGGCAGTAGAAGGACTTTTTATAGCCATCGGGCAGATGCCGGACAATCAGGCTTTTTCTTCTATAGTAAAGCTTGATGACAAGGGATATATCATGGCAGGAGAAGACTGCGAAACCGGAACGGCCGGTATCTATGCTGCCGGCGACTGCCGTACCAAAGCTGTAAGACAGCTGACCACTGCAGCGGCAGACGGCGCCGTTGCCGCACTTGCAGCCTGCGCATACTGCGAACTGGCCTGAAAACGCAGCCTGAAAAAAGTGCTTGCATTATTTGCACGGATATAATATAATACCTTTTGCGAGTGCGAAAGTACCGCAAAAGATATAGCGCTATCGCCAAACGGTAAGGCAACGGACTCTGACTCCGTCATTTTCAAGGTTCGAATCCTTGTAGCGCTGCGAAAAAGAAGCCTTTCGGAAGCAATTTCGGAAGGCTTTTTTCTTGTATTTACGGGCTATAGAGGATTTTTCAGAAGCCGTTTTCTGATTTTTCCTGACTATATTATTTCAGGAAAAATCAGAACGGATTTTCGAAAGAATAATGCTAAAATCGTGTATTTTCGGATTGATTGGTAAATATATTGGTAAACATCTAGTCTGTTTTTTTCCCATTAAGCAACTCTTTGGCGCGCTGATTATGCTTTTTCTTCTCTTCTTCTGACATAGGCGCCTCAGGGTCATTTAACGGATGGAGCCCTATATAGTCCATTCCGGCATCGTGGCGCTGCAAATGTTCCAGTTGATCTTCCGGTATATTCGCCGGAAAAGTATCCATCCACATCCAGAATTCGTTTTCTATTTCAATAAGCCTGTTTGCCTTTTGTAACGGGTTCTTAATATTGTCACACTCAGCCAGATCTTTCTGATACTGATCATACCGGTCTTTCCAATAAGTCATAATGGATTGCAACGAGGAAAATTTTATACACACTTCTTCCTCGTCATTTTCAAACAATACTCCACCATACTGCCTGAATATCTGAAAAAGTCTATGCATAGCTCGAACTGAATCAAATTCCGAATTCTGAAGTGTTTCTGGATTAACACCTAGTGCAATAGCAATCTTTTCTATTTTATCCTGCTTTGGATGTCGTTCCCCCACTTCATACGCACGCATATAAGATTCGGACACACCAACTTTTTCTCCCAACTGTCTCATTGTTAGTCCTCGTTCTTTTCTGATACGACGTATGTTTTCACCCAGCGTCATAATACGCACCTCTCCATATGATTTCAGATTTATTTAGAATATAACATAGCAAATCAGTAAAATCAAGAAAAATGATGTTGACAAACATCAAATGATGTTGTAATATCAAAAACAACAGCAAAATGATATTGTTGAATATCAAAAGAAAGGAGATATCAGAATGAACAATGAAACTCTTACTTCCGGGCTTAAAATTCTGACAGTAAAAGAACTTGGCCAGGTATTGCACATCGGACGTGACAAAGCATACGCATTGATCAAATCCAATGGCTTTCCCTCCACCTGCATTGGCAGCCGATATGTCGTTACAGAACGCGCTTTAGACGAATGGTTGCAGCAGTACGAACACAAAAAATATGCAGTATGATTCAGCCAGCAAAGGAGAATGTAATGGCAAAAAGAAATGCAAAAGGTCAGGGATGCTTTGTAGATTTACCTGACGGAACAATCCGCTATCGAAAAAGTGGCGGTACCACATCAGACGGAAAAAGAAAAATTCTTACCGTCCGTGGTAGCAGCAGGGAAGCCTGCATCAAACTAATGAAGGAAAAGGAAACTGCCTGGATCAAAGAACAACAGCGCACCATCCCGGTAAAAACCAATACCGTAGCGGAGCTTTGCAAGAAACACCTTGAGTTTCAGGCAGACAACGGTGAGTTAAAGCCAAAATCCATTGATAGGCGCGAAAACACGATCTCACATCAGATTGAGGCCTATCCAATCGGGCATATGCAGATCAACGCCATCAACGCTGTAGATGTGGAAGAACACATCTGTAAACTGATGAAAGAAGACTTGTCCGTCTCTTCCATCAAGAAAGCGTTGGATGTTCTGAATGCCGCTTACGAATGGGCTCAAGCTCGCGGAAATGTTGATCAGAACCCTGTATTACAGGTAAAACGCTCTATAGGCCGACGATTAGCCAAGATGGAGGCAAAAACCGCTTCCGAAGCAGATGTGATCGTACTCTCCCGAAGAGAAGAGTCACGGTTTCTGGTCGAAACACTTAGAACCAATGAAAACAACGGCGAATACAAATATGCAGCCGGCCTGTACGGGCGCCTCCTCTTGCATACCGGGATGCGCATCGGAGAACTGATCAGTCTGCGCTGGTCAGATTACGATGAAAAAAACGGACTTCTGACAATCTGTAAAAGCACATCCGTGATCAAAAACCGGAATAATACCGGAAAAGATCGCCGCTACGTATCCGTTCAGGGTACAACCAAGAATCAGAAAGCTCGTGTGATCCAGCTCTTTCCGGATGCTATCGAAGATCTGGCAAAGATAAAGAACTACCGCCCCGGAAAAAACACCGATCTGATCTGCCGTACTAAGAATGGAAAACCCTACACCGCTACCATGATGGAACACTGTATGGATACCATCTACCGCAATACCGGATTTGATACAACTGTAAGCGGTCTGCACATCCTCCGGCGTACCTTTGCAACTCGAATGTACGAAAACGGAGCAGATACCAAAGAGATCGCTGCTTATATCGGAGATCTGGAATCTACCACGATGCGATACTATATCGCAGCCAGGAAGAAAATGAAGATCGGCGGTTCTATACGCCAGATCGTACCGCTCCCCGGCAAGAAAAAAGGTCCCCACCGTAAGTGAGGACCGGTAACATCAAAACTTAGGAACGAGCCTTTGCTCTGATGCAATCTCGCAAATTCATTATAGCAGAGGCTCTCCGAAAAGAAAAGACTAAAATTTTGAAAGGAGAACCCTAAAATGTCAGTTTTTCAGGAAATCAAAGACTGCCTGTCTCTACGCCAGGTAGTCGAACACTACGGTCTGCATGTCGGAAGAAATGGCAAAGCTCAGTGTCCATTTCATTCAGACAAGACTCCAAGCCTTCAACTTTATGAAGATCACTATCACTGTTTCGGCTGTAATGCCCACGGTGATGCCATTGACTATGTCGGACGGCTCTATGGTTTATCCCCTATTGATTCCGCCCAGCGAATTATTGATGACTTCTCACTCGCCATCGAAATCCGTCCAACAGATCCGGTCAAAACAGAACAAAACCGCAACAGATGGAGAAAAGAAAAAGCTGATCGTGACAATATGAAACGGATCCAGGAACACTTCCATAAATGGTGCAGCAATGCAACCGATCAGCTTCTTCAAGCCCAAAAAAGTATCAGTTTTATCAAAGAGCACTTCTCTCCTTCCGCTCCGAGTGAAATATTTTCCTCCAAAGATTATGCCATTGCAGTCGATGCCGAGCCACTGATCGGCTACTGGCTGGATATACTCTGTCTTGGCACAAAACAGGAACGCTCAGAGTTATTCATCAATGCCAGAAAGGAGGTGGAAATTTATGTCGAGAGAATCAGAAACGCTATCCAAAGACGAGTGGCTGCAGATCGGAGATATTCTGGATACAGAGTACAGCAGTGTGGATGAGATCCGTAATGATCTGATAAAGACTGAAAAAGGAATTCTTTTGCAGGGCATCGAAAACTGCCTGACGGTATTTCATCGTGATCCTCTCCTGCGAGGCGCTATTCGAAGAAACGAACTGACCAACCGCACTGATATCGTGAAAGATCTCGGCTGGCTTCGTTACTCCGGCACCACGATCACTGATCTGGATGAATATCAGATCCAGCTATACTTCGAGAAAAATTACGGACTAAAAAACGCCCAGAACATTGATAAGGCAATATCTATAGTAGCAAGCGAAAACCGCTATCATCCGATCCGGGAGAAACTGGAATCCCTGGAATGGGATGGCGTTGAACGGATCAAACATGTGATGCCGAAATATTTAGGCGTTGATGAGGATGAATACTCCGAATCCGTAATGACACTCCTACTCACAGCAGGTGTCAAACGTATCTATGAACCGGGATGTAAATATGACATAATGGTCTGTCTCGTCGGCGGACAAGGTGCAGGTAAATCCACATTCTTCCGTTTTCTGGCATTGAATGATGACTGGTTCTCGGATGATCTGAAGCGAATCGATGATGAGCAGGTTTACCGAAAAATGCAGGGGCATTGGATTATCGAAATGTCGGAGATGCTGGCTACGGTAAATGCCAAAAGCGTAGAGGAGATCAAATCCTTCCTGAGCAGGACAAAAGAGACCTACAAAATCCCCTATGAAACACACCCTGAGGATCGTCCCCGACAGTGTATCTTTGTAGGGACCTCCAACGATATGCAATTCCTGCCTTTCGATACTACCGGCAACCGCCGTTTTGTCCCTATCCGGGTGCATCAGGACCGTATAGAGAAACACATTTTGGAAGATGAGGCGGAATCACGGGAATATTTTTCACAGGTCTGGGCCGAGTTCATGGTATTATACCGCAAAAACAAACAGCACGATCTGAAGCTTCCCCCAAAAATGGAGGCCTATCTCAAAGAAATACAGGCTGACTTTATGCCGGAGGACAGTAACATCGGAATCATTCAGGAATGGCTCGACAGCCATGACTATGAGTATGTTTGCAGCAGGCAGATTTACGATCTGGCTCTTAAGAGGGAAGGCAACGATCCAAAGCAATGGGAACTCAAAAAGATCAATGACATCATGAACAATTCGATCCAAGGCTGGGCTCCTGTCTCCTCTCACCGCTTCGCCGGAACTACATATGGAACACAACGCGCCTGGAAGCGTGTCAGTGAAACAGAGGGATCACGGGCAGCGTTGCTGGAAGAAATACCGTTCAAATAAAAAAAGTTTTTTGAAGCCCGTTTACAGTTTACGTTTACAAATATCCCAAGCAGAAAACGCTTGTTTACATGAAAATACCAGTAATAACAAGCCTTTTGGGATTTGTAAACGTGTAAACGGGGATTTCAGAAAAAGAGTATAAAGTCAAAAAATAAACACCGGGACGAAGAAAATGCATAGCCGGTATATGCTCCCGCAGGGGCCCGAGACTTAACGCAGTTCGGTTAAGTACGAGGGCACGTACTTAATCGGATTAAGCAGCGACCGGCTCCGCCGAAATGAAGTATCCCGGTAACAATCGTACCCGTAAACGAGAAAAAGTCGAAACGAAAGGATTATGTACATGCAAGGATTTCATGTGGGATTACCCTTCCTGAAATTATCCCTCAACCCCTCCACGCAAAAGCATAACGGAAAAGCCGCTAAGACCTGCAGTGTAAAATGTGCCTGGGATGAGATGAACGATAAACGAAAAGGGAAAGATAAAACAATTGACCATAGTCTGACGCAAAACAATATCTGGCTTACCGGCAGTTCCGAAATGGATATGGAACAGGTGATCCAGACCGAGATTGATCGGATCAACGCTATACGCGCCGAAAGCGGAAAAAGGAAAATGAGATGTGATGCTGTCTCCGCGATCGAAATGATCCAGAAGCCGCCTATGGAGATAATGCAGGAACTCACTCCGGAGGAACAAATCCGAATGCTGAAGACTAGCGATAAGGTACTTGAAGAACTTCTGCACGAATGGGCACCGGGCTGGAAAACACTGGCTACCGTTATCCACTTCGACGAAATGGGTGGCAAATCTCCCCACCCACACAAAATAGTTATGCCTATCGGGACCGATAAGGATGGCTGCCCTGTCCTGAATGCTAAAAAGGACTTCAATCTCTCCTTCTTCACCTTCATTAACCGGAACTACCCGGAAAGAATGCGTCAAAAAGGCTATCCTGTTCTGGATTGTGAGGTGTTCGAAGATATGACGCCGGAAGAAAAAGCAACTCATCAGGAAAAGAAAAAAGACTATGGCCTGGAAAGTTATGAATTCAAGAAGAAAAAGGTTGAGGAACAGAATGCTACAATAGAGCAAAACGAGGGTATCATCGGCAATCAAAAAGCCAAAATCTCCGAGCAGGAAAAGAAACTGGAACAGCAAAAAAACGAAAACCGCAATCTAGAGATACAGATCCTCTCCAAGCAGGAGGTAAAAACCTTACCCAAGCCGGATTCCACTCTCCTGGGAGACTACTATAAAGTCCCCCGCAAAGACTACAACAACCTCCTGGCGACCGCCAAGCAGGCAGAACTGATCCTGGAACAGCAAAAGGCTGCTGAAGCCTCAGTTGCCGTCAAAGAGCAGGCACTCGCCCGGCGTGAGGCCGAACTGGAACGCAAGCATAAACTCCCTATGAAAGAACGGATGGAATTGCTCAAATTGAGGGTGTTGGAGAAGTCCGTGAGATGGATTTTAAGCCAGATTTCAGACGGCAATCCGCTCCATCGCTGGCTAGAAAAAGCCCTGGATGGTCAGGATCTCACAAAGACTAATAATGAACGATCGGAACACCGGAAACTGATAAAAGAAATACTGTAATCCCCCCAAATATAATATTCAAAAAAACAAGCCGAACTACGGTAAGCACTCCATTGTTCGGCTTTCTTTCTTTTAATCCCCCGTTTTGTTGATTTCATTATGAATCATGTTATAATGATTGTATTATTTTACAGGATAATAGACTAAGACAGATCGTATTTTTCTTTTCCAAAACAGAAAGGTTGGATAAATGTGAATATTATTGCTATGACTTGTATGTGCGTAGATGTTTTTGATGATACTG
>JAEEGJ010018224.1_pt1 | contig 15717 bp, 14 predicted proteins | sample 8958761 | NCBI WGS metagenome assembly JAEEGJ01 (sample SAMN16246546, study PRJNA631951) | gut metagenome | biome: gut microbiome; feature: rumen; material: RS-attached | host: Bos | place: Iran: Karaj | collected 2018-10
TTTGGCTATATTATATATTATAATATTATTATTTTATTATATTATATATTATATATATAAAGAAAAATCACTCCACTCCACCACTAATGGAGTGACAAAATGACAAAAATGACGTTTCGCAATTTTTTGCCATTTGTTCTTTTTCCGAAAACTGCTGAGGGTTATATATAGGTTATATGTGGGTTATCTGTTTGTCCAATATATAACCCAGCGCAATCCATCTGTACATCGCCCTTTGCGCCACCTCGGGTTATAAGGTTACATGTTTTTGTGTGCCTCTCTCAGGAATGGATGATCATGATTGCATGATTGTAGATCAGAGAACCCCTGATCTACTCGTTGCTTGTCTTTATATGTTGTTATTCGTTTTTGTTTGGTTTTGTCCGTGTCTACCTCTAAAGAGCATCGAATTAAAGATGTTATACTACTCTTGCGGTTTTCAGTTCGTTCAGAAGAAATGAATATACATATCCTGGACTCTGATAATACAGCCCAGTACTCTCATCTTGCAGACGGTCGAAGGTCTCTGAGGTGTATAGCACGTCAATGGCCTCCTCTGGGGAATAGTGATAGTCGTCAACAAGGAATCCTGCTATCTCCACAGTCAGTTCATCTTTCAATAGTTGCCTTTGCTCAGTTGTCAGTTTTGTAGTCATAGTCTTTTCAATCGGGTTAATGCTCGTTCCGTACCAAAAAAATACTGAAAGGTAATGCCTCTGGAATATTTCAGTTCCTCAACAAGTCTTGATAGAGATATGACACCGCCCTCATAACGCCGCAGTTGATAGGTAACACCATCATCAGCTATCGGACCATAGACGATATCATAGTCGTGCGTCGGTTGTTCACGCTGCCTGTCACGATTGGCAAGCACAAACAAAGCCCACTCCTCGCAGTAATCAGAGTAAGAAAGCACTTTCAGTTCGGCAGAGTCCATTTGTGTATCGTCGAACAAGAACTCTGTCACTTCAGCCTTTCCTTCCTTGGTCTGGTTGACTTTCTGGAAAGCCATGTCCCAAGCCTGTTGCTTGTCGGGCGAAAGATAGAAGCCTTTTCCGAAGTCCTTGAAGGGCTTTGAGTGGATGAGGTCTGGCTCATCAATCCTCATGTTTGAACCGTGATAGAGTCGTATCATCGCAGCCCTCCTCCGTTGTTTTGGCACACTTGTGCCAGTACTTCAACCGTGTCGGAGAATGACTGGGTGTGCAAGATGCCATAATAGTTATGAAAATGCTCCATTCCCTTGTAACGTTTCATGTAGGCATATGCCTGACGGGGACGGATTCCGAAACGCTGGGCGAACTCACTGACGAGTCCCACCGTATATCCTATTATATTTCTTTCTTCACGAGCCATACTTTCTTTATAAATAAACTCAACGCTGCAAAGTTACAAACTTTTCTGGAATTTCCTTATGTCAGAAGTGAAAAAATGCATGAACTGAAACAATGGGCAACATGATATGTTTCTACGGCTGCAAAGATAGTGCAAATCGAGCGAAAAACCAAATAAATTTGAGTTTTTCCGAGATGCAGCCATTGCGACTTGTATTTCTCACTGAAAATGTACAAACTTTCTATGAGAAGGTGACCTTGGCGCGGCAGCATTCGGTGCCATCGGTACGGACAATGCGGACACAGAATTCGCCCTCAGCAGTCTGTTCACGATAGAAGCTGAGCTGATCGCCGGCATGCGCCTCGGCCACATAGGCTATCTCAAAGCGCTTGATGGCATGACTGCGATACCAGTCGAGGGGCCACAGGTCGAGCACATGCTCGATGTATTTGACGGAGTTGATGTGGCCGTTGATGTCTACATCATTATAATAGGTGTCTATGGTGCGCACGAGTTCAGCCTGGTCGCTCATCTTCACTCGCCCACCCTTGTCGATGGGACATTCCTTGTCGCTGACTATCCACTGCTCGATGGCTCCGTTGTCAATCGCGTAGATGTCGGTGGGCTGGCGCGTCTCGGTATCAATCATTGCCCAGATGGAGCGGCCGTAGCCGTAGATGTGGCCGTCGTTTCCGATGACAGAGAAGTTGCGGCTGGTGAAATAGCGCATAGCCGACTCTACCCATGTCTCGACATGGAAGCGGGTGTACTGCATGGGCATCTCGGTCATCTCGATAGCCAGTCGCGAGAGCACCCACGAGCGATGGATGGTCATCAGATACTTCATGCCGAAGCCGCGCGCCGACGAGTGGAAGTCGGCAGCGTTGAGCAGGTGGTTGCCCATGTGTCCCATGAAGAGACGGCCCGAGAAGTCGCAGTGGAACGGCTCGGCCATAAACTCATAGCAGCCTATCTTATCCATGCTGTTCCTCCCGTTGCTCTAAGAACTCGCTGACCTGCTCCTGCTTGGCACGGGTGACGGCGATACGCCCCGAGCGTGTGTACTGGAGCACGCAGTCGTACTCGTTGAGGGCATAGTACAGGTTCAGGATGTCCTCGGTCTTACCGTTCTTCATCACGATGACATAGGTGGGGTTTACCTCGGTGATAGAGGCTTCGCGACGGCGTATGATGCGCGAAATCTCCGGATTCTCAAGCACATGCTTGGTGCTGAGCTTGTAGAGTCCCGTCTCGCGGATGAACAGCTGGTCGTCGGTGAAGTAGTTGGCCTTGATGACATCTATCTTCTTCTCTATCTGGCGGGTAATCTTGATAATCTGGTCCTCATCGCTCCAGGCGGTAATGGTGTACTTATGCACGCCTTCTATGGAAGAGGCCGACACGTTCAGGCTCTCGATATTCACCTGTCGGCGCGTGAACACAGCCGTTATCTGATTAAGGATACCGGCCACGTTCTCTGAATATACTAATAAGGTATATAGCTTTTTATTGTCTTTCATAACTATGAATTAAGCATTAAATTTCCAGCATCATGTCGTTCACATTCATGCCCGGAGGAGTCATCGGCAGCACGTCGTCTTCTTCCTTGATAGCGCACTCCAGAATGAACGGCCCCTCGGTGGTCAGCATTTTCGCGACAGCCTCCGCCAAGTCCTTACGGTCGGTAACAGCCTGATAGCCTATGCCGTAGCCCCGCGCTATGAGCTCGTAGCAGGGATTCATCATCTTGGTGAACGACTTGCGACGTTTCCAGAACATATCCTGCCACTGGCGCACATTGCCCAGGTAGTTGTTGTTCAGCAGAATCATCTTCACAGGAGCCTGCATCTCCATAATGGTGCCCAGTTCCTCGATGCACATCTGGAAACCGCCGTCGCCCATGAAGCAGCACACGGTGCGATCGGTAGCGAAAGTGGCTCCAATGGCTGCCGGCATACCGTAGCCCATCGTGCCCAGTCCGCCGCTGGTGCAGATAGAGCGCTTCTGCGGATAGCGGAAGTAGCGCGTGGCAAAAAGCTGGTTCTGCCCCACATCGGTCACCAGCACGGTACCCTTCGGAGCCTGCTCAGCCACCGCGTTGACCACCTCGCCCATCAGCAGCGGCCCCTCCTGAGGATGGATGGCGGGCTCGATGACCTTCGTACGCTCCTTCTCGTCCAGCTCCCTGAACGACTCGCGCCATTCGCGGTGCTTATTGCGATTCAGCAGCGCCGTCAGCGCCGGCAGCGACTCCTTGCAGTCGGCCACCACCGCCACATCCGTCTTCACGTTCTTGTCTATCTCGCTACGGTCAATATCCAGATGAATAATCTTGGCCTGCTTGGCATAGGTCTTCGTATTTCCCGTCACACGGTCGGAGAAGCGCATGCCGATAGCTATCAGCACGTCGCACTCCTGCTCCTTCAGATTGACGGCATAGTTGCCATGCATGCCCAGCATACCCACATTCAGCGGATGGTCGGAGGGCAAAGCGCTCAGTCCCAGCATCGTGCGGCCGGCGGGAATATCAGCTTTCTCCAAGAATGCCTTCAACTCTTCCTGCGCATTGCCCAGCTCAACGCCCTGACCAACCAGGGCCAGCGGGCGCTTGGCATTGTTGATCAGCTCGGCAGCCTCGCGCACTCGATCCATATTCAGCTTGGGATAAGCCACATAGCTGCGTACGAAGTCCACCTTCTTAGGCTCCCACTCCACCTCCTCGACCTGAGCATTGCGGGGGAAGTCGAGCACCACAGGGCCCGGCCGACCGCTGCGGGCAATATAGAAAGCACGGCTGACGGCCCAGGCAATATCCTCAGCGCGGCGTATCTGGTAGCTCCACTTCGAAATAGGCTGAGCCAAGCCCACCAGGTCCACCTCCTGAAACGCATCCGTACCCAGTGCCGAGATGGCCACCTGTCCGGCTATCACCACGACGGGAGTAGAGTCGAGCATGGCATCGGCCACGCCCGTCAGCGTATTCGTGGCACCGGGACCACTGGTCACCAGAGCCACACCCACCTCGCCGCTGACGCGGGCATAGCCCTCGGCAGCATGCACGGCAGCCTGCTCATGGCGAACCAATATATGGTCGAAACACTTCTTCAATCCTCGAGTGTAGTCGTACAGCGCATCATACGTGGGCATGATGGAGCCGCCCGGGTATCCGAAGATAGTCTTCACCCCCTCGGCTTGCAGAGCACGCATCAGCGCCTTCGCGCCAGTTATCTTTTCCTTCATACTATTTCAATTGTTCTTGTCGTTCTTAATCTATAATTCTTACGCCGCCCTTGTCTGCGCTCGACACGCTCTGGGCATAGGCACGCAGGGCTTTCGAGACCTGACGGTTGCGCTTCAGCGGCTGCTGGGGGCGCTGGGCCAGCTCTTCGTCCGTGAGCCTGACATTGATTTCGCGGTTGGGAATGTCGATGACGATGATGTCGCCATCCTTGATCTTGCCGATGTTGCCGCCAGAGGCCGCCTCGGGCGAGATGTGTCCGATAGAGAGTCCGCTGGTGCCGCCCGAGAATCGGCCATCGGTTATCAGGGCACACTCCTTACCCATGTGCATCGACTTGATATAGGAGGTGGGATAGAGCATCTCCTGCATGCCGGGACCGCCCTTGGGTCCCTCGTGGGTAATGACCACGCAGTCGCCCTTCTTCACGCGGCCGCCGAGGATTCCCTCGCAGGCATCTTCCTGTGAGTCGAACACCACGGCAGGGCCCTCAAAGTGCCACAGCGACTCGTCGACACCGGCAGTCTTGACCACACAGCCATCCTGGGCAATATTGCCAAAGAGCACAGCCAGTCCGCCGTCCTTGGTATAGGCATGTTCGAGGTCGCGGATACAGCCGTTGGCGCGGTCGGTATCCAGCGTGCCCCACTGCTCCGACTGGCTGCCCATCTTGGTTGAGAAGCGGTTGCCCGGAGCTGTCTGGTAGATGCGGTTGGCCTCTGCATCCACAGCACCGTCTACGATACTGTATTTCTTCATGGCCTCGCCTAATGTCATACCATCCACGCGGGGAGCCGTGCCGTCAATCAGTCCGCCCTTGGCGAGCTCGTTCATGATGCCGAGGATGCCACCGGCACGGCCGCACTCCTGCACGCTGTACTTCTGAGTATTGGGAGCTAACTTGCAGAGACAAGGGGTCTTGCGGCTCAGCGCATCAATATCCTTGATGGTGAAGTCGGCACCCGCCTCCTGGGCTACGGCCAACAGATGGAGCACGGTATTGGTGGAGCCGCCCATAGCGATATCCAGCGTCATCGCGTTAAGGAAGGCCTGACGAGTGGCTATCGAGCGAGGCAGCACGCTGTCGTCGCCGTCCTCATAGTAGGCAAAGGCATTCTTCACCACCTGACGGGCAGCCTGGCGGAAGAGTTCAATACGATTGGTATGCGTAGCTAGAATAGTACCGTTGCCAGGCAGCGAGAGTCCGATGGCTTCCGTCAGCGAATTCATACTGTTTGCGGTGAACATGCCCGAGCAGGAGCCGCAACCCGGACACGAGCACGACTCGATCTCCTTCATCTCCTCGTCGCTCACCGTGGGGTCGGCACCTTTCACCATCGCCGTAATCAGGTCAGCATTCTCGCCACGCCAGCGTCCGGCCTCCATCGGTCCGCCAGAGCAGAACACGGTGGGGATGTTCAGTCGCATCGAAGCCATGAGCATGCCCGGCGTCACCTTGTCGCAATTGGAGATGCAGATCATGGCATCGGCCTTATGGGCATTGACCATATACTCGACCGAGTCGGCAATGATGTCGCGCGAAGGCAACGAGTAGAGCATGCCGTCGTGACCCATAGCGATACCGTCGTCAATAGCGATGGTATTGAACTCTGCGGCATAGCAGCCCATCTTCTCTATCTCCTCACGTACTATCTGGCCAATCTCGTGCAGGTGAGTATGACCTGGAACAAACTGCGTAAACGAGTTGACGATGGCAATAATCGGCTTGCCAAACTGCTCATGTTTCATACCTGTGGCCACCCAGAGCGCACGAGCGCCGGCCATTCTACGACCTTCAGTGCACACAGCACTGCGTAACGGATGCTTATACTCTTTCATATCTGTTTAGTCTGTTATCTACTTTTAGCTTGCAAAATTACACTTTTTCCCTCTAACCGCCAACTTTTTGACACTTTTTCTTGCATTTCAGCGAATAAAGTGTCGACTGAGCAGCCAACCACCAGCAAGCAAATTCTTTTACATCAGCCTAAGAGTCCTTATATGCACGCTGACTCATTCGAACAATTGAGTTGACTCAAAACATCAAATGAGTCGACTCAAACGATGATTTGAGTCGACTCACATTTTTTACCCCCTTTACTCGTCGGTTTCTTCCTGCTGAAAGAATCCTGACATTTAGCACGAAAGAAGCATCGAGGCAATCATGACAAACTATTGCGCCTCGGTGAAGGCTTCCATGATGGCGGTGGGACGGCCACCGTCGAAAGCACCTAAGGGATAGTGGTGCTCCAACTCGGGAGCCCAATAGAACACGCCCTTGCAGTGGCCTTGCGTCTGATGTTTGGCAGCATGAATGATGGCAGCGATGATTTGTTTGCCCTCCTGAGGCTTCTTCGACTCTGCCCCGGTTTCGACAATCATCAGGGGCTTGCGGTATTTCGTCCACAGGCGGTTGATATTTGCCGTTGCCTTCTCTACCGTCTCCTGCCAAGTGGCAGTGAGACCCGCCTTTACATCCCAATAGGGATAGACGCTCAGGCCTATCATGTCGTAACGGGTCTTATACTTGCGCAAGCCATCGAAGATGAAGTCATAGCGTTTGGCATCGCAGGCTCCGTCTAGATGGACGATGACCTCGGCGCGCGGATAGACCTGCTTGACGGCCTGATAGCCCGCATCCGTCAGTCCGGCATACTGGCGCATATTCTCCTCTGCGCGACCCATAGGCCATAGGAAACCATGCGTGGTCTCGTTGCCCACCTGCACCCAGCGCACGTCTACCCCAGCCTTGCGGACAGCCTCCAGCACATCGCGGGTGTGATGGAACAAGGCTTTCTTCATTTCCTCGTAAGTCATTGATTTCCAGTCGGAGGGAATATTCTGCTGGCCAGGGTCGGCCCACCAGTCGCTATAGTGGAAGTCAATCATTACCGCCATGCCCCAGTCCTTGGCGCGCAGTGCCATGCGGACGACATCGTCCTTGTCGCAGAAGCAGCCATGTGCCACAGGATTGACCCATACGCGAAGGCGAACGGCATTGAGTCCCAACTCGCGCATCAGGGCTGTATTCTCGCGCGGTTCCCCCTGCTGGTTGCGCAGCTGTACGCCCCGGGCTTCCATCTCCGTAGTGCCGCTGATGTCGGCTCCTAACCAGAAGGTCTGAGCGTGCAACTGCCAAGCGGCACAAAGCGTTAAAAATAAAGCGATTGTCCGTTTCATAGTCTATCTCATCATCGTGTCGTAATCTTCAGGATGGCGGGTTTCAGCCTGCCCTGCTTATCCTTGACGGTAAGGGTAGCGGTGCCCGCCGTCTGCGTAGGACGGAGGATAACTACCAGCTCGCCGTTGAAAAGTTTCATCTCGGGCTGCTTGAACGACTGCAACGAGGTGGCATCGCCATTGCAGGCAGCCTCGAAGCGCGCCTCGCCACTGACCTCAAACTTCAAATCGTTCTGGCACGTGGGAACAGGGATGCCTTTCTTGTCTGTCACGCTGACGCGGACATAGATCAGATCCTCACCATCGGCTTTATGCACATCCTGCTCGGCATGGGCAACGAGTCTGACTGCCTTGCCTGCCGTGCGCTGCACATCCTCGCCAATCTTATTTCCAGCTGCATCGTAGCACACTACCCGAATCTCGCCCGGCTCGTATTTCACATCGTTCCAGCGCAGACGGTAACGGTCCAGACGTTCTTTCGGATTCTTGCGCACACGCCCCTGACTCTTGCCGTTGACAAACAACTCGCCCTCTACCCCATCGGTATAGCAATAGACGGGAGTCACCTGACCGCGGCGCTCGGGCCACGTCCAATGCGGCAACAGATGAACGGTATGTGTCTTCGTATTCCATTTCGAGCGGTAGAGCCAGTAGCGGTCCTTGGGCAGACCTGCCAAGTCCATGATACCAAAATAGCTGGAACGCGAGGGCCAGTATTCATCGTATGGGGTCGGTTCGCCCAAGTAGTCGTAGCCCGTCCAGACGAACTCGCCGATGACCCACGCATAGTCATCCTGACAACGCCAGTCGTCGTCGGGCAGATTCGACCACGAGCACCATTCCACATCATACGACGAACACTGCCCATCGGCCTTTTGCAAGGCAGTTGGGTCATAGTTCGGCGAATACGATGCAAACTGGCTGTTGTCTGTAGGCACCACAGGGAATTTGTACACTCCGCGCGACGACACGGTGGAAGCAGTCTCAGAACCTAACAGGAAGCCCTGAGGCAACTGACGGATATTGTTCTCGTATTTATGCACGCGATAGTTGAACCCAGGCACGTCCATCACCTGAGCGAATCCACTCTTCAGTGCATCCTCGGCACGGTCCATACCTTGCGTGACGGGACGCGTGGGGTCTAAGGCGTGGCAAAGCCCCTGCAGCTGGATGCTGATCTGGCGACCCTCCTCGCTCCACTGCTCAGGAATCTCGTTACCTATCGACCACATCACAATCGACGGATGATTGCGGTGGTTGAGCACGAGATTGGTGATATCCTTCTGAGCCCACTCGCGGAAGAAGCGGGCATAGCCGTTCTTGCATTTAGGATAAATCCACATGTCGAACGACTCGGCCATCACCATCATACCCATCGAGTCGCAAATCTCCATCTGCATGGTTGAAGGCATGTTATGAGCCGTTCGGATAGCATCGCAGCCCATCTCTTTCAGCATCTTAATCTGGCGGATCAATGCCGACTTGTTGATGGCAGCCCCCAAGGGACCTAAGTCGTGATGCAGACAGACACCTTTAATCTTACGCGATACACCATTCAACTGGAAGCCACGCTCGCGGTCAACACGCACCGTGCGGATACCCGTCTTAATGGTCTTGCTGTCGAGCACCTCATGGTGTCCTTGATAAACCTCCACCTTCACTTGATATAAATTAGGTGTCTCAGGCGACCATAGTTGCGGATTCTTAACGGCAAACTTGGCATAGACCTTTCCATCAGCCTCGATACGCGTATCACCACTGGAAGCCGTACGGCCATCGGGACCTTTCAGGAATATCTGGGCGATTCCTTTAGAAGGATTAACCACACGCGCTTCAACCTCAACGACTGCCTGTTCCTTGTCAATACTCATCGTGCGGGCAAAGACGCTCCAGTCATCGATATGGGTCTTCTGCTTCAGCACCAGCTTGACCGGACGATAAAGCCCTGCACCAGGATACCAGCGCGAACTCTCCTCGATGTTCTGCAGATGTACAGCGATATCCAGTTCGTGGGTCACCGATGTGGGAGGAGCGGTAAGAAAACGACTGACATCCACACGGAAGGCATTATATCCATAAGCCCAATAGCCCGCTTCCTGACCATTCACGCTGACACGAGGCTCTGCCATCGCACCATCAAACACGAGCTCGGCAGCATCGTAGCCTTGGGGAATCTCAACCGTCGTACGATACCACCCCTCTCCTATCCAAGGCAGCGAACCGCTACGGCCCGACTTCTCTGTAGCCTCGGTCTCACCATTCTGCGTGATGGCAACACGCTGCAAATCCCACTTCTTGTCAAACGGGCCGGCAATAGCCCAGTCATGAGGTATCTCCACCTTGTCCCATGACTGCTGGTTGCGCGAGAACTCCCACGTCTTCAGATTGATTACCAGGCGAGGCTGAGCCATAACAAGCTCGCCCAATGCCAACGAAACTAATAATAGTATAAATCTCATGTTTGTCTTATAAGTTAGTAATATGGACGCAAAGGTACAAAAAAATCCCCGCAGAAACAAATCTGCGGGGATTTTTTATTCTATTCCGTAAAGAATTACTTCGTGGTGTCGATGAACATAGCAACACGGTTGAAGTCGTTCTCCTCAGAAATCTTATCGGTAGCGCCGAGACCCTGAGTAGAGATACGATCCTTAGAGATCTTGTAACGCTTAATCAGAGCAGTCTTAACGGCCTCAGCACGCTTCTCAGACAGTTTCTGGTTGAACTCAGCCTTACCCTCGGGTGAAGCGAAGCCGCGAACGATAACCTTAGCGTCCTTGTGGTTGCGCAGGTACTTAGCAACCATCTCGATGCTTGCATACTGAGCAGCGTCGATAGTGCTCTTGCCCTGACGGAAGATAACCATAGGCTGCAGAACGTTCTCCTTCTTCTCCTCAACAACAGTCTGTACAGGACGAGCCTCGCAAGCAGCGAGCTTAGCCTTCAGGTCAGCAATCTCACGAGCGTCAGCAGCAATCTTGCCATCCTTAGCGTTGTTGTCAGCACGCAGCTCGTTGATCTTAGCGTTCAGGCCATCGATCTCAGCCTGGTCGCGCAGCTCCTCAACCTTGAAGTTGTGAGTGCCGTTGCTGGTACCGAACTTGTAGTTCACACCAAGCTTCAGGCTGAAAGCACCGTTCCACTTCTTAGAGCCTGTTCCATCCATCACATTCTTGCGGAAGGGGTTTGCATACATAGGATAAGGCTGACCCAGAACCACACCGGGCTCCAGATATACCTGCCACTGCTTTGCGCTACCGAGGTTCAGAGCGAAGTCGAAAGCCAACTTAGCGTTGATACCACCCTGCTTCTCAGCCCATGCGCGGCTGTAACCACCACCAGCAAGAGCAATCACCTCAAATGAACGGGGCTCACCATTGTAACCAGCAAACAGGTTGTTCAGGTTCCAAGTGGTCAACAGATCGAAGTCTGTAGCGTTGATGAAAGTCTTGCTACCGAACATAGACTTTGAATTAGTCTTGTTCAGGAAATAATTGTTGATGTCCAAAGCCAGACCGAAGACGGTGGTCAGGTTCTTACCAACACGTACACCAAACTCAGGAGATACACCCTTCATGAATCCGTAGTCAGTACCGCCAAACTTGAATTTGTTCATGGGAGTAGCAGCACCGGCATTGATACCGATGTACCAGTTGTCCTGTGCCTTGTTAGCTGTGATAGCTGTTCTCTGGGCACTTGCAGAAGCTGTCAGCATTGCGGCAGCCATTACAAAAAATAACTTTTTCATTGTTACTAACTAATTAGTTTAAAATTAAAAAATAATGTATCCTTTTTCTATTCTCTTTCAAATTTCGGTGCAAAGTAAGTAAAAAAAATGATAAGTTCCAAAAAAAAAAGCAGAAAAGTGCAAAAATAAGTGTAAAAATTGACCTATTTGGGTTGTTTTCCCTAAAAAAACTCATTTTTGATGACGTAAACAACGTTATAAATAAAAAAGAAACCCTGCCAAAACAGCAGGGCTTCTCTATCGTTTTTTTTACTTACTCAAATATTACTTAGCCTGATCGAAGAATAGAACCACACGGTTGAACTCGCGCTCGTCAGACAGCTTGTCGGTAGCACCCTTACCCTCGGTAGTGATGCGGTCGGCAGCAACCTTATACTTCTTAACGAGCGTGTTCTTGATCACCTCAGCACGCTTCTCAGACAGCTTCTGGTTGTAGTCTGCCTTACCCTCGATAGAAGCATAGCCCTGAATATCGAGCTTAGCCTCAGGATGATTCTTCATGTAGTTGGCAATCATCTCGACGCTGGCCATCTGAGCCTTGTCGATAGTGCTTCTGCCCTGACGGAAGATAACGGTGGGCTGCAGCTTGTTGCACTTCTTCTTCTCAACAACAGTCTGTACGGGACGAGCCTCGCAAGCAGCGAGCTTAGCCTTCAGGTCAGCAATCTCACGGGCATTAGCCGAAATCTTACCGTCCTTAGCGTTAGCATCGGCACGCAGCTGGTTGATCTGAGCGTTCAGACCATCAAGCTCAGCCTGGTCGCGCAGCTCCTCAACCTTGAAGTTGTGAGTGCCGTTGCTGGTACCGAACTTGTAGTTCACACCAAGCTTCAGACTGAAAGCACCGTTCCACTTCTTATTTCCGTCATAGCTCAGGTTCTTGCGGAAGGGGTTTGCATACTTAGGAGAAGGCTGACCCAGAACCACACCGGGCTCCAGATATACCTGCCACTGCTTTGCGCTACCGAGGTTCAGAGCGAAGTCGAAAGCCAACTTAGCGTTGATACCACCTTGCTTCTGAGCCCATGCGCGGCTGTAACCACCACCAGCAAGAGCAATCACCTCAAATGAACGGGGCTCACCCTTGTAACCGGCGAACAGGTTGTTCAGGTTCCAAGTGGTCAACAGATCGAAGTCTGTAGCGTTGATGAAAGTCTTGCTACCGAACATAGACTTTGAATTAGTCTTGTTCAGGAAATAATTGTTGATGTCCAAAGCCAGACCGAAGACGGTGGTCAGGTTCTTACCAACACGTACACCAAACTCAGGAGAGACACCCTTCATGAAACCTTTGTCACCAAACTTTTGCATCGGGGTTGCAGCACCGGCATTGATACCGATGTACCAGTTGTCCTGTGCCTTGTTAGCTGTGATAGCTGTTCTCTGGGCACTTGCAGAAGCTGTCAGCATTGCGGCAGCCATTACCAAAAATAACTTTTTCATTATTACAATAATTAAAAATTAATATTTCCTATATTTTTCCGAAAAACGCTGCAAAGTAACAAAAAATATTTGAAACTTCCAAAAATATTTCACAAAAACAACCAAATAATGTACTTTTTTTATACATTATGTCCATATTCTGCCATTTTATTACTATCTTTGCGGATGAAAATGAAACACATTACTCTTATCACCGGAGGACAGCGTTCTGGCAAGAGTCAGTATGCTGAGCAGTTGGCTTTAAGCCTAAGCGACCATCCTGTCTATGTGGCTACAGCACATATATGGGACGAGGAGTTTCGCGAAAGGGTCAGAAAGCACCAAGAGCGACGCGGAGCACAATGGACTAATATAGAAGAAGAGCGCGAACTCAGCCGTCACGATTTAACAGGACGGGTTGCAGTCATCGACTGCATCACACTCTGGTGCACCAACTATTTCTTTGATCGTAGCAAACCTGACTGGGAACAACCTTCGGTAGACGAAGCGCTGAAGGCTGTTAAGGCTGAGTTTGACAAGTTTACAGATCAAGAGGCTACCTTTATCTTTGTCACCAACGAGATTGGCTCGGGCGGAGTCAGCACCGATGCCATACAAAGACGATTCACCGACTTGGAAGGCTGGATGAACCAGTATGTAGCCTCCAAAGCTGACGATGTCATACTAATGGTTAGCGGAATACCGGTGAGGATAAAGAGTTGAGAGTTGAAAGTTTATGCGTACATTTCATATTATAAAACCCGACGAGACATTGCGTCCTACCATACAGGACAAGATAGACAACCTGAACAAGCCCAAGGGTTCGCTGGGACGTCTGGAATCGCTAGCTATGCAGATATGCCTCATTCAGCAGACTCTCACTCCTTCCCTCACTCATCCCTGCCACTTATTGCTGGGCGGCGATCATGGGATTGAGCGCGAAGGAGTCAGCGTGTCTCCACGTGAAGTCACCTGGCAGCAGATGATTAACTTCACCCGAGGTGGAGGAGGCGTAAATATGTTCTGCCGTCAGCATGGTTTCGATCTCACGATTGTCGATGTCGGCGTCGACTACGACCTCTCGCCCTACCCTGCCATCCTCGACAGGAAGATAGCTCAGGGAACTCAGAATTTCCTTGACCGGCCGGCTATGACAGAGGCTGAGTTCGACAGAGCTATACAAATAGGCAGTGACCTCGTGGATGATTGTCTTCAGAAGGGCTGCCGCATCCTCAGCATTGGCGAGATGGGCATTGCCAACACATCGCCCAGCAGCATCTGGCTCCACCTGTACAGCGGCATCCCTCTGGAACAGTGTATCGGTGCTGGCGCTGGTCTCGACAGCGAGGGCATCCGACATAAATACGAGGTATTGTCGATGGCCGTAGCCAACTATCAAGCCAACTGTCCCCACTACTCGCCACTTGCATATTTTGGTGGTTTCGAGATGGTGGCAGCTATCGGAGCAATGTGCCGTGCTGCTGAACAACACCTTATTATATTGATAGACGGATTCATCATGACGGCCTGTGCTCTCGCTGCCTGCCAGCTCTACCCACAGGCCAAAGGCTATATGATATTCACCCACTGTGGCGATGAGTCGGGACACCGTCTGATGCTACAGTTCCTGCATGCAGAACCGCTACTTCAACTGGGACTCAGACTAGGCGAAGGTACAGGTGCTTTGTGCGCCTTCCCTATCATTGACTCTGCCGTCCGGATGGTAAATGAGATGAATAATTTTGAAAACGCCAATATCACCAAGTATTTCTGATGCAACAATCTATTAACCCTTCTAAATGGTACGACCGCATTTGGGCTGCTTTCATCTTCTTCACCCGCCTGCCTTTCTGGCGACTATATCAGCCTAACAAAGAAGCTTACCAGACGGTAGTGGAACACTGGCCGCTGGTAGGGTGGCTCACTGGCTCCGCAATGGCTGCCGTACTCTATTTCGGCACCTTCGTCTTCCCCTACGAGGTAGCCATCCTCCTGGCCATCATCACCCGTCTGCTCATTACGGGAGCCCTCCACGAGGACGGGCTGGCCGACTTTATTGACGGCTTTGGCGGAGGAGGCACAGACCGCCAACGCATTCTCGACATCATGAAGGACTCGCATATCGGAACCTATGGCGTCCTTTCGCTTATCCTTTATTTCCTACTGTTGTTTTCCATCCTGTACAGCATGTCGCCCTCTGATGCAGCCTTGCTGATCATCGTAGCCGACCCCTATGCAAAGATGCTCACAGCCCAACTCATCCAGATGATGCCCTATGCCCGTACCGAGGAGACCGCAAAAAGTCACACTGTCTACCGCAAGTTTGATATAAAAGCAGGCATCAGCCTCACCATTCAGGGACTGATGCCTATCGCTGCCTATATATATATAATGTACGCGAGAGTCGACTGGCAGATGCTCGTCTTCGTACCCGCCATCGCACTCTATTTTCTATACTTGCTGATATGGAAACGACTCCGCGGCTATACTGGTGATTGCTGCGGAGCCGTTTACCTATTGGTAGAACTCTCGATACTGCTCGTATCGCTTATTGCTGTACGATAATCTTACCACCTTCCTCAATAGCCTGCATGTTCAGGGGGATGAGGTCGTGATGGCGCTCGGGCAGCGTCTTCTTCAGGGCTTTCTCCACACCGTTAGCGCTCACCACGGGAGCCACCTTCAGCAGTCCGCCCAGCACAATCATGTTGAACACTTTGCTGTTCTTCATCTCAGCAGCCTTGTCCATAGCATCGATGCGGTAGACGGTGATGTCCTTGCGGGTGGGCGGAGT
>JAEEGJ010018226.1_pt1 | contig 15717 bp, 10 predicted proteins | sample 8958761 | NCBI WGS metagenome assembly JAEEGJ01 (sample SAMN16246546, study PRJNA631951) | gut metagenome | biome: gut microbiome; feature: rumen; material: RS-attached | host: Bos | place: Iran: Karaj | collected 2018-10
CAGGTAGTGCCGCTTGTCACACCGCTCCAAATGAAGAGGGTAAGACCCGTGAAGTTCTTGGTCTCGAGTGGTGTGCTGGCTGGTGTACCGTCGTTCTTGTACTTGAAGTTCTCGAGAGGGATGGTCACTGTTACCCACTTGCCTCCGGTGTCGTAGGAACCTGTGGCTCTCCAAGGTGTCCAAAGTGCGCGAGGGTAGTCTGTTCCGTTGAAGAAGTTGTTGTTGGCAGTAGTCAGGGTCACCTGCTCGTCACCAGAGAAGATGCACTGCATGGAGAGGTTGGTCCATGGGTTGGATGACGGGATGTTCACCTCGAATTTCAGTGCCATGTTGGCGAAGTTGGCGAAGCTGACGAGGTCGGAAAGGCGTGAGTTCACACCAGTGAAGGTGCCGTCCCAGTCGCCTGGCCAGTACTCGAAGGATACGTTTCCGTCCATCCAAGAACCGTCCACAAGGTCGCAATCGCCGAGCATGAGGTAACTGCCGTCGAGGGAGTTCTCGTCGCTGATGATTTTCTGATTGTGCCAACCATGGTTGGTCAGACCAGTGGAAGCCTCGCCAGCGTCGAATGAACCCCAGTCGTTGAACAGCATACCGCGTGTGTCGTGGAAGTTGAACTTAGCTTTCTTCTTGCCATAGACTGTGGAGATTTCAACTGGACCTTCCTCTAACCCTTCAGGGATGGTGAATGTCATGTGGCTCATGTCGAACTCGTCAATAGCCACATTTGTACCGTTGATGGTCAGAGTAAGCGGAGTGTTGGGGTCATCCACGAAGTAGTTACCGTAGATGGTGGCCTGTTCGCCTTTCAGTGCCCATTCGTTGGTCATGTTATTGATGGTAGGTCCGGGAACGAGAACCTTGAAATCATAGGTAGTGGTGTCGTTGGCGTTGTTGATCATGAAGATTTTGTTGAACACCTCGCCAGGAATGTTGCTCGGAACAGTCACAATCATGGTGTTGTCGGTAATCAGGCTGGGAATCAGCTTGGCTTCCTGGTCGTTGAAGAACATCTTGACGATGCTGCGCAGGTTGTCACCCACGATGCAGATGCTGTTGTCCATATAGGCTCCAGTGAGGATGGAATCAGTACCTTCTGCTCCCACTGAACGTATGTAGCGGATGGTTGGATTTCCGCCGCTTATCTTGTACTTGTCGGGCTCATCTTCACAACTGGTGAACACTGTTGCAGTGAAGGTGATGGCCGCCAGCAAGAAGAGGCTATTAAATGATCTTTTCATGCTTGAATAAATATATAAGTGTTTTAATACTGGTAAGTCTCACGTACGTCCACATGAATGGGGTCTTCCATCAGGTGTGGGTTGAAAGTCAGGTCTTCCATTGGGAAAGGAATAGTGAAACTGCTGGCTGTCACGTTAGGAGCAGGTGTTTGGTCGTCGTAAGTTGTGGTCTGGTCGTTGCCGTCTTCATCCTGGTTGACCAACAGCCATTGTCCTGTTGTGTAGTAGTTCTTGAAAGTCAGGTTGAGGTTCCAGTAAGGATTGCGGCGCTGCGCCTTGATTTCGTTGATGGCCTTGTCCGTGTTATAGTAGGCGAGACGAACGAAGTCGTACCAGCGGTCGCCCTCGCAGGCAAGTTCCAGGCGGCGTTCTTTCCACACCTTGTCGAATGTCAGTGAAGTCTCGGCATTGGCATTAGGAATGGCGCGTTGATGAACAGCATTGAAAGCTTTGAGCGCGTCAGGGTCAGTACCTTGGTTCATCAGCACCTTGGCCTCAGCGAGAATCAGATAGACATCAGCCAGACGGAGCAGCGGTGTGCAGAGTGAGCTGGCCATACGTTCTGCAGAGTGTCCGAGGGCAGTCACGTGGTCATTGTTGTTGCCATATAGATGCTTCACAACGTTGCAGCCTGTGGGTGAACGGTGCTCTCCCCATGCGGCGTCGTTGTATTCCTTATCGTACTCGAAGCGCATGTAGTCGAAACCACCCTTGTCGCGCCAGAGGTAAGGAATCACGTCGCCGACGGTCATCATGGTGGCGATACGTCGAGTATCCACGTCGGGTCGTGTTGCGGGGTCGTCGAGGACATTGAATCCGAAGGCATCCTGCAAATCGACAGAGGGACCTCCCCATTCTCCCCAGACATCACCAAACTCGTCCATTCCTGTCATACCGAGGTCGGACTGCATGGGGTTCTGAGATGTCCAGTTAGTGCTTCCTTTTGCTATCCAACGCCAGGCGATCATGTTCTCCTTGGATTTGTTGCCTTCGAGTGTGAAGCAGTCGGCATAGTTCTTCTCCAGTTCACGTCCGCTGTTTTCAATCACGTCCTTGGCCAGGTCGGCGGCTTTCTGCAGGTCGTCGTTGTTCAGTTGTCCTGTGACACCGGCCTTGGTCAGATAAACCTTAGCGAGGAGTCCTTTTGCGCAGTACTTGTCGAGACGTCCTTCTGCGCACTGCTCTGGCAGCCATTCGATGGCTTTCTCCAGTGTCATCACGATGTACTCATAGACATCTGCCTTCTGCACTTTCATTTGGTCGTTGTAGGTGCCGCTCTCGATCATGGCTGAATTGTCGTGCACGATGGGCACGTCGCCGAAGGTGCGTACGAGATAGAAGTAGGCCATGGCCTTCCATAGCAGGCACTCTCCCATGGTCTGGTGCTTCACGGCTTCGGATGCTCCACCGCCTTCGATGTAGTGGCGTACGATGTTGGAGTGTCCGTTGACAGCCCAGAGTGAGTAGGACATGTTGCGCAGGTCCGTATCGTTGGAGTTGAGCGAGAAGTTGAGGTAGGGGCTTGATCCCCAGTAGTAGTTGCCAGACAGCACCTCTCCCACTTTGAAGAATCCTCGTGTGAAGTCGTTCCAAGGTGAGTTGTACAGATAGTTAACGGCAGCGATGCACTCGGCGTCGGTCTTGTAATACCCGCCAGCCACATAGTTGTCTTCAGTTGGGCGATCCAGGAAGTCTTCGCATGAAGTCAGTCCGAGTCCCATTAACGAAGCAGCTGCAAATATGATGATATTCTTTATTTTCATGATGATTGTCTCCTATGTTTTAGAATGAAATGTTCACACCGAAAGAGCAAGTGAAAGGTGAAGGATAGCGACCGTTATCAACACCGAACGAGTGGCCTTGTTGGTCTGTAGTGGAAGCACCGACTTCGGGGTCGTATCCGTCGTATCCAGTGATGGTAGCCACGTTCTGAAGGTTGCAGTAGATGCGGAGGTTCTCCAAGTAGAGTTTCTGTATGATGCTCTTGGGGAATGTGTAGCCGAGTGAGATGTTCTTCAGTCGCACATAGGAACCGTCCTCGATGTACCGACTGGAATAGTTCTGGTTGTAGGTGTTTCCGATAGCCACGCGCGGTGTCTTGGTGTCGGGGTTGGTTACATAGACGTTTTCGATGTCATTGTACCAAGCTCCTCCATCAGCATAGACCTTGTTGGGGTCGACAGCGGCGAGTTGTGCGCGGTCGGCAATCTTCTCGTTGATTTGGTTGTTCCAAGTGCTGGTCATGGAGGTCAGCGGTATGGATGTGTAGTTCATCACCTTGTTGCCCACAGAACCGTTGATGAAGATAGAGAGGTCGAAGCCTTTGTATCTGAAAGTGTTGGTGAAACCGAAAGTGAACTTAGGCAGTGGTGAACCGATGTTGGTCTTGTCGTTCTGGTCGATGATACCGTCTTTGTTGACGTCCTTGAACTTGAGGTCGCCTGGCCATACCGTGTTGTTCTTGCTGTACTTGGTGGGGTCAGTCACATGACTCCATGAACCGTCTTCGTTGTGGATGGAAGACTGGCTGTAGAGTGTGTTGACTGGTGAGTTGAGGATGTCGTTGAAGTCTTTATAGACTCCTTCCACTTCATATCCATAGAAGTCGTACATCGGGCGGCCTACATTAGACACAGCCACAATATCATCCCACTGTCCGTATCCGACGATAGCAGCAGAAGTTGTGCCTTGGAGCGACACGAGTTTGTTCTTGTTGAAGGAGAACTGGAGGTCGGTGTCCCAGCTGAAATTCTTGGTGACAACCGGAGTGGCCTTGAGTTCGATTTCAAGACCTGTGTTGCGCATGGTGCCGTAGTTGCCCGATGGTGCGGCAAGTGCGGAAGATGGGTTACCCTGTGTACCCAGGTATGAAGGCAGTTGCATACCCATCAACATGTCCTTTGATTCCTTGCGGTACCAGTCCACGATAAGGTTGACACGGTTGTTGAAGAAACCGAGGTCGATACCGAGGTCAATTTGTTCCTGAGTCTCCCATTTGATGGATTCGTTGGGCAGTCCGACAGGACGGTAAGAGATGCCGAGTAAAGACGGCATTGTTCCCAAAGCAACACCCCATCTATATCCGCCGATATTGGCGTTACCAGTCTGTCCCCATCCTGCGCGGATCTTACCATTTGAGAGCCAGTCGCCAGCCCATGACTTGATGAATTCCTCATTGCTGAAACGCCAGCTGGCAGCGAAAGAGTGGAAGCCAGCCCATCGTTTGTTGGGACCGAAGTTGGAAGAACCGTCGTAACGGTAAGTATAGGTAGCGTAGTATCGGTCGCCGTAGTTATAGGTTTCGCGCGTGAACCATGAAGCCATGGCTGCAGACCCGAATCCTGATGATAAAGTGCGGTCGGTAGTCTCAGCCAAAGATGGGTTCTGGACATCGTTGCGTGGGAGGTTCTGTCCCATGATGCTCATGTATTTCCAAGTGGATTCCCAGCATTCCTGACCGAGCATGGCTGTGAAGTGGTGCTCACCGAAATCCCCTGTGTAGGTCAGGTAGTTCTTCAACTGCCAGTACTTGTTGGTGTTGTGCTGCCAGCGGTCTTGGTTGGCAGGTTTCTTCCATCCTCCAAGGTCGATGGATGGTTCCCAAGTCTCAGCGTCGGATTCGGAGAAATCGTAACCGATTTCAGCATGCCAAACGAGAGACTTGATAGGCGTCACCTCAGCAAAGATATTGCCTGTGAGTTTACGGCGCTCCAGTGTGTATTGGTTCATGTTGGCCATAGCCACAGGATTGGGGCTGGAGTATCCCTCACGTACCTCTGCGTAGTAGTTGCCGAAGACGTCGTAGATGGGGATGTCGGGCAGTGTGGTCAGAGAGTAAGTGATGACACCCTCGTTACCGTCCGCACGTTTCAGGTCGTCCTTGGTGTTGGCGAAAGTGGTTGACATACCCAGTTTCAGCCAAGGCTTGAGTTGGGCGTCGAGGTTGGAGCGTACTGAGTATCGGTTGAACTCGGAACCGATGATGGTACCTTCCTGATTCATGAAGTTACCAGAGACATAGTATTGTATATTGTCGGAGCCACCTTGGGCGGAGAACTGGTGCTGGTGCTGGAGTGCAGTCTGGAAGACGGCGTCCTGCCAGTTGGTACCCTTTCCGAGTATGGATGAGTCCATATAGTTCTTGTTGGCCTGGCTCTCCACTATCCATCCGTTGCTGACGAAGTCCTGGTAGTACTCAGCGTACTCTCGGAGGTTCATCATGTCGAGGCGCTTGGCTTGTCGATTGACTGCAAACATGCCGTCATAGTTGAATTTGGCACCGCCGCTCTTTCCACGCTTGGTGGTGATGAGAATCACACCGTTAGCACCTTGTGCACCATAAATAGCGGTGGCAGAGGCATCCTTGAGGATTTCCATCGACACGATGTCGGAGGGGTTCAGGGTTGAGAGCGGTGAGACGGTGGAAACCGATCCGTTGCCGAGTCGGTCGCCCAATCCCAGGTCAGAGCCAGACTGTCCGCTAGCCTGGAAGATGACACCATCAATCACGTAGAGTGGTTCCTGGTTGGCATTGATGGAAGCGATACCACGCACGCGGATAGAGGAGGCTGAACCAGGTGCGCCAGACGTTTGGACGGCAGTCACACCAGTGGCACGTCCTTGGAGCGACTGGTCGAGGTTGGTGATGATTGACCCTTTCAATGCATCCTCACCGATGGTGATGGATGAACCCGAGAGGTCGCTTCTCTTCATTGTACCGTAACCTACAACCACGACCTCATCCATCAGTTTGGCGTCTTCACGCATGGCGACGTTGATGGCGCCAGCCTTGGAAACCTTCACTTTCTGTGAAGTGTAGCCTACGTAAGAGAATTCCAGGGTACTGCCTACGGGAACGGAGAGTTTGTAGTTGCCCTCAATGTCGGTAGTAGTACCAGTTCCAGTGCCTTCTACCTTTACTGTGGCATAGATGATCTCTTCGCCAGTCGAGGCATCTGTAACCTTACCATAGACGTTCACGTTCTGGGCTTTCAGTCCGAGCGGAACGCACAGCATCATTAGCACAATGAATATGCTTTTCGCACATCCAAAGTTCAAGTTAGATAGGATTTTTTTCATAAAACATTTATTTAGTTCTAATAAAGATATAGTATTCCTGTTAACGAGAGTGAGGTAAGTATATTCTTGTTGATTGATTAACACGTTTTCAGGGCAAATTTAATTAATTTTTCTTTTAGCAAACAATTTTTTAATAAAATAAAATGACTGTTTTGCCCAAAATTGTGCCTAATTGCCATATTTGGTTAAAATTCAATCATTGATTTCTCTGCTATGGTTGAGATTTGTTAATAATTGAGGAAATCAAGTCACGACATATGGTTGTCTGGAAAAGATTTTTACCTGCCGTCATACCTACTGAATTTTAGCATTCGGAGAATTGCGAAATCTCCATATCAACTTTTTTCGTGAAAAAACACCCGTAACAAATGCGGAAATCAAACTGAAAAATTATAACTTTGCAGTTTGTAGAGTTTAACTATTAAAGCATATTATTATGAGTGAAATCGACTGGACTAAATTAGGTTTTGGATATCACAAGACCGATTACAATGTACGTTGCTATTACCGCGACGGTGCATGGGGAGAAATTGAGGTTTGTTCAGAGGAGACAATACCTCTTCACATGGCTGCCACTTGCCTCCACTACGGCCAGGAGGCCTTTGAGGGCCTGAAGGCTTATCGCTGCCCTGATGGCAAAGTGAGGGTATTCCGCATGGACGAGAATGCCAAGCGACTGCAGAGCACTTGCGACGGAATCCTCATGCCCAAGTTGCCTATCGAGCGATTCGAGGAGATGGTGAAGAAAGTGGTTCGTCTGAATGAGCGTTTCATCCCTCCATATGAGAGTGGTGCCACCCTCTATGTCCGTCCGTTACTCATCGGTACAAGTGCGCAAGTAGGTGTTCATCCCGCCTCGGAATACCTGTTCATTATCTTCGTCACTCCAGTAGGACCATATTTCAAGGGAGGTTTCTCCACCAACCCATACGTGATTATCCGCGAGTTCGACCGTTCAGCTCCTCTTGGCACTGGTATATATAAGGTAGGAGGTAACTATGCCGCCAGCCTGCGTGCCAACAAAATGGCACACGACCTCGGCTACAGCTGTGAGTTCTATCTCGACGCAAAGGAGAAGAAATACATGGACGAGTGTGGTGCTGCTAACTTCTTCGGCATCAAGAACAACACTTACGTCACTCCGAAAAGCACATCTATCCTTCCATCCATCACCAACAAGAGTCTTATGCAACTGGCTGAGGACCTCGGTATGAAGGTGGAGCGCAGACAGATACCAGAGGAAGAGCTCGCTACCTTTGAGGAAGCCGGTGCTTGTGGCACAGCTGCCGTGATCAGCCCGATAGAGAAAATCGACGACCTGGAGGAGAAGAAGACCTTTGTCTTCTCCAAGGACGGCAAGCCTGGTCCTGTATGCACCCGCTTGTACAACCTTCTGCGCGGCATCCAGTACGGCATCGAGCCCGACATCCACGGATGGACCACAGTGGTGATTGAGTAACACAAGCCGGAATGAGCAAGAACAAACTGGCTAAATTTGCCGACATGGCCCGCTACCCTAATGTAGTGGAATGTCCGTACGGACAACTCAAGGAAGAGGGCTTCCCGTTAAAGGGCAAATGGCATTCGGAATTCTTCAAGAACGACAACCCGATAGTGTTGGAGCTCGGCTGTGGCCGCGGTGAATACACTGTTGGGCTGGCTCGTTGTGATGCAGACCGCAATTTCATCGGCGTGGATATCAAAGGCGCACGCATGTGGAGTGGCGCCACAAAGGCCTTGGAAGAGCATCTCGACAACGTGGCCTTCCTACGCACCAACATCGAGTTGATTGACAGCATGTTCGCACCTGACGAGGTCAGCGAGATATGGCTCACTTTCAGCGACCCGCAGATGAAGAATCCACGCAAACGCCTCACATCTACCTTCTTTATGGAACGCTACCGCCGTTTCCTCACCGATGGAGGCACAATCCATTTGAAGACTGACAGCAATTTCCTTGCCACCTATACCAAATATATGGTGGAGAAGAACCACCTGCCAGTGGATGTGGTCACTTTCGACCTCTACGGAGAGCCTAATGAGGAGGAAGCGGCGAAGGCCATACATACTTATTACGAAGACATGTGGCTGGAACGCGGATTGTCAATCAAGTATCTTAGATTCCATCTCCCGCATCATGCCACACTTGAGGAACCAGATGTGGAGATACCCACCGACGGTTACCGTTCCTACCACCATGAAGTGAGAAGTACAAGAAAAACCAGCAAATAAGAACATGACACTTTATCCAAGATTGATTATTGACGCACTCTCAACTGTTCGCTACCCTGGGACAGGAAAGAACATCGTCGAGAGCGGCATGCTAGAGGACGACATCCGCATTGACGGCATGAACGTGAGTTTCTCCTTGATTTTCGAGAAGAAGACCGACCCGTTCAGAAAGTCGTTGGTCAAGGCTGCCGAAACAGCCATACACACATACGTCGGTGAAGACGTGAAAGTCGGCATCAACGAGAAATACAAGACCGAACTGCCGCCTGACCCAGACAAACTCCTGCCAGAAGTGAAGAACATCATCGCCGTGTCGAGTGGCAAGGGCGGAGTGGGGAAGTCCACTGTTGCCGCCAATCTCGCCACCGGCCTTGTTCGGCTGGGGTATCGCGTGGGATTGCTCGACACCGACATATTTGGGCCCTCCTTGCCCAAGATGTTCGATGTGGAGAACGAGCAACCCTATGCCCAGAACATCAATGGACGCGATATGATTCTCCCCATTGAGAAGTACGGTGTGAAACTCATGTCCATCGGGTTTTTCATCAATCCCAACGAAGCAGCCTTGTGGCGTGGCGCCATGGCTTGCAATGCGCTGAAGCAGTTCATCTCCGACGTGCAGTGGGGACCGCTCGACTATCTTGTGCTCGAAACACCTCCTGGCACCAGCGACATCCACCTGACTTTGCTTCAGACCCTAGCCATCACTGGAGCTGTGATTGTCAGCACTCCCCAGCAAGTGGCTCTTGCCGACGCGAGAAAGGGCATCAACATGTATATGAACGAGAAGGTCAATGTGCCAATCCTCGGACTTCTGGAGAACATGGCGTGGTTCACACCCTTACAGCATCCTGATGAGCGGTATTATATTTTCGGAAACGGTGGTTGTAAACAACTGGCTGAGGAGATGAATGTGCCCCTTCTGGCGCAGATTCCTCTGGTTCAGGATGTTTGCGAAAGTGGTGAGAAAGGTGAACCCTCAGTGGTGGAACCCTCCACACCGGCAGGCAATGCCTTCCTGCAACTTGCCGCCAAGGTGGTGACACAAGTGGATAGGCGCAACATGCAGATGCCGCGCACAGAAAGAGTCAAAACCGATTAGGCTATAAGCTTTTGGCCAAGGTTGGGACAGAAGTGTCTCATCGGTTGGCGAGAGGGCGGTCACCCAGACGAAGGGCGATTTTCCGCTGTATTTCTTTCAGTATTTTGTATTGCTCCATGATTTCACTGCACCGAGCGGAGTCGCTCAGCAATTCCTTGTCGCGGAGCATCTGGTGGAGCTGGTTGAGACGGTCGTCCACCACAGTGATTTTGTAGTCGAGTATCAGGTGCCCTAACATTGGCCCGATATTCGACTCTTCTTTTGGTATTCTCTCATCCTCAGTGAACATCTTGCTCAACTGGTATTGGTCGTTGAGCATGTCGGCCGCTATCAGAGAGATGTTCAGGTCAGGGCTTGAGAGAAAGAAACGCTTGGCGGAGAAATTAGGGTTCTCCAGTTGTTGACGTGCGTCGTCAAGCATTCTTTGGTAGGTGGCATCGCGGAATCTCAGCCCGTCTTCCTCCAATTCCCTGCTGACGAATTCCACAACGGGCATGAGAATGTCATTGCCTTCGTCATCCTGGGTGGTGATACATTGTTCACCGTATTTCACAATGATGGCCATGATGAGTTTTTCCACTTGTATGAATCGCAAGTCTTCCTTGCTCATACGTGGTGTTGGCACAACGGAAGCGGATTGGGGCTGTGTTGATGTCGACGTACCTACGTCAGGCGTCTGAACAGGCTGGTTGTTGCCCGTCTGAATGACCACTGGAGCAGGTTGGTTGCTATCCGCTGGCGGAGTCGTTTGCTTTGTCTGAGTAAGTTCTTCCTCATGCGGTGGAAAATCCTCAAAAGGCGGCATGTCCTCAGGAGGCAGTCCTGGCGGGGTGGTTTGGGGTTGCCCTACAACTTGGGTCTGAGTTGTTGGAGCGTCTTTCCATTTCTGCTGGTTGGCCAGTCGCTCTTCGCGTGCCTTCTCTTGTTCCTGCTCCTTGAGTTTCTTATCCCGGTTGGCCTTGCGCTGAAGGTTGGTGGCGTTGATGAGCGTCTGCTCGGGAATGCCGAGCATGGTGCTGCATTCATGGATATAGACAGAACGTGTGATTTCCTCGGGTATCAGGGCTATGCTCGCCACAATGTCCTTGATCATGGTGGCCCGCTTAATGGGGTCGTTTTCAGAGTCCTTTTGCAGCACACTCGTCTTGAACTTGATGAAATCGACCTGATGCTCTTCGATATATTTGCGGAAATCGGTGGCGTTGTGTTTTCGGGCGAAACTGTCGGGGTCGTCACCATCGGGGAGCAACAGCACCTTCACGTTCATGCCTCCTGAGAGGAACATGTCGGTACCGCGCAAGGCGGCGTGAATGCCGGCATCGTCGCCGTCGTAGAGCAAGGTGACATTTGAGGTGAAGCGGTGGAGCAACCTGACCTGGGCCTCGTTGAGCGCGGTGCCTGAATTGGCCACTACATTCTCAATGCCGCATTGATGCATGGATATCACATCGGTGTAGCCTTCAACGATATATGCCCTGTCTTCCTTGGCGATGGCTTTCTTGGCTTGGAAGAGTCCGTACAACTCGTTCAGCTTATGGAACACCTCCGAGTCGTTGGAGTTGACATATTTCTGGCTCACGCCCTTGGTACGGGCATCGAGCACACGGCCGCCGAAGCCGCATATCTTGCCACTGACGTTGAACCAAGGGAACATGGCACGGCCGCGGAACTTGTCGCGCACCTTGCCGTCGTCGCTCTTGTAGCACAGACTGGTCTTGAATAGGAATTCTTCTTTGAAGCCCTTGCTGATGGCTTCCTGATAGAGGGTATTTGGATGGTATTGGAGGTCGAGGCTGAAACCGAGACGGAACTTCTCAATGATGTCGTCGCGGAACCCTCTTGAACGGAAATAAGCCAGGCCAATGGCTCGACCGTCATTGTCTCGAAGAAGGATGTCGTGGAAGTACCGGCTCGCCCACTCGTTGAGTACGAACATGCTCTCGCGGTCGTTCTGCTGGGCGCGTTCCTCGTTGGTAAGTTCTTTCTCTTTCACCTCGATGCCATAGCGCTTGGCCAGCATCTTCAAGGCATCCACATATCCTATCTGCTCCATCTCCATGAGGAAATGGACCACATTGCCGCCTTTGCCGCAACTGAAGCATTTGCAGACGCCACGGGCGGGCGAGACGGAGAAAGATGGTGTTTTGTCGTCGTGGAAAGGGCACAGTCCTTTATAGCTGGTTCCAGCACGGCGAAGAGTGACATAGTCGGAAACCACATCCACGATGTTGGATGCGTCGAGAATGCGGTCAATGGTAAGTTGGTCTATCATGGTTTCGGTTTCTTTCTTTTGTCTACGGAGGTTGATGAGAGTGGTAGAGACGCAGCGAAGGTCAGTTCTTGATCAGGCGGAAGAACTCCTTGCGGTTCTCAGGGTCCTCAAACTCGCCCGAGAAATCGAAAGTCGTTGTGATGGCGCCTTGCTTCTGAACTCCCCGCATCTGCATGCACAGGTGCTGGGCTTCCAGCAACACCATCACGCCTCGTGGGTGCATCACGTCCTGTATGCTCTGGAGTATCTGGTTGGTGAGCCGTTCCTGCACTTGCAACCGATGCGAATAGATATCCACCACACGCGCTATCTTGCTGATGCCGGTGATATAGCCGTCGGGAATGTAGGCTACGTGCGCCTTGCCGAAAAAAGGCATCATGTGGTGCTCGCAAAGGGAGTAGAAATCAATGTCTTTCACCACTACCATCTTGGAATAGTCTTCCTTGAAGATGGCCGACTTCATCACCTCGGCTGGATCCATGTCGTAGCCACAAGTCAAATAGTGCATGGCTTTGGCTACACGGATGGGGGTCTTCTCCAGTCCTTCGCGTGTGACATCCTCACCCAGTACCTGAAGTTGCTGGCTCACAAAGCCCTCCAGCTTCTCTAATTTCTCTTCCAGTTCCTTGTTGTCATCCATTGTTGAGAACGCTTATTTGGGATATACAAGAATCTCGCTTTTCACCACCATGGCTCCCTCCACCTTTGCTTTGCGAAGCTTGGCGAGATAGTCGGCGGCCTCCTTGCGGTCGCGGAAATCGCCCACACGGCAACGCCAGTGAGGTGACTCGAAAGTGGTATAGGCCTGTAACTCGGGGAACATGCTTGTCACACGGCTACCGGCTCGGATGGCCTTGGTCTGGTCCGACCTCTGGCTGCCGCCCCAATAGACCTGGATTCTGTAGCCTCTGACTTTCATCCTACGACCTTCGGTGATGGCACCCATGCCTTCCACCTTGGTGTTCTCCTTCTGTTCTTCCACTTTGGCTACCTCGGGATAAGCATCAATGTCGTTGTTGATGATGTCGGTCAGACGGGGGTCTTGAATCACCATCACTTTTCCCTCGCCGGCTTTCTGGCTCTGGAGCACAGGCATGAATTTCGATTGGGCCTGAGCCTGGATAACCATCAAGCATGAAATGACGATGAACAGTAGTTTTCTCATATTAATATGGTTTTGTTTCTAATTGGTTGTCCGGCGTTTGCGGAAATTCCGAATCCGGAAAATCTGGAATCTCCGGACTCCGGAGATTCCAGCTAAGAATTTACTTCCAAGCGTCGATGATGCCCTTGAAGTCGGGGGCTTTCAGTGAAGCGCCACCGATGAGACCACCGTCGATGTCGGGCTTGGCGAACAGTTCAGGAGCGTTGGAGGCTTTGCAAGAACCACCATACAGGATGGAAGTGTTGTCGGCAACCTCAGCACCGTATTTTGCCTCGATCAGGGAACGGATATAGGCGTGAATCTCCTCAGCCTGCTCAGCTGTGGCGGTCAGACCTGTACCAATGGCCCAGATGGGTTCGTAAGCGATGACAATCTTCGAGAAGTCCTCTGCGGAGAGGTTGAACACTGAACCTTCGAGCTCAGCTTTCACTACCTCGTTTTGCTTGTTGGCTTTGCGCTCCTCAAGGCTCTCACCGATGCAGAAAATCACTTTCAGACCGTTAGCCAGGGCGAGCAGCACCTTCTCCTTGAGAATCTCTGGTGTCTCGTTGTAGTATTCACGGCGCTCGGAGTGTCCGAGAATCACGTACTGTGCGCCTGTAGATTTCACCATTTCGGCAGAAACCTCACCTGTGTATGCGCCTTTCTCCTTGTCAGCGCAGTTCTCTGCTCCCAGGCCGATGATGTCGGGGTTGATAATCTGTGCCACAGAGGCAAGGTGGATGAACGGGGTGCAAATCACCACGTCGCAGTTGGGTTTGTCGGCTGTCAAAACTTCATTCAGCTCTTTAGCCAGAGCCACGCCTTCCTGGAGGTTTTTGTTCATCTTCCAGTTTCCGGCTACGATTTTCTTTCTCATTTTTCTTTTGTTTTAGTGTTGTTCAACTTGTCGTTTATATTTTTTCCTTTACGGTCTTTTCCCATGCTCTTGGTCTTGCGACGCACCATGCGGTAGAATGCCCAACGGGCGGCTATTCGGTCGATGATGATGAGGCAAATCAGAGGCACAAAGAACATGAGAACCAGTTTGGTGGTCTGTTTGCTGACATCGCGTTCGCTTTCCTCGTCCCAGCCCATCTCCTCTAACGGCTTGTTGAGTTCTTCTTCGGTGGGCAGTATGAGGTTGCTCCATTTCATGACGACCTTGCCGCCATGGAGCAGGACGAGTCCTGGGTTGGCACGTACCATCGACATGAGGGTCTGCTCCTCTCCGAGGCAGATGCTGTACTCTGCTCCTGTATGGTCCACCCAGTGACTGATGGAGGTCGAGTTGGAGGCCGTCACGCAATAAAAACCATAGCCGTTCGCCATGCAGTAATCGTAGATGTCGTTGATTCGGCCGCTGGTTCCGTCATCGGCGGTTTTAAGGTCGTGAGAGATGAGGAGGAAGGTGTATCCCTCGTCGTAGAGGATGTCCTCGGTCACGTCCATATCGTGTTCTAAGTCGTAGATATAGAAGTTCGCGATTTTGGGCTTGCCCCCTTCTTTCACCAGCTTGGTCTGAGTCTCCACATAGTTCCAAGTGGAGTCGGGTTCCTCGTCCTCGGCATCTACAGTGATGCGCTGTCCGTCTTTCTCGTAGATGATGCTCGACTCAAAGACGGGTTGCTCGTCTTCTGGCACCTCCATGCCTTCAGGTATGCTTGCCCCGATATGGAACGGGCGGTAATCCACGACTGGCAGGTATTTGATGCTGTGGTACGACAACATGAAGGCATAGAACAGCGTGAAAAGCGACAGTATCCATGATGTGTTGGAGGTGAGCAGCTTCACTTGCCATTGCTGTTTCCATATCACGATGATGGTCATGCCCAGCAACAAGATGTTCTTCAGAAAGGTCTGAATATTGGTCAGCTTCATTGCGTCGCCAAAACAACCGCAGTCATCAACAGGGTTGAAGATGACGATGTAGGCGGTCAGCAGGGTCATGAGGATGAAGAACGCGAGCGTGACTCGTGAGGTCTTGCGCAGACTGATGCCAAAGAACAGATAGATGCCCAGGGTGAACTCCACCACACTGAGAGCCACTGCGCCCAGCACGGTAATGTCGTGGGGCATAGGCAACTTCCAAGCGGTCAGGTACTCCTGGAGCTTGTATACTGTGCCTATCGGGTCATTGAGTTTCACAGACCCGGAGAACACCAGTGTGATGGCAAGACAGAATCTCACCACATTCGCAATGAACACCGCTGTGCCATGCAGTTTCTGACGCTGTTGCCCAGTGAACGCTTTCATTGGGCGTTGTTCTTGGCCGCTTCGGCTTCATCGAGACGTATCAGTCCGAAAACGGCATAGTTAATCATGTCGAGGTAGTTGGCATCGATGCCTTCCGACACGAGTGTCTGGCCGTCGTTGCCTTCTATCTGTTTCGTACGATTCAGTTTTGTCAGGATGAAATCGGTGTAGGAACTGATGCGCATCGAACGCCACGCCTCGTTGTAGTCGTGGTTTTTCTTGAGCATCAAGTCAAGTGCTTGCTGGGCGTAGGTGTCGTAGAGTTCCAAGGCACGGTCGTAGTCGATATCCTCGGTGTCGGCATATCCCAGGGCGAGTTGAATCAGTCCCACGATGCCGTAGTTCACGATGCCTATGAACTCAGGGTAGATGCCTTCGCCCACCAGTGAGA
>JAEEGJ010018227.1_pt1 | contig 15715 bp, 13 predicted proteins | sample 8958761 | NCBI WGS metagenome assembly JAEEGJ01 (sample SAMN16246546, study PRJNA631951) | gut metagenome | biome: gut microbiome; feature: rumen; material: RS-attached | host: Bos | place: Iran: Karaj | collected 2018-10
ATAAAATGTGCAAAGCGGTATTTACTGCTGATAGACTTATAATTTCTTCTACTGGCAAGTCGGAAACATTAGAGCAGTCAAGACAGCTTGTTAAGGAGATTAGACCGCTTCTATTCAAGGAAAAGATTTCCTTTGATAAGGATATGCCAGCATACGAGGTTCATCCTGTTAAGGAAGGCTTAAAGGATGCTTCACAGATACAGTATGTTGCCATGGCTGGTGACTACATTACTGCAGGCTACAAGTTCAACGGCAGCTTTAGATTGCTTAATACAATTCTTGGATATGATTATTTCTGGATTAAGGTTAGAGTTCAGGGTGGCGCTTATGGATGTAGCGTAAATCTTGGACGTCAGGGTGACCTAGTATTTGTTTCTTATCGCGATCCTAACCTTGTGGAAACAATGGATGTATTTAAACAGACTGGTGAATATCTCAGGAACTTTGAGGCTGATGAAAGAGACATGACTAAATTTGTCATAGGTACAATCAGCAGCATGGATACACCACTAACTCCATCCCAGCGCGGGCTTAGAGGTCTCAATGCTTATTTGTCAGGAATAACATACGAGGATGTCCAAATGACTAGAGACCAGGTTTTAGATGTTACAGTTGAGGATATTCACGCATTGGCTGAGCCTATAGATGCAGCAATATCTCAAGGCTATTTGTGTGTGGTAGGCAATGAAGATGCAATAGAGGCCAACCGTGACTTGTTTACGGTGGTGGAGAGCCTGTACTAAAATTTTTAATCATATTATTGATGTCAGACAAAACCTATAGGTTGTTAGTTGTAAGAATTGTTATGAGATTGAATATGAGAAAAATATTTTGATAACAAGTTAGTAGAAAAGAGTAATAAAAAAGTTAGGTGAGCTGGTAGCTATCAAGCTCTGAGTGTTATCGAAGGTGACATTTGTAGTCACCGGAGATAATATCTCAGGCTTGAGAGTGTAACCAGCGGACTAAATTACTTTAGAGGATTATAAATGAGTGAGAATTTTAAATCTGGCTTCGTAACTATAGTTGGTCGCCCAAACGTGGGCAAGAGTACTTTGATGAATCACATCATTGGACAAAAGATAGCCATCACTAGTAACAAGCCACAGACAACTAGAAACAGAATCCAGACAGTCTATACCGACGAGAATGTAGGACAGATAGTGTTCCTTGATACTCCAGGTATGCACCAGGCAAAAAACAAGCTTGGTGAGTATATGATGTCTGCAGCCAAGAGCACAATCAATGATGTGGATTTGATTCTTTGGCTGATAGAGCCTGACACCAAGGTGGGCGCAGGAGATAAAAAGATTGCAGAGCTACTTGCAACTGCTGAGGCTCCAGTTATTCTTGTAATAAACAAGATTGATATGGCAGATGGTGCCAAGGTGGGCGAGACAATTCAGGCTTTTAAGGATTTGTGCGAATTTATCGAGGTGGTTCCAGTATCGGCTCTTCGTGGTGAGGGATGCGATGATTTGCTTGCTACTATTTTCAAGCATCTTCCAGAAGGCCCGGCTTTTTACGATGAGGAGACAGTTACTAACCAAACACTTCGTGAAATTGCAGCGGAAATCATACGTGAGAAATCACTTCACGCCTTAAACGATGAGGTGCCACATGGTATTGCAATCGCTATAGACAATATGAAGGAACGCAGTGGCAAAAAGCCAATGTGGGATATTGAGGCAACAATTATTTGCGAAAAGAATTCTCACAAAGGCATCATTATAGGAAAGGGCGGCGCCATGATTAAAAAGATTGGAACCAACGCCCGTTACGAAATCGAAAAGCTCTTAGATGCCAAAGTTAATCTTAAGCTTTTTGTTAAGGTTAAGAAGGATTGGCGAGACAGCGATTATGAGCTAAAGAATTTTGGATACAAAAAAGAGGACATATAATAAATGGGACTTGTTAGTCTTACAGGAATTGTATTATCCAGCTCTGATGTGGGAGAATTTGATAAACGCCTTGTTTTGCTAACTAAGGAAGACGGCAGGGTTACCGCCTTTGCCAAGGGGGCTAGACGTCCTAACAATCCTTTGATAGCAGCCTGTAGCCCATTTTGCTTTGGCACATTTGAGGCTTATCAGGGGCGTAATTCATATCATATAAGTAGGGCTTCCATCAGTAATTATTTTCGAGATTTAGTTACTGACTATGAAAAGGTTTGTCTTGGTTCATATTTTTTGGAGGTGGCAGACCATCTTTCTGTAGAGGGGGTTGATGAAAGGCCTAGACTTGGGCTATTATATCAAAGCCTTAAGGCAGTGGAGTCTGGTAAATTTAGCCATCAGCTTTTGAGAAATATCTACGATTTAAAGACATGGGTTATCGATGGAGAATATCCAAATGTATTTTCCTGTATGGCCTGTGGCAAAAAGGATAATCTACAATTTTTCTCAGTAAAGAGGCATGGAGTGCTATGCAAAGATTGTGCTAAAGAAGAGCCAGGCACTGAAATCAGCAATTCTACGCTATTTGCTATGCAATATATAGTTTCATCTAAGCTAGAAAAGTTGTATACTTTTGTGTTGAATAATGAAACTGAAGAAGAATTGACTAGAATTTTGGCGGCGTATAGATTAAACTATAGGTCGCATAAGTACAAGAGCGAGGAATTTTTATGACAGAGAGAAGACCCAGAGGCACAGCTTCTGGGATGAGAAGCAGACATATTGGAAGAAGGCCAAAGGAGGCTGCGGCAAAGCAATCCATTAAAGAGGCCAAGAGAAAGCAAAGACAGCGAATAGTTATGCGCAACCGAGCAATATTTGGTGCTGGATGTATAGCAGTAGCGGCTTTGGTAATATTTCTATTAATAAAGCTATTTGGATTTATCTTAGATTTAGGTAAGACAGCTGAGACAACCACTATTACATTTAACAGTGATGGCAAGGTTGTGTTTGAAGAGGTTGTGGATTTTGATACTGATACCTATTCAAAGTCAGATTTAAAATCTGAGTCAAAGGATTTGATAGAGGCTTTCAATAAGAAGCAGGGCAAGGATGTGGTTAGCCTTGACAGGGTCAAGATGAAAAAGGACAAGGTGTATGTCAAGTCAACCTACGATAGCCCAGAGGTTTACACATCATTTACTACATATGAGACATTTGATGATACCTACGAAAATGCTGTTGAAGCTGGCTACAAGTTTGCGAACATCTTTTCACAAGTAAAAGATGGCAAGAAAAGCCAAGGACAGATTCTTGATGCTGCGTCATTATTTGTAGGCAAAAGGGTTGCTATCGTCAATGAGAACTGCACAGTGGTTGTTCCAGGTACAATTGAGTACGTATCTGATTCATCTACCGAGATTGTAGATGCAAGCACAGTAAAGATTGCTCCAAAAGATGGAAATGAGGATGCCACCGAAACGGTGTACATCATTTACAATACAAATACTAAAAAATAATTTACGAGAGGAAATATATCATGGAAAAATCAATGGACAAAATAATCGCACTTGCTAAGGCAAGAGGTTTCGTATATGCGGGCTCTGAAATCTACGGTGGTCTTGCAAATACATGGGACTACGGTAACTTAGGTGTTGAGCTTAAGAACAACGTTAAAAAGGCTTGGTGGCAGAAATTTGTTCAGGAGAACAAGTACAATGTTGGTGTTGACTGCGCCATCCTTATGAACCCACAGACATGGATTGCCAGCGGTCACCTTGGTTCATTCTCAGATCCACTTATGGATTGTAAGGAATGTCATGAGAGATTCAGAGCAGACAAGATTATCGAAGATTTTGCTGCAGAAAATAATATCGAGCTTAAGTCATCTGTTGATGGTTGGAGCAAGGATGAGATGAAGGAGTTCATCGAAAGCAACAACATTCCTTGTCCTACATGTGGCAAGCACAACTTTACAGACATCCGTGAGTTTAACCTTATGTTCAAGACATTCCAGGGTGTTACTGAGGATGCTAAGAACACAGTTTATCTTCGCCCAGAGACAGCTCAGGGGATTTTCGTAAACTTCAAAAATGTACAGCGTACATCTCGTAAGAAGGTTCCATTTGGTATTGGCCAGATTGGTAAGTCTTTCCGTAACGAGATTACACCTGGTAACTTTACATTCCGTACTCGTGAGTTCGAGCAGATGGAGCTTGAGTTCTTCTGCAAGCCAGGTACACAGGATGAGTGGTTCCAGTATTGGAGAGGCTTCTGCCGTGATTGGCTTCTTGCCCTTGGCATGAAAGAGGATGAGATGCGTCTTCGTGACCATGACCCTGAGGAGCTTTCATTCTACTCAACAGGTACAACAGATATCGAGTTCCTATTCCCATTTGGCTGGGGCGAGCTTTGGGGTATCGCTAGCCGTACAGATTATGACCTTACACAGCATCAGAATGTTTCAGGTCAGGATCTTACATACTTCGACGATGAGACAAATGAAAAATATCTTCCATACGTTATTGAGCCATCGCTTGGTGCAGACCGTGTAGTTCTTGCATTCCTTTGCGCAGCTTATGACGAGGAAGAAGTTGGTAAAGATGGAAAGAGCGATGTTCGTACAGTTCTTCGTTTCCATCCAGCTCTTGCACCAGTTAAGATTGGTGTGCTTCCACTTTCTAAGAAGCTTAATGAGGGCGCAGAGAAGGTATTTGACGAGCTTTCAAAGAAATACAACTGCGAGTTTGATGACAGAGGTACTATCGGTAAGAGATATCGTCGTCAGGACGAGATTGGTACACCATTCTGCATCACTTACGATTTTGATTCAGAAGAGGACAAAATGGTTACAATTCGTCACCGTGACTCAATGGAGCAGGAGAGAATTGCTATCGCTGATCTTGATGCATACTTTGCAGACAAGTTTACATTTTAGTATTAATCAAGACTAGTAATATTGTTCCGGCTGGGGCAATACTAAATAATCACGAAAAGGAGAATGCTATGGACAAAGTTAATGTTGAGGGATTTGGTATCGATGAGGGAGAAGATTTGCTCATTGCGCAAATCGATGCTTTCCGTGAGAAGGCTACACAGCTTCAGCAGCTTATTGCATCAAAGGAGCTTAAGGCCGCAGAATTAGAAGCACTTGTTCGTGAAAAGGAAGCAATCAATGTTAAGCTTCAGGAGGAACTTAATAAAAAGCAGCAGGAGGCCGATAGTCTTGTTGCTGACGTTGAGACCCAAGTAGATAGAATGATGCAGGTTGTTAAAGACAACATGGATCAGCTTGAGATTGATATCAAGGGCCAGGTAAATAACAACCAGGAATCCTATGAAGCGCACAACAGAAACCTTCAGGATACACTTAGAAGCGTATCTGATGGTTTGGATAACATTCAAAACGAGCTTTCTGAAAAGACACATTCTGAGTCAGTTCATCTTTATCGTTTGATTCAGGATTTATTAAAAGAGCATGACAATAGCGAGGAGCAGGCTATGAGAGCCTTGGACCACTATTCATCACTTAAAAAGCTTATGACAGCAGTGATAGTTCTTCTCGTTATAACAACAGGTGTTTCAGTAGCATCACTCATTCTTTCTCTAGGTATCTTTTAACAGTTAATAGTTTTAAGAGAGTATAGAAAACGGAGGGATTATGTCTAATTCGATTTATGTTATCGGACACAAGAACCCTGATACAGATAGTATTTGCGCGGCTATAGGCTACGCTTACTTAAAGAATGCTTTAGCAGAGGAAGAAACATATATAGCAAAGAAGGCGGGGCCTTTGAATTCAGAGACCCGTTATGTTTTAGAGCGATTCAACGTTCCAGAGCCAGAGACTATTGAAGACGTTGGAGCGCAGTTGATGGATATTGAATACAGACGCTTAGAGGGCGTTGACGGTCATATTTCACTTAAAAAAGCATGGGAATTGATGATTGATCGAGATGTTGTCACCCTTCCAGTTGTTGGAAAGACCGGCAAGCTAGAGGGCGTTATTGTAAACGGTGATATTGCATATTCATATATGGATATCTACGACAATAGCATCCTTTCAAGAGCTCGTACTCAGTACAGCAATATCATCAGCACATTAAATGGCAAGCTTGTATACGGCAATCCACATGCATATTTTGTAAATGGTTCAGTTGTAATTGCTTCAAGCAACCGTGAGGATTTAAAGGAAGATATTAACAGGGATGACCTTGTCATTGTTGGTAATATCACAGCAAGACAGCTTATATGCATCGAGGCTGGATGTAGTTGTCTTATTGTATGCGGTGCTAGCACAGTTGACCCAGAGGTGGAGAAGCTTGCTACAGAGCACCAGGTGGTGCTTATCACTACAGAGTATGACACATTTACAGTTGCAAGATTGATTCATCAGTCTATGCCAATCAGACAGTTTATGAAGCGAGATGATATAGTAAGCTTCGAGCTAGATGATTATGTAGATGATGTTAGAGATATTATGAAGACTGTACGTCATCGAGATTTCCCAATTCTTGATGAAAACAGACATTATGTTGGTATGGTTTCAAGACGTCTTCTTTTAAACATGCAAAAGAAGAAGGTGATTCTTGTTGACCACAACGAAAAGTCACAGGCTGTTGATGGAATTGAGCAGGCTGAAGTTTTAGAGATTATTGATCACCATAGATTGGGCTCTTTGGAGACAGTTTCTCCAATTTACTTTAGAAACCAGCCACTTGGTTCAACGGCAACAATCGTGTCTTTGATGTACAAGGAAAGAGCAGTAGAAATTCCAAAACATATCGCTGGACTTTTGTGTTCTGCTATTCTTTCTGATACACTTATGTTTAGATCACCTACATGTACTCCTACTGACGAGCAGCGTGCTAAGGAGTTGGCTGAAATTGCAGGTGTTGATGTTACGGAACTTGCCACTTCAATGTTTGAGGCAGGTAGCGATTTCAAGGATCGCACTGCAGATCAGATATTCCATCAGGATTATAAAGTGTTTGCAAGCGGGGATGTTAAATTTGGTGTTGCCCAAGTTAGTTCTATATCTAAGGGGCAGCTTAATTCAATAAAGGCTGATTTAAAGATTTATATGAATACTGTGCTTAACTCATCGGATTTAAATGCGGTGTTTGTTATGCTCACAGATATTCTCAATGAATCAACAGAGCTTCTATTCGTTGGCGGGGAGGCGGACAAAATAATTGCCGATGCATTTAGAATGCCTGTTGCTGTAGACAGCTACATTTTGGATGGGGTTGTTTCTAGAAAGAAACAGCTTATTCCGCCTATCATGGAGTCTCTACAGGAATAAGCAAGATGTGGGGCAATAAATAATGAGTATTAATGGATTCAATGTTGCGGCTGAAAGGATAGACTTGCTAATCGCGATAGCAATGCTATATTTGACGGTGGTTACTCGACCAAAGAGAACTGCCGTGCTTTCTGTGGTTTTCTACGGGCAAATTCTTTCAATAGTCAATATCATTTTTCATCTGGCCAGCATATGGCTTATAGATTTTAATACTGCTTTTCAGGGATTCTTATTTAGGATGAGTGTTTTGATTTATTACTTATCCTACTTAGGAATTCTTTTGATGCTATTTTGTTATATTCATTTACTTAGCCTTAATCAGAGAGAGAACTTAGATACTTTAAATGTAGTGTCGGTGTTGTTTGGTGTCAGCTACCTTACAGTAGTAGGCAGCGTATTTCTATCTGAAAGTTATATCGATTTAAAGGGTTCAGTTTATCATTTTACAGGTCTCTTTGGAATCAATATAGTATTTGGTTTAGCTATAATGGCACTTATAGTTTGCTCAGTTATTGCAAATAGTGCTGGTATCCCAAAGGTATTAGTGAAATTCCTTTACATTTTCATGCCTTTTGAGATAGCCCTTTTGGTTTTCCAGCTTCTTCGTCCAAGCTATGTTTTTCTCAGTGTAACTTATGTTCTACCATTTATATTGTGCTACATAATTTTTCATAGCATTAGCTTTGATGAGGTTACTGGATGTCAAAACAAGTTGGCATTTGAATCCCATTACACTTCTTTAGTTCTCAAGAAAAAGAGCTTTACCACAATCTATCTTCGATTTCCACGCCTTGAGATGGTTGACAACATGGAGCTTATGGAGATTGTAAAAAAGAAGATTGCAGGTGAGATTCGTGTTTTAGAAAGATACAACGAGAACACTTACGTTTATCAAATAAACAACTATGCTTTTGGGATATTATTTGAAAATGCTTCCGAGCTTGCCACCACTGAGACCATAGGGTTTATTCGCAAGGAACTAAACAAGACCATGGAAAAGTGGGAGTATTCCAACAATCCAGAGTATCAGATGATTGTCTTGAACGAAGATTTTGCCTTTGATGATTTGATTACTTTAAATACCTTTGTGAATTTTCTTTTCCAGCGCGCTTCTAAAAAGAAGGCAAATTATTACGAGGCATCCAAGGTTGACTACAGCCTTTGCATGGAACAGCGTACAATAGAAAAGGTTATTGTTGATATTAGAAACAAAGATGATTTGGACGACCCAAGAGTGATAGTTTATGTGCAGCCAATCTACGACGTAAAGCGTAATAACTATCACAATGCTGAAGCCTTAATGCGTCTTGATGTAAATGGACAAATTATTTCACCGGATATATTTATTCCTTTGGCTGAGAGGGTAGGATGTGTACATGCTCTCACAAGGATTATTCTTAATAAGGTTTGCAAAAAAATTTATGAGATACAGGATTACTACGTGTTTGATGCGGTTTCGGTAAATGTATCTCTATCTGAGTTTATGGATTACTGTCTCCATGACGAGCTTATTGCTATCATCAAGAAAAACGGTGTGGCTTGTAACAAGATTCGTCTTGAGATGACAGAGACTATGACAAGTGATGAAATCGACGCAATCACTCACAACATGGAAGAGTTCAATGCCGCCGGTGTTCATTTTTATTTGGATGATTTTGGTACTGGCTATTCTAATCTTGAAAAGATCGTTAGCCTACCATTTAAAACAATCAAGTTTGACAAGACTTTGTTATACCGCTCGATGGATGACCCAATCTTGTTACAATTGATTCAAAATATGGTTGATGTATTTAAGAGCCATGGTCTTGTAGTTTTGGTGGAGGGTGTCGAGAACAGTCCTCAGGCAGAATTATCTATTAAACTTGGTTTTGAATATATTCAAGGATTTAACTATGCAGCACCTGTACCAATCAATCAAGTGGAAGAATTTTTTGGCGAAAAAATAAATCGACTTGCATAAAGAAATTTTAATGATGGACAGAAACGACTTTTGAGTATATAATGCTTTTATCATCAAAGTTTAATTCAATAGTCGATTCGACTTTTTAATTCCACGTTATAGACTAATATTTTAAGGAGATTTAGATGAGAGAAAAGTATGAGAGTTTAGCGGCTTCTGTTTTACGCGACTTGGCAAAGGCCAGGGGTATTAAAGGTATTACTGGAATGAAAAAAGCTGACTTAGTTGAGGCTATGCTTGCACAGGACGAAATCGATGCAAAGGCTGCAGCTAAAGAAGCACCAGCTGCAGAGCCAGAGAGAGCAGAAAAGCCAAAGAACATTTACAGAGCATCAAAGCCAGCAGATGGCCAAGACAAGACTGAGAAGGCTGATATACCAGCTGATATTCCAACAGATGGTCTTATTCCTGCAAGAGGTATTCTTGAGGTAATGGGAGACGGATTTGGATTTATCCGCTGTGATAATTACATGCCAGGCACAGATGACGTTTACGTGTCACAGTCACAGATTAAAAAGTTCAATCTCAAAACAGGAGATATTATTGTAGGAAAGAAGCGCTTTAACAATCCTACAGATAAGTTCGCAGCTTTAATGATTATTGACAGCATCAATAATTATTCTCCAGAGGCTGCTACAAAGAGACCTTCATTCGAAGACCTTACACCAGTATTCCCTAACGAGAGAATTCGCCTTGAGCGTCAGCGCAGTTCGGTTGCAATGCGCATCGTGGACTTGGTTAGCCCTATCGGTAAGGGACAGCGTGGTATGATTGTTTCTCAGCCTAAGGCTGGTAAGACAACACTTCTTAAAGAGGTTGCCACATCAGTTAATTATTCACATCCAGATATGCATCTTATCATCTTGCTTATTGACGAGCGTCCTGAGGAAGTTACAGACATGAAGGACACTATGCGTAACAGCAAGAATGTTGAGGTTATTTATTCTACATTCGATGAGAGTCCAGAGCACCATAAGCGTGTTTCTGAAATGGTTATCGAGCGTGCAAAAAGACTTGTAGAGCACGGTCAGGATGTTATGATCCTTCTTGACTCTATCACAAGACTTGCAAGAGCTTACAACCTTACAGTTCAGCCATCAGGTCGTACACTTTCAGGTGGTCTTGACCCAGCAGCTCTTCACATGCCAAAGAAGTTCTTTGGTGCTGCAAGAAATATGAGAGAGGGCGGAAGCCTTACAATTCTTGCAACAGCCCTTGTAGAGACTGGTTCAAAGATGGATGACGTAGTATTCGAGGAATTCAAGGGTACAGGTAACATGGAACTTATCCTTGATAGAAAGCTTTCAGAAAAGAGAATATTCCCAGCTATTGATATTACTGGTTCTGGTACACGTCGAGAGGATTTACTTCTTTCACAGAAAGAATTGGATGCAATGGAAATCATGAGAAAAGCTATCAATGGTGCCCGCAGAGAGGACGCTGTTGAAACTATCTTAAATATGTTTGCTCATACTAGAAATAATGATGAGTACATAGATATGATTATCAGAAAGCGTGTTATCTAATTATTTATAGTTACTATCTACAGTTTAAATTTTTAATTATTCATAGAAGGGAAGTTAAATTATGGCATCAGTAGACGAAACCGCAATATTTTTACACAAGCAGTGGAACGGCAAAATTGAGACCGTTTCTAAGGCTCCAGTTAAGAATCGAGAAGATTTATCTATAGCTTACACACCAGGTGTTGCAGCTCCATGTCGAGTTATCGCAGAGGACAGTGAGCAGGCTTACAACTACACTTTAAAGGCCAACACAGTGGCTGTTGTATCAGATGGGTCGGCAGTTCTTGGGCTTGGAAACATAGGACCACTTGCAGCTATGCCAGTTATGGAAGGCAAGTGTGTATTGTTTAAAGAGTTTGGTGGTGTCAATGCATTCCCTATCGTTTTAGATACACAGGATCCAGATGAAATAGTTGCAGCAGTTAAGGCTATTGCACCTACTTTTGGAGGAATCAATCTAGAGGATATTTCAGCACCTCGCTGTTTTGAAATCGAGGAAAGACTTAAAAAAGAATTAGACATACCAGTATTCCATGATGATCAGCATGGTACAGCCATCGTTGTACTTGCAGGTATTATCAATGGTCTCAAGGTTGTTGGAAAGGACAAGGAAGCCTGTAAGGTTGTTGTTAACGGTGCTGGTTCAGCTGGTGTTGCAATTACTAAGCTTCTTCTTAGATATGGTTTTAAGGATGTTACAATGTGTGACCGTGAGGGTATCATTGGTCCTGATTATCCAAACCTCAACTGGATGCAGAAGGAAATGACAGAGGTTACTAATCTTTCTCACAAGACAGGTACTCTTGCAGACGCATTAGTTGGAGCAGATATTTTTGTAGGTGTTTCAGCGCCAGGCATTGTTTCTAAAGAAATGGTAGCTTCAATGGCCAAGGATTCAATTTTATTTGCAATGGCCAATCCAACACCAGAGATTATGCCAGACGAGGCTAAGGCCGCTGGTGCTAGAGTAGTGGGTACAGGTCGTTCCGACTTCCCAAATCAGGTAAACAACGTAGTTGCTTTCCCTGGTATTTTCAGAGGCGCATTAGAGTGCCGCGCCACAGCTATCACAGAAGAGATGAAGCTTGCAGCAGCAGAGACAATTGCAAATCTCGTTTCCGAGGAGCAGCTTTGCGATGAGTTTATTTTGCCTGAAGCTTTTGATCCTAGGGTGCCTGTAGCTGTTGCAAATGCAATCAAAGCATTGGGGTAGTCTAATCTGATTATCTTTATGTTGAGAGAAAGGAAGAAAAGCCATGGCAGAGCCTAATTTGATATACAAGATTACGATACTAGAATTATTACAGCGGAGTGGATTTTCTCTTAGCAATAGTCAGATTACAGATTTTTTCCTAGAGGGAGATTTGACGGACTATTTTACCGCCCAGCAGGCAATTAGCGACGATGAAGAGGCGGGGCTGATTGTTTCATCAACAACTCACAACAACACGACTTATTCGATTACAGAGGAAGGAAAGAAGACACTAGAGCTTTTCAAGGAAAAGATTACCAAGCCTCTTTCCAAGGATATAAATAAGTACCTCAAGGCCAATTCAATTACTATGAAGGAGGAAAACTCATACCGAGCTACCTACTTCAAGGCTGACAGGGGCGGATACGTGGTACAGCTTCGTATTACGGAGGACGATGTTCCTGCGCTAGATGTTAGCTTTCACGTTGCAACCAAGCAGCAAGCGGAAACCTTATGTAACAATTGGAAGGTCCGTGGCGATGATGTGTACATGGCGCTAATGGATATACTGATGTCCTAACGCTATTTAATTATGTTATGCCAAGTTTGAAAACTGAAGTATTAAAGAAATTAAATAAATTCTTATGAGCAAGTAGGAGACAATCTATAATTGTTTCCGTAGGTCACGTGTTAGTGACCCAGGAAATTATTATGATTGTATCCGTAACTTGCGGGATAAATTATTTTACTTGCAATTTTGTATTTGGCATGTTATAGTTATAGAGCTGTTAAATCGGGATGAAATGCGAGGACCTCGCATTTAGACAGTATGATTCGTGTCTTAGGGCACGTACCCCGGCAATTCAATATGTTTGAGTTGTCTTCTTTTACAGTTGGAAATTGTAAACATTTATTAAATGAGAGGTGAAATCAATGAGACAGGGTATCCATCCAGATTATTATCAGGCTACAGTTACTTGCAACTGCGGTAACACATTTACAACAGGTTCTACAAAGGAAAGCATCCACGTAGAAATTTGTTCTAAGTGTCATCCATTCTACACAGGCCAGCAGAAAGCTACACAGGCTCGTGGACGTATTGACAAGTTCAATAAGAAGTATGGTATTGACGCAAAGTAGTTTGTTTTATGGACTTTTAAGGGTTGAGATTCGTCTCAGCCCTTTTTCCGTGTAACGGTGTATGCTGTGCATGGATATGAATTATTTGAGTTATTTAAGAAAACCAAATAACCAAGAGATAAAGAGAGCGTAACAGACATTGAAATGAAGCTTGTAGTTGACAATCTCTAATGTCTCTGGAAACTGACATCAGTCAGTGGAAGAGACTATTAGGATTGTCAGCGTAACAAGCTGGATTACGATAATTGAGGGATTTTTAATGAAATATTCAGGTATAGGTGGTCAGGCTGTAATGGAAGGCGTTATGATGCGCAACGGCGGCAAATACGCTGTGGCAGTCAGAAAGCCAGATAAAGAGATTACAGTAGACGTTAAAAATACAAAGGACATCAACAATATTTGGCACAAGATTCCTATAGTCAGAGGCGTAGTTTCATTCGTGGATTCACTTGTGATTGGACTTAGCTCGTTGATGTATTCGGCAAGCTTTTTTGAGGATGAAGAGCCTGTTGACAAGTCTAAGCTTTCAGAGGAAGAGCTTAAGAAGCTCGAGCGCAAGGAAAAGGCTGAAATGGGAGGCACATTAGTTGTTTCCTTTGCTCTTGCACTTGGCGTGTTCTTTGCATTGCCATATTTTATTTCGCTTGGTTTAAACAAGTTGGTCGATTCCCAGGCTTTGATAGCTTTTGTTGAGGGTGTTATCAGAATAGCTATTTTTATAGGTTATGTGGCAGCCATTTCTCACATGGAGGATATTAAGCGTACCTTTATGTATCACGGTGCTGAGCACAAGTGCATCAACTGTGTGGAGGCTGGCAAAGAGCTTACAGTGGAAAATGTTCGCAATTCCACTAGATTTCACAAGCGTTGTGGCACAAGCTTTATATTTATAGTTTTTATTATTTCAGTTTTCGTATTCATGTTTATTTCTTTTGACAATGTATGGCTAAAGTTATTGGCAAGACTGTTGCTTATTCCTTTAATTGCAGGTATATCTTACGAGTTCATCAGATTAGCAGGTCGATACGAGAACAAATTTGTTGATATATTTTCAAAGCCTGGCTTATGGTTGCAGAGACTTACTGTTATGGAGCCAGACGATGATATGATAGAGGTTGGAATTGCTTCAGTGGAGGCGGTTTTTGACTGGAAGAAATTCCAACAAGAAAATGAGGAATGTTTTAAATGACACTTAAGGAAGCGTTAGATAGAGGCATACTTTTATTAGAGAAAGAGGAGATACCAGATGCTAAATTGGATGCATGGTATCTACTTTCTTATGTGTGCAAGCTTACTAAAGCGCAATATTTTCTCAAGCAAAATGATGATATAGATGAGGCGACCTTAAGAGAGTACAATTATGCATTAAAGCAACGTGCTAGCCACATCCCTCTTCAGCACATTACTGGAGAGCAGGATTTTATGGGACTTACATTCAAGGTAAATGAGCATGTGCTTATTCCGAGACAAGACACAGAGACTCTTGTGGAGGAAGCATTAAAAGAAATTCCTGAAAATAGTCGCGTTTTGGATTTGTGTACAGGCAGCGGATGTGTTATTATTTCTCTTGCCGTTTTAGGTAAAGGGATATCTGGTGTCGGCGTGGATATTTCAGAGGAAGCTCTTGCCGTTGCCAGGGAAAACGGTAGCAGATTAGCAGGTACCAAGGTGGATTTTGTCCAAGGAAATCTTTGGGAGAAAGCTACAGGTAAGTTCAATGGGATAGTTTCCAATCCACCATATATCAGAACAAAAGATATTGAAGATTTGTCTTCTGAAGTCAAGGAGCATGAGCCTCGAATTGCCTTAGATGGAACAGAGGATGGTTTATATTTCTACCGAGAGATTACTCAAAGAGCCAAGGAATATCTTGTAGATGGCGGTTGGCTGTTAGTAGAAATTGGCTATGACCAGGGGACGGATGTTAAGGCCTTATTTGAAGAGGCGGGTTTTAAGGAGGTCCAAGTGATAAAGGATTTGGCTAAAAACGATCGAGTTGTGAAGGGGCACTTATAGCGTTTCGGTGACAGAAATCGGGAAATTTAATTACTTAAAATAATTGTTGCCTTGCACTGTGAGGGTTTTGCGAGCCAAGACTCTTTCTAGCATTTTTAATTAAAGGAATAATTCATGACGGAGGTTGTTTTATGTTTGATAAATTAGAAGATTTAGTATTGAGATATGAGGAGGTTATGAACCTTCTTTCTGAGCCAGATGTGGCCAATGATAATGCCCGTTTTAGAGCATTAATGAAAGAGCAGTCAGATCTTGCTCCAATAGTAGAGGCCTATAAGCAATATTCAGCTCACAAGCAGAACATTCAGGATTCTTTAGAGCTCTTAGAGCTTGAATCAGATGAAGAGATGAAGGAACTTGCCAAGGAGGAGATGAAAGAGTCTCAGGCTGAGGTTGAGCGTCTTGAGCAGGAGCTTAAGATTTTACTTCTTCCTAAGGATCCTAACGATGATAAGAACGTTATCGTGGAAATCCGTGCAGGTGCTGGTGGTGAAGAGGCTGCACTTTTTGCTGCAGAGATATATCGTATGTACGTACACTATGTTGAGTCTCGTGGATGGAAGGTTGAGCTTCTTGAGGCAGACGAAACTGGCATCGGTGGAATGAAGAACATCGAGTTCATGGTTAAGGGAACAGGTGCTTATTCAATCCTTAAGTACGAGTCAGGTGTACATCGTGTGC
>JAEEGJ010018228.1_pt1 | contig 15715 bp, 13 predicted proteins | sample 8958761 | NCBI WGS metagenome assembly JAEEGJ01 (sample SAMN16246546, study PRJNA631951) | gut metagenome | biome: gut microbiome; feature: rumen; material: RS-attached | host: Bos | place: Iran: Karaj | collected 2018-10
ATCCATCCGGGCCACGGAATTCCGCCTGGACATCGCCGCGCCGCTGCTCAGCCATGTCAGCGTGCATGGCGCGAGCGACTTCAACATCCCCGGGGGGTACCGTTCGGAGGGAGACCTCGCCTTCGAGGTCAAGGGCTCCGGGGACATGGACCTGAAGGACATCGCCTGCGGGACCCTGTCCATCCTCGTCCAGGGTGCCGCTGACGCCAATTTGGAAGGCCTGAAGGTCGGAAAGCTGAAGGTCGACGTGCAGGGTGCGGGCGACATGACCGCCGCAGGAAGCGCCGGTGAAGCCGACCTCGACGTCCAGGGCGCGGGCGACATCGACATCCGGGACCTCCGGGTGGAAGGTGAGATCCGCAAAAAGACCGCCGGCGCCGCCCATATCCGCTTGTAGCGGCCCTTTCCCGGCTAATACCTGTAATGAAGTTCCCTCCACTGCTGGGGGGAACTTCCCGTAAAGCGGCGGAACTGGCGGGAGAAATTCGACGGGTCGCTGAAGCCGACCGCATCCGCCACGCAGGCGAGCGGGATGTCCGCATCCCGGCGCAGCAGCGCCATCGCCTCCTCGACGCGCAGGCGGCAGAGCCAGGTCCGCTGGTCCTCCTGGACGACGGCGCGGAAGAACCAGGACAACTCCTGCGGGGGCATCCCGACGCTGCGGGCGAAATCGGCGTTTCCGCGGATGTCCTCGCAGAAGCCTTTGTCGATAATCCAGCGGTCCAGGCGTTCCTGGATGAAGGGAAACTGTCGGAGCGTGTCCGGAGGGATGCGCGTGCGGGCCAGGAATCCGGAGGGGAGCGTCGGCTGGAAGAGGCGCCGGCGGAGTTTTTCAAGCAGGTTCATATTGCAAATTTACGAATTATTTTTCTTAACTTTGGTGCACGTAACTCAATAAAACCTACGCGCATGAAGAAGTACATTGCTGAGTGCATCGGGACCATGGTCCTGACACTCCTCGGCTGCGGAACCGCAGTCTTCCTGGGCTGTGGCGACACGGCCGGCGTCTTTGGTACGGCCGCCGCTTTCGGCCTTGCCGTCGTCGCGATGGCCTACACCATCGGCGGCATCTCCGGTTGCCACATCAATCCGGCCATCACCCTCGGTTGTTATCTCAGCGGTCGTATGAATGCCAAGGATTGTGGTATGTACATGCTCTTTCAGGTAATCGGTGCCTTTATCGGCTCTATCCTGCTTTATATCCTCACCGAGAATGTTCCAGGTCTCGATGGAACCGGTGCTAACGACCTGCAGGCTAACGTCAGCTGGCTCGGTGGTTTCCTCGCAGAGATTATCTTCACTTGCGTGTTTGTGCTCGTTGTACTTGGTGCAACCGCAAAGACCAATGGCGCCACCAACAACTTCGCCGGTTTGGCTATCGGTCTGTCGCTGGTATTGGTTCATTTGGTATGTATCCGTTATACCGGTACTTCGGTGAATCCCGCCCGTTCGATTGCACCTGCCGTATTCCAGGGAGGCACAGCACTGACCAACCTTTGGATCTTCATCGTTGGTCCGTTCATCGGTGCTGCCTGCGCTGCCGGTATTTGGAAAATGATTGACACCAGCGAGAAGTAATTCCTGATGAAAAGACTAGTTATTATTGTATTGTCTGTCTTGGCAGTTTGTCAGGTGCAGGCAGAAGACCGTCGCCTGTGGTATGATAAGGGCGCTTCGCATTGGTTGGAGGCGCTGCCGATAGGCAACTCTGCCTTGGGTGCGATGGTGTATGGCGGTGCCGACACAGAGCAGATCCAGTTGAACGAGGAAACTTTCTGGTCTGGCTCCCCCCACAACAACAACAGCCCTGAGGCGAAGGCACATCTTCAGGAAGTTCGCCAACTGATCTTTGAAGGTAAGGAAGGCGAGGCGCATAAGCTGCTAGACAAATATTTCGTCAAAGGTCCTCACGGCATGCGTTTCCTGCCGTTGGGCGATCTGTTCCTTAAGTTCTGGAATCACCGTAACGCGGCCGATTACGAGCGCGATCTGAATCTGGAGAACGCCACAGCGAATGTGAAGTATAAGGTTGGCGGTGTGAACTATCGCCGTACGGCCATTGCCTCGATGGCTGACCGCGTGATCGCTGTCAGGATGGAAGCTGACAAAGGTGGAAAACTAGATTTTTCGCTGTATTATGAGTGCGGTTTGAAGAATACCCAGCGGGTGAACAATCACTGTCTGATTGCTACGGTGAGTGGTGATGCCCAGGAGGGTATCCCGGCCGGACTGACAGCAGAGTGCCGTATCTGGGTGGATACCGACGGTAAGGTGACCGACGAGGCGCAGAGCATGATTGTTCAAGGTGCCACGCAGGCAACGGTATATATCACCGCTGCCACCAATTACATCAACTACCATGATGTCAGCGGTAATCCTTCTGCCAAGAATGAACAGGTACAGAAGAGCCTGCAAGGCCGTTCCTTCCAGGATCTGTTGGCGGCTCATATCGCCAAGTATCAGGCCCAGTACGGTCGGGTGTCGCTCTCGCTGCCTACATCCAACAGTTCATCCCTTCCTACGGACCGACGACTCGCTGCTTTCTCCCGTGGTGGCGATATGGACCTGGCAGCCCTGATGTTCCAATACGGCCGTTATCTGCTGATTTGTGCCTCTCAGCCCGGTGGACAGCCCGCTAATCTGCAGGGCGTGTGGAACGACAAGATGAATGCGCCTTGGGACTCGAAATATACGATTAACATCAATACCGAGATGAACTACTGGATTGCCGATGTCGGTAATCTGAGCGAGGCCGCAGAGCCTTTGTTCTCGATGATTGATGATTTGAGCGAAACCGGCGCTGTGACCGCGAAGGAGATGTATGGCTGCGGTGGTTGGGTGGCTCATCATAATACCGACCTGTGGCGTATCGCCGGACCTGTGGATGGTACCACTTGGGGTATGTTCCCGACAGGCGGCGCCTGGCTGACCACCCATCTCTGGCAGCACTATTTGTTTACTGGCGACAAAGCCTTCCTGAAAAAACAGTATCCCGTGATGCGCGGCGCAGCAGAGTTCCTGCTCGACTATGTGCAGCGTCATCCGCAGTATGGTTGGCTGATGACGGTGCCTACGGTATCGCCCGAGCATGGACCGGATGGAAAGGGCACTACGGTGACAGCAGGTTCGACGATGGACAACCAGATAGTCTTCGATGTGCTGAGCAACGCCCTCTCCGCCATGCAGGTGCTGGGTGTGAAGGATGCCGCTCTGAAGAAACGTCTGACCGCCACGCTGGCTGATCTCCCGCCGATGCAGATCGGTAAGTACGGGCAGTTGCAGGAGTGGTTGATCGATGCCGATAATCCTAAGGACGAGCATCGTCACGTCTCTCACCTTTATGGACTCTATCCTTCGAATCAGATATCTCCTTATCAGCATCCGGAACTGTTCTCTGCTGCTGCCACAACATTGGCGCAGCGCGGTGATATGGCGACGGGTTGGAGCTTAGGCTGGAAGGTGAATTTCTGGGCGAGAATGCTCGATGGAAACCATGCGTTGAAGATCTTATCGAATATGCTCCATCTGTTGCCTGATGACAGAAGTGCAAGGCAATATCCTGATGGACGTACCTATCCGAATCTCTTTGATGCCCATCCGCCTTTCCAGATTGATGGCAACTACGGCTGTGCTGCCGGTATCGCTGAGATGTTGCTCCAGAGCCATGATGGTGCCGTCCATCTGTTGCCTGCCCTGCCCGATGCCTGGTCGAAGGGCGAAGTGAAAGGTCTGCGGGCGCGCGGCGGTTTTGTCGTCGACGAGATCTGGGATGGTGGACAGTTGACATCTGCCAGCATCAAATCAGAATTGGGTGGCGTGTTGAGAGTCCGTTCCTATGTACCTCTGAAGGGCAAAGGACTGAAACCGGCGAAGGGTGACTGTCCGAATGCATTCCTGTCAGGTGCCAAGGTGAAGACACCGCTCGTTTCGAAGGAAAAGAAGGAGCAACATAGTATCGATATCCGTAAGGTTTATGAATATGATGTCAAGACCCGGAAGGGCGAAACACTGACATTAGAACCGTTAAATTGATTAACTATCGTATGTTTTATCGAAGAATTGGCGGTTAAAGTCTATTAACCGCCAATTCTTGTCTATAACATTCTTTTGTTTGGTGGTTTGTTTGTACCTTTGCACCCATGTTATTGTGTAAACGTTATTATTAATATAAAAAATGTATATGGAAAAAAGACTTGCGCTGCTTTTTGCGCTTATCCTTTCGTGCTCCGCTTCTTTTGCGCAGAAGCGATGGACGCTGCAGGACTGTATCGACTATGCAATGGCGAATAACATCACGCTGAAGAAGTCGCAGCTGCAGAAACAGAGCGCTACGGAAGATCTGAAAGGGGCGAAGGCCGCATTGTTACCCACACTCAGTGCATCGACCAACCAGAGTCTTGGCTATCAGCCTTGGAAAGATACGGGCATCTCGACGGTGACCAATGGTGTGGTAAACACAAAGGTGAACAAGACTTCGTACAATGGAAGCTATTCGTTGAGCGGGCAGTGGACCGTTTGGAACGGTGGCCGTAATACCAACACCGTGAAACTCGACGCTATTGCAGAGCAGCAGGCAGACCTGCAGGCTCGTGAGACCGCAAATACCATTCAGGAGTGTATCGCACAGATATTCACGCAGATACTTTACATCGACGAGAGCGTAAGGGTGAGTGAGCAGACGCTGGAGACGGCTAAGAAGAATGAGGAACGCGGACAGGAAATGGTGAATGTAGGTAAGATGTCGAAGGCTGACCTTGCCCAGTTGACTTCGCAGCGCGCCAACGACGAGTATAACATCGTGGAAGCCAAGAGTCAGTTGATGACTTACAAACTGCAGTTGAAGCAGTTGCTGGAGATTACCGATGAAACAGACTTCGATGTGGCAATACCCGAGATCAGCGACGCGCAGATCCTCGCACCCATCCCCTTGTTGCATACCATCTATGAGCAAGCGCTCCTGAGTCGTCCGGAGATAGAGCGTTCGCAGCTTGCCATCAAGAGCAGCGACGTGAGTCTGAATATCGCGAAGGCCGGATGGATGCCAAATATCAGTGTGAACGGCGGTGTGACCACCTCGACGAACTCGTTGAATAGTAGCGGTTGGGGCAATCAGGTGAAGAACAATGTGAATACATCGTTGGGTCTGGGTGTAAGTGTACCCATCGTAGATGGACGTTCTACAAAGACGGCTGTGAATAAGGCCAAGATTCAGCAGTTGCAGGCACAGCTCGACTTGCAGGATCAGCAGAAAACCCTCTATAGCGACATCCAGCAGTTCTGGGTAAATGCAACCACCAATCAGGAGAAGTATAAGGCCGCTTCACTCAGTGTGGAGAGTGCCCAGCAATCTTATGATCTGCTTTCTGAGCAGTTCCGTTTGGGTCTGAAGAACATTGTGGAACTGATGCAGGGCAAGGACAATCTGCTTTCTGCCCAGCAGAACCAGTTGCAGTCGAAATATCAGACCATCTACAATAAGCAGATGCTGAACTTCTATGCGGCGGGAGATATTCATGAGAGAAGTAAGAGGTAAGAAATAAAAACAAAAATAGGATATGAAGAATAAGAAACTTTGGATTGCCATAGCAGTGGTCATTGCGCTGATTATCGCGTATAACCTGCTATCGGGCGGAAAGAAAGAAGAGAAGGTGTCGTTTGATACGGCGAAGGTTGAAACTGGTAATATCCAGACCTCCATCACTGCAACGGGAACCATCGAACCTGTGACGAGTGTGACTGTCGGTACACAGGTGTCGGGTATTGTGAGTCATCTCTATGTAGATTACAATTCTGTGGTGAAGAAAGGTCAGGTGATTGCAGAACTCGACCGCACGAACTTGATCAGTGAATTGAATGCTCAGAAGGCCAGTCTCGCTTCGGCACAGAGTTCGCTGAACTACCAGCAGAGTAACTTTGAACGCTATAAGACGCTCTTTGAGAAGGGCCTGGTGAGTGCCGACGAGTTTGAGAGTGCCCGTCTGCAGTACGAACAGTCGAAGCAGCAGGTGGCACAGTCGCGTGAGAGTGTGCAGCGCGCTCAGACGAATCTTGGCTATGCTACTATCACATCGCCTATCGATGGCGTCGTGTTGTCGAAGGCTGTGGAGGAAGGCCAGACGGTGGCTGCATCCTTCAATACCCCTGAGTTGTTCACCATTGCCCAGGATTTGACAAACATGCGTGTGATTGCTGATATCGACGAGGCTGACATCGGTGGCGTGAAGGAAGGTCAGCGTGTGAGTTTTACGGTGGATGCTTTCCCCGACGACAAGTTTGAGGGCTCAGTGACGCAGGTACGCCAGCAGGCTACGACCGAGAGCAACGTTGTTACTTATGAGGTGGTGATTTCTGCACCCAACAACGATCTGAAGCTGAAGCCCGGTCTGACGGCCAATGTTACCATATTTACACTTGAGAAGAACAATGTGCTTGTCGTTCCCGCCAAGGCGCTGCGCTTCCAGCCCAACGAGGCCCTGTTGCAGAAGGATGAGACGGTGGAGGACTGCGAAGGCCCCTTCAAGGTATGGACGAAGGAGGGTAATGTGTTCAAGGCCCACAAGGTGGTGACCGGTACGACCAATGGCGTGCTGACAGAAATCGTCAGTGGTGTCGCTGCCGGAACGGATGTCCTCACCGACTTTACGATCTCCGGTGGTGAGATGGGTATGCCACAACAGCAGACCCAGAACCCCTTCATGCCGCGTCCGCGAGGCAATAACAGAGGCGGTGCCCAAGGAGGACAGGGCGGACAGAATGCTAACGGTGGTGGTCAGGCACCAAGAAGACAATAAGGTATGGCAGAGGATAATAGAAAAGTCGTCATCGAACTGCAGAATGTGAAACGCTACTTTCAGGTAGGCGAGGAAACGGTGAAGGCCCTCCGGGGCGTCTCGTTCAAGATCTACGAGGGTGAGTTCGTGACCATTCAGGGAACCTCCGGCTCCGGCAAGTCGACGCTGCTGAACCAGTTGGGCTGTCTCGATACGCCTACCAGCGGTGAATACTTCCTCGATGGCATCAGTGTGCGTACGATGTCGAAGACCAAGCGTGCCAAACTGCGCAACCGTAAGATCGGCTTCGTGTTTCAAAGTTATAACCTGTTGCCGAAGACGACAGCTTTGGAGAATGTAGAACTGCCGTTGATGTACAACTCCGAGATTTCTGCTGCCGAGCGTCGTGAGAAAGCCATCAAGGCTCTGCAGGCCGTAGGACTGGGTGACCGTATGTATCACAAGTCGAATCAGATGTCGGGTGGTCAGATGCAGCGCGTCGCCATTGCCCGTGCTTTGGTGAACGATCCGGCCGTGCTCCTTGCCGATGAGGCTACTGGTAACCTCGACACCCGTACTTCGTTCGAGATGCTCGTGCTCTTCCAGGAACTCTACAAGCAGGGTAACACGATCATCTTCGTGACCCACAACCCTGAGATTGCCGAATACGCCAGTCGTAACATCAATCTGCGCGACGGTAAGATTCGTGAGGATACCATTAATACGAATATCAAATCGGCAGCTGAGGCCCTTGCCAAACTGCCTGCACCACAAGACGATTAAATATGAATATACTGAATCTCATAAAAGTTAGTCTGAAGGCGGTGGCTAATAATAAGATGCGCTCCTTCCTCTCGATGTTGGGTATCATCATCGGTGTGGCAGCTGTCATCATTATGATGGCTATCGGACAAGGCTCGAAGGAGAGTATTCGTACGGAACTCTCCACGATGGGCACTAACCTGCTGACCATCCGTCCGGGTGCTGATATGCGAGGCGGCGTGCGTCAGGATCCCTCCGCCATGCAGACGTTGAAGATGGCCGACTACGAACGTATTGTCCGTGAGAAGAAATTTGTGTCGAAGGTGTCACCTGAGGTCACTGCCAGCGGACAGGCTATCTATGGTAACAACAATACCAATGCCTCGATGTATGGTGAGTCGATCGACTATCTCGATATTCGCCAGTGGGTCATTGAGGAAGGCGAGTGCTTTACTGAGGAGGACATCAAGAAGGCCGGTAAGGTGTGTGTCATCGGCGCAACCGTCGTCAAAGAACTCTTTGGCGATCATACCGACCCTATTGGTAAGACCATCCGCTTCAAGTCGATCCCCATGCGTGTGGTGGGCGTGCTGAAGTCCAAGGGCTATAACTCATGGGGTATGGACCAGGATAATGTGATTATCGCGCCCTATACGACGGTGATGAAGCGTATTGCTGCCCAGACCTATTTCTCCAGTATTGTCTGTTCTGCCCTTACGGAGGAATTGTCAGATGCTGCCATCGAGGAGCTGACGCAGATGCTGCGCGACAATCATAAACTGAAGGATGAGGCAGTCGATGACTTCACCATCCGTTCGCAAGCTGAGATGATGGAGACGATGTCGTCGACGATGGACACCGTGACCATCATCCTCGTGGTGGCTGCAGCCTTCTCGCTGCTCGTAGCCGGTATCGGCATCATGAACATCATGCTCGTCTCTGTGACGGAGCGTACAAAGGAAATTGGTCTCCGTATGGCCGTCGGTGCCACCGGACCCGTCATTTCCTTGCAATTTCTCATCGAATCGGTATTGATATCAGTGACGGGAGGCCTGATCGGTGTCCTTGTCGGGGTAGGGGTGAGCACGTTCATCTCGTCCTTCGGCATGCCGTCGAGCGTGCCGGCATGGAGTATCTACGTGTCCTTCCTCGTTTGTGTGTTTATCGGTGTGCTCTTCGGTTATATTCCTGCACAGAAGGCTGCAAATATGGATCCTATAGAAGCTATTCGCCATGAGTAAGAGAGAAGTAATAGGTAAAGTGATGTTGGACAAGCGGCTGAAGTATTTCCTTCACGTTGTCTTTTGGGCCTATATGTTCTTGTCGCCGATGCAATATATGCGCGGTACCGGCATGACAATGCTCCAGTATGTGATGAACTGTATGTCGCCATTATTGCTGATGGTGGTCTTCTATGTCAACTATTTCTGGCTTACGCCCAAGTATTTCGTGCAGGGTAAGCATCGCTATTACTTGATGATAAATGTGCTGATGGCGGTAAGTTTCTCGATTCTGCTGCACTATTGGATGGACTACTCCCGTGTGCTATTTCAGCCAGGTGTATTGATGCCCAGAAATCCCGATGGCATCGATGAGTTCTTCTTCTATGTGAGAGACCTGATCAACTTCGGTATCTTTGCGACAGCCGCCACCTGTATCGCTTTGGCGCAACGGTGGTTCTGGGCTGATAATGCCCGTAAGTATGCCGAGACGGCACGCGTCAGGGCTGAGGCCGACCGTACGGAAGCTGAGTTGAAAAGCCTGCGCTCACAGATCAATCCCCACTTCCTCCTGAATACATTGAACAATATCTATGCGTTGACGGCGATGGACACCTATCGTGCCCAGAATGCCATCCAGCAGTTGTCGAAGATGCTGCGACACATGCTCTACGACAATATGTTGGACTCTGTCAATTTGCAGGATGAGATACAGTTTCTTGAAAATTACGTCAACCTGATGAAGATCCGTCTTCCTAATTCGGTGGATGTGACATTTCAGAAGATTGTCCCGGATGCCGATATCAAGGTGGCCCCGTTGATTTTCATCTCTCTGTTTGAGAACGCTTTTAAGCATGGTGTCAGTCTGACAGAACCCAGTTTTATCCGCATTCTCATCAAGGCTGACGTACCACCTGGAGGTGACGAGAAAAAGCTGATTTGCTCTATCGAGAACTCATACTTCCCGAAACCAGAACAAGATCGTAGTGGTCACGGCATCGGTTTGGAACAGGTTCAGCGACGTCTTGATTTGTTGTATCCGAACCGCTATGTCTGGGAAAAGGGAACCGGTCCTGATAACTGTACTTACTATTCGAAAATAACCATTCAATTATAAACATTTTTTAATAAGAACTGGAACTATGACAATTAATTGTGCCATCATTGATGACGAGCCATTGGCTGCAGGTCTTCTGGAAAGTTATGTAAAGAAAACACCCTATCTGAATCTGACGGGTACTTATAATAGTGCGATTACCGCCATGCGTGATTTGCGTGACAACCCCGTACCGCTCTTGTTCCTGGATATTCAGATGCCTGAACTCAGCGGTGTTGAGTTTGCTAAGATCTTGCCCAAAGACACCAAGATTATTTTTACAACGGCCTTTCCCCAATATGCCCTTGAAGGCTATAAGGTGAATGCCCTCGATTATCTGTTGAAGCCCATTAGCTATGAGGACTTCCTTCGTGCGACGGAAAAAGCGCAAGACTGGTATAATATGCTTCAGAAACGTGAGGCCTATAACGATGACCGGATCATGTTTATCAAGAGCGAATACAAGCTTTTGCGTGTCCATCTTGACGATATCCTTTATGTAGAAGGTTTGAAGGACTATGTACGCATCTGCCTGAAAAACGGAGAGAAGATCATGTCGCTGATGAGTATGAAGAAACTGGAGGATTATCTGCCTCGTCCGGAGTTCCTGCGCACCCATCGCTCTTATATCGTTCACATGCCGGAGGTTCGCTCTATCGACCGCTTCCGTATCGTCTTCGGGGATATCTTTATTCCCATCTCTGACAACTATAAGGAGGAGGTGCAGCAGTATCTTGACATGCATACGCTGTCATGATCGTAAATCGTGGAAAGTGAATATTGAAAAGTGAAAAGTGAATTTGGCAAAATCAGCCGTTCTGCTCGTCGCCATTGCAAATAAAATAAAAAATCCCCTTGGCAGCAGCAAAATATTCACCATTCACTATTCACTATTCACTTTAAATTTGTACCTTTGCACACGATTAAGAAAAAAGAACGTAAATCGTAAATATTTAAATTTTAGATTGTTATGGTAAATTACAAGGATTTGGGTCTCGTGAATACCCGCGAGATGTTTAAGAGAGCAGTTGCCGGTGGTTATGCTATCCCCGCTTTCAACTTCAACACCATGGAGCAGATGCAGGCCATCGTAATGGCTGCTGTTGAGACAAAGTCTCCTGTTATCATGCAGGTTTCCAAGGGCGCTCGTAACTACGCCAACGCTACGATCCTCCGCTATATGGCTGAGGGTGCTGTGGCTTATGCCAAGGAGCTTGGTTGTGAGCATCCTGAGATCGTGCTGCACCTCGATCATGGTGACACCTTCGAGCTCTGTAAGGATTGCATCGATATGGGCTTCTCTTCTGTGATGATCGACGGTTCTCACCTCCCCTACGAGGAGAACGTTGCTTTGGCTAAGAAGGTGGTTGACTACGCTCATCAGTTCGATGTAACCGTTGAGGCTGAGCTGGGTGTGCTCGCTGGTGTTGAGGATGAGGTCAGTGCTGCTGCGGCTCACTACACCAAGCCTGAGGAGGTGATCGACTTCGCTACCCGTACAGGTTGCGACTCTCTGGCTATCTCCATCGGTACTTCTCACGGTGCTCATAAGTTCACTCCCGAACAGTGCACCCTCGTGAACGGTGTGCTCGTTCCGCCCCCATTGGCATTCGACATCCTCGCAGAGATTGAGAAGAAGCTCCCCGGATTCCCCATCGTGCTTCACGGTTCTTCTTCAGTTCCTATGGACGAGGTAAACACCATCAACAAGTTCGGTGGCAAGCTCGAGGCCGCTATCGGTATCCCCGAGGAGCAGCTGCGTAAGGCTGCTAAGAGCGCTGTCTGCAAGATCAACATCGACTCCGACTCTCGTCTGGCTATGACGGCTGCTATCCGTCAGCACCTGGCTGAGCATCCTGGAGACTTCGATCCTCGTCAGTATCTGAAGCCTGCTCGTGAGAACATGAAGAAGATGTACATCCACAAGATCGTGAATGTGCTCGGTTCTGACGGTAAACTCGCTCAGTGCTAATCAGTTTGGTACTACGATATTTAGGAATGGGGCTCTAAAGAGTCCCATTTTTTTGTGTTTTTATACGCTGATTATCCTCATATTCTTTTATTTTTCATTAAAATAGGCAGCTTTTGGGAAGTTTTTGCCTAAAAAGTTGGCTATTTCAAAAACTCTTCGTATATTTGCACAATCACTAATTAATCACTGAAGGTGTATGAATCTGGGTCGATTGCTTGTCAGCATGTGTCTCTTGATGGCGATGGTGAGTGTCTTTGCAACAGACACCGACGACATCAAGAAGAAATTGGAGCATGCTCAGGGTAAAGACCGCTTGGAATGGTTGTGCCAGTTATATGAGCAAAGTCTGGAAGGTGATGACTATGATCTCATGTGGCATAACCTGAACGAGTATCTGAAAGAAGCCCAGCGCCAAGGTGATAAGACCGAAGAGAGTGATGCCAGGTATTTCCGCATTGAACTGTTCTATAACAATGACCAGAACGACTCTATCTATCAGTATGCACCCGAAGATTTGTCATTCATCCACGAGAACGGCTCTTCTGAGCGGTTTTACGAGGCCTGGAGTTGTCTGGTCAATACCTATGTTTACGATGGCTCTCTGACGGCTGGTCTCAAGGAAGCCGAGAAGATGTATAATCAGGCTAAAGAGCATAATAACGACTTTGGTAGCGGACTCGCCTGTTATGTGATGGGTAATGCCTATTACAACATGAACAACCTCGATGAGGCCCGCGAGATTTACCAGCGAGGCATTGATATCCTGATGGAGCAGACGCCCATCCCCTTGGTGTTGGCAGAACTGTTCTCGTCGGAATGTGATGTCTTGGAGAAACAAGGCCGTTATACCGATCTGGAGAAGTTGACCGTTCGTTGGCGAAATTTCCTGGATACATTCATAGAAGAAAAGCAAATCAGCAGCAATCATCCTGGTATGCTTCCCAATTGGGCTTATTATTATCTCGGGTGTGCGCAGGCGGCCCTTGGCCTTGGGAAGATGGAGCAGGCTGAGAAAATGCTTGAAGAAGCCCGTGGTTTTATTTCTATAGAAGATTCTCCTTGTTATCGCGCCTGGCTTTTCTATCGTATCCGTTATCTCATCATGCTTGAGTTCTATCCGGAAGCACTGTTGCAGAGCGACCAGCTGTTGACGCTTCATGAGGGGGTGGGGGATATGGCAGAACTCATTCGTGTCAAGCAGCAGAGAGCTGAAATATTAACGCATCTGGGTCGTCATGCAGAAGCCGCCATGCTCTATAACGAGATGTATCAGATAAACGACTCTATCAACACCAGCGACACCAAGCGTCAGCTGGCAGAGATGAATACCAAATACGCTCTCGATGAGGAACGCATGAAGCGACAGGAGGAACAGATGCGCAGTATCATTGCCATTGCCGCTATTGTCGTGCTTTCGCTTGCCGTATTCCTCTACTTCCGTATTCGTTCAGCCCGTCGTCTGAAAAAGGCTCACGAGAGTCTGGAACAGGCGCATGGTAAACTGGAGGAAACCCACCAGCAACTGCTGACGGCATACGATCAGTTGGAAGAGACGACGGCTGCCAAGGAGCGTATCGAAAGCGACTTACGTATTGCCCGAAATATCCAGATGTCGATGGTGCCAAGCCAGTTCCCGGAGCGCGACGACCTCGACCTCTTTGCCTCGATGACGCCGGCCAAGGAGGTGGGAGGCGACCTGTATGGCTATCTGCTTCTGGGCGACCTGCTCTACTTCTGCCTCGGCGACGTATCGGGCAAGGGCGTGCCTGCCTCGTTGTTCATGGCTCAGGCCACACGTCTTTTCCGCACGCTCGCAGCACAGAAGATGCAGCCGGCAGAGATTGCTACGCATATCAACGATGCGCTATCAGGCGATGACAATGAGCAAGGTATGTTTGTCACTATGTTTATCGGACTGGTTGACCTCACGACAGGTCATCTGCACTTCTGCAATGCCGGTCACAACCCGCCGGTACTCATTGGCGACGGCAAGACCGAATTCATCGAGATGATTCCCAACCTGCCTATCGGCCTGATGCCTGAGTTTGAATACGAGGGCGAGGAGATTGCAGATATCAGCAACCATCCGTTGTTTGTCTATACCGACGGCCTTAACGAGGCTGAGAATCGTGAACAGACGCAGTTCTCTGATGAGCGCCTGCTGGAAATCCTTGAGACAACACCTTTCGAGAGTTCCCGACAGACCATCGAACTGCTGGCCTCTGAGGTGGAAAAGCATCGTGGTGGCGCCGATCCTAACGACGACCTGACTATGCTTTGTCTGAAAGTAATCAAGAAATAGCTAATAACAAAATCTATAAGTGTATGAGAAAGGAACTCCGCATCAAAAATCAGATCAGCGAACTGGAGAAGGTTGCTCAGTTCGTTGAGGAAATCGGCGAAGAACTTGGGCTCAGCATGGAGTTGCAGATGAACCTGAACCTTGTCATGGAGGAAATGGTAACCAATGTGATTTTCTATGCTTATCCGCAAGGAGAAGTGGCCGACATTGAATTGCTGGCTAAGAGCGACGGTAAGGAGTTGACCTTTGTCTTGAGCGATCAGGGCAAGGAATTCGACCCTACGGCCAAGGAAGACGCCGATCTTGACGTCAACCCGGCCGACCGGGAACTAGGCGGTATGGGTATCTTTATCGTCAAAAACATCATGAACAAGGTGACCTACCAGCGTCTGGAAGGCAAGAACCTGTTAACGATGACTAAGGGAATTGAAGATCAAAGTAATTAACAAAACAATAAACAAGAAAGATTATGACACAGATTTTGAAAGAAGATGGTAAGACCATCATTAAGACAGGTAGTCGTATCGACACCATGAATGCAAATCAGTTTGAAGCCGACATCCAGCCGGCATTGAAGGATGGTGGCGTGGATTTGGAGATGGATTGCTCGGAACTGACCTACATGGCCAGCTCGGGTCTCCGTATCATCCAGAAGACCATGCGTACCGTGATGCAACAGCGCGGACAGTTTAAGATGACCAACGTCAGCCCTGAAATCTACAAGGTGCTCGCTATGACGGGCTTTACGAAGTTTATGAAGGTTGAACAGAAAAAGGATTAAACACTATGACAATCATTATTATCGTTTTGGCCGTTATTGTAGGTGCATTGGCTGTGGCCTTGTTCCTGCAGGCGAAGTCCGTCAAGAAGCAGAATGAGGACAGAGAGCAGCTTCTGAAGGACTACGAGAAGCGTGTCAACGAGCAGCAGCGTCTGTTGGAGGATTATGACTCGCTTTCGAAAAACTTTGACAGTATTGGTAAGGGCTACGAGCAGGCTCTGCTCTTGTTCGACAAGATGGCCGACATTCGCCACAACCTCGAACTGATTGCCCAGAACGACAAGGATCCCGATAGCGTGGAGCGTCTGAATGCCTTGCTGAAGAAGTTCGATAACCTGCAGGGATAAGCCGTTTATCCACTGCCTGACCATAGGCTGTCGTCGTTTCTCAACGGCGGCAGCTTTTCTTTTTCTTTCAAGGTCTTTGTTTCGTTGTTAAAATCTTTCGCAAGCACCCGCTAGATGCTGTTTTTGCACTTTGCCTAGGAAACACTTTCTTTCTAGCGATGAAATTTTTGTTTCCTAGTTAGGTCACAAAAATGTATGTTTTCTGTCTTTGTGTAAAAATGTATGATATTTTTTTATGCAATTTGTCTTAGCCTGACTGGTGTTGACTCCTATGGAGCCTCAAAAAGTTAAAAAGCATGAAAAGAGGTAAGCGTTATTCACGCATGTTCAAGCGTGCTGTTGCAGTGGAGTATCTGCAGACAGGAGTCCCCAGAACGGAAATTGCCATGAAATATGGTCTTCCAAGTGTACAAACAGTAAGTAATTGGGTAAGTTGTTGCCTTACTCCGCTTGAAATTCAGACAA
>JAEEGJ010018230.1_pt1 | contig 15714 bp, 8 predicted proteins | sample 8958761 | NCBI WGS metagenome assembly JAEEGJ01 (sample SAMN16246546, study PRJNA631951) | gut metagenome | biome: gut microbiome; feature: rumen; material: RS-attached | host: Bos | place: Iran: Karaj | collected 2018-10
AGCTCAAGGATTGCATAGAGATGAGTATTATGACTATGAACACCACCATCTGAAAGAAGTCCCCAAAGGTGAAGATCACTATTATTCTCTTTACAATTATTTACAGCACGGAGAAGCTCCTCATTCTTGAAGAAATCTCCATCCTGGATAAACTTTGTTATAAGTGTAAGGTCCTGATAGATAATACGTCCTGAACCAATGTTCATATGACCAACCTCGGAATTACCCATCTGTCCATCTGGCAGACCAACTGCCATTCCGGATGCAAGACCTCTTTTATATGGATAGTTTGCTTTAAGACTGTCCATTACTGGAGTATTTGCAATGGCGATTGCATTTGCCTCCTTAATATCAGACTCTCCATAACCATCAAGTACCATTAAAACTACAGGTTTTTTACTCATTATTTTTTCTCCTCTTCTATATGTCTATGAACAACCAAAAAAGGCCATTCATTAATACACTGATACAGTCCCATAGTATAAATGATTTTGGCCTTTTTTGCAATGTTATAAATGTTTGAAACCCATTAAAATTAGGACATTCTTAGCCTGCGAACATAATTCCTTCGAATGCTTCTTCAATATCAATTCCGTTTACAGTATGTGGATAGTCGGAATCGTCTATTTCAATTCTTACAATAGAACCGTCGTCCAGTTTAAGATCCACATAGGTTTCATTATCAGATCTATACAGCTTACAATTTGAATTAGCAGGAATAGTTGTTTTGTCTCCAACGTTTCCTGATTCATCTACCGACTTACCTTCAACATCAATTTTGGATGTCAGATTAAAGTCAGCCGGAATGTCAAAGTAATCCTGAAGTGGTTCCACCAGTCCGTCCTCACTAATATGAGATGGCATTACTCCACCGGTTGTACTGATGAGACTCATTGTTTTATAAACATAAAAGAAATCTGGATTACAGAAAACACCTTTATAATCTACAAAATAATCATCTCCATTTTCATAAGTCTTATTCGGAACAGCAAAGCTTGTTTCACCCTGTCCAAGTAGTTCAATGCCATCCGTAGATAATTTATAAATATAAAGAATCTTATAATCATTATCTTCACTGGTTACTAAATAGAGATAGAAATTACCATTCCTCTTTACGATATATGTTTTATAAGCATAGTATTCATAATCATGAGTAAAGGTCTGGCCACCTGCTTCTATGTCCATTCCAGAATAGTATGAATAAGTATTATCTTCATTGTATTCAACTCTAGGATTAAAATTAATATAATCCAGACTATCATCCCCATCAATATCTTCCATCATGGTAGAGGTTTCAAAAATCCAGTCACCTTCTGACTCTCCATAACCTTTATTAAAGATATTAGGATAATATTCGTATCTGATATTCAGCACCTGCATACCTGATGCATATGAAGCTATATCATATGGATTGTAATAAAGAGTAAGATATGTTGGTCCCATAGACCAGTTTATAGTATCCGGATCATCAAAGCTTTCAGCCAAAAGGTCTGTTGATTCAGTTTCTGAGGAAGCAAGCTCAGAATAATCTCTGGAGAACACTTCGAGTGCAGCATCCTTCAGAGCATCAATATCTCCAACTACATCTGTCAGTTTTAATTCTTCTCCAGTCTGAACGTCATAAGTATAGCCAACATTTGCATAGTAGCCATGAGCCCCACCTAAAAATGATGATGCGGAATCAACGATACTGATAACATTTTCATCGAACCTTACAACGCTCGCTCTACTCTCATCATAATAACCCGAGAAATACTGTTTACTCTCTTCATCATAAGAATCATACTGTTCCTGAGCCATTCCCACCATTTCATCTATATCGAAATCGCCCTCCGTATCTTCGCTGTTTCTGGCGTTATAGCTTTCCAAAGCCTTTTTTATTCCTGTAAATGAATCCGCCTGCTCATCCATAATATAAAGCTCGTCATAGCTTTTTGTATAGAGTCTTACACCTTCATCATTATCCCTATACTCATCACGTGCTGCAGCATAAATAAGCACATTCGAAACATCACCATCTGATGCAACCTCAGCTACATCTCCTGTTGATGCTGTATCCTCTTTCTCATCAGTGCTGTCGCCGTCTGTTGCCGCTTCTTCTGTCACAGCCTCCTCAGTATCCAGAGTGGCATGTTCAACCGCGCCGCCACTTCCACAACCTGCAAGGCTGAGGATAATAAGGGCACTGAGCATAGCGCTTATTAATTTCTTTCTCATCTGATAAACCTATTACCTTCCTTGTCATACTTATAGCCAACAGATGCAAGCTTACTAACAATCTCGTCTTCACTAACCCCATATGACTTTGCCAAGTCAGTCAGGGAACTAAAATTATCTCTCAGCTGAGTATTAACAAAACTCATTAACATTATTGGGTCCTTTGGTATATCCATAATTTCTCCTTATCTGCACGATAGATATATTACCTGATAATCCTTTGAAATCTCATCCAGGAATTTTTTAGCCCCCGCCATATTCCTGGCATCCAGTCCACTCAGCGGATCATCCATTACAACGGCTGGCTTTTCATTATCATACATAACATCCAGAAGCGCCAGTCTTATACAAAGACCGATCATCGCACTGTATCCTGTACTCTGAGCTTCTATGTTATGATAGGAACCTTCTTCCTTTCTTTCGATATTCATATTTGCATCGATACGAAATTCCTTTGGATCAAGGTTTCCAGTCATAATAGAATAATATTTATCAAATGCATCCTTAACAGGACTCATATATTCAGCTACGAAATTCTCTTTAGCTCTTTGAAGAAACTCTCCTGTCTTCTCAACAATTTCATACTGCTTTGCCAGTTGTTCCTGTTTCTCTTTAATATCAGCAAGAGAAGCCTTCTGTTCCTGCAGCATGTCCATGCCCTCAAGAATCTCCTGTATCTCATGCTCATACCTTGCGATAACATTTCGCGAATCCGATTGCTCCTGACTAAACTCTTCTGAACCAGAATTCATATCCAGTCCAGGATGAGCTGCAAGATATGCTTCAAGCTTCTCTTTCTTAGCGTCCAGTTCTTTTCTTAGAGACTGGGTACTTTCAGCAGATGAATCATTCATCTTCTTTAAGTCATTAAACTCTTTAGCTTTAGCCTTAAGATCATAAAGACAATTTTCGGCATCTAATCTGGAATACTGAATACCATAGTTTTTAAGGAAGTCCTTGATATCAGATTCCATTCTTCTTATATCCTCATTGTTGGCTTTAATATTCTGTTTGTATTTATCAATTCCAACTCCGCATGCGGCAGGGGCTGGCGCCTTTTTGGAAGTGAGGCTTATACAAAGAACCACTACACCAATAACAGCTAATACCGCGCCAATGATAATGGCCGCAACTTTGATTGTTCCACCTAAAACAAAGGCAAGAATAATAGCAGCTATTCCAAGAATTAGCGCCAGTAATCCTGGAATCGGACTAATAAAATTTCTTCCCTTATTATTTTGAGCCGCCTGCTCAGCAACTTCCTCTTCTGTTTCTATAAGCATTTCAAGATTTTCATTTTTAGAAATAAGCCCTTGAATGCTATTGATCTTATCAATATTTTCTGAAACAGCTTCCTCTTCAGGAACTCCATTTTTAAATACATCCTCAAGAACCCTAAGTCTGGATGTATCCGCCTTTGGAAGAGAATCCAGACTACGCTCTAGTGAATCAACCTCAGTCTTAAGACCGCTAAGTTCTCTGATTTCTTTATTTTTATCCTCAAGGGCACGAAGTTTTTCTTCTTCCTTTTCTTTATTAGTTCTGACATCCTTCAGTCTCTTATCGAGATCCTCTGATGTGCTGATATCTCTTTCCAGTTGAGCAATAGATTCTTTATATTTTGATAGCTCACCAGTCTTTCTTCTTGGTGAATTCTCATTCAGGAAAGATGCTATCTCCGCCGCGGCTCTATCGTAATTCTCCAGGTCTCCCTTTTGAGAAACAGAACCAACCTTCGCACCTATGCTGCTGTTTATACCTTCATATCTGATATCGGAACTACTAATAAATGCAGTCCTCATAAAGGACTCTCTATCAACACCAAAAATCTCTTCCCCAGGAACCTCAGAAAAATCTTTACTTTCAAGACCAGTTTTTGAGTCCAGGAGCTTGAAGGTCATATCCTTATCCTTCTTGCCGAAATCTCTTTCTATCGTATACTCTTTTCCACCGGCCTCAAAGCTCAGGCTTCCACCAAAGAATCCGCCATTCCATGGCTGATACATTGTACGCTCATTCTCTGCATAAACCTTTTTTCTGCTTCCTTCAAGCCCATAGAACATGCATCTTATAAATGCACCAAGAGTAGATTTGCCCCAGCCATTATCCTTACGGATATCATTGAGACCAGTATTAAAATCAAGATCAACGTTTGAGAGCTTACCGAAATTTTCTATATGACAGCTTAAAAGTTTCATAAGGCAGCCCCCTCTCCCGCAAGTAAAAGAACACCTGTTCTGATTATGGCAGCCGCATCCTCTTCTGAAAGGTTTCCTGCTTCCTGCTCAGCCTTAACAAGTCTTACAAATTCACCCTTCATAGTCTTGTCATAAGCAAAGCTGTTATAATCTATACTCACGCTTGTTTTATCTTTAACAGTCAGATAATAGTAATCATTATCCAACATCTTCTCTATGTATAATGTATCAAACTCAGCATCAAGAGAAACCTCACCAGAAAGAACTATCCTCACCATATCCTCCGGAAGAACCTCTGTATCTCCTGTTCCTGCCAGTTTAGTTTTTATGCTCTTTATCATTTCATCAGACGTAGTACAATCACTCACGTCCACAAAAATCTCATGCATAACTCGTTTTGCAAATGGAATAAATTCCACATCCAGCTTACCGCCTGAAATAGTAAGAACATTAAAACCACGAGGACCGCATTCATCAAAGCCTCTACCCTCAAGGCAGCCCGAATAAGAATAGATTCCTCTTGCATCCAGCTTTTCAATCTTTGGAGCATGAACATGCCCAAGAGCCATATAATCTATTCCACGATTTCTATAATCTTTTATTGGGATTACTTCTGCATCCTTCTTGGAAGAACTGACGGTCTCCTGACCATGAAGAGTAAGAATGTTAAATTTACTCTGATCAAGAGCCAGAGAATTTACGAGATGAGAATTGTTATCCGCATTTATCTCAGCCCCAGTTATTACAACCTCCTGACCTGCATCTTCGGAGTTCAGTCTGCCATCATCAACCAGGGTAAAGCTTGTCCAGTCATCACCAAAAAGCTTAAGGTTTTCCGGAATAAATCCAAACTTTTTTATTACGTCCTGAATAAAACTGTCAGCATCGTGATTACCTCTGAGATAGTAAAATGTCATCTCCGGATTATCAGTAATTGAAGCCATGACTGCATTTCTTGCAGTGGCTGAAATTCTTGTAACATCGAAAAGGTCTCCGGCTATAAGTATAGCCTGAGCCCTTTCGTTAATTGCATATTGAACCATCGAATTATATGTCGAAATCAGTTCATTTCTTCTATCTCTCGCCTGATCAGTTGAAAGATGTCTGCTAAGTTTTGAATCCAGATGTATATCTGCTGTATGAATTATCTTCATATGTATTTCCTTTTATCTATTCATATCACTTACTTTCATGTTATTAACTTTTCTGAAATGGAACCAATTAATAATAAACGCAAGTACCGTTTCAAAAAGAATCGCCATTACCCATGACATAATACTGAATCGACGAATTAACATCATATCTTCACTTTCAACCAGACTAATACACTTATCATTGAAAATGAAGCCAAGTAAAACCGCCAAAGAAAGTGATATAACCATAGTCATTATCATCTCACGAGCCAGATACCTGATTGTCTGCTTCTTACTAAATCCATTTATTCGCATAACTATAACTTCTTTCTTCTTACCACTTACATAAATATCGACAAGATTAGAAAGAACAAATACTCCAAGTATCAGAGCAATAACTATAACTATAACAACAGTAATATCAAAAATGACCAGGGCTGTTTTATAGTTACTAACAGTATCGGTAGGTGTAGTCACATTTGCATTTGGAACAATTTCCTTTACCTTATCCTTAATAGCATCAATTTTATCCATATCCGCCTTAATAAGAACGGTATTATCATCCGCTTCTTTTCCAAATGTTTCTCTGTACGAATTACGCGTCATGAGCATTTTTCCACCGAAATAGTTAGTATAGACACCATTCACCTGTACAGTATGCGGATTATAATCTGAATCAAGTAAAATTATAATATCCTTATTCTTTATATGATTCAGTTCATAAAATCTCGAATATACAACAACTCCATCCTCAGGTACTTCCATTTCCTTACCTGTCTTGAAGTCATCCACCTGGTAATAACCACCCAGTACACTTGTATCAGCCACAACTATATTGGTAAAGTTACGTTCATCTCTTACATTTGATATGGTTGAAATTGAGGCAACCCTTGCATGTTCTATGCCGCTATCATCAAGGTACTTCTCAATTGCTTCAACGCCTTCCTCATCCTTATCATTATAAGTGAATGAAAGAGTATACTTCTGAACTCCATATAGCTGTTCATCAAAAACTGCTGTCATTGCATATTTTAATGTAAAGCTTATTCCAATAAGAAGACAGCTTCCCGCAATGATAACAATAGAAATGGCAACTCTGGCTTTTTCAGATCCCATATTTCTAAATATAAGTCTTGTATAAAGACTTCCATGAGGTAAGCCTATACTAAGCTTTCTATGTTTCTTAGTAGTCTTTTCTCCACTTAGAAGTTTTATTGCAGGCTGTTTAAACAGTTTATAACATGCAAGTATTGTAGCAATAACTACAGTAAGTATATTTGCCGCAACAATAATAATCGCAGGGAGTACTGAGAAATAAATATCAGGCACTCCAAATATATAAGTACCACCAATACTATTTCCTAAAATCCTTTGAAGGATAATTTCAAGACCAAAGCCAAGTATAATACCCAAAATAACAGAGAATAATCCAAAAATTAAATATTTGGACATAATAAGATTATCCTTAAATCCAAAGGATTTCTCTGTACCTACAAGGGTTCTCTGTTCATCAACAATAATATAGATTGAAGAAAAACATACTAACACGCTTATTAAAATGAATCCAACGGCAAAAACAAGCGACATTAATCTAACTGAAGAAATACTATTGTAAAGCTGCCTGAATCCACTGTTTGTGTTTCTATCGAAAATAACATAGTTTGTTTCAGATAACTTTTCTATATTATTTTCAGCTTTAGCAACTTCAGCATCAACCTCTTCTTTCTTTGTATCAAGTTCCGTCTGGGCATCCTCCAGTTCCTTGGCGCCCTCTGCTTTTGATTCCTCGTATTCAGCTTCTTTTTCTTCAAGCTCAGCCTTATAGCTTTCCAGTTCAGTTTTTCCAGAATTAATGGAAGCCTGAGATGAATTAATTATGCCACTCAGTTTCTCATCCATGCCATTATATTCATCTGTAAAAACAGTTGATGGCTCCACAGGATCTGACGAGGTGCTCGAGTCGTCTGTTGAAGCAGTTTCATCTGCTTCATCCTTTGACGTAGAGCCTCTTTTACCATTAGTTATAGGAAGATCATCTTTATCAGCATTTTCCATATTAGCCTGGGAATCCTTAGGCCCCCTTAAAGACTGTTTTATCCCAGAAGTATATTCAGTAAATTCTGAATTCTTTTCTTTAAAATCCTGAACAGCTTCACTGGAGTCATCCAGCATTTCAGACATTTTTTCAGCGCTTTCCTGCAACTGAAGAGTTTTCTCTGTTAATGTGGATGAAACCTCAGTTATTGAATCCACCTGATTGTCCATCTCTTCTGCTTTTGATTTATACGAAGCAAAAGTACCAGTGTAAAAATCGTTAAGCAAATCCAGATCTTCCTGAGCTCTGTCTATACTTCCCTCGTAATAACTGATCTTCTTCTTTGCATCGACAAGTGCTTCAGATGCGCTCTCTACCTTTTCATCATAAATAGACTGGTTCTTATCTATTTCATCCTGAGCATCATCAATCTGACCATAATATTCCTCTTTATTTTGCTCAAGCTCCGTTTCAGCATTTGCCTTTACTTCTTCGTATTCTTCTTCGCCAATGATAGCAAGCTCGTCATATATTTTCTCTTTAATTCCATCTACATGGTTAAAATAACTCTGTGAAAAAATTGGCGCCTGAGAAGGATAACTAACCTTTACTACAGCCGAAACATAATATCCCATAAAGTTTTCTTCGTTGAAGGCACAGTCATCAACGACGATAAACTTCTCTTTAGCATTTCTTGTATAATCTGGATGATTAACAAATCCAGTTACTTTGAATGAATCATTCTTTATATATTTCTTTTTTGATTTTGAGATAGAGAAACTAATGCTATCCCCGATTTTTATCCCTTTACTCTTTGCATATCCATAAAGAATTGCGCACTCATCTTCCTTTTCAGGAAGCTTTCCTTCTATAACCTTTGGTACGCTGATACGATCTGTAAGATTAATGATATCAAATTTATCTGTCTTGCCATCTATAGTGGTTTTCGCGGTAATCTTATAAATACCTTCAGCATCATCAACCCCATTTACTTTCTTAATTCTGTTTATATCTTCTTCTGTTATTCCTGCCGAAGAAATAATATCAAAGTCTTTGAAATTCTGTGATCTATAAAAGTCACTACCGTCTTTTGATAATGCTCCTATATAGTAATAAGTCCCAAGGAAGACTCCTACAGAAAGCATGACAATAACAGCAATTGAAAGGGCAATTGCTTTCTTTTTCCATATATTGCGTAATGCGTCTTTTATTCTAGTTTTTTTCATCTGCTTACCACGACAATTCTACAGCTTTTACTGGTTCCATGTTTACTCTTACACTTGATACAAGACCGGCCCTAAGCTTAACAACACGATCTGCCATCTTAGCGATTTCCGGATTATGTGTAATCATGCATACAGTTTTCTTTTTATTACGAACTATATCTTCAACAACCTGAAGAACCTCTATACTAGTCTGATAATCCAAAGCAGCTGTCGGCTCGTCCGCCAGGATTACTCTTGGATTTTTAACAAGAGCTCTCGCAATGGAAACTCTCTGCTGCTGACCACCTGACATCTGAGAAGGGAAGTTATCAGCTCTTTCCTCCAGGCCTACCAGCTTGATGGCATCTATAGATTTTAGAGGTTCCTTACTGTTTTCTGCTATAAACTCAACATTTTCTATGGCTGAAAGGTTAGGCATGAGATTATAAGACTGGAATATGAATCCAATATAATCTTTTCTGTAATCTGTCAGCTGCGCATCACTTGGATGAGAGAAATCTTTTCCATCAATTTCAAGTGACCCCTCGGTAAGAGAATCCATTCCACCGATGATATTTAACATTGTTGTTTTTCCACATCCACTTTCACCAAGTATTACCAGGAATTCGCCTTCATAAATATCCAGGTCTATTCCCTTCAGAATCTGAACAGTCGATTCACCCGATTTATATTCCTTAGTAACATTCTTAAGGGAAATAATAGGCTTTTCCTTCGTCATGATATTGACAATATACCCCTTATCCTCAATATCCATAGCAGAAAGAGCCGCAATATTTTTACTTATCTTCAGATCCTCAGGATCGAACCTTCCATCAATTTTATTTATAAGTTGAATACATCCATAAACGCTTGTTGGGGTTTTAAGAGGAACCGTCAGCATGGTCTTGGTTTTGTATCCTGTTTCTTCATCTTCATTAGTTGAGAATCTGACGTCTGTCGTTGCATCATGGATGACTACATATTCCTGATTATTGAAAGTATAGCCAAGAATACCCTGATGTGAATCTACACTGACTCCGGTAACATCAGCTTTTCCTGTACATGCAACAATATAAAGCCTGCTATCTCTTTCATCATAGATCCAGACAAAGCCATTCTCGCATCCAATTGTTTCCACAAGAATATTCAGACAGGAAGCAAGTCCATTCTCCATCTGTTTTTCATCCTGCAACGCAATAGTGGCATTCCATAAAGCCTTCTTATATTTTGATTCTTGTTTATTCATATATCCCTCCAAGGATTTACTTTCTTCATTTGAAACATTCAAAACTCACATCAAAATTATATAATAAAATACCTATATTATACATAGATTTTTTTCTTTTCTAAATAGCACAATGATGAAACATATCATTCCAATTAATGATATTATTTTTCCTATTTTGGAGAAAGGAGCTTCAAAATGTATTTCGATTTTATGAGTTCCTTTTTTTATTGGGAAGCCCAGGAATGCGGTATCAGTTTTAACTGGTTCAACTTCCTTTCCATCCACAAGAATGGTGAAGCCGTCATGCCAAACAAGGCTGGTATCCACGTACCCATCCTCCTCAGCAGTAATCGTCCCGGATATAAAGTCACCACCCGTCTCTGACATATCTGCTTCGAAGGATCCCAGCCCATCAGTCAGGTTATCCAGAAACTCAGGTTCAAGTGTGTAAACACTCAGATTTGAGATTTCATATTCCTTTCCAGTTATATTTATGGTCAATTTGTCTTTGCGATTGGAGATTACATATTCAAAGGAACTGTTGCCGTTATGATATTTCCAATCAGGCTGTGTTAATGTGTTTTTTACTCCGTTAATTCTTATGCGAATATCTCCTCCACGTTCCCAGCTATTGTAATTCTTTTTCTCTTTGTTATTGACATCGAACCTAAGCAGGAGAATTTTTCCCTGAGCCTCCTCAGGAAGTTCATAAACATATTTTATATGGTCATCTTCTATTGTTTCATATTTAGTATTAGAAAGATCAAAAATATTTCCAATATCAATCTTTTTCAGAGAGGATGAAAAATCTACATCTGGAACTTCCTCTGGCACAATTGTATAGCTCATAAGTGCTTCAATGTTTTCAGGATAATCAAGACTATTGTATTGCCGCAAACTCATTACCGGTAAACCTGTCCATATTATCGGGAAGGCATTTTGATTCTCATATAGATTGTATCCGTCTTCCGTTGTTTTTATCAGCTTTAAACCATAATCATTACGTTTTTTGCGAGAGATATAATACTTATTTCCCATTCGACAGTTAAATAAAATATTACGAGAGCGGGTTGTAAGCGCTGAGTTTCTATATTCATTTTCATTGTACATTTCTTCGAGATAGAAATGATTATAATCTTGAGAATGAACAGATGAATAAATGGTATCTGTATAATGGTTTGGCGAGTAAACCTTATTCACAGTATAAAGTCTGGTGGTATCGATTGCTGTTCGAACAAACTCCCCATCTGACACCTCAGATACAAGACTCGCTACAGTTGGGGAATTCACATTTTGAAAGCTTTCGATAGGCTGAAGCTGATCATAATTATTACCCAACATACAAGTAACAAAGGGTATTATAAAAAACAGAGCACTAAAGAATTTCTTTTTTGTTTTGATAATCAGTAGTGTTCCAAGTAAAACTATAGCAGCATCAGCCACATAAAAATTTGCGAAAATACTGAACTTGGCACATATTGTCGAAATAATGGAACTTGCAATGAATACTGTAATTATTTTCCAGGTACAATCAGCTTCGCTTGAAAATAATAACTCAAGAAAATCAGCAACAAGTATAAGAGCCAAAGGAAGAAAAGCAAATAATACCTTCGGATCCACATAAAGGGTACCGTTAATAAGGTAAATCACTATCGGACATGTAGCCATTATCATCACTAAAATAGCAATAAATCTGGTATTTCTTTTACCACGAAACAAACTATAAATCGACGCAAGAATACCGAGAGCAGACAGTCCCATAGTGTAACCAAAGTAAGTAAGTCTAGCAAATCTAATGGACGGTATAAGATCAAGAAGCTTTGTGCCTGCATCACCACTTCGCCCACTTACGAGGACATATGCCGTCGGAAGGATTAGAAAGGCTGACATCATTACACTTATTATGATAGCGCCTATAAATAAACCATAACGTTTAGCTATAATTTTTATATTAAATTCGCTTTCGGAAAGAAGAATAAACAGACCGTAACAGGAAAGAGCCACAAGCGCAGAAACAGCAAAATAGTAATTGCACGTTATTGTTAGAAAAGTAAAAAGTATAAACAGAAATTTTTTACCACGATTGAAAAAGCCATCCAGGCTTATCATAGATAAAAGAAGAAATGGCATATATCCTATAAACATGATCTGTCTATGAGTATTTACTATAAATGGAGTTGAAACAGCAAATAACAAGGTTACAAAGGCTGTTATAGAAGTGCTGTATTTTCTACGAAAGAGATAATATAAAAGCCCCTCTGAGAAAAAAGCAGATAGGACACTAGTCGCTATAATGTAGTAACTCATAGGTACAAATGGTAGAAAATATGAAAGAATTATAATCGGAGAATACAGTCCATAATAGGAAAGAGAATAAATGTTTTCTCCAGCCCCAATGTTTGGTGCATAGGAAGGAAAGAAATTATGAGTGGAATAAAAAAGGGTTCGAAAGTATTCTGGAATAGCGTAGTGCTGGGAAGCCCAGTCATCCTTTGAACCATATATAACATCACCTCTAAGGCAATATGTCATTATGATGATAGTAACAAAAATAATTCCGCCAAGCATAAGAAAGTCGTACTTGGTGAAAGTCATTATTTTTTCTCTCTCAGTTTTTATCCTGCCCGCTTCTTTCATAATATTGATTATAGCACAAATTATAGTAGCATGACGCACATCAAAATATAAAAATAGAAAGGGCGATCCATCTCTGGACCACCCTTTCGGACTTGAACAATATGAAGTTTGGCTAATTCCTCACCTCAAGGAATCTTAAGAACTCATCCTGCGGCAGAGGCTTGGAATAGTAAAATCCTTGAATGTAATCAATCCCAAGATCCTTGATTCCCTGCATTTGTTCTTCAGTCTCAACACCTTCAGCTACCATCTTCAGACCTAATTCTTTGATCATATTTACGGTAGCTTTCATAACAACCTTTGCTCTCTCACTTCTAAAATAGTCAAGCACCATACTTCTATCAAACTTAACTATCTTTACAGGCATATCAACGATATAGTTCAGGTTGGATTCACCTGTACCAAAATCATCAAGTGAGAAATTACAACCCAGATTCATAAGATCATTCATATTCTTTAGGAGTACATTTCTCTGATTCAGAGTTGAACTCTCTGTGATCTCAAGATTAATGTCATCCGGGGTAATCTCAATCTCTTTCATGATATCCTGATACTTTGTGGAAAGCATTGGATTTTCACATTGTGCAACTGAAAGGTTAACCTCAAGGTACTCAACACCCTTCTCCTTCAGTCCACATTCTTTAATGCATTTACATGTTTTCTCAAAAACTCTCTGACCCAGCTGTTCGATAAGTCCGGATTCTTCTGCAACCGGTATGAACTTGCCAGGCATCATAATCTGTCCATCCTTAGTCTTGATTCTTGCAAGAGCTTCTGCAGATACAAACTTATCCGCAGCGATGGAGTAAATAGGCTGATAATAAACTTCTATTCTGTCCTGATTAAGAGCATCATTTATTTCTATTATCATTCCATTGTATTCACGAATTCTCTCAACGCTGTCAAATTCCAAAGTTCTGGAATCAGCACCAATTTCAAACTTATCTCTGTTTCGCTGATATACAGCAACAAACTCTTCTGTAGTTGAAGCAATGTGTCCATCAGGAACATATAAGAACTTTGTATTATTAATGTTTGGCCATGAATCCTTAAAGCGCTCTCTTATAACATCCAGGTTAACAGCACTCTCAATTTCGTTCATATCTTTTTCTTTCTTATCATATATAAGAACGAAGTCATTTCCCGAAAGTCTGAAGAGTTTTGAGTCCCCAAAGGAATTCAGAAAATTTGTCATCTCTAAGAGTGTCCGCTTTGTTTCCTCATCTCCCATTTTCCATTCTCTGTCGTTACAAACTATGATTGCAGAGAAATTTTTAACAAGTTCATATTCCTGTCTGATATAAAGACTGAAGGTTTCCATTGAAAAACATCCAGTAGTCCTGTCCAGATATATATCCGGATTCTCCAGCTGAGAATAAAGAATATAAATTCCTATAGCAGAACCAAAGCCCACCAAAAGGACCCCTGGGAAAATAAACTGTATGGCTGCAGCCACAATCTCTATCAGCATCCAATATCTGACAGCATTTTTCCTGTGTGCATTCATCTGCTTTCCCTGTAAAAATGTAATCAGAAGGGTTGCGATAATAAATGCAGGTGCTATTATATAAGTAGCTTTTGTTGCAGGACCGTAGCTATAAAGTTCTGTACCATCATAATAATAACTAACAGGTAAAAGAGCTGTAATAAGAGCTCCGACAAGAACTGTTATAAGAATGGAATAACCAAAGTTACTATCCTCTCGCAAATGTTTAATATCATGGTATGTGTAGAGGAATGCACAGTATGTTGAAAGCTCAAGACTTATAAGATAAGTCTTACAGGAAGCTATTACAACGGATGCAGGGATTTTATCGGAATTAACGATTGCTATACAGGACAAGATATCAAGTGTTATACAGGCTGTATAAACAACAACGCATTGCTTAAAAATCTTTTCACTGAATAGACCAACGCTTTCGTGCTTTAAAACAAAATTAATAAGCAACAAATCAAATACCAAACCGCAGAGTTGCACCTGAATGGTTGACATCGTTTTTCCTCCTCCCTTTCATAATCGTGCACCCCCAAATAATTATAACACACAAAAAATCTTCTTGAACAGGAAGAAATCGGGGTGTTTACTAGAAAATTCTTGGAGTTTTTTGTGCAGAGTGCACAAATCATTTTAGTAACAATTCATAGAAACATGGAAAATCAAGAAATCAAACAAAAACAATATATAGCCATCGATCTAAAGTCCTTTTATGCTTCCGTTGAATGTAACGAAAGAGGACTTGATCCTCTGACCACAAATCTGGTTGTCGCAGATGAATCAAGAACAGATAAAACCATCTGTCTTGCCGTATCACCTTCTCTTAAGGCCTACGGTATCTCCGGCAGAGCCAGATTATTTGAGGTTAAAAAGGTACTCAGCGATGTGGAGAAGCGAACAGGAAATAAAGTCGAATATATAATCGCCCCTCCACAAATGGCTAAATACATAAAGTATTCCACAGAAATCTATAATATCTATCTGGATTACATTTCGGCAGAGGACATTCACGTTTACAGTATAGACGAAGTATTTATGGACGTGACCAGCTATCTAAAGAACTACAAGATGACCGCTCACGAGCTGGCTATTACTATCATCAGGGATGTTCTAAGTAAAACAAGAATTACTGCTACCGCCGGTATTGGTACAAATATGTACCTGGCCAAGATTGCCATGGACATAGTTGCCAAGCATATGGAGGCTGACAAGGATGGAGTTAGAATTGCAGAACTGGATGAGATGTCCTTTAGGAGACTGCTATGGAACCACAAGCCCCTTACAGATTTCTGGAGGATCGGTCCTGGAACCGCAAGACGCCTTAGGAATCTGAATATCTATACAATGGGCGACCTGGCAAGAGAAAGTCTTTACAACGAAGAATATCTTTATAAAGTATTTGGTATAGATGCGGAGATTCTGATTGATCATGCCTGGGGAATTGAACCTACCATCATGAAAGATATTAAAAGCTACAAGCCATCTGTCAATTCCCTTTCATCAGGTCAGGTTCTTCAGGAGCCTTATCCAGTTGATAAAGCACGTATCATCGTTGCAGAAATGACG
>JAEEGJ010018231.1_pt1 | contig 15713 bp, 15 predicted proteins | sample 8958761 | NCBI WGS metagenome assembly JAEEGJ01 (sample SAMN16246546, study PRJNA631951) | gut metagenome | biome: gut microbiome; feature: rumen; material: RS-attached | host: Bos | place: Iran: Karaj | collected 2018-10
CGCAACTATCTGAACCCAGTGGTTGGCGTACAATAGGCTTCTTCATGGTGGATGGTTATGTACTCTACATCGAGGAGTTCTGTTATTCAAACGAAATGCTGAACAAGTGCATTATCTTCCCGTATTACCAGCGTCCTGAAAACATCTTTAAGCTTAATGGCCAGATCGGTCTGCACGCCTTGCTGGGCTATCTCAAGCAGATGCCCAACCTGTGCCGCCAGATAGATAAATTCGCCGAATAATTTGTATTTTTGACGAGATGTTACTATATTAACAACCTGAAAGCAGATGTATCAGAATCATATAAATGATAAAATGAAGATCGTAAATGAAGGAGTATAAGGCATATTGGAAGAAGGATGGGCGGAAAAGAAATATAACATGGGAAGCAAAACTCGCCCGCTATCTTGAGCATCACACCCCACTCAAAAGTATTCGGCATGACCTCTTCAAAGCTTTTGACGAAGGGCTTGATGACCACGAGCTTTATAAAAAAGCCGAAGAGGAATACTCGTTCTACGCCAAAGGATATAAACTTGCCGTAATGGATGGCCTAAGTGCTGATGACATCGACTTCAAATTGTGGGACGATGCGATAAGACCCCAAAAGTTGGAGCCTCTTATCCGCAAGTCCCCATATTTTAGTGTGGATTCTGCCATAAGTAGGGCACTGAAGCCTTGGATGAATGCAATCAAAAAGTTGATAGTGAATACCACACAGGCAAGCGTAAGTACGGGTGATAAGCTTTTCACGCCATGGCTTCGCGATTGGAGCGGACATTATGTCGTTTCTCCAGAGGACTATGTCAAGGATGTTCTTCGACCCTATCTGGACGAACAGGGATTACAGGATGCAAAAGCCTATGTGCATGAACGGGAAAAAACGCTCATCATCATTGAATATCAAGGATGCCAGTTACTGCTAAAAGAGGTTCTTTTTGCCAAGTCGCCTTGCCAATGCTATTTCTACCCATACGCAGAAGAAAACGATTCATTCTTCAATGCAAAATATCCTGTATATGACAACTACCATATCCCATTCAGTATGCTCACTTTGAATGCCATCGCCAAATATGTGAAACTGATGCCGAAATACAAGGATACTATTGACAACATGAAAGCAAAAGTAACAGAGTCATACAAAACGATTAAAGGAGGATAATTATGGAAGACTTTAAATCGTATTGGAAAAAGAAGGCGGCCAAACGGAAGAAGGGCTGGGCCGCAAAAAACGAACGTTATGCCAATGAGCATTCCTCAATTGAGCAGATTAAGGAGACCATCTTTATGCCGATTGACTATGACAAGAGAGGCTACGACGCAGATGCCTTTATTGCCGCTTATTTCAAAGCGACCAATCCGCTTGTGAAATGGAATCAAGGGGCCTTTAGTTTCTCTGAATCTGCCTTGAAAGAAGCGATGGAAGCAGAAGGGGCTGATTTACAAAACTTCAAGTTGGAGGTAAGTAAGGCGTGTATCCAAGGTCAACAGGCTCCAGAACCAAAAATCACGGATTATGGCCATTACGAGTGGAAAACCGGCCCAATAAATAAGGTGTATGATTTTAAGGAGAAATATCATGCATGGCTGAAACAGATCTACAAGGTATGTACAGAGGTGGAGACGCTCACCATCACCTATTGTCAAGCAATTATGACCATCAAACGTTATACGATGCCTGATCTCTCTTTCGCCTATTATGAGGTAAATCCTTGTGTGCAATTGATGAAATCGCCGCTGCTGATGGAGGAAACGGGTTTTACCGTCCTTAACGTTGCCTTCCTGCTTATGGATATGGCGGCCGAATTGGAACTGCGACAGGAGGAGTTGAACTACTATGCCAAAAACCTGAAGATTCGCAAGATGGAGTCTGTTACTACGGACAGCATAGATTTGGAGTCGTGGAAAGAAAAGACATTGGCGCAGAAACTAAAGGCGATAAAGCAGTTCATGGAGGCTGTCACCGAGCGTGACAATACGGATGAAAGCCTAAGTATCCCGCTTGGAAAGTATGTCATCTGGATGTCGGATTTGCTAAATAAAAATACATTCAATTTGGGATTGCTTGCCTATTTGGATCAAGTTGGATTGCACGATGTTAAGGCGTTTGTTTCAGACCTTTCTAGTGATTGGATTGTTCTGGAATATCAAGGGTATCGGATGATCCTCAAGTATAGAGATGGTAAGATGTATTTTTATCCCAATGCCGATGATGATGAAGACTTTGATATTTGGAATCGTAGCACCAAAAGGTGCATAGAATTTAAGAGGCTCACTTTGAGTGCCATTGCCGAGTATTTGAAGCAAATACCAGCAATCAAAGAAAAAGAAGAACAACAATAAAATATTTACAATTATGGCAAACATCTGCACCACCAATTATGTCATCGAGGGTGAGAAGAAAGAACTTGATGCACTGTATGAGACCATGAAGAAGCTTCAGGAAAGCGAAGCCTCTGTGGAGTATGCAACAGAATTAGGTCTGCTGGTCGAAGCCTTGGGCAAAGACCCCAATGAAGTGATGTGCCGCGGCGGATGGACTGAACTTGAACGCAAGGACGACACCCTTCGCGTGACCTTTGAAACAGCCTGGACGCCCTGCTACGAGGTGACGGACTTGCTGAAGGCCACCTATCCTTCGCTCCGTATCTTTTACAAAGCCGTGGAGCCTGGCTGCGAAGTCTATCTGAAGAACGATGCCAAAGGCAAGTACTTTCCGGAAACCGAAGAAGACGGCTGCCCCTTCCAACTGATGACCGAGGAGCAGGAACAGTTGCAGACCCGCATCATCCGCGGAATCATGAATGGAAGCGTAGGGGTGAAAGTGACTAAACAATAAAAAACGCAAGTGGAGTGGCTAGCCGCTCCACTTTTTTCGCTTGTTTTTTGAATTTCCTGACAAAAGTTTCTATATTTGCAATCCAACAACATAGAAGCAGGCAAGAAATTGCTTCGGAGTTGCGCCTTATCAAACATATTAAATGCTCTATTATTATTGCATTGTTATTCGATTGTTCTTCGATATTAAAACGAATAACAGACGAATAACAGACCTGTATGAATAGAGTAAAAGAGGGCGCAACTACGAGGTTGCTCCGAGGCTGCCACTTGACTAAAACGAAACTGCCATGGGAAAGAGAAACGCCAAAGGTATTTTGCTGATTGGGAGAATGCCACAATCGGGAATAACCGTCTATGAGAAACAGGGGAAAACAGTAGTACGGACTGCGCACAACAGTTCAAAGCCGCGTCGGTGCACCCTAAAACAATTTGTACAACGACAGCGGATGAGGCATTCCATTGCATTGTGGCATGAGCTGTTGTGTTGTGATCCGATGTTCACCGAACATCAATCGGCCTACAGCGGTTTTGTGGCGCTTGCCAATAGGCTGCCTGCTGTTTTTGTCGACAAGAGCCTTGCGGATCGTCATGCTTCGTTTCTGATGCCCGATATTCCGGTGAGCGAGGGCAAACTGCTTACGGTAAGGCAGCATCTTGGCGAGGTGGATGGTGTCGCGGCGCTCATCGCCAATCTGGAGAAAAAACATATCCGCCAAGGTATGGAGTTGCTGCTTTACACGGCCGAGCAACATGGGGAGGATAGCTTGCCGAAAGTGAAGTTCAAATTCAGGAAGGTGAAGACAAGTGAGCTTGTGGAGATGGCAGGAGGTGTCGCGTTGGTGGGAGATGAGTTTGCCGACCACAACAAAGGCTGGGCACTGGTTTTGGTTGACGGTGAGCGATGCTCGACGCAAGGCATCGTCACGCAATGCACGTTTTACGAGCAATACACCACCCAGGAAGCCCTGCTTGCCGCAGCCAAATCGCACAGCAGCAGGAAAATGAAAATCGAATTGCCGCCTGGGATTTTTTGAATTTCCCCGAAAAAGTTTTTATTTTTGTAGCTCAAATTGAATCATACTAATCTTTAAAAACCTAGCGATGTAAAGGAAAATCGCAGAAGAATATGACACAAATAAAAATATTCATGAACACGAACAAAGTTTATGGCTCTCAAGAAAAACTGGAGAATGATGTGAATAGTTTTCTCAAGGAGAATGATGGCAAAATTACAGTAAAAGATATCAAATATACAACGACTGAGGGCAATCACGACAGCCCCGGGTGGAACAACTGGACGGTGATGGTGATTTATGACGTAAAATGATGTAGCACGTGGCCAGCAATCGGACAATCTACAAGAAGAAAATCAACGCCTACCATGTCAATCCGTTGAATCCGGACAATCCGGAGTTGCTGATGGATGTAGAGGATATAGGATGTAATAAATCTAAAAAAAGTATTTGGTCATGAATACAAATTCCCAAACATCATTATTGAGTGCCTTTGCAGAGTTTTACAACGAAAGCAAAAGCAAAGTAAAGTTACCTTACAATTTTAACGTCCTCGACGAACAATGTGGGCATATCGTGGAAAACTCACACACCAATATGCTAATGAAACTTCTTCAGTACAAGAATCAATATGGCTATATCTTTTTGGAGAGTTTTTTCTCTAATATGGGTGTAGATATTAGTATTGAGCCAAATATAGATGTCAAGTTTTACAGAGAGAAATCATACGCAGGTGAAAAAGAAAAAGGGCGTTTAGATGGCCTTATTTATCAACATGAAAAATTTGTTTTGATTATTGAAAACAAAGTGAATGGAGCAGGAAATCAAAAGGAACAGCTTAAAAAATACATTGCAGGTGTTATAAAAGATGAAGATATATTCGGTCCTAATATTGAAGTGAATAAAAATAAAGTTTGGGTAATGTTCCTCACTAAAGATGGTGATGGGAAACCGGATAAGGAAAGTTGGTATTATATGAAAGATATGTCTATTTGTAACGATTCTGATTATGACAAGAATGAAATTGAAGGTCCTCGCTATGTAGCGGTTAATTATCAAGAGCATATTCTACCATGGTTAAAAGAAGAAATTCAACCCATCGTAATGCAAAAAGAGCAAGTACTCAATACGGGATTACTGCAATACATTGATTTTTTAGAAGGAATGCTTGGTATGCGTCAATCAGATACTGAGTTGTTAGTTGATGGCAAGAATTGGTTGATAAAATGGATAAATGAAAATGTCATAGATATCAGCAATGGTAGTTTTAATTTTAAAACGATTAATAGTAGGTTGGATAACATCAAGAAGGATATTAACAAACAGTTGAAAGAGAAGATGAAAAGTAGAAGCGAGGATATTGTAGATTATCGTCGTTATGCTGGTTTGCTGAATAATCTTTTAGATGAGATTAACGACGAACCTATGAAAGACTTCTTTGAAATAACTCGCAATTATTTTGAATCAAAAGGCTTAATGACAAAATGTGTAATTTCCCACATTTTCAATTATTACTACATTCAAATTCGGGATGTTTCCTGGCCGCGTAGCGTTCATTTTGAATGGTATCCTTTGGGCGTAAAAAGATTAAATAATCCCAAACAAAAGGAATTCACATTCTGTTTTCATGTTGAGAATGCCAAAATTCGCTGGAAGTTCGAAAATAATGAAGAAATAATGAATTGTTTCGATACCAATGGATTTAAAATGGAAACGCGCAGTCGTACGCTTACGTTTATACAATTGTATCAAATAAATACTAATCCTTTCATTAATAAGAACGATTTGGATGTATTCTTGAAAAAAGTGTATGGCAGCGTTACCAATGATATGATTGAGCAAATCAATAAGATACTGAAGGAAAACTAAATAATCGTCAATCATGCCCCAATCCCTCTCCAAATCCCGCTACACCGCCTTCTGCCAATGCCCAAAGAACCTCTGGCTGAAGGTGTATAAACCCGAGGAAGCCAAAGACGACCCGGCGCTGCAAGCCCGCTTCGAGCAAGGCAACGAGGTAGGCGACCTCGCCATGGGACTCTTCGGTCCCTACAAGGAAGTGACCACCCATAATGCCGATGGTAGCCTTGACTTAAACAAGATGTGCGAATTGACGCAACGGTACATGGAACAAGGCGTTGACAACATCTGCGAAGCCTCCTTCTCCCTCGAAGGCCATTACTGCGCCGTCGACATCCTGCGTCGCAACGGCGACGGATGGGATATCTACGAGGTGAAGAGCAGCAGTTTCCCAGAATGCGAAGGTGAGGAAACGAAGTTGGAGAAATATGCGCCCGACATCACCTATCAAAAGTGGGTGCTCACACAATGCAGTGTCAAGGTCGTCAACACTTATTTGGTGTGCCTCAACAGCAGCTATGTAAGGCATGGCGAGTTGGATGTCAAGAGCCTGTTTGTCATCATCGACATGCACGATTTCGTAGAGAACGAATACCTGAAAGTGCCTGCACAGAGCAGCCAAGCCTTGAAGATCTTGGGCATGAAAGACGAGCCTGACTTTGACCTTTCCGAACACTGCATGAAACCATACACCTGCGCTTTCTTCGACTACTGCAAACGTCAGCATGGTGTGCCACAGGACGAGCCTACCGTTTTCGACCTATATCGTATGAACTTCTCGAAGAAGCTGGAACACTATCATGCCGGACGCATTACTTTTGATGCCTTGCGCACGGAGAAGCTGAACGACAAGCAGCAGATGCAAGTGGAGTGTACGATGAACCAAAAGGAATACATCAATGTTGAGGGTATCCGAGAGTTCCTTTCCAATCTGAGTTATCCGCTTTATTTCCTTGACTTTGAGACCCTGCAGCAGGCCATCCCTCAATTTGACAGACAGAAGCCATACCAACAGATCACCTTCCAGTACTCGCTCCACATTAAGGAGAGTGCCACTGCGCCCTACCAACACAAGGAGTTTCTGGCACCCAGCGACGGCAACGACCCGCGTCGCGCCGTGGCCGAGCAGCTGTGCAAGGACATCCCGATGAACGTCTGCACCTTGGCCTACAACAAAGGCTTCGAGTGCGGTCGCATCAAGGAATTGGCTGCGCTGTATCCTGACCTCGCCGTTCATCTGATGAACATCCAAGAGCATATCCAAGACCTGCTCACGCCATTCCAGAGCGGCTACTATTACGTTCCCGCCATGGGTGGCTCGTTCAGCATCAAGAGCGTACTGCCGGCATTGTTCCCCGATGACCCAAGCCTCGATTACCACAACCTTACCGGTGGTGTCCAAAACGGCGGCGACGCGATGACCATCTTCCCAAAAATCCAGCACATGCAACCCGATGAAGCCAAAGCCGCCCGTGAAGCCCTGCTCCGCTATTGCGAGCTTGACACTTGGGCCATGGTGAAGGTTTGGGAGAAACTGAAAGAAGTGGCGAAATAAGTGGTTTTGAAAAATATTTTTGCCTCAATTTACAAATTTACAGCAAAAAAGAACTATTTTAAGGCCTAACCCCTTAAAACAACATCCTTATGAACACAACCATCAAGACCTCATCAGAAAAGCAATTCACTCAAATTCGTCGTTTCATCAAGAAAAACAAAGTCCACAACACCATCACCGAAGAAAACGGTCTCTACATCATCACACTCTTTGGACTCAAACCCAAAGATCTCGAAAAGTTCATCAAGGACTTTATTAAGACCAATCACCTCAAAAAAGTCCAGCAGCAGGAGTCTTTGGCTCTTGCTGCGTAGAGTCTTTTTTGTTGAATTGCCGCCACTTAGTTTCTTAATACCAAATAAACCAATAAAAACATTTCAATTATGCTGACCATTGATGACCTTGGCAAGAGATTGCCCTACACTTACAAAGAAATCATCGAAATTGACTATCCTGAGATTTGGGACTTGGCCCAAAGATGCTTGCAGATTACGGAAGCTTGGCAGGAAATGACGGTGGAGCTGATGCCACTCTTTAAAAAGCGTTCAATGTTATTGAACTACCTCAAAGTGCGCTCGCTTTATGGCTTCGCCCATCACATTGGGAAACAAGTGAATCGTTTTTGCCACGAATTGGCCTCTTGTGACAATGAGCAAGAACAAGATGGTGTGGATAATGCGAAGATTGCGTTGGCTGACTTGTTTGAAGCCTTCGGCAAAGTGGATGCCTTAGACATTGCGCAGGACAACACCGAGGGGTTTCGCAAGCTGGAGCAAGCCGTTGAAGGCTTCGGCGAAAGAACCGATTTCCACGTGATGGATTGCTACTCCAATGAAGGCCGTCATTCGACATGGTCGTTCCTCGACATTGTGGGCACACTCAAAAACGACGAATCATTCAGTGACAGCCTTTGGAAAGCGGCCAACAACTCCCCAGACCCGGCAAAACCCAACATTGGCGGACTGATGGAGTCAGAGGAAGACAATAAATTGATAAGGATATATTGAGGACTGCCTTTTTTGTACTTTTTCCGCCTTGTTTTTGAATTTACGGGGAAAAGTATCTATTTTTGTGCATCATAATCAAACAAATCCAATCATGAAAGGACTCTCGAAATCACGCTACACGGCCTTCTGCCAATGCCCTAAGATTCTCTGGCTGAAGGTGTTTAAACCAGAATCAGCGTGCTCGAGCTGGTGGCCCGAGGCAACGACGACAAGATCCGCATGAACCCGCTGCTGCGCTACGATGACAAGCAGGGCTGGCTGATGGAAGACGTCACCCCGGGCGTGTCGGTGTTGGGTATCACCTTAGAGCGTGAGCGCACCGACAAAAAGCCCTCTGAAATTGACATCCGCATCAGCCAGCTCACCGACCTCTGTCCCTTCGAAGAACCAGAGGGCGGCAGCACCAAGCTTGAAAAGAGCGAGCTGCTGGAATGTCATGTCTATAAGAAAGTGTCGGGCGCGAAGGTGATGCTCCACAAGTTCCTCCTTTGGAAGACCAACAAGGAGCAGAGCGGCCGCTATCCCGCCTACGTCGTCTATCACACCGACTTCAGCAGTGGCCGCAAGGACATGATCAAGCGCGACATGCTCTACTCGAACGACGAGCAGCAGATCCGCGAACTTCTTGCCGCTGAGATTGCCGAGAATGTGAAGAAAGGGTGGGAGGAAGTGAAATAATGAATATAATGAATTAAACATCAATAACTTAAAAACCTCGCGATGTATAGGCAAATCGCTAACTAGTTATGGCATATTTATTATCAGAAACAACACCTATTATTCATGTAAAGAGAATAAACCAAGAAGAAGAGAAAGTTTGCCCATTAGAAAGCAGCATTGTGAATTCTGATGCTTGGCGTGGAGATAAAGGGTTGGAGAGACTGGAATTTGTAAAGAACATCGAAACAATCCGTTCGGGTGTCTTCGAGGACTGCACCTCGTTAATCACCATTAAGTTATGTGAGTCTCTGAAGCACATTGACCCGAATGCTTTTTGGGGCTGCACGGCTTTGCGAGAGGTCATTGTTCCTGACAATCTTGAGGAAGTGCATTATTGTACTGATTTGAGAGGATCGGTCAAAACAAAGACCAAGAACCTGACACCTGAGGAACTTGCCAACAATCTGAAAAAAGGTTATGCGATGGATTTCTATTACGAAGGCGATATTCGACCCGATTTTTTGGATTGATAGCTTTTACCAGTAAGTCTAATAACAGCATGGAAAACTTCAGTAACAAAAAATACAAGTGTTTCGAAGACAACAGCAATATAGTGGAAATCGAGTTTGAAGAATGCTCCGACTTCTTTGAATATTGAGGGTTTATGATTTGTGACGCACCGTTCCATTTTGTTGAGAATGGCAAAAGAAGTTCAGGCAACTATCCTAATGGGATCATTGCTATGGTTAATGATGAATATTTTTGGTTCACTTCCAAAGAAAGCTGCATAAGCTCTTTCAATACCAAAAACAGAATAAGTGGTTTTACAGATTAAAGAATTTTGAGGATTTTGCGGTTTTTGGCTGAAAAAACTTTGAGGAAAAGAAAAATGCAATCTTTGAATCGTTTTTTTCTGTGATTTTTGAATTTTCGGAAAAATGTTTGATATTATGCTGTAACCTAAAAACAGCATCAATATGAACGCGTATCTTTTTGCCTTCATTTTTGCCGCTTATATCACAGGCGGCATATTTATCGTCAAATGGATGGAAGAGAACTATTTCGATGCCAAATACGGCCGCAAAGCATCTGAGAAATGGGGCGTTTGGCGTGTCTTCATCTGGCCTTTCATCCTGCCCTTTGTATGGCCCAAAATCAGGAAAGCCAAGAAAGTAAAAGAGGAGGAAAGGAACCAATGGCGGGCTGAACAGGAAAGAAAGAGAAACATTGAGTCTGTCGTGATCCCCAACACGGTCATCAAGATCACTGAAAGTGCCTATTCGGGCTATTCAAGCCTTAATTCGGTCACTATCCCCGATTCGGTGACAGAGATTTGCCGCTTTGCTTTTTCCAATACCGACCTGAAGCACCTCTTCATCCCCGCCTCGGTGCGAAAAATCGACCCAGAGGCTTTTAGCTTCTGCCCCAATTTGGAACTTGAAGTGGCTCCCGACAATCCAACCTACGAGATGCGGGGCGGACATCTGGTCACCAAGAAGGGCAATGTGTTAGTGATAGGTCATCCACGAGAGCCTATACCAAACACTGTGACTAAAATCGGTGAGCGGGCCTTCAATTGGTGTGATGACGAGGTGGAGGAGGTCGTTATCCCCAATTCAGTGACGAAAATCGGCAAGGATGCCTTTCGCACCTGCGCCAACCTGACCAAAGTCGTCATTCCAGACTCAGTAATTGAAATCGGCAGTAGGGCTTTCGACGAATGCGATAGCCTCAGCGAGGTGCACCTACCGGCCTCGTTGCGCAAACTTGGCATGGCTTTCGACAACGGTCCCTACGAGGGGAGGGAAATCTATGTCCATTTCACCGACCCCGCCCAATGCCAAGTGGAGATGTTTGACGACGATGACGAGTCGACGGGCTGGCCATCAAACTGGAACGACTGGCTCTATGTACCCAAAGGTTGTCTTGAAGCCTTCGAAAAGGCTGTGCCCTGGTGCGGTTTTGAGGTAATAAAAGAGTTCGATTAATACTGTTTTGAAAATAATTTTGCCCCGATTTTTGAATTTTCGGCAATGTGTGTCTATATTATGTTGTACCAATAAAAACAACATCAATATGAACACCACTATCAAGACCTCCTCAAAAAAACAATTTGACCAAATCCGTCGTTTCGTCAAGAAAAACAAAATCTACAACACCATCACTGAAGAAAACAGTCTCTACTCCATCAAACTCTTCGGACTCAAACCTTCAGAAATCGAAAAGTTTCTCAAAGACTTCATCAAAACCAATCACCTTACCAAAGTCAAACCTCAGGAGCCCCAGGCTCTTGCTGCATAAGGCAATGCTATTTCCACTTTGAAAAATCCGTCAAAACAATTTGGCGGATTTTTCCATATCTCCAAACCAATATTATTCCTATCTTTGTCGCCTGTTAATGAATCAACTATGAAGAAAACACTACTTTTTGTCCTTGCCCTCATTGCAGGCATCACGATTCAAGCCCAAGAATACCGTTTCAACACCCATCAAGACGGTTTCAGCATGGGAAGTCGAAACAGCACGACAACAGCCATTCATTACAATGTCAGTGCCATCACCATTGAGCCATCAGACCGTGATGGTTTGGAAGGGCAATTTATCACCCTTTCGGGCATCCATATTGCCAATGAAGCCGGCGCTCCCGACCTGCCCAGCAGCAGCACCTTCGTGGCCATCCCCAATGGCGCCTCACCTTCCATTAAGATGCTGAACTCACGAACGAAGACCATCAAGAACATTGACCTCATCCCCGCTCCTCAACCTCAACTGGACGATGACGACTCCCCTACCGTTTACCAAAAAAACATGAACATTTATGGCCACAATGCCTTTTATCCCTCTACACCTTTTCGTATTTCAGAAGTGATGACGGTCAGAGGTGTTGAGATGGTGGAAGTGGGCGTGATGCCTTTCCAATACAACCCTGTCACGAAAGAGCTCATTGTATATGAAAACCTTGAACTGGAATTGACCATCGATGGCGGTGACGGCACATACGGCGACATCCGTTATCGGACACCAGAATGGGACCAAATCTTGAGCGATATGCTCCTCAACCGTGACGTCCTCCCTGAAGTGAATTACGGCGAGAAACTGCGCAAACATTACGAAAACCGCGAAACAGGCTGTGAATACATGATCATTACTCCTGATAATGAGGATTTTATTTCGTTGGCCGACAGCATCAAACATTTCAGGACCGAGCAAGGCATTCCCACTGAGATATTCACCGTTTCGCAATGCGGTGGCAATAACCAGACGGCCATTAGGAACTTCATCCGCAATGCCTACAACACTTGGGACATGCCTCCTGCGGCCGTACTCCTCTTGGGCGACCACAACACAAATGGCACGCAAGGCATCGTATCCTATACCATGAACAACCATCCAGGTGGCGACGGTTACAACCCCTACATATCCGACCACATCTATTCGGTGATGGGCAACAACCACATGCCTCAAATCATCTTAGGTCGTATCACGGGACGGAACTACGAAGAGATGTACCACATGATCAAGAAAGACCTCGACTACGAACGCACGCCTCCCACCGACCCTTATTTCTACGACCACCCCATCACTGCCATGGGCTTCCAATTGGAGCGTTGGTTCCAGCTCTGTTCAGAAGTAGTGAATGGTTTTTGGACCAATGAGCTCGGCAAACACCCCGTCCGCCTAAACGCCATCTACGAAGGCACGCCTGGCAGCCGCTGGTCGACCTACGAACACACCAACACCGTAGTCAATTATTTCGGCCCTTCGGGTTGCGGCTATATTCCTGAAACCATGTCACACCTCACAGACTGGAGCGCCACAGGCAACTCCGTGAACGAGGCCATCAACAATGGCGCTTTCCTCATCCAACACCGCGACCACGGTGCGGAGGAGGTTTGGGGCGAACCTAGCTATGGCATCGGCTATATCAAACGACTGACCAACACCAACCTCACTTATGTCATGTCGAACAACTGCCTCACAGGTAGGTTCAACTATGGAGGAACTGACGGTGAAGGCTGCTTCGCCGAGGTGTTCCACCGCCACCAATACGGAGCTTTGGGACTCATTGCTGCCACTGAAGTCTCCTATTCCTTCGTCAACGATATCTATGTTTGGGGTGCGTATGATAATATGTGGCCTGACTTTATGCCCACCTACGGCACACAACATGCAACCAACTTTGTCCACCCTGCCTTTGGTAACGCCGCAGGAAAATACTTCCTCAGACAATCTTCATGGACCGACGACTATGTCAAGGAGATCACCTATTACCTGTTCCATCAGCATGGCGATGCCTACATGAACCTTTATACTGAAGTTCCGCAGGAACTTGAAGTGAACATGTTGCCCGTCCTCCCCGCAGGGAGTGAGCAATACACGGTGAAAGCCAACGAAGGCGCCACCATCTGCTTGACCGCCAATGGGCAAGTCATCGGTTTCGACATCGCCACTGGCGACACACAACAGATCAACGTCACTCCGCAGGAGATAGGCACTACCGTGAAACTCACCATCACCAAACAGAACTACTACCGTTATGAGCATCTCATCAAGACCATTTCGGCAGAAGACCCCTACCTCATCTTCAACGCCATCGAGATCAACGACGAGGAAGGCAATGGCAACCATGCCCCCGACTACAATGAAACTTGCCATTTAGGTCTCAGCATACATAATGTAGGTTCCTCTGCATTAAACGACTTCGATGTTACACTCACATGCGACCATCCGGCGATAGAAATCACGCAGGGCAGTTTTACTTTCAATGGCATGAACGCCAGTGAAATACAAATGCAAACCAATGCCTTTACAGTACACTTCGGCGATGAATTGCTGGATCAGGAAAAAGTGAAGTTTTTCCTACAAATGGAAAACACAGACTTTACATTCAACGATAGTGTGACGCTTATCATGAAGGCTCCCAACCTGAAATTTGCCGGACTCAGTATCACCAATTTGGATGGCACCCCAACGGACCGCCTTATGATAGGACAATCTTCTTATCTGACCTTTGGCATTGAAAACCAAGGGGGAAGCAGATCGATGGAAATCAACAATAGATTAAACCTCTTGGCACCTTTCCTCAACATTGACGAAAATGAAATCACCATTCCAGCGATTAATGCGGGAGCTTCGGGACAAGTCACCTTCCTTGCCCATGCCAATGATGACGCTGTTGATGGTATCATCAACTATCACCTGCAAGCTGAAAGCGGATTCCATAATGAATGCGTTGACAGGCACATCCATTTGGGTTATATCACCGAAGACTTTGAGGATGGTTCTTTAAGTGAAGACATGCAATGGAACTTAGGCCCAGGCAGCAAGAAGTGGACTGTCACTGAAGACTCCACTGCTTTTGGAGGACATTGCTTGCGTTCTCCTTCCATAACCGACAGAGCCACTTCAAACCTTTATATTGGTTTCCATGCCGACATGGAAGACACATTCTCATTCTATCACAAGACTTCTACCGAAGAAGGGGACGTGCTGGTTCTCACTTTGAACGGTAAAGAAATGGACAGCTGGAGCGGCATCAGTGAGTGGGAACGTTCAGAATACAGGCTGAAAGAAGGAAGCAACCTCATCAGGTTGACCTTTAAGAAAGACGATTCGGGTAGCGGTGGTGAGGATGCCGTGATGATTGACGACCTTCGCTTCCCTCCCTTTGCAAAAATGGTACTCTACGCGGGCGACGACACCGAAACTTGTTCCAATACAACCTTCACGCCCGAAGGGTACATTTACAACCAAACGGAAATCACTTGGACCACCAATGGCGACGGTACTTTCGATGACACCAGTTTGGAGCGTCCGACCTATACCTTTGGTGAAGCGGACAAGGCTGCAGGCCGCGTGGAGCTTACCTTGACAGGTACTTCTGCGCACAATGGAGGCCAACAAAGCAGCATAGTCACCGTGAGCCTGATACCAAGTTTCAATCCGAACCATACGCCCGACACACCTTTCGGTGCAACGGAAGTCGACCTACGTTTGGTCAGCCAAAGCGAGTACAATGGTGAGGAAATTGATGGAGCGGTATACATTTGGAATATCGAACCTTCAATGGCTGGCACTATCATTAGCGAAGGCCACCATGCTCGAGTGGAATGGAACAATGAATACCAAGGTGAAGTTAATATCAGCTATCACTATGAGAGTCCCTGCGGTTCCACAGCCGTTTCCGAAATCCTTGAAGTCAAAGTGTTCAATTCCACGGGACTGTATGAACCTGATATCGCTTTCTTTGAGATTTATCCCAACCCGACTGATGGGAAAGTCAACCTCATTGTTGGCAAAGCACTGCAAGGCAAAGTCCTTGTTGAGGTCTACAACATGTTAGGTGAGCAAATGATGACCAAAAAGGTCGACCATTTACTGAAAAAAGACAGTGTGCCCCTTGATTTAAGCAGCCTTGTTTCTGGCATGTACATCATCAAATTGAGCACCGAAAACGGAAGTTGCTCAAAGAAAGTGAGTGTCTGGTGACAATTATTGGAAAGTAATTGCTAATTTTGCACCAAATCTAATTTGGAAAACAATGATAAGCTACAAAGAATTAGGGCTCGTGAACACCCGCAAAATGTTCGCTAAGGCTGTGGACGGCGGCTATGCCATCCCCGCCTTCAACTTCAACAATATGGAACAACTGCAGGCCATCATCATGGCTGCCGTCGAGACCAAGTCGCCCGTCATCCTGCAAGTGTCGAAAGGCGCACGCAACTACGCCAACCAGACCCTGCTGCGCTACATGGCCCAAGGTGCCGTGGAATACGC
>JAEEGJ010018235.1_pt1 | contig 15710 bp, 14 predicted proteins | sample 8958761 | NCBI WGS metagenome assembly JAEEGJ01 (sample SAMN16246546, study PRJNA631951) | gut metagenome | biome: gut microbiome; feature: rumen; material: RS-attached | host: Bos | place: Iran: Karaj | collected 2018-10
AGACATGCATCTCGCTTACCTGCCAAATCCCCTCACAGGCATCCGTTTACGCCTGTCCATCTACAGTGGGAACCGGGAAGAGGAGAAAGCCCGCGTAGAAGAGCAGATCAGCCGCCTGAAGGAACTGCTGGGCGACAAGGTTTACTCCGATGAGGACGATACCTTGGAGGCCACCGTAGGCCGCCTTCTCAAGGCATCCGGCCGGACGCTCAGCATCGCGGAATCCTGCACGGGCGGAGAGATCTCGCATCTCATCACATCCGTGCCGGGATCATCGGCTTACTACCTGGGTTCGGTCACCTCATACGCGGTGGCGGTCAAAGAGAAGGTGCTCGGCGTGCCTGCGGAGACGATCGAAAGGTACGGCGTCGTGAGCGGCGAGGTTGTCGCGGCGATGGCCGAAGGCGTCCGCCGCCTGACCGGCAGCGACTACGCCGTCTCCACAACCGGTCTCGCCGGACCGGACGGCGACGCGTTCAATCCGGTGGGTACGGTATGGATCGGCGTAGCAGGTCCGCGGGGGACGAAGACGGTCAAAAAGAACTATCGGAACGACCGGAAACGGAATATCGAGCGTTTTGCGGCCGCCGCGCTGGATTTTCTGCGCCTCACCCTCATTGAAGATTTAACTCATTGACATAAAAGAGTGAAAACAAAAAAGTTAAACGTTATAACTTTTTTGTTTTCACTCAAAAAGGGCCTCAAAAGGGCCCTTTTAACGTGCAACATCGGCCTTGTCAGCAATCCTGCGCATCACAGCAAGAAGGTTCTCCCCCGCTACCTTGTCGATGTCCTTTTCGGCATAACCGCGGCGGCGCATCTCGTCGAATACCAGCCCGATTTGGGAGACGTTCTCCAGGCCGGCCGGCGGCACGAGGATGCCGTCGAAGTCGCTCCCGATTCCGACATGGTCGATGCCGACGATGGAGACCGCATGGTCGATATGGTCCACGATCTCGCTGACACCCGGACGCCAGAGGGTCGCAAGCCGGTCTTGCATCTCTTCCCAGGCTTTCACACGAACAGGGTTGCCCGGGTCGGCGATGAAGGCGGCTTCCACCCGTTCGCCCTCGTCGAACAGGGCGGCATCGGACGGATCGGACAGGAACCGTTCCGACAGGAAGGCCGGGTAGAAATTGATACCGACATAGCCGTCTTTCTCCCCCAGGGCCTGGAGCATTTCATCGGTCAGGTTGCGCCGGTGGTTGCACAGTGCCCGGCAACAGGAGTGCGTGGCGATAATCGGGGCTTCCGAGAGGCGGATGCAATCCCAGAAGGTCTCGTCGGAGGCATGGGAGAGGTCAACCATCATCCCGAGTGCGTTCATTTCGGCGACCACCTGTTTCCCGAACGGGCTCAGGCCGTGCCAGCGCTTTCCTTCGGCGGCGCTGTCCGCAATGGCATTGTCCCCGTTATGGGTCAGTGTCACATAACTGACGCCCAACCGATAAAAGGTTCGGAGCAGGGACAGCGATTGCTGGATGGGCGCCCCGTTCTCCATGCCGATGAAAACGGAAATCAACCCGTTTTCCGTATTCTCCGCCGCTTCCTCCGGCGAGAAAGCAAGGGCCGCATAGTCCGGGTTGGCATCGACGGCGTCATAGACGGCGGAAATCATCTCCAGCGCATAGCGCGTCGCGGCATCCGGCGCAATTTCTGCCGGGGTGTACAGGGCAAAAAAGGAGCCGCCGACTCCCCCGCGCCTGAGTTTGGGGAAGTCGACGTGCCCATACCGATTGTCGATGCCGATGTTCCGGAGCCGAATCAGCTGAGAAGGGGTATCGACGTGGCTGTCAAAGACTTGCATTACTTCGTTCCGTAAGGGGCCAGGGTGGACTTCACGATCTTCTCGATCTGGAACACCGGGGATCCGCTGTAGTACAGGGCGCTGCCGCCGACGAGGTTCACCGAAACCTTCTTGGATACGGAAACGGTGACCGTGGAAGAGTTGGACAAGTTGGCCTCGACTTCCTCCAGCGGCATGGCGAAAGCATCCACGACGGAACTGCGGGATCCCTTGACTTCCAATTCCTCAGCCTTGCCGGTGAGCGTCAACTTGGAACTGCCCTCGGCCGTCACTTCCACCTTTTCGGTTTCGGAGGCGACGCTGACCTGGGAGGAGCCGCTCGTTGACAGGTTCAAGTTCCTGGTGGGACCGTCGGCCACGACGACGGACGAACCGTCGGCAGTCAAGGCCAGTTCGCGGCCAGTGAACGTAAGTTTCAGGTTCGCGTTATTATCCGTGTTGGCCTCGACACCCCGGTCGGTCTTGATGTTCAGGTTGGCGACCGCGTTCTTCTTCATGACGATGCGCGCGGAAGAGGCGGAAATGGACAGGTTCTTCACCTGGGCCTTGCCGGCTGCCGTCAGTTCGAATTCATTGGCGTTGAATTCCTCGGCGCCGGTCAGCGTGGCGTTGTCGGAAAGCGTGACCGCCTGGAGTTCGGGCGTATGGGCCACGACCCGGAACACCGGAGTCAGGGAGCCCTTCCCCCGATACAATTTCCGGATTTCCTTCGGGACCGCCTTCTCGTCATAGGAGATATAGAGGACCTTCGAACGGACGTACACCTCCACATAGGGGGCCAGTTCCTTGTCCACGGTGAGGCGCACGCCATAGGTGCCGCGGGAAACGGTTACCTCAAAGTCGTCAGACACGTTGACCGCATTGAACTCGGAGACCGTAATGTCCTTGTCCGTCAGCTGGGCGGAGAGGGACTGGGCCGCGGCGCGCTGCGGTGCCAGCATCAGCACAGCAGCGAAAGCAATCATTCCGATGAATGCCTTCAAAGATTTGTCTTTCAACATTTTCATATCAATAACAATTAGTTGTCCAATTTCTCCATCTGCACGCTCCACTCCTCGGTGAAGGCGTCCAGACTGCGTTTGTTCTCCAGGTATTCCCGGGTCAGTTCCATCACGTCGTCCCCCTCGCCGGGCGCGGCCAGCACCTTCTCGATCGCCGCCTGCCGTTTCTCCAGTTTCCCGATCTCCTTCTCCAGGTAATCCACCCGGTTCTGGATCTTCCGGATTTCCTTCGAGACCGTTTTCCGGGCCTGGAAGGTTTCCTGGGCCTGGACCTTACGGTCGTCGACCGGCTTCACCTCCGGCGTGAACCGGCGCTCCAGTTCCTGGAGGCTTTCGAGTTTCCGCTTCCGGAGGAAATCGGCGACACCGCCCAGGTGCTCCTTCACCTTCCCGTCCCGGAACTCGTACAGCTTGTCCACCAGCCCGTCCAGGAAGTCTCGGTCATGGGAAACTACAATGAGCGTGCCGTCAAAGGCCTGCAAAGCCTGCTTGAGCCGGTCCTTGGAACGGATGTCCATGTGGTTCGTAGGCTCATCCAGCGCCAGTACATTGTAGGGGGACAGCATCAGCTTGGCCATGCCGAGGCGGGCGCGCTCGCCGCCGCTGAGGACGGACACCTTCTTGTCGATGTCCTCCCCCTTGAACAGGAAGGCCCCAAGGAGGTCACGCAGTTTCGTACGGATCTCACCCACGGCGATGCGGTCCAGGGTGCCGAATACCGTTTCGTTCCGGTCCAGGATATCCTCCTGATTCTGCGCATAATAGCCGATATGGACATTGTGTCCCACCTTCGCCTCGCCGGAAATGGGTTCCAGTTCACCCATGATCACACGCATGAGGGTGGTCTTCCCTTCTCCGTTCCGGCCGATGAGAGCGACCTTCTCACCCCGCTTGATTTCCACCTCCGCGTCGCGGAACACGACCTTCTGCGGATAGCCGACGGTCAGGTCGGTCCCCTTGAAGACCACGTCACCGGAACGGGCGGCCGGCGGGAAGCGGAGGTTCAATTTCGAATCGTCCGTCTCGTCGATTTCGATGCGGTCCAGTTTCTCGAGTGCCTTGATGCGGGACTGGACCTGGTTGGACTTGGTGGGCTTGTAGCGGAAACGGTTGATGAAATCCTCGGTCTTTTCGATCATCCGCTGCTGGTTCTCATAGGCGGCCGTCTGCTGGGCAAGGCGTTCCGCCCGCAGCGTAACGTATTGGCTGTAAGGCACTTTATAGTCATGGACATGCCCCAGGAGGATCTCGACGGTCCGGGTGGTGACGTTGTCCAGGAACTTGCGGTCATGGGAGACCAGCAGCAGCGAGCCCCGGAAAGACTTCAGGTAATCCTCGAACCATTCGATGGACTCGATGTCCAGGTGGTTCGTTGGCTCGTCCAGCAGCAGGACATCCGGATGCGCGAGCAGGACCTTGGCCAGCTCGATGCGCATGTTCCAGCCCTGGCTGAAGGTTTCCGTATGGCGGTCCAGCTCGTCTTCCTTGAAGCCCAGGCCGAAGAGCGTCCGCTCCGCCTGCACCCGGGGAGACTCCCCCGTTTCCAGGGCCAGCCGGTCGTTGATTTCGTTCATCCGGTCGATCAGTCGGGCGTAAGCGGCTGATTCATAATCGGTCCGCTCCCCCAGTTCCACATTGATCCGCTCCAGTTCCCGCTCCAGTCCATGCAGGTGGTCGAACACCGTCATCACTTCGTCGATGACGCTCCGCCCCTTGTGGTGCTCCATGATCTGGGGCAGGTAGCCGATCCGGATATCGGCGGGCATGTCGATATGACCGGACGTCGGACTCTGCTCCCCCGTGATCAGCTTCATCAGCGTGGACTTCCCGGCCCCGTTCTTGCCGACGAGGCCGATCTTGTCGCTTTCGCTGATGTGGACGCTGATGTCGTCCAACAGCGTGAAGCTGCCGTAGGCTACGGTGACGTTATTCAGCGAGATCATCGTCGGAAGGGGTATCGGGTTTGCACACCAGGATGGAGAATTCGTACAGGCCGTACAGCGGGATGGACAGGACGAACATCGAGAACGGGTCGCTCGGGGTGATGAAGGCCGCCAGGACCAGGATCACGACGAAGGCCGCCTTCCGGTATCCCCGCAGCTGCTTCCGGGTCAGGATGCCCATGCTGGAAAGTACCAGCACGACGGTCGGGAATTCGAACAGCAGGCCGATGAGGAACACCATGGACGTGAACAGGGAGATATACGAGCTCAGGGAGATCGTATTCTGCACCGTGTCGCTGACCGTATAGTTCATGAAGAACATCAGGCACACCGGCAGGACGATGAAATAACCCACCGCGACGCCCAGGTAAAACAGGAACGAGGACATGCCGAACGCCTTCCGCACCGCTTTCTTCTCATTGTCGTAGAGGGCGGGGGCGACGAATTTCCAGATTTCGTAGATGACGTAGGGAAAGGCGACGATGGCCGCCATGAGGATCGATATCTTCAGGTGCACGAAGAACTGGGCCGATACCTCGATGTTGATCAGGGTCATCGAGAAATCCAGTCCCAGCCACTTGTACAGGACGAAATCGGACGTGGTGGGCCAGAGCACGGCCTTGAACAGCCGCTCCGGGATCGCCAGGAAGACGATGGAGACGAGGACAATGGCACCGATTGAGCGGAACAAAGTTCCCCTCAACACGTCGAGATGGTCCCAGAAGGACATTTCACCTTCCTGGGCCACTACTTCTTCTCGTCCTTTTTATAACCTTCCTCGTCGAGTTCCTTGATCTCCTTCTCCACCTCGTTCATGCCCTGCTTGAAGCTCTTGACACCCTTGCCAAGGCCCTTCATCAACTCGGGAATCTTCTTGCCGCCGAACAGCAGGAGGACGACCAGGACGATGGCGACGATCTCCCAGGTTCCTAACATCAGGGGGTACATGATCAGCATATTACTTGTCGTTTAGATGGTTTTCAATAATCTGGGCCAGGAGTTCCGGACACCGGACGGGCCGGAAGGTCTTCGCGTCGATGAATCCGAGGGTGACGGTCCCGTCCGCACAGACTTCCCCCTCCTGGTTGAAGACGGACTGCCGGACGATCAGTTTCGCCATCGGCGTCCGGTCGATCTCGGCGACCGCGGTCAGGACATCCCCCATCCGGGCCGGATGCTTGAAACGGCACTCGACGGAAACGATCGGGATCATCACCCCATACTCGTTTTCGCACCGCTCGATCGGGAATCCCCACGCCACCATCATCGCATTCCGGGCAATCTCGAAATAGCGGATGTAATTGGAGTGATGGACCACCGCCATCTGGTCGGTTTCGTAGTACCGGACCGGGAAAGATACCTCAAAATGCGTCATAACAAAAATGTTAATACTCTAAACAAATTTGTTTTATCAGCTATTTTTCAGCGCTTTCAGCTGAGACTCCAAGCTTTCAATCTTGGAGAGCGAATCGGCCTCCTTCTTGCGCTCGTTTTCGATGACGGCAGCCGGAGCATGGGCCACGAAGCGCTCGTTGGCGAGCTTTCCGCGGACGCCGGCGAGGAATTTCTGCTGGTAAGCGAGGTCCTTTTCAAGCTTCGCGATTTCTTCCGCGACGTTCACCAGGCCGCTCAGCGCGACGAACATTTCGTAGGTGCGGACCATGAAACCAACTCCCTGTCCGGAACCGAAATCGGCCACGGTTTCGACCGTCACATTGCCCATCTTCTCGACGACCGGGAGGACATCGGCGGGGAAGCCGCCCTTGATCTTGAGGTCGAGGGTTTCCTTCGGGGCGATGTTCTTCTGGTTGCGGATGCCGCGGACACCGTTCACGGCTTCCTCGGCGAGTTCGAAGTTCACGAGCGTCTCGGGATCGTACGGCTTGACGGCGGGAGCGGCCGCATACATGATGGTCTCCCCTTCCTTGCGTTCTTCCATGTTCTGCCACAGTTCCTCCGTGATGAACGGCATCACCGGATGGATGAGCTTCAGCAGGGCCTCGAAATAGCCCAGGGTGGCGTCGTAGGTGGCACGGTCCACGGGCTGGCCGAAAGCCGGCTTGATCGCCTCGAGGTACCAGGCGCAATAATCGTCCCAGAACAGCTTGTAAATGGCCATCAGGGCATCCGAGATGCGGAATTTGCGGTAATGGTCCTCCACGGCGGCGACCGTCTCGCTGAGTTTCGCGTCGAACCAGCGGATCGCGGCGGCCGCGGCGGGCGTCTGGGCGATGGAATCATCGACGGAGAAACCCTTCACCAGGCGGTAGGAGTTCCAGATCTTGTTGCAGAACGCGGCGCCCTGCTTGATCTGCGCCTCGTCATAGAAAATATCATTGCCCGCGCTGGAGCACAGGAGCATGCCGATACGGACGGCATCGGCGCCGTAGTTTTCAATGAGGTCCAGCGGATTCGGGGAGTTGCCGAGGGTCTTCGACATCTTCCGGCCGATCTTGTCACGGACGATACCGGTGAAGTACACGTTGGAGAACGGCTCCCGGCCCATGAATTCCTCGCCGGCCATGATCATGCGGGCCACCCAGAAGAAGATGATATCCGGGCCGGTCACGAGGTCGCTGGTCGGATAATAATAGGCCAGGTCCTTGTTCGGCGTATGGTCCGGATGGCCGGGCATATCGGGATCGAAGACGGAGATGGGCCAGAGCCAGGAGCTGAACCAGGTATCCAGCACGTCTTCGTCCTGACGGAGGTCTTCCGCCTTGATATCCGGGCAGATAGCGCGTGCGGCCTCAAGTGCCGCTTCCGGTGTGGCTTCCACCACGAACTGGCCGTTCGGGAGGTAGTAGGCCGGAATCCGCTGGCCCCACCAGAGCTGTCGGGAGATGCACCAGTCATGGGCGTTCTCCATCCAGTGGCGGTAGGTGTTCACGTAACGCTCGGGGATGAACTTCGTACGGCCGCTTTCGACGGTCTCCAGAGCGACCTTCGCCAGGGTGTCCATCTTCAGGAACCACTGGGCGGAAAGCTTGGGCTCGATGACGGCGTTCGTCCGTTCGGAGTAGCCCACCGGCGAGGTGTAGTCTTCCACCTTCACCAGGTTTCCGGCTTCCTCCAGCATCTTCACGATCTTCTTGCGGGCGACGAAACGGTCCTCGCCGATGAGGATCTGCGCGTTCTCGTTCAGTTTGCCGTGATCGTCGATGATTTCGAGGACCGGCAGGTTGTGGCGCAGGCCGATCTCGTAGTCGTGCACGTCGTGCGCCGGAGTCACCTTCAGGCAGCCGGTACCGAAATCCATCTCCACGTAATCATCCTCGATCACGGGGATTTCCCGGTTGATCAGCGGGATCAGGACCTTCTTGCCGCGCAGCCAGTGATGACGCTCGTCATTCGGATTCACACAGATGGCGGCATCGGCCATGATCGTTTCCGGACGGGTCGTGGCAATGACCAGGAACTTGTCCGTAGGATGGCCGTTGCCGTCGGAAATGTAATAACGGAGGTGATAGAAATGGCTCTGGGTGTCCTTGTGGATGACTTCGTCGTCACTCACGGCCGTGAGGGCCTCGGGGTCCCAGTTCACCATCCGGACGCCCTTGTAGATCCAGCCCTTGCGGTAGAAATACACGAAGGTATTGATAACAGCCTCGGACAGAGCCGGTTCCATCGTGAAACGGGTGCGGTCCCAGTCGCAGGAGCAACCCAGCTTGCGGAGCTGCTGCAGGATGATTCCGCCGTGCTCCTCCTTCCACGCCCAGGCGTGCTTGAGGAATTCCTCGCGGCCGATGTCCTCCTTGGAGATGCCCATGGCCTTGAGTTTCGCGACCACCTTGGATTCGGTGGCGATGGAGGCATGGTCCGTTCCCGGCACCCAGCAGGCATTCTTGCCGTGCATGCGGGCGTTGCGGATCAGGACGTCGTTCAAGGTATTGTTGAGGACGTGACCCATGTGCAGGATACCCGTCACATTGGGCGGAGGGATCACGATGGTATAAGGTTCCTTCTCATTGGGTTCGGAATGGAAGAATTTGTGGTCCAGCCAGTAGGCGTACCATTTGTCCTCCACTTCCGCGGCATTGTACTTCGCTGCTAATTCCATGTCTGTTGCTTTTCATCATTCCGGGCTTGACCCGGAATCTCCATTAATCTTACAAAAATAACGAATTTTTGTTAAATTTGCGAAACAGTAACTTGAAACGGAACCGATTATGGACAATAACAACCCCAAACCCCAGCAGAACCAGCTTGCCATCGAGTTGACACCGGCGACGAAGGTCTCCTATTCGAACCTCGCCATCATCTCCCACTCGCGGAGCGAGTTCGTGCTGGATTTCGCCACGACCCTGCCCGGCTTGCCCAAGGCACAGATCGGCGACCGCATCATCATGACCCCCGAACACGCGAAGCGCCTGATGAACGCCCTGTTTGACAATATCTCCAAGTACGAGGCCCAGTTCGGCGTCATCGACACCAGCGGCGGCCCCAAGCCCCAGGGAGGCGCTACTTTCGACCTCAATTCCTTCGGTCCCCTCGGCGGAAACAAGTCATAGATTTGATATTTCGAGCGAAGTCGAGAAATCTATGAACCAATTGGAAATCAAGGCCTTTGCCTTAGATATCGACGGTGTTTTCACCGACGGAAGCATCCTTTGCACGACCGACGGCGACCTGCTTCGCGTGTATGACGCGAAAGACGGTTTCGCCATCCGGATGGCTGTGATGAACGGATACCCGGTGGGCATCATCACCGGCGGAAGTTCCGAGTCCATCCGGAAACGGATGCTTGCGAGCGGCATCCTGCCCGAGGACGTGTATCTCCACTGCCGGGACAAGATGGACCAGTTCCGGGAGTTCTGTGAGAAGTATTCCCTGAAGCCCGAGGAGGTCATGTATTTCGGCGACGACGTGCCCGACGTGGAGGTCCTCCAGGCCGCCGGCTGCGGCGTATGCCCGGCTGACGCCGTCGAAGAGGCGAAGGCCGTGGCGGATATCGTCTCCACCAAACCCGGCGGCAAGGGATGCATCCGGGAAGTCATCGAACAGACGCTGAAGGCCCAGGGGAAATGGGTGTTCGACACCGGGATGTACAAGAAGAAATTCTAAGCGGATGGACCTGAAAGGAAAGCATGTGATCCTCGGCAGCAACTCCCCCAGACGACGGGAGCTGCTTGCTGGTTTAAACATTGATTTCGAGGTAGATACACAAAATAACTTCAACGAACACTTTAGCCCCGACACGCCCTACGATGAAGTTCCCCGACTGATGTCCGTGGGCAAGTCGCACGGGTTCCACCGCCCCCTGGCCGATAACGAAATCCTGATCACGGCCGATACGATGGTCATCCTCCCGCCGACGGAAGGCCGTCCCGGCGAAATCCTCGGAAAGCCCAGGGATCGCGAAGACGCCATCCGCATGCTCCGGGACCTTTCCGGCCGCGAGCATCACGTCACGACCGCCGTCACCATCCGCACCGCTACGACGGAAGAAACCTTCACCGACACGACCGAGGTCTGGTTCAAGGACCTGACCGACGAAGAAATCTCCTATTATGTCGATACCTGCCGGCCCTTCGACAAGGCCGGGGCCTACGCCATCCAGGAGTGGATCGGCCATGCCGGCATCACCCGGATCGACGGGTCCTATTTCAATGTCGTCGGTTTCCCGATCCAGAAAGTATACGAAGCCTTGCTTGAACTGTTGTAAAAACGCCTGCCAGTCAAACCAAGCACCCTTATTACGATGAAACGTTTCCTTACCGGCATCCTGACAGTCTTTTGTGCCATCGCTGCCCTGGCACAAAATGTGCCCGCCCTTGAACAGTTGAAGGCCGATCCCCGCAAGGCCTACGGCACCGACTACCCCTATGGCTTCAAGATGGAGCCTATCACGCCCTCCCCGCGTGGGTACAAGCCTTTCTATATCACGGGCTATGCCCGGCACGGCTCTCGCTATTACTGGAACGACCGGCTTTACAAGCAGTTGGACACCCTGCTGCTGGCCGCGCACGAGAAGCAGCTCCTGACCGACGAGGGTGAAGCCTTCTATGCCCGTTTCCTCGATGCGAAGCAGGAACTGATGACCGGCATCAGCGAACTGTCCGACCTGGGCTGGCAGCAGCACCAGCAGATTGCCCGCACGATGTACGAGCGATTCCCGGAAGTGTTCTGGAAAGGAGGCAACGTACTTGCCATCTCCTCGCTTTCCGGCCGTTGCGTCATGAGCATGTCCGCTTTCTGCCAGGAGCTCGTGCAGTGCAATCCGAAAATCGAGATCCGCGAGCAGTCCTCCCGCTTCACCCTGGACGGCGTGGTTCCGGGTGACAAGGAAAATCCCGCCTACCGCGAATGGCCCAAGGAGAAACCCCGGTATGAGGCGAACAGCGACGCGTTCCAGCGGGACAACTCGCTCCATGAGAAGGTGATTTCCCGGGTCTTCAAGTCCACGGAAGGCCTCCCCGGCAACATGCGGTCGATCGCCGGCAACCTCGTGAGCCTGTATACCTCCCTCCCGAACATCGACCACGAAGGCATGATGGGCGGCATCCTGACCGATGCGGACATCGTCCAGAATTGGGAGACCGCCAACCTCGGATCCTATTCCTGGGTGTTCCGTGACCAGAACAACACCATTCCCATCCTGAAGGACTTCCTCAAGAAGGCCGATGCCGTCCTGGACGGGACCAGCGACCGGATCGCCGACTTCCGTTTCGGCCACGACTCCTACATCGGCCCCTTGACCGTCCTGATGGGCCTGGACGGGGCCGACCTGGATCCGGAAGACCCTTATGAGGTCAAGAATGTCTATCAGAACTGGAAGACTTGCAAGGCCTCGACCATCCACCTGGTCTTCTACCGCGGCCGCCGCGCCACTGACGATATCCTCGTCAAGTGCCTCCTGAACGGTTACGAGGTGACCCTCCCGGTCAAGACGGACACTTTCCCCTACTACAAATGGTCCGACCTCCGCGCCTGCTGGCAGGCCAAGATTGACAGCGTCGAATAGCGCCGGAACATCCTTGTGACAGTAAAAGGTCTACGCCGCAGGGCATAGACCTTTTCGTTTTCTTCAGATGTTCGGGGAAACATCTTCATTATTTTATAGATCTCTTCGTAAACGGGAGGGGGTCCGGGGGTCTTCCCCCGGCAGCCCCTGGGGGCAGCCGCGTAGCGGCGGGGGAAACATCTTCTTTTTTTATGGCCTGACCAGGCCATAAAAAAAGAAGCGTTGGCCTGTCACAGGCGAACGCTCTACTAACCACATAATTAATAACACTAAAACTAATAACCAATAGAATGATTCCGTCAAGAGAACCTTGCTTCCTCATTCCGGATACAAAGGTACGACAATTATTCTGATTTGCAAATTTTTTCAAAAGTTTTTTTTGAAATTTTTTTACAAATTTTACAACTCATTGATTATCAATACTATTATTTGAAACTTATTTTCACATGGACCAAGTGCAAAAAGGATGGAAATCCGGCATTTGGCCCTAAAAGCAACGGAGGGGAGCCGAATCGGTTCCCCTCCGTGTCCGTACACGATACCGTGTGGTTACGATTTCTAACTACAGGAGTTTCTTCCGGAGGCACTCGATCATGTCCACGGTCATGGAGTCGAGGTCGTAGGTAGGCTTCCAATCCCATTCGGCGCGGGCGCAGCTGTCGTCCATGGAGTCCGGCCACGAATTCGCGATGGCCTGGCGGACAGGATCCACTTCATAGCGCACCTTCAGGCCCGGGATGTATTCGCGGATCTTCGCGAAGAGCTGCTCCGGTTCGAAGCTCATGGACGCGATGTTGAAGGAGTTGCGGTGCACCAGGCGGGTCGGGTCCGCCTCCATCAGCTGCACGGCCGCGTGCAGCGCGTCGGGCATATACATCATGTCCATATAGGTGCCCGGAGCGATGGGGCAGACGAACTCCTCCCCTTTCACGGCGGAATAATACACCTCCACGGCGTAGTCCGTAGTGCCGCCGCCGGGCAGGGTGACATTCGAGATCAGCCCCGGGAAGCGGACGGAACGGGTATCCACGCCATATTTATGGAAATAATAGTCGCTCAGGAGCTCGGTGGCCACCTTGGTGACGCCGTACATGGAACGCGGACGCTGGATGGTATCCTGCGGCGTGCCCACATGGGGAGTCTCGGGGCCGAAGGAGCCGATGGAACTCGGCGTGAAGACAGCGCACTTTTTCTCGCGGGCCACCTCCAGGATATTCAGAAGACCGTTCATCTGGATGTCCCAGGCCAGCAGGGGCTTCTTTTCGGCCACGGCCGACAGGAGGGCGGCCAGGTTGTAAACCGTGTCGATCGAATACTTCTCCACGATGGCAGCCAGGCCAGCGGCGTCGCGGACGTCGGCCAGTTCGGCCGGGCCGCTCTCCAGGAGGACGCCTTTGGGTTCGGCGCCGGGGATGTACCCGGCGACGACGGTGCTGCCGGGGATCTCCCGACGTATTTTCATCGTCAGTTCGGAGCCGATCTGGCCCGTGGAACCTATGACAAGGACATTTTTCATCATTGGTTGGTTTAATTATACAAATTTATGAGTTTTTCGGAGAAAAAGGCACAATTCTCCCGGAAAATCTTTAAATTTGAAAGCAGAAAACACAAAACCACCTTATATCATGTACGGAAAATTCCAAAAGCACCTCCAGGACGAACTGAAAGCCATCGAGGAGGCCGGTCTCTACAAGAAAGAACGCAACATCGCCTCGGCCCAGAGCGCCGAAATCACCCTCCAGGACGGCAGCAAGGCCCTGAATTTCTGTGCCAACAACTATCTCGGCCTCGCCGACAGCCCGCGCCTCGCGGCCGCCGCCAAGAAGGCGATCGATGCGCGCGGCTACGGCATGTCCTCCGTCCGCTTCATCTGCGGCACCCAGGACATCCACAAGGAACTCGAAAAAGCCATTGCAGACTATTTCCATACCGATGACGCCATCCTCTATGCGGCCTGCTTCGACGCCAACGGCGGCGTGTTCGAGCCGCTCCTCACCGCAGAGGACGCCATCATCTCCGACTCCCTGAACCATGCCTCCATCATCGACGGCGTCCGCCTGTGCAAGGCCCAGCGCTTCCGCTATGCCAATGCCGACATGGCGGATCTCGAGGCCAAGCTCCAGGAAGCCCAGGCCTGCCGCTTCCGCATCATCGTCACGGACGGTGTTTTCTCCATGGACGGCAATGTCGCCCCGATGGACAAGATCTGCGACCTCGCGGAAAAGTACGACGCCCTGGTGATGGTCGACGAGAGCCACTCCGCCGGCGTCGTGGGCCCGACCGGCCACGGCGTCGCCGAGCAGTTCAACTGCTACGGCCGCATCGACATCTTCACCGGCACCCTCGGCAAGGCCTTCGGCGGCGCCGTGGGCGGCTTCACCACCGGCCGGCAGGAGATCATCGACATGCTCCGCCAGCGCTCCCGTCCGTACCTGTTCTCGAACTCGATCCCGCCGATGATCGCCGGCGCCGGCCTGGAGACGTTCAAGATCCTGAAGGAATCCAACGAACTGCACGACCGCCTCGCGGAGAATGTGAACTATTTCCGCGACAAGATGATGGCCGCCGGCTTCGACATCAAGCCGACGCAGTCCGCCATCTGCGCCGTGATGCTGTACGACGCTCCCCTCTCGCAGAAGTTCGCCGCCAAGATGGCCGAGGAAGGCATCTTCGTCACCGGCTTCTATTATCCGGTGGTGCCGAAGGGCCAGGCCCGCATCCGCGTGCAGCTGTCCGCCGCACACAAGAAAGAGCACCTGGACAAGGCCATCGCGGCCTTCATCAAGGTGGGCAAAGAACTGGGAGTCCTGAAATAATCAGTTCTTCTTCGCCGGTTTTTTGAAGACGACGAACTCGTTCAGCACGAAGCTGAAACAGCCCGAGATACAAAGGGCCAGCAGGTTGCAAAGGACGGGTTCGTACGTTGTACCCTGGAACCAGCCCAGCGCGACGAAGAGCAGGTGGAAGCCCTGCATGAACAGCAGCTTGATGAAGAAGACCCCGGTCGCCGTGGCGTTATAGCCCGCAAAATGGCGGAAGAAAGAGCGTGTGCTCCGCTGGGAGATGCGCTCCCGCCAGACGAAATAGTAGGCAATCAGGAAATTCGTAAGGACGGCCAGTTGGAAGGAGATGACCGGAGCCACCCAGAACGTCCACCAGTACCGGTCCTGCAGGTAGCAAGCGGACAGCCACCAGTGCACACCCAAGTCCACCAGCGTGCCTGCGCCGCTGGTGACGGAGAACACGGCGAATCGTGTGAGGATTTCCCAGATCCGCTTTTTGGTCGGTGCTTTCATCGGTTCAAAGATAAGGACTTTTTTCCGTAATAGCTTGCGATTTTCCCCCCAAATGGCTACTTTTACAAACGCAAATGGAACCTTCTGACAAATACCTGATCGACGTTGGCGCCCTGTTCCGCAGCAAGTTGGGGGAAAAAACGCCCAAATGGCTCATCTGGCTGGGGCGGAAACTCCTGCACGAGGATTTCCTGAACACGTATTTCAAAGAAGGTTACACCGGTGTCGAATTCGCCGAGAAAGCCCTGGAATACATGCACATTACCCTACAGGTGGAAGGATTGGAAAAAGTCCCGACGGACCGGCTTGTCACGGTGGCCTCCAACCATCCGCTCGGCGGGCATGACGCCCTCGCGATCGTCTCCATCTTCGGACGCATCTACGACGGCAATATCCGCATCATGGTCAATGACTTCCTGATGGTCCTCAAGCAGCTCAACGGCATTTTCGTCCCCGTGAACAAAATGGGCGGCCAGTCCCGGAGCCTGTCGTCCCAGACGGACGGCATCTTCCAGTCTGACGCGCAGGTACTGATGTTCCCGGCCGGCAAGTGCGCCCGCCGTGAGCACGGCAAGATCGTGGAGATGCCCTGGAAGAAGACCTTCCTCACCAAGAGCGTGGAAACCCACCGCGACATCGTCCCCATGCACTTCTACGGCCGGAATTCCTGGCGGTTCTACTTCGTGGACTGGATCGGCA
>JAEEGJ010018242.1_pt1 | contig 15707 bp, 11 predicted proteins | sample 8958761 | NCBI WGS metagenome assembly JAEEGJ01 (sample SAMN16246546, study PRJNA631951) | gut metagenome | biome: gut microbiome; feature: rumen; material: RS-attached | host: Bos | place: Iran: Karaj | collected 2018-10
TATAGGTCACGCCGAAATATTCGTCGGCCAATATTCGCCACGAAAGGAAAGTGGAACCGCCCATGTTCACCGCCACCAGTCCGCGGTCCAGATTGTCGGTGAACCGCTGGGCATTGGCTGGATTTGACATCCACAATAAGAGAATGGCGCACAGCAGCGTGCGCATCGAACTACGTAAATTAGTCAGTAGTCTTGTCATAATCATTTATTTTATTAATCCCCATACACAAACAGCAAGCAGGCCTGTCTCCTTGCGGATAAGACTTCATGGCCACGCTGTCGTCTTCAGGGGTTAAGTTATATAGTTTATTCACTTATCAATTATCGTTGCAGTTTGATGATGTTTACCACCACAGTTATTGATTGAGCAAAATTAGTAAATATTTTTCTATTCTTATTAGGTTTTCTTGCATTTAACATTTATTGCAACACACATTGTCTATGTGTTCGCAAACAAGAGAGGGGTAGCTATGAAAGCTCACCGCTACCCCCCATTCTCAAATTAATGAGAAAACTATAATCTTATTTACACTTAGTCTTCTTCGTCGCCCCAGAGATTCGGCTGAGTGGGAAGAGCTTCCTCTTCCTCAACGAAGTCGGTCTTCTTGGCATCACCGGTGTCGGTCTGATTCGACCATCCACCAGGTTGCGGATTTGGGTCGTCCAAAACAGAACCCAGCAATTTTACGTTAACCACCTCAGCAGAGGGCTTCTTATATATCTTTTTCATGACTTTAAATCTACTTTAAATTCAACTTTACTTTGCAATGAACTTCTTGCCGTTCTTCACATAGATGCCGCCCTTCTCCGGCTTGCTCACCTTCACGCCGCTCAGCGTGTAGATGGCATTGTCGCCCAGCGTCTCTACGGACTTCACGCCGTCGAGAGCCGTGGTCTCGGTGTTAGCCTCTTCGTCGACGAAGATGATGGCAAACTTGGCACCGTTCTGATTGGCCTCTGAAGGTTTAACCTTCTCGGTGAGCAGCTGCAGATAGGCTTTGTTGGATCCGAGCGAAGCCGACTTGCTGGCGCGATAGAAGGCCTCGGGGCCTTCATGCTGCTTGCCGTCGGCACCTGTATACTTATAGTTCATCAGATAGTTGGTGTAGTCACCACTTTCCTGTGGAACAGAACCACCGTTGATCATCGAAACGAGCGAGTTATTTGTTACATCGAGAATAGGCTTCTTAGGATCAGATGCACCACTCTCGTCGTGCATATCGGGCACAAAGAGGTGGAAGCCGCCATCCAGGATGCTCACAGCCTTCGTGTCGTCTGTGTTATAGATGATATAGGCTCTGTGGTCGCCGGTAGTGGCTTTACCCATCACGTTGGTTGAGGGAATCTGGGTCAGCGTTACCGAAGCCTTGTCGCCAGCCTTGACGCCATAAGTTACATTGGTCACAGTGTAAGCCTTCAGGCCGGTACCCGTCATATAACCCATCAACTCGGGGTCGATTTCCACGTTGCGGCTCTCGGTGGCATAGCCCAGCTTGTTCACCGTCTTGGTATCCTGCGAGACGGAAATCTTCTTGATGATATGGTTGTTGAAGACGAGCAGCAAGTCTGAGCCCGTACCCTTCACGGCATAGATCTTGTCTCCTGTGCCGTCGGTAGCTTCGCCTACATAGGTGAATGCTGTTTCCGCATCACCCACACCGGCCACATTATCGCTGGTGCCAATCTGCTTGGCTCTTACATATAAAGAGGCAACTGTCTCGCCACCAACCAGAGGAACCCTAATCTTCCAGTTTCCACCCGTCAGGCTAAGACCCTCGTCGGTGAGGCGCAGGCCACCATTGTATTTTTCGTTACCTCCAGGTGCTTCAAAGCTCAGACCGAACGACTCGGCGAAGGGCTCGTTACCGGCAAAGAGCTGACCATAGTCCCACATCAGACCACCGCTATAAGGCTCGTTTCTCACCTGCAGGCCAAGTCCTGCCGGAATGTCACCGTCAGCCTCATACTCCTTCCACTGCTCAACGGCCTTCACATCCTCACCAACCGAGTTGTTCATGAACTCGATGTCGTAGTTGCCAGTAACGGTTCTGGGATTGTAGGCAGCAATTTTCGTGCGTTCGGCCTGGATGCGGGTATCTGTGTCGGCATAATCCTTCAGGTCGGTGAAGTCCCAAGTGTAGGGATAGTTCTTCTTGTCAAGATAGCCCACGGTGATGTTCTGCAGCGCATAGTCGGCCACGTACTTGCCGCCCGTCTCGTAGTCTTCGATACGGATTCTGAACATGCCATACTGATCCTTCTCCGACTTGAAAAAGATGTAGGGTTTATTGTCTGCACCCTCACCATACATCAGATGGTCAGCATCTGTGTTGACGGTACCGCTCTTATAGAGCACGGTAGGCACCTTCATTCGCTCACCCTTGCCTCGATAGTGAATCGTGAAGTAAATACGGCCCGGCGTTTCTGTGCGCCATTCGTTATAAACCTGATAACCGGGAACATATTCCTCACCGTTGAAAGTGGTATTATAATTTGAACGCGAACCATCCACAGTGGCATCCTTTACACCCTGGTGAATCCTGATGGAGTAAAGTTTAACCAGTTCACCTCTGGACAGAGTGAACGTCATGTCGCCGCCAGTAGAAATAAATTGATAAGCACCGCGATACTGACATTTACCTCCCATAGTCGACCAGAGCGAGCCGCCGGCATTGTATTCGTCCGTCGGACTAATGGTCTGCCCAATGGCATCCAGCGCTCCGGTGATGTTTAAGAAGCAGGTGTGAGAGTCGGCACTGCCCATAAAGATAATCACACGGTCGCCGGCCTTCAACAGGGGGATGGTGAACGAGCCGCCATTGCGGACACCCACAAAGCGGTCGGGATCAGTAGTTGTTCCTCCGGAATTATGGTTGACTTCACTGCCAAACTCATTGTTGATACAGCTCAGGTTGGGAGCAGTGTTGAAAATCAGACCTTCGGTGTCCCACATCATGTCGGCATTGTCGCCCTCCATGGCGTACTTGTTCAGATACATCGGGTCGCGCTTCGTATCTCCCTTTTCCGTTACATATTTAAATGTCCAGTCGGAGTGAGTTGTTCCGTCAGCCATTGTCTCATGCATCTCGTCGTAGAGCAAGCCTGGACCGGCTCCCTTGCCGAAGTCCACATCGTCGGCCTCGCCGCTGGTATTGTTCCACTTCAGGCCCTTCAGCGGGTTGGTGGAGAAGTCCCAAGTGTGGCCTTCGCTTCTGACTGCTCCCTCAGGCATATTGAAACTTGCATCGTAGGCAATGGTGTAGGCAAACACCGGTGCAGCATCGTCGCTCGGGTTGCCCACCTTAATCAGGATAGTACCACCAGGATTCTGACCTTCGGCGAACACAATGTTGCGGATTTTCAGCACTCCGTTTTCCACGTAAGGTTCGCAAGACGTAATGTTGGCCGACTTCTTCTTAATGTGGAGGTCGTTGTTTGTTGTGGTGGTAGACACATTTGCCAGATTGTCGTCATCTGTGGTACCGCTCGCCACGTACTTAGCAAGCGGATAAACCATATTGTCGGGCATGAAAGTAACGTCGATAAGCTCGGCCACGCCGCAATCGGCATTTAAGTCGTCTCCGTTCCACCAACCATATAAATAATAGGTTTTTCCTGCTTCTACAGTAATATTGCTGAAAGTAACTGTAGCGCCGTTATTTTTGTTTTGAGATGTAACTTGCTGCGGTGTGTTTCCGTTTTTAACCATCACATAATATGGACACGCTGAGCTCACCTGCGTTTCGCCTCCGTCTTTTGTGGCATCTTGACTACCATAATTTGAATAGCGCACACTATGAGCTTTCATTCTCAAAGTTATCTTTCCATTGGTTTCTGCGATAAACTTATAGAATGTTCCTGTTACGGGTAGTTCATTCCATACATTAAAACTGCCCCATGTGGCATGTCTTGCCATCTTATAATGAGCCTGGTCGTAAACGAAAGACACAGGACCTTCATCAGAGCTTACCACGATGGCGTGCTGCGTATTGTCTTCGTTGCCAACATGTATTTCCAAACCGCCAAGGTTGTGCTCCTTATCCATCAGCTGACCAGTCTTAGAGAAATAGGCAGTATAGCCTTTCGCAGGATCGAAACTGTCGAGCATCTGAGCCGCGTGGTCGCCGTAGATTTCAATCTTGGTGATCTTCGCACTATTTCCGAGAGCAATATCAAGATGACCATCGGCCGTCATGGTGTAAACGGCACCGCTTTCAACAGGTACACCAGGACCTTCTATCAAAGTCTCTCCATCATTCAATTCTCCATCATTGTTATCGTCTTTAAAGACAATGCCAGCAGCAGAGAAAGCTTTTGTAAAATCAGAATGGTCACTTGAAAACGTTGCGTTGCCAGTAAAAGTAATAACTACGCGGTCACCTTCGAGCAGATTGTTGATACCAATAAGTCGCGAAGCGTTATTTCTGCTATTTTGCAGTCCATATGCCCAAGTGAAATTATCATTCATTACGACAACACGATTATTCAGCGAATAACCAGAAGGGTTATCAAGAATAAGAGCATTATAACCACTATCATAAAATTTATAGCCAGCACTATTTGTAGCACTTACTGCACCAGCATTAATTCCCGACAGGTCGTAAATCTCTACAGCAGGATCATACTCATAAACACCAGAGTTGTCGTGCTGGATGGTGATGCTCTTTATATTCCAATATCTTGTGATATTAACAACCAATACACCTTTTTGGGCCATGGTAAAAGTGTTGCCATTTGCTGTTGCAGTACTTGTGCTTTCGAGAGATATAGTCTGTGAAGCACCATAAACGTCCACAACATCGAATGTAACAATGTCTCCGGCATAAAGTTTGCTGACCAAAAAACGGCGTGGGCCGGAATTGTAAGAATACAAACCCTGTTTATGACCCTCCGTCAATATCCAATTCTCTTGAGCAGCAAAACGCCCTGCGTCTGCAACGTTGCCGATTGCTGAGAAGTATTCGCAATTGGTATAGGCTTGGTCATAAGTGCCCGACTTTGTGACAGTCGTATTGCCTGCATCAATTGAACCTTTAAAGTCATACGTAGTCGTCACAATGTCCGCCCACGCCACCTGCGACATCAGCATGGCGAGGAGCATCATTAAATAGTTAAGCTTTGTTTTCATTATCGTAATCTATTATTGTTAAGTTCGAAAAGGTGGTAAATTCACGCTATGGCCATAAAACATATGCTCGCCAACAGGGGCAAGCTGCATTGGCGGTGCAAAGTTAACACCTCTTTTTTATTATGTGTAGTTTGTTACGATTTTTTAAGGATAATTAACCGTTTGTGGGGGGTGAGTTGGCAATGCTAAGTGCCTTAGTTAGCACAACCAACTGGCCTGGTTAGTCATGCTAAGTGGCATTCGCGCTTTTCCTTCAGAAAACATCTACGTTTTTAACAGGATGGGGGCGGAAATGAAAACGAAAAACCTCCTAACCTCCTAACCTAATTGGCTGAAATCCTTTGCAGACGGGACTTTCAGCGTGTTAGGAGCTGCCGGAACTCCTAACACACTTCTAACCCGCTCGCCGCTCGACCTTGTTCGCTTATCCCTGTGGGCCGAGTGAGGAGTTTGTTACCTGTTGGTTAGGAGTTCAAGCAACTCCTAACACGCCGGAAACCCTTTGTACAAGGGCGTTTCAGACAAGCAGGTTAGGAGTTGGCCAGTTTTTTTATAATCTCTGTCGCACGCTCATTCACATCTTGCATAAAAATCCAGAGAAAGTGCCGGTTTGCTCCGTCCAACCTGCCGGTTTGCTCCGTCCAACCTGCCGGTTTGCTCCGTCCAACCTGCCGGTTTGCTCCGTCCAACCTGCCGGTTTGCTCCGTCCAACCTGCCGGTTTGCTCCGCCCAATCCTATAATTTTATGATATTTTTTTCTTAAAAGGCGGCGCCTTTTTTCTCGTAACCCGCCATCTTTTGTCGAAGTGTCGGTTCAGGTGTCGGTTCCTGCTTCCAAAGGTTGGCAGAGCGCACTATTTTGCCGATTAATTCGGCCATTTTTGCTATTATAGTTGTCATTCGCACTTTTTATCCTACACTTCCTGCACTCCCTACACCCAAGATAGTTCAACAGGTGTAGGGAGTGTAGGAAGTGTAGGATGTTTCCTGCGATTAGCAATCAGTACAAAGAAAGCACCTGCCACTGCGCTCCCTTTTCTTGTGTTTGGCAGGGGAGCCAGTGGCAGGTGCCTCGTAGTCTATGGGTGATGGGCTAATTCGCGGTTACTCCCACTCCCAGTCTTCTTCGGCGTCGGCGTCCTCGAAACGGTTTTCGAACTGACGAGAGCCTAACTCGTCGGTACCATACCTGCTTCCCATGACGGGCACTTCCTCACCAGCAAGGATAGAACCCTTGAGATTGACGACGACGGCGTGAGATTCTGGCTGTATATATTGCTTTTTCATTTTTGTGTCCTCCTTTCCTTACTTGTTCTTGATATACACCTTTTTACCGTTCACGATGTAGAGCCCACTGCGGTTGGGAGTACCGTCGAGCTGCTGACCATTGAGGTTATAGAAGCGGCCGTCCTGAACTATCCTCTCCACGGTAGCTATACCCGTAGCCTCGTTGTCGTCAATAATGACGAGCGTGAAGCGGGCACCGGCAGCACCGGTAGCACCCTGCTCTTTAGGATATCCGACTTCCGAAGTTGATATGGGCAGATAGCCCTGATTACCCTTACTGCTGGCCTTACCTGATGCTCCGCCAGCTATGCGGTAGAATGCTTGCGGGCCTACTTTCTTTTCAGTCTGTCCAGGCTTTATTGCTCCAGTTTCAGGATCAAGATCATAATACATGCAGGTAAAGGCAAAGTTGGTATAATCACCATCCACAGCATTAACAGAACCAGGATATAGCTGTGCCTTCATCTTGCTGTCACCACTCCAGAGAGACTTCGATTCATGCATGTCAGGCACAAAGAGGTGGAACTGTCTTTCAAAGACTCCTGCAGAGCTGCCTTTAATACCAGAATCTTCTGTACCATTAAGAATCACGCAGGCATTATTTTCACCGCCAGTTACTTCTTTATCGCCAGTTTCTTCGTCAACCTCAGTTTCTACTGCAGGCATCAAGTAGTCATTGTCTATTCTCGTCAGCGTGACAACCCTTTCATCGTAATTAACGCCCGAGACGATAAACGTACGGAATTTCTTTCCCGTCATATAGGCTGTCAGCGACGGGTCGGTGACATAATCGCGGCTCTCACTAGTCCAACCCTTGGCGCTCAACGTCTTCGGAGCATCCGAAACAGCAATCTTCTTAACCTCGTAGCCCTTGAAGTTCAGACGAACGTCGGCCTTTCCGTTAACTGTTTCGAGCTCGCTGGGCATAACCATGGCGAAGACCACGTCTCCGCTGCCGTCGGCTGCCGTCTTTTTGTTGTAGGAGAAACTCGTCCCGGTGTTAACGTTTTTAGTGTACTTGTATGTCGTAGTGCCGTCGCTCATTTCGTAGGAGGCACCTGTGGTTGCACCATTCACCGCATGAGCACGAATGTAAATGGCCTGCTCTGGAGCTAACTGGGGAAGGATGAAGCCATATTCATCGCTGAAGGCAAGACCGCCATTTTCCTTGGTATCGGTTTCATCAACCACTTCGCTCGTCATACTCATCCCATTATCGTTATGAACAATACCAATGCCGCGGGTCTCGTCGAACATCGTCTTGCCGCCATAGAGCTGGCCACCCGATACGAAGATGCTTCCGTCCCATTCCTCGGGCTTCACGCGCAGATTCCAGTTGTTCCATATTCTCAAGTCGGCATCGGCCTCAGCCACTTCCTTCTCAATACCGTCCTCGTCAATACCTGCGCTGACATATTTCTTCAGGTCAGTGAAGTCCCAAGTATAAGGATACGTCTGCGTCTCGCGGTAGCCCACGGGAATCATGCAGTAGGCATAGTCAGTGACATATAGCTGGCGGTAGGTCTGCACACCCTGACGTGTCTTGAACACACCGAACTTGGGAGTGGAAATATCATTTAGTTCATAGGTGGTCGTAAATGTATCACCGCCGATTTTAACGTCACCACTTAGTAGATTGCCAGTCTTAACATCAATCGTTGGAGTGACATTGGCAGGCTCGTCCTTTCCACGATAGCGCGGGTGCAGATCCAGCTTGTCGGAATACGTATATTCAGCGGTGTTCAGAATCTGACGCAAGCCATTGTCGACCACCAGTTCGTTTTCCGTCAGAATATCTGCGTTGTTGTCTTTCGCATTGCGATAGATGGCGATGGAATAAATCTTCAGCAGACCACCTTCCTTCAACTCGATGGCGAAGTCGGTATCATCGCTCTCACCGTCTTCAGCCACGATGAAGTGGTACTCACCGCGAGGCTGGGTCTCACCAGTATAAGGCATTGAACCACCGATTTCGTAATTAGCAGTTGGAGATATCGCTTTTCCTAAGGCGTCCTTGGCATTGGTGATGTTCAGAATGGCTTTTTGCTCAAAATCTGAATTTTCTGCTATGCCATCAACGTTGCCGAAGCATCCCATCTTGATAACCACGCGGTCGTTGGCCTTCAGTCTCGGGATAATCAGCTTACCACCGCCCATCAGGCCGATGAAGCGGTCCTGGAATGAAGATGTGGGAGCTTCGTTCTCGTTGTAGACGCCCAACTCGTTAGGCTCTGTAAAGAAGACCAGACCAGCGGTTTCATGAATCATGTCGGCGTTATCAGCCTCCATATCATAGATGCTCTTGAAGATAGGTTCTTTCTTATTGGGAACGTCCACATAGTCATGCTCCCAGTCTGTAGTCAGACCGTCGGCCTTGTGAACCTCCTTGAAGAGTTTGGATTTGCCTACCCAGTCTGATGGAGCCGTAGCGTATCTCGTACCGTCATCCTTGCCATATTTGCCAAGGTCCCAGCCGCTATTCACTTCTGTTGTATATGTATCTCCACCATTATAACTTATAGCTCCATCTCTTTTGGTAATATAATCACCCTTACCAGAGTAGAAGTCCCAGCGCTTCACCTCAGTTCCTCCATTCGTAGCTGCTACACGCTGCGTCTTATCGTCGTTCCATTTGGCATCTGCAGCATCGTAGGCAATGGTAAGTACGAAGCTAGCCTGTCCTACACTATTGTTAACATGAACCACAACTGCACCGCCAGGATTGTATACTTCTCCAGCAGCATTGGTGGCTTTCCTGAATTTGATGTCATAGAAGCTCAGATACTGCTTGCCTCCTTCATAATCTATCTTGGCCTTAGCGCTCACTACGTTTCCAAGGCATTTTATTCTTGGTTCTTGTTCTGCGTTGCGCTCAAAGGTGTTATTAGCGAGATCATATGAGTTTGTACCATAGTTATGCTCAGTTCCATCCAAATTTGTGTAGGGACCACCAGTAATCTCTGCCACTTTTTGTATGGCTGCATTTCCGTTTGTCACTTCCGTGTTACTTACCACTTTATAAAGCGGAGCTACGCGGAAACGTGGAACGAAGGTGTAGGACTTCAGTCGGATGATAGGTTGCGCATGCAAGTTTGTCGGCAGTGAACAGAGATAATAGACACCACCTTTTTCAACATTTACCCTCAGTTTGTAATTGTTGCGGCCGTTGGTGTTCGAATCACCCGATGAGTTTGTGTTAATAAATTGAGTCTTAGGCTGCCCGCTGCCATCAACGTAGTCACCGTTTTCTTTTTGCTTATACCAGAATGCAGCTACTTCATTACTGCCTTCGCAATAATACTCAACTTCCAACAAGCCGTCCACCTCGGGGAAGAAGTAGAAGAAGTTACCGCACAACGGCCAAATGGAGTTGAATTTGTCTCCATAGACATATTCCTCACCATTAAACCATTGAGAGCCATTTCCTGGCCCAACAGTATGGGTAGGATCTTCCTCTGCAGTGAACGTAGACCACTCTTTTCCTACAAAACGATCTTTTATTTCCTCCTTACTGAAAGGATCTTGATAATTACTATTATTCTTATAAGTCCACGGATACTGAAGATGTTTATCTGTGGGATCCAGGTCATTGTGCTCGTTGATAATCGAGGCAGCTGCGAGTACATCTTCCGAATGCGCCTCTGTATATTGAGGCAATGTAAGTATGATTCCTGCGAATTGTAATTCGTTATTTTGATTGTCTGTATTCAGATTGAAGGCTATGGTCTGGAAATTACCTGCCACCATCGCATCAGTCACGGTGAAGGTAAAAGTATGCTCATCCCAATTTCGACTCATATTTGCGAGGAAAAGATTCGGAGTATTAATGTAACTGCCGGGAGCGCCATGTGCCTGAGCAGCAACATCAGTTATTGAATGATCTGCAAAACATCTGAATTTAATTTCAACCTCTGCGCCGACTGGTAGGTCTTTCAGCGCCGGGCAGTTAATAAAGAACTGGCAATCCCATGCGTCACCATTATTGTTTGGGTTAGAAGTATTCGTTACTGTATAAAAATAATTACCATACAAATCTCCTGTTGCCTGATTTAGTTGGGTGGGGTCTTGTTGGCCACGGTTTTTGGCATAAACTTTAATTTCCGGCTGCCCGGGCTGATGAGTAATCGTTTGAGTACCAGTTTGAACGAGAGTTGTTGATTCGCTCGATACTTTTCTTACGAATGTCATATCGTTGTCGTTACCAAAACTCATCGTCATATAAGGCACAGCACCGTGCTTATCCTCCAACACACCAGCGTGTTTAAAGGAGTAACGATAACCTAAGGTTCCAAAATTGCTTGATGGCAAATCCGTATGATTAGCATAAGAACTCGTTATGTCTGACACGTCACTTACTTCTTCTACTTTAAAATCACTTGCTTGGTATTCAGCCAGCGTGATGACCACGTTACGGATGACAGCATTAGCAGGGATACTGACTGTTGCTGTTCCAGTAGCAGAACCCGTAATATGAGATTCTGAGTTTCCGCCATCTAAATAGTATCTAACATCATAACTGTCACCAGCTTTCAGGTTGTGAATGTAGAAATTTTGGTTGCTGCCGGAAACGTTCTTGAGGCCTTGACCGCCACCATTGTCAGGATTAAACTGCTTAGGATTATAGGCAGTGTTGTTTGTACCGCGTATTGCCCAAGCCGAGGTATTAGCCACGCTGAAGCGCAGTTCATGTTCCAACCATGAATAATACGAGGTCTTAGGTTGGTGTGCAAGTTGTCCATCTCCTGTGGATCCTCTCCAGATTTCAGTGGATTCAATGTAATTATCGCTCCAGTTGATTTTCCTTTGAACAAAACCCGGCTGGATGTCAACGTACTCATACTGCCCGAACCAGTGAGTCTCCCTAATTGTAGGATCCTGATTCCACTGCGCCACTGCATTCATCACGAACGCAATCATCAAAAATGAAAAAATAAATATTCGTTTCATCGCTATTAATAGTTTAAAATTGTCAATTTGCCAATATCGTGCATGAGCGTTTTCATCGCCACCATCACGAAACCGGGCGCAAAATTATAATAAAATAATATAAAGAGGTTATAATCTCGTCTCTTACCGTGAGACAAAAACAAAACGCAACACTTTTGAGACGAAAATGCAAATTAACTACCATCCGCCCCGATTTTATCGACGAAATGGGGTATTGGGCTGGTGGAAAGGGGCAGTGGAAGAGGAACAGCGACAATGGACCGCAACGGGCGCATCTTGTCCGTTATGACCTGAAGCATCCCCCTCTCTTCTATGCCCACCCCTCTCTAAAGAGGGTGGGCGATAGGAAGAGGGGATGCTGAGGCGTCAAACGGATCTCATAGATCTTACAGAAAATAAAGAGGGGAATGCTTGGCAGATTCGGAATTTGTTTGTAACTTTGCAGCCATAACGTGTTTTAAGTAATAGGAGCTATGGGATACAGCAATCATGATAAGTTGGAGTGGACTCTTATTTTCGCTTTGGAGTTTGGGCGTCATTATGGTCTTACTCTTAAGCAGGCTTTTAATTACCTGAGCAGATACAAGGGCATAGCGTTTATTGAGAAACACTATGATTATTGCCATACACAGTCGTTCCAGTCGATGATTACTGATATCGCTGACTACTGCCACAGGAAAGGAGGTGGGCTAAGATGATTCTGTATCACGGTACAAATGCTGAATTTGACAAAATAGACCTGAAGAAATCTAAGCCAAATAAGGACTTCGGGCAGGGCTTTTATCTCTCTCGCGAGTACGCCCAGGCCATGGAGATGGCAAAGACAAAGGTTGAGCAATTGGAGACGGGCACACCAACCGTACTCACCTATGAGGTTGACGAGGGACAGATGGATAAGTTGAAGGTCCTCAGCTTCAACGATTATAGTGAGGAGTGGGCTAAGTTTATCCTTTTGAACCGTAACAACGCCTCTCGAGAGCCCGCCCACGACTATGATATAGTTATCGGCCCTATTGCCAATGACCGTGTTGGCGTACAGTTATGGAAATACGAAACTCGCAGCATCGATCTACCTACACTCGTACACAACCTTCGTAACATGAAAGGTGTTACTTTCCAATATTTTTTCGGCACTGACCGTGCAATTAAAACCTTGAAAAGACTATGAGCGAACAGGAACAAATGAAGCTTGACATGGTTAAGAATCTTGCCCTGCTACTGATGGATGATGATCCGAAAATAACAGTGGAACAGGCTCTCGCCACGGTGCTTAATTCAGACACCTATCAGCGTCTGCTCCGTGACACCACAAGGCTCTACTTTCAGAGTCCCCGTTACGTTTACGCTTTTCTGGATAATGAATTGAAGACGGGTAGCATTAAATAATCATGACGATGAATTACTGTTTTGAGACGAGGATGATGGTGCGCGACTATGAGTGCGACATCGAGGGTATCGTTAATAATGCCAACTACTTGCACTACTGCGAGCATACGCGGCACCTGTTCTTGAAGGAGTGCGGACTGAGTTTCGCCGAGATGCACGAGAAGGGTGTCGACGCGGTGGTGGCGCGGATGACGATGCAGTTCAAGGTGCCGCTGCGGCCCGACGATGAGTTCGTGTCGCGTGTGGGGCTGACGAAGGAGGGCATCAAATATGTGTTCCACCACGACATCTTCCGCGCCAGCGACGAGAAACTAAGCTTCCGTGCCAAGGTGGAGCTGGTGTGCCTTGTCAACGGACGGCTCGGGCAGAGCGAGGATTACGACAGGGCGTTTACCAAGTTTATTGAAGTGAAGAGTGAAGAGTGAGGAAATATTCTATACGGTTGCGCTGACTCGTATGACGGGGTTCAACGCGCAAATGGCGCTGCAGCTGTACCAGAAAGTCGGCGGCGGCAGGGCGGCGTATGAGCACCGGCAGGATATCGGCGACGTGGTAAGCGACTGCTCGCCGCGCCTCATGGAGAGTCTGCGCAACTGGGACGACGCACTGAAAAGGGCAGCGGCAGAGATGGCGTTCGTCGAGAAGCATGGTATCCGCGTGCTGACACTGAACGACGACGACTACCCGGCCCGGCTGCGGGAGTGCGACGATGCTCCCATCATTTTATATTATAAAGGAAATGCCGACCTGAACCAGCAGCGCATCGTCGACATCGTGGGAACGCGCCACTGCACCAGCTACGGCCAGGACCTCATCAGACGGTTCGTGGCTCGGCTGAGGGAACTGTGCCCGGAAGTGCTCATCGTCAGCGGACTGGCCTATGGCGTCGACATCTGTGCCCACCGTGAGGCGCTGGCCAACGGCTTTGCGACGGTGGGTGTGCTTGCCCACGGTCTGGACCAGATCTACCCTGCCCGCCACCGGCAGACGGCGGTGGAGATGGTGAGTCGCGGCGGTCTGCTGACGGAGTATATGTCGCAGACGGAGCCGCTGGCCAACAATTTCCGCCAGCGCAACCGCATCGTGGCGGGCATGTCGGACGCTACCATCGTCGTGGAGTCGGCCTACAAGGGTGGGGCGCTCATCACGGCACGCATAGCCCAGGAGTACGGCCGCGACGTGCTGGCCTTCCCCGGTCCGGTGGGGGCGCAGTACAGTGAGGGCTGCAACAACCTGATACGCGACAACAAGGCGGGACTCATCACCTCGGCCGACGATTTCGTGGCGGCGGTGGGGTGGCAGCCCGTGAGCCAGAAGACGGCTGCCGTAGAGCGTGAGCTGTTCCCCGACCTCTCGGAAGAGGAGCAGTTGGTGGTGGGCGCACTCCAGCAGACGAACGACCTGCAGTTGAACGTGCTCTCGGTGAGAACGAACCTGCCCATCGGTCAGCTCACCGCCCTCCTGTTTGAGATGGAGATGAAAGGAATCGTGAAGCCGCTGGCCGGTGGTACGTACCATTTGGTTTGGTGATGGGTGATATGTGATGGGTGATGGGGGAAATCGTCAATCGAAAATACGGTAAATCGAAAATAAACTGTTGTGAAGATAGGGGATATAGAGTTTGGGGAACGGCCACTGTTTCTGGCTCCCATGGAGGATGTGACCGATCTGGGCTTCCGGATGCTGTGCAAGCGGTTCGGGGCGGCGATGGTCTATACGGAGTTCGTGTCGGCAGAGGCTCTGGTGCGCGATGTGAAGACGACCATCCGCAAGCTGACCATCTGTGACGAGGAGCGGCCCGTGGGCATACAGATCTACGGGCGCGACGTGGAGGCGGTGGTAGAGGCGGCGAAGATAGTGGAGCAGGCGGAACCCGACCTCATCGACCTGAACTTCGGTTGTCCGGTGAAGAAGGTGGCTGGGAAGGGTGCCGGGGCGGGCATGCTACAGAACATCCCGAAGCTGCTGGAGATGACGCAGAAGGTGGTGGAGGCAGTGAAGCTGCCCGTCACGGTGAAGACGCGCCTCGGCTGGAACCACGAACAGCTCATCATCACCGAGCTGGCCGAACAGCTGCAGGACTGTGGTATCAAGGCGCTGACCATCCACGGGCGCACACGCTCGCAGATGTACACGGGACAGGCCGACTGGACGCTCATCGGCGAGGTGAAGCGCAACCCGAGAATACATATCCCCATCATAGGCAACGGCGACATCACGTCGATTGACGAGGCCGAGGCGGCTTTCGACCGCTACGGCGTCGACGCGGTGATGATTGGTCGCGCCACGTTCGGTGCCCCCTGGGTGTTCAGCCGCGAACAGCTAACCATCGATGAGAAGATTGACATCCTTGAGGAGCAGCTGCGCATCAATATTGCACGGTTAAGTCTCAGCAGGAAACCCGGCGACACGGACTACTCTGTCGAGAAGCGGGGCATACTCCACTCCCGCCGTCACCTGGCGGCCACGCCAGTGTTCAAGGGTATTCCGAACTTCCGTCAGACGCGTATCGCCATGCTCAGGGCAGAGACAAAGGACGAACTGATGCGAATACTCGAGGACTGCCGGGCGATGCTATAGCGGGGCTGGATTTTCTAGCATGACTAGTCTGACTAGTAAAACTAGTCCAACTAGATAGATTAGAAGAGCTTCTCGAGGAAGGGCGTCAGCTCGTCGGCCATGCGCTGGTGCTGACGGAGGCTGGGGTGCCAGTCGGTGCCGTAGCCGAGGTCGCCGGTCTGCGGACTGAAGTCGAAGCGGTAGACCTGCTTGTCGCCGGCCTTGTGGGCCTCTTCCGTCACTTCGTTCAGGATGCGCTTGCAGATGTCGAGTTCCTTGCCGCCGAGCATGGAGCCGCAGAGGAAGACCACCTTGGCCTTGGGGTTGCCCTTGCGCACTTGGGCGAGGAGGCGCTTGTAGCCCTGCTTCAGGAGCGCCGTGTCGTAGTTGTCGGTCGAGA